>Ga0316585_10000197_pt1 | contig 12388 bp, 12 predicted proteins | sample S_170502SCrBrC_D_FD_204517 | JGI IMG/M metagenome (GOLD analysis project Ga0316585, IMG submission 204517) | Rhizosphere microbial communities from salt marsh grasses in Alabama, United States - S_170502SCrBrC | ecosystem: Host-associated > Plants > Roots > Rhizosphere | place: USA: Alabama...
CCAGGGCGGTATACCGGTAGATCGGGTTGTTCCAAAAGTGTGACGTGTCCTCGGGTATCCACTTGTCATGTATCGTGGTCCGCAGCGCCGGATTGATGCTGGCCAGCCCTTTGTTCAACACGCTTATCAGTTGCGGCCAGTCCTTGCGCACACCGAATCCCAGTTCAATCTTTTGTGGCAAAGTTGTGACCACTTTCAGATCCACAAATCCTTCGTTGCGGATCACAAAGTGTCCCGAATCGAGTGCGCTGACGGTAACATCCGTCACCCCGCGCGAGGTCGAATCCAGGGCAGTCCGCAAGTCATGAAACCGATCGATGGTAAATTTGTCTGTAAGGGATGTCAGTACATCGTCCCACAGATACCCCTCGACCACGGCGACCTTGTAGCCTTTTAGATCATCGAGTGAGCGGAGCTGAGATAAATCCTGGTTTGAGATAATCGCGCCCTGAATGGTGATATAGGGTTGGCTGAACGACAGATAGGCCTCACGCTGCGGGGTGCGCGCAATGGCCGTCAGCATATCCACCTTCCCATCCCTGACCATATCAAGAATGGTTTTCCAGTTTTTGACCCTGACAACTTTAAACCTGATTCCCAGTTCTTTTTCCAGTATGCGAATGTAGTCGGAAGTCATTCCCTGATAGTCGCCACTTTGGTTGAACCACTCAACCGGTGCAAAGCCGGGATCCGGTGCGATACGGATGACGGGATGGGATTTCAACCAGGCCTGTTCTTGCGGGTCCAGCGAAAGGGGAGACGTCTTTGCAGCTGGTTCGGCAATACTCTGACCTGACAGGATCACCAGCACAAACGCCAACATCAGCTGGCGGGGTGCGAAGATAAGTCCAGATAATTGCATCAGGCAAGAGCCGCCATGGCGGCGGCAGACGTTAACATCGGAGCGTGGCTCCGAAATCGACAATGATCAATCCGTACTGATCCAGTTTTTTGCCGCATCCCGTTCCGCGGTACTGAAAATCTTGACCGGGCAGGGGATCATGAAGGCGAAGGCCCGCACTCCATTCGCTACCCAGGCATGATCTGTGACCACCGCGATTTTCTCGAATGACAGCAAATGGCTCATCCCTACCTTGGCATCCTGCCACATGGCGCCGGCCGTAAAACCGTTCATCTCCGGACCCAGTTCGTACAGCATGCGAACTTTATCGAATTGTTTCAGCCTCGCTTCCACCGCTGGCACCATGATTGTTTCATAGTCCTCGGCGGTGACTTCACCACTGGCCTTGATCGCCAATACGTTGCCTGGCATGTCTTCGATGAGTTCAAGCATTACACCCTCCTGTTAGGTTGATGGGGGCTCAGTCGTCTTTTTTTCTGGCCCGGGGATGCGCCTTGTCATACACGCTGGCAAGATGCTGAAAGTCGAGATGTGTGTAGATCTGGGTAGTGGAAATATTGGCGTGGCCAAGCAGCTCCTGCACCGCACGCAGATCCTGACTGGATTCCAGCATGTGGCTGGCGAAGGAATGGCGTAACAAATGCGGATAGACCCGCATGTCGATCCCCTGCTTTACAGCCCAGTGCCTGAGCCGCGCCTGCACCGAACGCGGCGACAGGCGACGTCCCTGCCGGCTTACGAAAATGGCCGTCTCGTCACCACCGGCAACCATGTGCGATCGACATTGCAGCCAGTCTTGCAGCGCGCTCACCGCATGCCGTCCGAGCGGGACACGTCGAGTCTTGTTACCCTTGCCGGTCACTTCAACGGTGGCATCGGTCAGATCGACGCTATTCAATTCCAGCCCGACCAGCTCCGACAAACGCAGACCAGACGAATAAAACAGCTCCAGAATAGCCCGATCCCGCCGGGTCAGCGGAGCATCGCCCTGGATTTCCACCAACCGTTTGACCATATCCACATCCAGCGTATCAGGCAGCTTGCGCGCGGAGCGCGGCGCTTTGACATGGGTGGCGGGATTGGAGCTGATTTCGCCTTCACTCAATAGATAGTTAAAACAGGAACGAAACGCCGATAATTCGCGCTGCAAACTCTTGCCGTCGATACCCTGGCGATGTCGTTGGCCCACATACTGGCGTACCTCTATTTCGGTGAGATCCCGCCAGTGGTTGACCTGATGCTGGTCACAATACCGGGACAGGTTGTCCAGATCGCGGCGGTAGCTTTTCAGGGTATGGGGGGAAAGGCGGCGTTCGGTGTGCAACTTGACGAGAAACCGTTCGATACCCTGTTGCGCATCGTTGTCCACCGGTTCAGTTCTCCAGTTGCCCCTTCAGCACCCGGCTCAGCACTTTACTCAACTGGGACAGGAACACGATTCCCATATCGGCCCGGAAGCGATTGCGATCCCGGCTGCCGATCGCCAACAGGCCGTAACACTTGCCGCCTTCCTCATTGGCCACCAGCGGTACCAGCGCCGCAGAATGAATCTGTCCGGCGGCGTCGTCGAACAGGGCATCGAGCTGACCTGGCTTGAGCGCGCCGCAAACCGGCTTGCGGCCGTTGATGACTTTTTCGAAGGCACCCATAACCGGCTCACTCCAGTCCACCAGTTCAGGCAATTCCGCCAGATACGGGTGACCTGTATTGAACAGGCGTACCACGACTGTTTCCGCATCGAAATCATCCGCCAGGCGAGTCTGTATTATCTCGAGAATTTCCTGCAGTGAGGTCGCATCGAGCAGCGCCAGCATCAGGGCATTGATGTGCGTGTTGAGCGTTTCGTTTTTCCGTGCAGTCTGGATCAGCAATTTCAATTTATTGCGTTGCTCGTCGCGCTGCTCGCGCAACACCGAGACCTGTCGTTCCACCAGTGACACGGCACGACCTGATTCATGGGGCAGGAGTATGTCTGCCAGCAGATCGAGGTGTCGTTCGAAAAAATCGGGGTTGTCACGCAGGTAGCGGACCACCTCCCGCTCCATGTCCAGTTCATCCAGATGCAGCTTCTGCCGGGTGCTCATAGTGTCATTCTACCTTCAAATACGCTGACTGCCGGACCGGTCATCATTACCGGTTCACCTTCACCTTCCCAGCGGATGAGTAATTCACCCCCGGGCAGCGATACTCTCACCTTAGCATCCAACCCGCCTTGTTGGCGACCCACCACTACCGCGGCACAGGCGCCACTGCCACAGGCCAGAGTTTCACCGCTGCCGCGTTCCCACACGCGCAGGCGAATATGGTCCCTGCCACACACCTGCATAAAGCCGGCATTCACGCGCTGCGGGAAGCGGGGATGGGACTCGATTCGCGGCCCCAGTGTTACCACCGGTGCACTGTCCACATCGTCTACCCTGACCACCGCATGAGGATTACCCATCGATACCACGCCCACCTCTACCGGCTGCTCGTCAACGGACAAGGTGTAAACGTCCGCCCGGGACTTAGCCTCGAACGGGATCTCGGCCGGCGTCAGGCGCGGCACACCCATGTCGACCGTGACCTGTCCATCCGTTTCAATATGCAACGTGATGGTGCCCGAAATTGTCGCGACCCGGAGGGTGTCCTTGTCGGTGAGTCCCTTGTCGCGTACGTAACGCGCGAAACAGCGCGCGCCGTTACCACATTGGCCGGCCTCGCCGCCATCGGCGTTAAAAATCCGGTAGGTGAAATCCACCTCCGCCTCGCGAGGGGGCTCCACCAGCAACACCTGATCGCAGCCGACACCAAAGTGACGATCCGCAATAACGCGAACCTGATCCGGACTCAGTTCGACCGGCCGCAAGGTAGCATCAATGACTACAAAGTCATTGCCCAGGCCGTGCATTTTTGTGAATTCCAGATTCATTACGTGATGCCATTCAGTGTCTGTCCGCTTGATCGGACATCTGTGGTTAGCGGGCGACTACATTCAATTGACGATAATCGCGATAGGTGCAACGGTTCATCACCACTGTCATTCCCGCAGCCCGTGCGCGCAATGCTTCGGCTTCATTGATCACGCCATCCTGCAACCAGACTGCCTTGATCCCCATTGCTATGCAATCATCAATAATCGGCCCGATCCGGTCCGGCGCCCGAAACACATCCACCAGATCAATGGGGCCGGGTACGTCCCGCAGCGAAGCATAGGCCTTTTCGCCCAGCACTTCATCCACTGCCGGGCGGATTGGGATTATCTGGTAACCAAAACCCTGCAGGGCGCTGGCCACCTGATGGCTGGGCCGGTTGGCCTTGGGTGACAGGCCCACCACGGCAATATGCCGGACTGTCTCAAGCAAGGTTTTGATTTCATCGGATTCCGGATTCTGAAATATCACGACTTTCTTCCCGCCATTGAATCATCCTGGTAGATCCCATTGGACCCCGATAAAATAACTGTTCCCGATCGGACTACCATCCACCAAACGACTCTGGTTAAATTGCGCCTCCACATACACATATTGCGTGAGATTTTTAAAATTGTAGCGTAAACCCAGCAATTCGTATTGCAACTGGTATTTGCCCACCTGACTTTGATCAGAATCCGGGTGCAGATAGTTAAGTCCGGCAGTAACGGTATATCTTTTCTGAAAAGTATACGAACTGAACACTTCCCAACCCCAGGTATCGAAATATTTTTCCTCGTCGGTTGTCATGTGGTTTAACAGACGGGAGACCACGGTACCCACGTACCAGTTTTTGCCGAACCAGCGGGTCCCGATGATAAACGCCTGATCATTTCCCGTGATCCTGGCGGCCTGAATGTCGGGGTTGACCAGATCAGTAATATTGGCCTGATTATAGGCGAGACCGATCGTGTAGTTATTCCGGGTTGTCAGGACGGCGCTCAAGCCAAACTGGGTGCCGTATTTTTGTCCGCTCACCTGGGGAATCGGCTGAGGTTGCTGGATCTGCATGTTGAGGTTGAACGGCGCAATCCCCAAGGTGGCGGGAAAGATGTCCAGCTGCAGCCGGGTTTGCAAGACATCATTCGCACGGCCCGTACCACTGTCGCCACCATCAGTACCAGCATTATAGGCGCCGCTGGCGTTGCCGCCCCTCACTGAAAATCGATCGGTATAACCCGCTATCCGGTAATAGGTGGACCAGTTCTTGCCATAGATCAGATACATGTTGGGCGTTTCAAGCCCCACATACAGCAGGCGCCTGAAGACAGAATCTGAAAACTGTTCCGCCGGTGGGCTGGCGTTTGAATCAAATGCTGCCTTTATGCTTTGCAGGCCGTCCATGGTATTAAACCCGACTTCCGCCCGCCCCAGTAACCAGTACTGAGGTCTGAACTGCCACTGCCCATTCACACCGGCTCGAGATCCTCCGTCACTCCAGCCCGAGCTCTTCTCACCAACGCCGTACTTTATCCGTACACTGCCGTATAGACTGATGCGATTCGGTTGTTCTGCCGCCGCTTTGCTATCTACCTGCTTGGCAACTTCTCGTTTGGCCAGGGGATCTTCGTCGGCCTGCGCTTCCTGCACGCGTGCGATACCTGCCTCGGTCTTGGTGGTGGCGGCGGTAGTTGTTTCATTCGGTGAGGTCTTTTGCGCTGGCTGCCCGGCTGCTTCCGGTGGAGAAGGCGACCCGGGTATCGGAGTTGTGCTGGTCTGTTCCGCCGCAAGAAGTTCGCTCTCACCTGCCAGGAATATCAGCATCACCCCCAGGCGGATGAAAACATAGCGAGCCCTATTGTGATTTAGCAACCGACAGTCCCTCATGGCATGACACCGGCAACGACAAAATGCCTGTCTGACACGACGTTGATCTCAAAATCGAGTTGTGCCAGTTCGAGTTGCCGTTCGACCTCGGCGGGTGTATAGGCGGCACACAGGGAATGAAAGAAATCCTGCTGCAGGATGGCCGGCTCGTCAGCAGCATAGCGCTGTTGAAACTGGCGTGCCTCTGCTTGCGATACTGGCCGCATCAGATCCATCACAAACACCGGCGCCCCGGCGCAGGTGAACTGGCGAATCGCCTGCCATAACACCATCGGGTCCGCCAGGTGGTGCAGCAGGCTGTTGCTGATGACCACGTCATAATCATTCCGGGGCAACGTTGGCGTCGGCAGGTGTGCGTGGATCAGACTGACCCGCGAATCCAGACCGGCCGACTCGACCGCGTGCTGACCATAATTGAGCATGGCCCGCGCCCCGTCCACACCCTGCAGGCGGCAGGCGGGAAAGGCCTGTGCAAAACGGAGTGTGATATCGGCAGGTCCACATCCGAGATCCAGCACCATGCCGGCGGGACTCAAATCCGGAAAGGTCTCACGAAACAACTCGATAAACTGACTGTGTGGCGCTTCAAAATTGGCGCTGGCATAGGCGCGAGCCTGGGCGTCCTCATCCATTAACTCTGGTTCGGGCACCCGTTTCATCATATCTTTACATCAATGACATTTACAAAGGCAGGGGATGCTCGCGATCAAACAGTTCCGCCACGGCCTCCCGCTCCCGCACCAGATGGACTTTTTCACCATCAACCAGAATTTCCGCTGCGCGAGGTCGTGAATTGTAATTGGAGCTCATGCTGAAGCCATATGCGCCAGCCGATCGCACCGCCAACAGGTCGCCCTGCTGCAGAACCAGCTCGCGGTCCTTGCCGATAAAGTCGCCGGTCTCACAGACCGGTCCAACGATGTCGTAATGGCGTGGCTCGCCCGGTTGCGGTGTTACCGACACAATATCTTGCCAAGCCCCGTACAGGGCCGGGCGCATCAAATCGTTCATTGCCGCATCGACAATGGCGAAATCGTGGTGTGCGGTGTGCTTCAGGTATTCCACGTGCGTAACCAGAATACCAGCGTTGCCGGCGATGGCACGTCCGGGTTCCAGCAGGATCCGGATGTTATGCTCACCCAGCCGTTGGCGCAGGGCGTTGGCATACTCGGCGGGCGGAGGCGGCGTTTCATCCCGGTAGCAAATACCAAGGCCACCACCCAGATCGAGATGACCAATGCTGATATCCTGCTCCGCCAGGGTATCCACCAGTAATAACACCCGCTCCAGGGCATCCAGAAACGGGGCAACCTCGGTCAACTGCGAACCGATATGACAATCCACGCCCTTGACGTCAATGTTGGACATCGCAGCGGCGCGCGCATAGACCTCGGCAGCTGTTTCGATGTCGATACCGAACTTGTTCTCTTTCAGACCCGTGGAAATATAGGGGTGGGTCCTGGCGTCCACATCCGGGTTAACACGAATCGATATTGGTGCAACCCGCCCCATTTCGGCTGCCACTGTGTCCAGACATTCCAGTTCCGGTTCCGATTCCACGTTAAAGCAGTGGATGCCCACTTCCAGTGCACGACGCATTTCGTCCGCCCGCTTGCCAACACCGGAAAAAACGATTTTGTCCGGATCGCCGCCTGCTGCCAGCACCCGCTCCAGCTCGCCGACCGAAACAATATCGAAACCGGATCCGAGCCGGGCCAGCACATTTAACACGCCGAGATTGGAATTGGCCTTGACCGCATAGCAAACCAGATGATCGATCCCGTCCAGCGCGTTATCAAACGCATGCCAGTGGCGTTCCAGTGTGGCGCGGGAATACACATAGAGCGGCGTGCCATACACGGCCGCAATCTCTGCCACGGGCACCGCTTCGGCATACAGGGTGCCACCCTTGTAGTTGAAAAAGTCCATGAAATTGTCCGGAATAATCAGAAAAAAGGCAACGTGGTCCGTTCACCGCTCGCGCGCAGAGCATAGTACAGTATCCCGTGCTGCGAACCGGTGTGGAGAGCCCGTCCCTCGCCATTCTGATCCGGCAAATATAGCGGGCCTTTCTTGCCACATGCGGAAAGCATACTGCCAATACCAAGGATGAGTACCAGTACTATAAACACAATTTGCGGGCCACATAAACGCATCGGAACCTTACCTGACAGGGATTCCGGTCGATTATACCCCGCCCCCGTACGGATGTGGATTACAGATCAAAATTGAGGCGTTAAACTGCAAAACAGGTTATCACTGAAGGACGCTGTGGATGGGATTGTCCGTAGTCATGATCGTATTCGGCCTGTTGGGAAGCGTGTTGTTTGTGCTGGGCCTGCGTCGCATCTGGCGCTTGAAAATGCTCAGCGGTGCTTTCGAAGGGATCGGCGGCGTGTTGTTGATCAGTCTGGCGCTGCTATTGGCAGCCATGACGACCAACCTGCATACTTACCAGCGCCTCACTCATGAAAGCAAGGTAGCCAGCCTGCGATTTGAAAGGCTTGGACCGCAGTATTTCCGGGTCTACCTGGTGCGCCCCGAACAACCGGCGGAAATCTACAATCTTTGGGGCGATGAGTGGCAACTGGATGGGCGGGTCCTGAAATGGCATGGTATGGCCAACCTGCTGGGGCTGGACAGCGATTTTCAGCTCGAGCGTCTGGCTGGCCGCTACCAGGACGCCGAACGGGATGCGCATGACCGGCGCGGCGTCTATACCTTATATAAGGGCAAGGGCCTGGATATCTGGTCGTTGGCGCGCGAGCATCCACACTGGCTTCCCTGGGTAGACGCCGTGTATGGCAGCGCCACTTACATGCCCATGGCGCATGGTGCCCGTTACGAGGTCAGCATGACCCAGAGTGGACTGGTTGCCCGGCCACTCAACGACACGGCGCGGGAGGCGATGGGCCAATGGCACTAATCGCCATCACCACTGACTGATATGCGCCTGCGTACCAATATCTTTGTCTGGGTGTTCCTTGCCACAATCGTACCACTCACTGCGCTGAGCCTGGGCGCCACGTATTACAGTGAACACGCCTATCAACGTGAAGTGGATCGGGCAGTATTCAGAAGCCTGGATAATATTACCGCCACCCTGACCCGGCAACAGGAAGCAAATCGTCACCTCATCCTTGGCATCTCCCGGGCACCGGCAGTGCAGGCTTACCTGCCTGTACTGGCGGCCATGCAGCGTGGCGAGCTGTTGACAGACATCGGTGTTCATCAGCGCCGGGTCAATCACTATTTCGAAGGCTTCCAGACTATTTTGCCGGGGGCATTTATCCTGCGCATCCTGGATAGCCAGGGTAATACCGTGGTGAAAGTCAGCCAGACCCACATCAGTCCGGCCATCTACGAAAGCCTGTCCGGGCTGCGCTACGCGGAACAGGAAATCAACGACAGTCACTTCGTTCAGGCCCTGTCCCGTCTCCCCGCTGATGAAGTCAGTACGATGGTGGTACCGCAAAACCATGCCAGCAGTGACCTGGTCTATAGCTATTTGTTGCAGGACTGCGTCGTGCCCCTGTACCGGGACGGGATGTTTATTGGTGCCGTAGTACTCACCACCACCGGAGAAGAGCTGGACCGGATCCTGAACCATGCCACCCGACTCTATGGCGGCAGTCTTATGTTGCTGGAACTGGATCCCGACAAATCTGCGCAGGCACTGGTGTTATATGATGCGACTGACAAACACCTGTTCGCCCAGTTGAGACGTAGCCCGGTTATGTTGCAACAATCCTATGCCCGGCTACTGACCGAGGAGGCCGACGCAAAGCCGGACGGTCGGCTCATCACGACGAACGACACCTACTTGTATTATCACAGCTGGTTGCCATACCCCAATCAGTTCACCAGCTGGTTGCTGGTCTCGCGGATAGAGGATGATCAGATCTCGGCGCCTTTCACCCGCATCCGGATTAGTATTCTCCTGATTGCCACCACCGCCCTGTTCATTACTTTGCTGCTAACCGATCTTGGCGCCCGGCGCATTGCCCGGCCGCTAACCGGGCTGGCGCGCCGTTTCAAGGCTTTCGCCGACGGCGACCGGCAACAGCATGTGACGACAGATCAGCCCATTGAAGAGGTCCGTGCCCTGGCCAAGGCGTTCAACTACCTGAGCGAAACCCTGCAGGTCGCGGAAACCGAGCGGGATCGCGCCCAGCACATGGTGCTGCAGAGTAACAAGCTGGCCAGCATCGGCCAGATGGCGGCGGGGATCGGCCATGAGATCAACAATCCGCTCAACAATATTCTCTCCTACAGCAAACTCATTGCCCGTGGTGTGAAGGCCTCAACCCGTCTGGATGCCGAGCTTCGCGAACAATTGCTCAATGATCTGCAGGCCCTGCGCGATGAAGCCCTGCGCGCTTCGGATATCGTCAAGGGCATCCTCAATTTCGCGCGCCAGGTGCCGCCCGCCTATAGTCACTTCGCAATACCGCCCTGGCTCGACGACACACTCAAACTGGTGCAGCAATCTGCCAAAAGCCGGCACATCAGGCTGGATTTACACAACCAGTACCACGGAAACCTGGAAGGTGATCGCAGCCAGCTGCAACAGGCACTGGTTAATCTGCTGCTGAATGCGATTCAGGCCAGTCCTGCTGACGGTACCGTGCAGCTCCATGTCCATGTCGAAGGCGAAAGGCTTATAATCACCGTGATGGATGAAGGCACCGGGATCAGCGAAGCCGCACTGGACAACATCTACGATCCGTTTTTCACAACCAAGTCGGAAGGGGAAGGCAGTGGGCTCGGCCTGTCCATCAGTCTAGGCATCGTCGAACGCCACAATGGCACACTGGATATTCGCAACAATCCGTTGCGGGGCGTTACTGCAACCATGATCCTGCCGATCCATGGCAGCACAGACGAATCCGCCGGGCAAACGGAAATAGATCCATGAGTCAACCTGTCATCCTGTTTGTCGACGATGACCCCAAGGCCGGGGAGCTCATGCTGCGCTTCAGCGACACCGCTCCGTACCGGGTCAATGTCTTTCAGGATCCGCATCAGGCCCTGGACGCTTTCAGGCAACAGGGCGCCGACCTCATCGTCACGGACCTGCGCATGCCAGGCCTGAGTGGTACCGAACTGCTGCAGGAAGTACGGTCGCTGGATGCCACAGTCCCGGTCATTATCATCACCGGTTACGCCAATGTGGATGACGCCATCCATGCCCTGCGTCTGGGTGCCAGTGATTTCATCAAGAAGCCCTTCGACATGGACGAGCTGCAGGTCCTGATCGAAAAAAACCTGGCTCACACTGCACTGCTGAAAGAGAACCACCTGCTCAAGCGCCAGCTGCAGGATGAGCACCAGCGCTTTGGCATGGTCGGGCAATCTGCGGCAATGCAAACCATTTATCACATCATCGAGAAAATCGCCGACATTCGTTGCAACGTGATCATTGAAGGCGAGTCGGGTACGGGCAAGGAACTGGCCGCCCGCGCCATTCACTATCAAAGCCAGTACGCCGACCAGCCACTGGTCATCATCGACTGCGGGGGGCTTAGCGAGAATTTGCTGGAAAGCGAGTTATTCGGACATGAAAAGGGCGCCTTCACCGGCGCCCACCAGGCCAAGCAGGGCCTGTTGGAAGCCGCCAGCGGCGGTACGGTATTCCTGGATGAAATCGGTAACATCTCCGATGCGATGCAGAACAAGTTGCTGCGGGTCGTGCAGGAACAGCAAATTACCCGCGTCGGCGGCATTCGCCCAATCGACATCGATGTGCGCTTCATCGTCGCCACTAACCGCCATCTCGAAGACATGGTCATCCGGGGCGAATTTCGCCAGGACCTTTATCACCGGCTCAACGTGGTCAAATTTACCATGCCGCCACTGCGTGAACGCCGCGATGATATTCCGCTACTCATTCAACACTTTGTGGACCAACTGGCGGAACGCTATCACCGTAATGTATCGGGTTTCGACGCCGCGGCCATGCAACAACTCATGCAATACGACTGGCCCGGCAATGTACGCGAACTGCACAATCTGGTGGAACGACATATCGCCCTGGCCGATGGCCCGGTCATGCACCTGCAAGATCTGTCCGGCCTGCGCCGGGGCGAAGACATCGACAGCGACCTGCCAAGTCTGGCGGAGCTGGAGCATCGCTACATTCTCAAGTTGCTGGACCGTTTCGATCAGAGCCGCGAAAAAACCGCGGCCACCCTGGGCATCAACAAGTCCACCCTGTACCGTAAACTGCAGGGTTACCGACAACAGGACGACAACTGAGCGTGCCGTAACATTCCTATGCCGGCTAATCTGTTCAAAATTTTCCAGCGAGTGATACAAAACCGATTGTACGAATTCCGGCTGGAACTATCCCGCCCCGATGCGATCCTTGCGCTTTCCGTTATGGGGGTCATTGCCGGCCTGCTGGCCGGCGCCACCATCATCGCCCTGCGCCTGCTGGTCCGGCAGGCGCAATTGACCCTGTTTCCCGGTCAGCCACCCGAGGATTATGAAGCGTTGGAACCTATCCTGCGGCTGCTGGTACCACTGGCCGGTGGACTGCTGATCGGCATTCTGTACCGCGCTACCCCAGAGGCCAACCACCGGGTCGGGATACTACATATCCTGGAACGGCTGGCCTACCACCAGGGACGACTGCCCTGGCGCAATGCCCTGGTGCAGTTTTTCGGAGGTGCCATCAGCCTGGTGACGGGACACTCGGTAGGCCGTGAAGGTCCCAGTGCCCACCTGGGTGCCGCCAGCAGCAATC
>Ga0316585_10000201_pt1 | contig 12285 bp, 10 predicted proteins | sample S_170502SCrBrC_D_FD_204517 | JGI IMG/M metagenome (GOLD analysis project Ga0316585, IMG submission 204517) | Rhizosphere microbial communities from salt marsh grasses in Alabama, United States - S_170502SCrBrC | ecosystem: Host-associated > Plants > Roots > Rhizosphere | place: USA: Alabama...
CTTCCAGACCCTCGGGCGTAATCCGACAGATGTGGAATTGATGATGTTTGCCCAGGCCAATTCAGAACATTGCCGCCACAAGATATTCAATGCCGACTGGATCATCGACGGTCAGAAGCAGGACCGTTCCCTGTTCAGCATGATTCGTAATACCTATCAGCAGCATCCGGGCCGGGTCTTGTCGGCCTACAGTGACAATTCGGCAGTGATATCCGGGTTCGACACAGGTCGATTTTACCCGAGCCCCGGTGACGGGGAGTACGTCATGCAGTCCGAACCGGTTCACATTCTGATGAAAGTGGAGACTCACAACCACCCGACAGCGATTGCGCCTTTCCCCGGTGCGGCCACCGGTTCGGGGGGGGAAATCCGTGATGAAGGTGCCACCGGCCGCGGATCCAAGCCCAAGGCGGGTCTGTGCGGCTTCTCGGTCTCCAATCTGAAGCTGCCTGATGCGCGCCAGCCCTGGGAGGTCGACTACGGCAAGCCTGACCGGATTGCCTCGGCCCTGGAAATTATGCTCGAGGCCCCGATCGGTGCCGCGGCCTTCAACAATGAATTCGGCCGACCCAATATCTGTGGTTACTTTCGCACTTTCGAGGCGAAAATCAGCGGTCCGGACGGGGAGGAAGTCCGGGGTTACCACAAGCCCATCATGCTGGCCGGCGGGGTGGGTAACATTCGCGCCGACCACGTAGAGAAAGGGCGGATTCCGGCCGGCGCCCAGATTATCGTGCTGGGCGGGCCGGCCATGCTGATCGGCCTCGGCGGGGGCGCCGCTTCTTCCATGTCGACGGGGGAAAGTCACGAAGATCTGGATTTTGCCTCGGTGCAGCGTGGCAACCCGGAAATGGAACGGCGCGCCCAGGAGGTCATTGATCGTTGCTGGCAGTTGGGGGAAGCCAATCCCATTATCAGTATTCACGACGTGGGCGCCGGTGGGCTGTCCAACGCTGTACCGGAGCTGGTTAACGACAGCGGGCGGGGCGGGCGCTTTGAGCTGCGCACCGTCCCGAATGACGAGCCGGGCATGGCGCCCATGGAAATCTGGTGCAACGAAGCGCAGGAACGCTATGTGCTGGCGGTCGACCCCGCCGATCTCGATCACTTTGTGCAATTGTGCGAACGCGAGCGTTGCCCCTATGCGGTGATCGGCGAGGCGACGGAGGCGCAGCAACTCATACTGGGCGATGGCTACTTTGACAATACGCCCATCGACATGCCGCTGGAAGTGCTGCTCGGCAAACCACCGAAAATGCTGCGCGATGTCCAGAATCGCTCCTACCGCAAGCAGGATCTCGATACGACAACTATCGAGCTGGCCGATGCGGCACAACGTGTCCTGAGCCTGCCCACGGTGGCCGCCAAGACTTTTCTCATCACCATTGGTGATCGCAGTGTCACCGGGCTGGTGACGCGCGACCAGTTGGTGGGTCCCTGGCAGGTCCCGGTGGCCGACGTGGGGGTCACCAGCAGTGGTTATGAAGGCTACACCGGCGAAGCTATGTCGATTGGCGAGCGCACCCCGGTAGCGTTGTTACAGCATGCGGCGGCAGCGCGGTTGGCCGTGGGCGAAGCATTCACCAATCTGGCCGCGGCACGCATCGACAGGCTGGAGGATGTGGTGCTGTCGGCCAACTGGATGGCGCCGGCCGGTCATCCCGGCGAGGATGCAGGCCTGTTCGATGCCGTGAAGGCGGTGGGGATGGAACTGTGTCCGACCCTGGGGGTCGCCATACCGGTGGGCAAGGATTCAATGTCGATGCACACGGTGTGGGAAGAGAAGGGCACGCAGAAGAGCGTTACCGCACCACTGTCGCTGATTATCTCGGCTTTTGGCGCGGTGCGTGATGTTCGCAAGACCCTGACGCCACAACTGCGCCTTGACTGCGGGGACACGGACCTGATCCTGATTGACCTGGGTAAAGGCCAGAACCGGCTCGGTGGCTCATGCCTGGCGCAGGTCTATCAGCAGCTCGGTCACCACCCGGCCGACCTGGACGATCCGCAGGCCTTCAAGGCTTTTTTCGACAGTATCCAGACGTTCAATGAGCGGGGATTGCTGCTCGCCTATCATGACCGATCCGATGGCGGGCTGTTCGCGACCCTGTGCGAAATGGCCTTTGCCGGCCATACGGGCCTGCGTATCCGACTCGATGACCTGGGTGACGATCCGCTGGCCGCCCTGTTCAGCGAGGAGCTGGGGGCGGTGGTCCAGGTGCGACACACAGAGACGGATGAGGTGCTGGCCTGGCTGCACGATGCCGGACTCGGCCACTACAGCCATGTGATCGGTACGCTGGCAGACGATGACCAGCTCATTTTTAGCCATAATCACCGGGACGTACTCACCGGTACCCGTTCCGACTGGCAGCACTGCTGGACGGAAACCTCGTACCGGATGCAGGCGCAGCGTGACAATTCCGACTGCGCCCAACAGGAGTTCGACACGTTGCTGGATAGCGACGATCCCGGCCTGTCAGTCGAGCTGAGCTTCGATCCGACCGAGGACGTGGCGGCGCCCTTTATCCAGACCGGCGTTCGACCCCGGCTGGCCATCCTGCGCGAGCAGGGCGTCAACGGCCAGGCTGAAATGGCCGCCGCGTTCCACCGCGCGGGATTTGCCAGTTTTGATGTGCATATGAGCGATATCATCGATGGCCGGCACTCGCTGGCGGATTTCAGCGGACTGGTGGCCTGTGGCGGGTTTTCCTATGGTGATGTGCTCGGGGCCGGCGGTGGCTGGGCCCGGTCAATCCTGTTCAATACCCGCGCCCGCGACGAATTCGCAGCCTTTTTTGCCCGCCCGGACACATTCGGCCTGGGAGTCTGCAATGGCTGCCAGATGCTGTCTCATCTGAAAGACCTGATCCCTGGTGCGGGCCACTGGCCCCGGTTTGTGCGCAATCGCTCGGAGCAGTTCGAGGCCCGCTTCTCACTGGTAAAAATTGCCGATTCCCCCTCCATTCTGCTGGCCGGGATGGCCGGCTCGCAACTGCCCATTGTGGTGGCCCACGGTGAAGGCCGGGCCGATTTCGCAGCGGGTGAGCAGGGTGAGGCGTGCGTGGCCTTGCGTTATACCGATCACTACGGGCGGCCGACCGAAGCCTACCCGTTTAACCCTAACGGCTCGCCGGACGGCATCGCCGGGCTGACCAATGCAGATGGCCGGTTTACGATCATGATGCCCCATCCCGAACGGGTGTTCCGTACCGTACAGCATTCCTGGTCGCCGGATGATTGGGGTGAAGACAGCCCGTGGATGAGGCTGTTCCGTAACGCGCGCCGCTGGCTGGGCTAATCCGCGTGCTTTTTTCAATTTATTTGAATAGATGGCCACGATCAGTGCCATTACCGCTTGCCTGAATATGGATTCCGTTATATATCATTATATAAAACAGTGATATAGAGTTAGTTGTGAGGTGGACTGTGGCGATCCTGAAAGTACAGGTGGAGGTCGAAGAGCTCGAACATGGCATGTTCGTGTGTGAACTCGATCGTCCGTGGACGGACACCACCTTTCTGTTGCAAGGCGTACTCATCGAGTCCGGTGAGGATATGGCCGAATTTCGGCGTAAATGCGAGTACGTCTTTATCGATGTGGAACGGTCCCGTGACTCGATACGCCCCAAGCTCCAGCAGTTGGCAGGAAAAAACAACACCCTGGAAATAGCCCAACCGGAAAAGATGACCGCCGAGCTGGCGGAGCAGGAACAGCTCAAGTTCCAGCAGGAGCTTAAAGTCGCACGCAAACTCCATAAGAAAACGCGCTCCTATGTAGAACAGTTACTCGACGATGTCCGGCTCGGCAACAGCCTGGATACTGATACCGCGCGTGAACTGGTTGGCGAAATTACCAGCAGTGTTGCCCGTTCCCCCAATGCCATGTTGTGGTTGTCGCACATGAAGAGTCGTGACGAGTACACCACGACACATTGCATGAACGTTTGTATCCTGGCGGTGACCTTCGGCCGTACCCTGAATCTGGATGAAAATCAGCTGGAACTGCTGGGACTCGGTGCCCTGCTTCACGACATTGGCAAGATGCGGGTTCCGCTGGATATTCTCAACAAGCCCGGGGCGTTGACAGATGAAGAGTTCGAGATCATCAAGACTCACCCTGTAAGTGGCTATAACATGCTGCGGCAAAAAGAAGATATGCCGGCTGAGGTGCTTGATATCGTCAAGTTTCATCACGAACGCATCAACGGGCGTGGCTACCCGGATGGTCTACAGGGTGATTTCATCAACCTGCTGACCCAGATTACGTCTGTGGTCGATGTCTATGACGCGATCACCAGCGATCGTTGTTATCATGATGGTATTCCGCCCTACGATGCCTTGAAGGACATGTATGCCTGGTCAGGCGAAAATTTCGATGCCAATTTGGTGGAACAATTTATCAAGTGTCTGGGGATTTATCCTATCGGCAGTATGGTGGAACTGAATACCGGTCATATCGGGGTAGTGGTATCTGCCAGCGAGAAAGCCCGCCTGCGCCCCATCATCCTGCTGATCAAGGACAAGCAGGGCCAGCGTTACAATGTACCCAAACTGATTAATCTGGCCCATCCTCACTGGAGCCAGAAAGAAAACCTGATGGAAGTACGCCACATCGTCAACGACAAGGAAAGCGATATCAATCTCGCTGAAGTGGTAGCGAGCGAGGCGGTCCTCTAGCAGGTTGTGTTCCAGCAAACCCGCTGGTCGCCATGATTACTTTTCCGGCGCGGCCAGATCCTCTCCGGCAAGTCTCTGTTAAGATAGCGACTTTTCATGCCAGGCTGGTGGGATGATCGACGCCTTATCCATTAATAATCTCAGCAAGACCTATCGGAACGGCGTCCAGGCGTTGCACAGTATCGACCTGCAAGTCAGATCGGGGGATTTTTTTGCCTTGCTGGGACCCAACGGCGCGGGCAAATCAACCGCCATCGGCATCATCTGTTCACTGGTCAACAAGAGCGGCGGCGTCGTTAAAGTCTTTGGCCATGATATTGATTTGGACAAGGAGGCGGCCAAAAGTTGTATCGGGCTGGTGCCTCAGGAATTCAACTTCAACCAGTTTGAACCGGTTATCGAAATCGTCATCAACCAGGCTGGCTTCTACGGTATTCCGCGTAACGAAGCCAGGGACCGGGCGGAGCACTTCGTACAACAACTGGGTTTATGGAGTAAGCGGAAGGACATGGCCCGTCTGCTTTCGGGCGGGATGAAGCGACGCCTGATGATCGCCCGTGCCCTGGTGCATGAACCACGGCTGTTGATCCTGGACGAGCCCACCGCCGGGGTAGATATTGAGATCCGCCGTTCCATGTGGGAATTCTTGCAGGAGACCAATGCACGCGGGACTACCATAATCCTGACTACGCATTACCTGGAAGAGGCCGAGAATCTTTGCAAGCATATTGCGATCATTAACTCAGGCCGCATCATCCAGGATTCGACAATGAGCACACTGTTGCGAACCTTGCATGTGGAGACGTTTATTCTGAATCTGCGTGATCCGCTTGAGGCGCTGCCCCCCATCAGTGGTTATACATTGCAATTGATCGATCCGATGACATTGAGTGTTGAAATCAACAAGCAGGCAAGTATCAACCAGTTGTTTACCGAACTAAACCACCACAATATCCAGGTGTTGAGCATGCGTAACAAGAGCAACCGGCTGGAAGAGTTGTTTGTCCGCCTGGTGGGGGAGGGGTCAGCATGAAGGTTCGAGAGCAGATGGCTGCGTTCAGAACATTGCTGACCCGGGAGTTTTTGCGCTTCATACGGATCTGGCTGCAAACCGTGGTGCCGGCTGCCGTAACCACTGGCCTGTACTTTGTCATCTTCGGTAACCTGATCGGATCCCAGTTACATCCCATCGGCGGTGTCAGTTACATGGAATACATCGTGCCCGGTATTATTTTGATGTCCATCATCACCAATGCCTATGCCAATGTAGTGTCGTCCTTTTATATGTCCAAGTTTGTCCACTTTGTTGAGGAAATGTTGATATCACCCATGCCCAATTACCTGATCCTGATCGGCTATGTGGCCGGCGGGGTGGCACGCGGGCTGGTGGTCGGTATGGTGGTTACAGTGGTTGCCATGTTCTTCGCCCCGCTGGGTGTCTACAATGCAGCAATCCTGATCGCCGTGGTGTTGCTCACCGCAGTGCTGTTTTCCCTGGGTGGTTTCATCAATGCCATCTATGCCAAGAGTTTTGACGATATTTCCATTATCCCGACTTTTGTTTTGACGCCGTTGATCTATCTGGGCGGGATTTTTTATTCCATCGACATGTTGCCGGCGTTCTGGCAAAAAGTATCATTGGTCAATCCGATCCTGTACATGATCAACGCCATGCGTTACGGCATGCTCGGTGTTTCGGATATTGATGTCACCACGGCCCTGGCAATGATCGTGTTCTTCGTGGCTGTGCTGTTCATCTTCAGCCTGGTTTTGCTGCGGCGGGGCGTGGGTTTACGGGACTAGCCGACATCTCTTGGCGAGTGTTGCCTGGGCAGATCTATAAGGGCAGTAGACGTGCCGGGATATACGGGTAGGTCGATCGGTTTCGGACTAGCCTGTGCCAGACCGACTCATCAGCTGCAGCTTGAGCTTTTCGTAATCCTGTGATGTGAGGACATTGTGCCCGACCAGGCGGCGCAGCATTTTGATTTCACCGGCCAGGCGTTGTTGATCATCGACCGGCACCTTTTCATAGACTTCATTGATGAGCGCTTTCAACTGCTTGGTGAAGGTGCGGAACGACTTTTTATCCGGATTATTAATCAACAACCGGACCAGGGGATAACCGGTATTTCTGGCTACGAAAACCCGTTCGAAACTGGATTTGGCAAACCCGATCAGCAGAGATATGAATGCCGCCAGGCTCAGCCCCAGGGTGACAGGCAGTGCATAGCCTGCCAGTTTGACGTTAAACAAACCGGGTACGATCACGATGATAAGCAATAACAAGAGGATGGCGGCAGCGGCTGCGGTCAGCCAGGGCCAGGCGATGGTGATCCTGAACCGGCTCTCGGGATCGAGCGCAACCAGGTCGAGCTGATAGTCCTGCATCTGTTTAACGCCCTGCATTCGAACAAACAGGTAACGATCATCCCGGGTTTCAAACCGGCGCTGCTTCGAAAAAAGCCCTTGTTGTTTCAGAACGATGTTATTTGGCATGGTAAACACGACACGCCGGTTGAGACCGGACTTCTGTGTATTGTTATTCTTTTAGCATACCCGGCCTGACAGTCAAAGTGCCGGACCGGTAATTTGCGCAGCGGGTCACCGCTCAAACCCGGCGCAGTATGTGGTCCATCACCCACACCGGCAGGATCCGTCGCAGGTACCCAAACAGGTAGGTTGGAACGGTTACATAGTAACGGGCCTTGGGTCGACGGCTTTCCAGTGCATGGACGACTTTTTTAAGCACGGCCTCCGGGGGCAGGGTGAATGGCACAACCGGACCTTCCGATTCCAGCCGAATCAGGGTGGCGTGATACTGCCCGGCATGGGGGCTTGCATCGATATCGATGTTGTTCAGAAAATGGGGCAGGGCGTTGGCCCGGAAGCGGCTTTTGATGGGGCCGGGTTCAACCAGTGCCACGTGTATTGGCGTATCGGCCAGTTCCATGCGGAGCGTATCGCTCAGTCCCTCGACGGCGAATTTGCTGGCAGTGTAGGCACCACGCATGGGCATAGCGGCAAAGCCCAGCACCGAGCTGTTCATGATGATGCGGCCATGACCCTGACGACGCATGGCGGGGATAACCCGGTTGGTCAGTTCCAGCCAGCCGAAGACGTTGGTCTCGAACTGGGCGCGCAGGACCTCGCGGCGCAGGTCTTCCACCGCGCCGGGTTGGCCGTAGGCGCCGTTATTGAACAGACCGTACAGCCGACCGCCGGTACGCGCCAGGATTTCATCCACTGCCCAGTTGATGGAATCGCTGTCGTCCAGATCCAGTGGCAGGCTTTCCAGGCCAAGGGCATTGAGGCGATCCACATCCTGCAGTTTGCGCGCGGTGGCGAACACCCGGTAGCCTCGTTGCCGCAGACCCTGTGCGACACACAGGCCGATACCACTGGAACATCCGGTGATCAGGACGGCGCGTGAGTCGGTGCCGGTCATGACAGTGGCTGCGCGTGGTTTGGGATGGTGTAGTAAGGCATGGTGCGCTCTATTTTAGGCAGGATTCAGGCCAGCAGCACGGCAATGATGCCGGTAAAAAAGATGCCGTCAAAGGTCCCGGCGCCGCCGATAGACGCAATGGGGGTGGCCAGTTTGTTGATGTCTTTCAGGTGCAGCAGGTCGGCACCGATCAGTACGCCGAGCGTGCCACAGATATAGGCCAGCGGTGCGCTGAATGACGGATTCAGGACAAGGGCGGTGAGGGCAGCCGCCAGCGGCGCCAGCAGGATGGGCATACCGATCCCCATGCCTCTGATGGGGCGGCTCACGGCATAGCTGATGGCGGTCACAATGATCGTGCCCAGAAAGACATCAAGCAGGGGTAACGGCTTGGTGGACAACAGGTAGATGCAAAAGCCGACGGGGATGAGTGCGCCGCCAACATTGATAGATACCACAGTCACGCCCTGGTAGGGCAAGATCTGGCCCAGAAAACCGCGCGGCATTGGCATTGGTTCGGGCGTGATGTCCGGATCGCCCTTGAGCGTAAACAGGGGCAGGTTGATAGCGCTACCGAGCAAGGTGGCGAACAGCAACGTGCCAGCCGATCCCGGTGACAGCCCCAGCTTGGCCAGCACTACCCCGAGGATTTGCAGCTGGAGCAGCACCAGCAGAAAAATCACCAGGAAAAAAAGAACGACGAAATGAAAGGGTCTGACAGGCATGGTGACCTACAGCAAGGGGGTGAGGGTTGCCGCCAGCATGACATCCAGATTGATGGCATTGGTCTCGTGGCTGATACTGTCGCTGCTCCAGATCGTGTTGATCCCCGCGGCGTGCATCAGATCAAGCGCACCTTCCGCAAACAGGGCATGGGTCACCAGGCCATGGACCTCACGGGCGCCGGCAGCGATCAGTCCCTTTGCGGCTTCTGCCAGGGTATGGCCGCTACTCACCACGTCATCTACCAGGATCACCACGCGATCCTGATAGTCCCGCACGGGCAGGGCGACGCGCACGTCCTGATCACTGAAACGCTGTTTGGTCGCCACTACGTGATCGGAGCCAGCAGCAGCAGCGACCTGCTCCACCCACTGGGCTGATTCGGCGTCCGGTCCAAGCAATAACGGCTGCAGGTCCAGACGGGCCAGAAATTCACCCAGCGCCGGTGCGGCGGACAGGTTGATGGCGGTTTCAAGCGGAATGGCCTCATCAAGGCTGGTAATGCGGTGCAGGTGGGCGTCGACGGTCACTACAGCGTCCACCTGCTGGGCCAGAAACCGGCCGATGATGTGTTGGCTGATGGCTTCGCCCGGATGAAAGGCCTTGTCCTGGCGCATATAGCAAAGATAGGGCGCGACCAGGCTGATGCGCCGGGTACCAAGTTGGCGCAGGGTAGCGCAGGCCAGCAGCAGGGCGATCAACTTATCATTAGGCCGGTCCAGACTCTGGCACAGAATAACGTGCTCGGGGGGTAGGGGCGGGACGTGTACCCGTATCTCACTGTCAGGAAAGTGATGGACCTTGAGGGGCTGGTAGTCGATTCCGAGCCGCACGGCCAGTCGCTGGGCGGCGGCGCTGTAGTCGGGCAGGCTGACCACCAGTGTCATCGGCTAGATTTCCAGGTAACTACGGCTGGCGGCGGGCTGGGCGCCGATACGGAAGCCGTTGTCTCGCTCCGCAAGATCCCGGGCAAACGCGAAATCGGCCGGGAATTCGGCCTGGATTCGGTACAGCGGCTCACCCTGACTGATTTTGTCGCCCAGTTTTACGTACAAGTCCACCCCGGCATTCAAATCCATCGGTGCACCGGCCAGACGGGCGATGCGGCCTATCTGGTAGTTATTGATGGCAGTGATATAGCCGTCTTCAGGAGCAGTGATATCGATATTCAGCGGCGCGGTGGGCGCAATCGGCGTGGCTGGTCCCTGGGCCTTGATAATGTCCTGCATTTTTTTCAGGGCGCGGCCGCTTTCCAGGATATCACGTGCCAGATGAAAACCCTGACCACCCCGGACATCAGGATCGAATTCCAGTACCCGGCCGGCCAGGTACAGTGCTTTCTGGCGCAAATCGTCCGGCGCGTCGGGATCATTGTGCAGCACCTGCATCACATCGCGGGCTTCCAGGGCCGGGCCGATACCGCGGCCGATGGGTTGGCTGCCATCGCTGATCACCACTTCCAGGTGGATACCGAGCCGGTCGCCGACGAACTCGAACAGCTTGCGCAGGCTCAGCGCCTGGTTCATGTGACGCACCTTGGCGGTGGGGCCGACCGGGATATCGAGCAGAAGATGGGTGGAGCCCGCAGCCAGCTTCTTGGACAGGATCGAGGCGATCATCTGGCCCTCCGAGTCGATGCCCAGCGGACGTTCCACCGAAATCAGGATGTCGTCGGCTGGCGCCAGGCGGGCATTGCCGCCCCAGACGAGGCAGGCACGGGTTCGATCGACCACGGTATGCATTTCTTCAGGGGTGAGGTCGACCCGCGCCAGGACACTCATGGTGTCTGCGGTGCCCGCCGGAGAGGTGATGGCCCGGCTGGAGGTTTTGGGGATTAACAGGCCGTGCGCGGCGGCGATGGGTACCACCAGCATGGTCGTGCGGTTACCGGGAATACCGCCAATACAGTGCTTGTCCGCCACCAACGGTTCATCCCAGTGGAGCTGTTCCCCGGTTTCGGTCATGGCCCGGGTCAGTGACATGATTTCCTCGCGATCAATCCCTGATTGCATGGAGGACGCCAGAAACGCTGCCATCTCGACCTTGGAATAGCGGTTGTCGGTGATGTCGCGGGTAATATTGCGAAAGTCGTTGAGCGTCAGCCGCTCGCCGTTGATTTTGCGACGTACGGCTTCCATGGAACGGGGTGGGCTGGTGTGGGCGATCTGGACCAGGTGGCCTTCCTCCATACCCAGCTGGTCAAAGGCCTGTTCCGCCAGGCCCAGTTCATCCGGGGATACGATGTTATCGTCGTCCACGATATTGAGCACGGCATTGATGCGGTTGTTGTTGGCCTGGATCTCCACCTTGCTGAGTGCCTGAAAGCCTTCAGCGCGGTACAGGGCGCAATTGCGATGCAGGAAGGCGACGTTTTCGTGATAGGTATCAATCGCCACACGCCGTATTTTCAACATGCCGCCGGAGTCGGGGAGGGTTACTTTGGTTGTCATGGCCGGGGTTGAGGTGCGGGGAAATGACCACATTCTGACACAAGTCGCGAGCATGTAGAATGCAGTTATTGTTTTACCTAACCAATCAGGAGAGAGACCGATATGCCCAAGCCTACCGAGCAAGAACTGGAACAGGCGCTGACACATGCGGGGCGCATGCGCGAAACAGGTGAGGATCCGTATTTTCTGGCCAAGGCACTACTGAGCTGTCATTACCTGAATGGCTATCTACTGGATGTGCTGCGTGCCGCCGAAGACTATATTCGCACCGGCTTGTCAGAACAGGAGCATACTCGCCTGATCAAGGCCATTGAAAAGGCGCGGGCGGCGGATGACCGCAGCGCCCGGGTCGAACGGCCCGGCCTGGGGCTGTAATAATGCAGTATAATCGCCAGCCATTCGGCGTTCGCCCGCGAACCGTCAGGTAACCGAATAAACCAATACACCCAGGAAGATACGATGCCGATTTATGAATATGAATGTCAGGTCTGCGGCCACAGGCTGGAAGCCCTGCAGAAAATATCTGATGCCCCACTCACGGAGTGCCCGGCCTGCGGTGAGCCTCAACTGAAAAAGCTGGTATCGGCGGCCGCGTTTCGTCTCAAGGGTGGTGGCTGGTACGAAACCGATTTCAAGACGGGGGGCAAGAAAAACCTGGCTGGAAGCGGTGACGACAAGCCAGCCGCGAAACCGGCCAAAAAGGAGGCGAAGAAAAAAACGGGCAAAAAGGGCACCAAGGCCAGCAAGACGGCCAAGGTCTGAAGACCTGTCCACCGACTCGTGGCATTAATCAGGTTGAGTTGGCCGCCGCCAATCCGTATCATCCCCGCCTTTGCCTGACTACATGATCCGGAACCTGTATGCGTACTAATTATTGCGGCGAGATAAACGAACACCATATCGATCAAGACATCACCGTTTGCGGCTGGGCCCATCGGCGTCGCGATCACGGTGGCGTCATCTTTATCGATTTGCGCGACCGGG
>Ga0316585_10000203_pt1 | contig 12273 bp, 6 predicted proteins | sample S_170502SCrBrC_D_FD_204517 | JGI IMG/M metagenome (GOLD analysis project Ga0316585, IMG submission 204517) | Rhizosphere microbial communities from salt marsh grasses in Alabama, United States - S_170502SCrBrC | ecosystem: Host-associated > Plants > Roots > Rhizosphere | place: USA: Alabama...
CCAGCAAAATTCCGGCATATTACAGATCAAGAACAAGAGGAAGTGCAATGAGCATCCACTTTGGAACCGACGGATGGCGAGCCGTCATTAGTGATACCTTTACTTTTGCGAATTTACGCCTGGTAGCTCAGGCTATTGCGGATTATGTTCGTGAGGAAAACAGCCAGGACCCCAGTGTCGTTGTTGGCTTTGACACCCGTTTTTTATCTGATCGTTATGCCAGCGACGTTGCGCGGGTTATGGCCGCGAACAATATCAAAACCTGGCTGGCTCGGGCTGATACGCCGACCCCGGCGATCAGTTATGCCGTGGTTATCAAGCAGGCAACTGCCGGGATTATGATTACAGCTAGCCACAATGCACCACGCTACAACGGCGTCAAGCTAAAAGCGAGCTACGGAGGCAGCGCCAGCCCGGAACAGAATAAACTTATAGAAGCCTTATTAAAACGGAATGAGGAGCTGGCACATGGGCCTAATCTGATGGACCTCGATGAGGCGATTAGAGCCGAAAAGATCATTAAATTCGATCCCGCCTGGGCTTATTACGAGCATCTGGGGACGCTTATTGATTTGGACACAATCTCCGCCGGCGAACTCAGGGTTGTTGCCGACGGCATGTACGGCTCGGGCAGGCGGGCTATCGGTGAAGTCCTGGCGCGCACCCGCACCAAGGTCCATGATATCCGACATGAGATGAATCCCGGATTCGGCGGCATTCATCCTGAACCGATCGCTCTGCACCTTGGGCAGTTGATGTCTTTTATCCAAGCGGGGCATTGGGATGTTGGCCTGGCCACAGATGGCGACGCTGATCGCATCGGAGCGGTCGATGCGAATGGTAATTTCGTTGATCCGCACCGCATATTTGCTCTCGTTTTGCGTTATCTCCTGGCCGAACGTGGCTGGCGTGGCAGCGTCGTTAGAACCGTTTCCACCACCAGAATGCTCGATCGCCTTGCCCAGCAGTACGATCTCCCGCTGATAGAGACGCCGGTTGGTTTCAATTATATCGCCGACCAAATTCTGCAAGATGATGTTCTCATGGGCGGCGAGGAATCAGGAGGCATTTCCATCAAGGGGCATATTCCGGAAGGGGACGGCGTTTTGATAGGCCTTTTGCTGCTGGAAGTCATGGCTAAAGCCCGCGAACCGCTCCATGTCTTGATTGAAGACTTGCTGGCTCATTACGGCCCGGCGCAGTATGCACGTACCGACTTGAAGCTCAAACGGCCGGTCGCCAAGTCGGATATGGTGCAAATGTTAGTGGATCTCGCACCGGCGATGATAGAAGGTGTCAACATTGAAGACGTGCAAACCACGGACGGCGTGAAATACTATCTCGATGACGGCAGCTGGCTGCTCATACGGCCGTCGGGTACCGAACCCGTTCTGCGCGTGTATGCCGAAGCGCCGAGCGATGAACGCGTGCGTGCGCTGCTCAATTTTGGTCAAGAAATGGCCGCCAAAGCCTGACTGAGGTTAATTATTCACCCTCGGCCGGATAAGCGTCTCCTTCCTCGATCGGCTGGCTTTCAACCTCCGGCTGCGCTCCGGCGGCGAAAGGAGATGCAAATTTAAGGATGCGATTGTTCCCAGCATCGGCAATATAGATGTTGTTTTCCGCGTCAATGGCGATGCCGTTAGGCAAGCCTAGATTCGTTTCCCCACTACCGAAGGTGCCGAAGCGGCCAATATAGGTGCCGTCGGAACTGAATATCAGGACGCGATATCCTTCAGGATCCGTGACATAGACCCGGTTCTCGCTGTCCACAGCCAGGTAGGGTTTGTTGTTAATAGACGTACTTTCCCAGGCCTCGACCGGCCATTCATTCAGAGAGAAGAGTTCCGGTGAGAACTGCTGCACACGGCCGTTCCAGGTATCCGCCAGGTAAACGTAGCCATCCGGACCCTCGGTGATACCAACCGGTTCGTTCATCTGGCCAAGATCACTGCCGAACCCACCCACCTGGTATTGGAAGTTGCCCTCCGTATCCAGAACCTGCATGCGGTGGTTTCCTGTGTCGGTCACGAGCAAACGGCCGTCATTCAGCAAGATGATTGACCTTGGTCCAAAGAACAGGCCGAGACCTTCCTCGCCCGAGTTCACATCCGGCGATCCACTGCTGCCGAATGAATCGACAAACTGGCCGTCCAGCGTGAACTTCTGAATGCGATGATTCCAGGTGTCGGCAACGTAGACATATTCCTCGTCGACGGCAATACCCCACGGCTCATTAAACTGGCCCAGTTCCGTTCCGAAATTACCCCAGGCTCTCAAGAAATTGCCGTCCTTGTCAAAGACCTGCAGGCGGTGATTGCCTGAATCGAGAACGTAAATGGTTCCATCCTGGCCGACGGCCATATTTCGCGGTAGGGAGAACTGACCTTCGGCCGTTCCCGCGACTTCGCTTTCATTGAGGATCATTAACGGCACTAACGACAATTCCCCTTCTTCATAGGGGTTGGTGGTTTCACCAAGCGCGACGGCGCCTACGCCATAATCCCATAAAGTAGGCATCACGTCATTGCGGATATAGAGGCGCAGGTTGTGCCGTAACGGCCATTCGCCGGCAGTAAATGTTCCACCAAAAACCTGCCCATACTTTTCATAATCACGATAAAAGAATATGTCCCACAAGGCTTCGCGCACATCCGGGTTGCCCAGACCGCGACGGGCTTCGGCCGGTACATTTGGATCGCCAAGCAGAGCGTTCCAGGAGAAGTTTCGATAATCCTCCATCGGCCACCATAAGAAAGTATGCTCGGTATAGGTGTAGTTGTCGCCTAAATAAGGCTCAACGTTGCTCCAGTTTTGTGCTCCAACAAGGATCACGGGCGAATCGTTCAAACTTTGACTTGGGTTTTCGCCAAAGAATACACGCTGTGGATAGTCGCGTAAGTACCATGTCATTGGCCAGGAGACATCGTTGTCAAAAGCAACCTTGATGCTCTTATCTCCATAGAGGCGCATAGATAGTTCTTCCAACTGTTTCATAACAACATTTTTCGTTGCCGGCGCGCCGTGGGCATAGACCATAAATTCGGTGGTGTAATCAGCGTTCTTGAAGGCAGCCATGTAGGTGAAACGGGTGGTCAGCACGCTGAGTAAGACAAAAACGCTCAAGATTAAGAGTGGATTGTGGAGGTAGTCTGCTACTTTGTGGTAAGAACGACGCCAGAACAGGTAAACCAGGCCGATGATCAGGATCCCTCCTAAGAGCTGACCAACATTTTTCAGAAACTCCAGCTGCTGATCGCCAAGCCGAATATCTCCAAATAAGAGGGGGCCAATCACCAGCATGGATGTAACGATCAATAGAATAGTCAGTCCTATGAGGATTATGGAATCCCAGGTGAAGAAATCTTCTGCTTTAAGCGGTGACAGCTTTTCGTTGAAATACCAGCCGGTCAACATGCCCATGGGGATCACGAAGTGAATGCTTAACCAGGGCATTTTCTCCCCGGCATAACTGTATGCAAGCCAGTTTAGAAGCAGCCACCAAACGAGGAAAGGAACAAACTCAAGCAGTACCTTGACATCAAAAAGTTCACTGATGCCGTTTTCTAGTTGGTAATCCCGGATCAGGTGCGTTCTATAGTACAGGAACCAGATGAAGATCGCGCCGATGAGGATTAAGGCTCCCAGGAACAGCCCGGGGATAATTGTGCTCTCCCCGGCGGCTGCAGCGTCTTGAAAAAAGCTGGCGTAAATCCAATTGCCAAAACTGTAAGTCAGCAAGGTCATTAAGAGCGTGATCACCCAATAACCGATGAGTTTGTTCGTGCGGTGCTTTTGGGACCATAGACGGATCGCAAGCAGCGAGAAGATCAGGGGCAAAAACTCGTAAAGGGGAACGATGAACAGATAATAATAACCTGGCTGGCTGCCCCTTTGGACCCCCTGCTGTTCCAACCAGTAGCCAAGAGAGCCCACAACGCCGGTTGTCCATCCACCGAGATTGGTAAAAACCGATGTAAAAAGAACGAGCAGGATACCATTAAAGATAACGGCCGAAATAAGCCACCGGCGCTTATCCCACCACAATCCTACCAGGATAGCTATCGCTATGGCGATGATCAGGAAGAATGCTGAGCGAACGATGCCTGATTCAGCAAATGAACTCCAGCAAACGGAGTTACCCAAACGGCCTGCTAACACCTGGAAGGCTGTCATGCTTTCCTGTCCATCCAGGACACAGGTATTTAACGTGTAATCGGTCGGGTTCCAGCCGACGAGCTTGGTCAGGAAAGGTGAGGTAAGCGGCAGTAGGAGCGTCGAGAATAAAATTATCAGGTCGAATTCCGGATAGTTGTCGATTTCAGGCCGCAGCGCACGGATGATAAGAAACAAGCCGGCGCCAAAAATTCCCAGGCCAACGATCTGGGCCCAATGGAGAAGGGTGGTTGATTCTGCCGCGGAACTTGCATCTGCTTGATCAATATCTGCATTGGGATCGACGGCGAAACCTTCCGTTGCTTCTGCGGTCATCCCGGGCTCAGTAGTGCTTGCCGACCTATGCGTGCCTACAAAACCCACACCGGCGATCACCAGACCGGCTAAAACCACGAGGATGGGCATGCGCAGCCTGGGGAGTGAATTTTGTATCCAGGGTGCATTTACAAACTTCGCTAATAATCTGATCACCAGGTAGCTGCCAAAAATGGCGACATAGATGAAAGCTACCTCCTTGGTAGAGAACATCAACGCTGTTGCGGCTACAAAAAACCACAAATAGAGGTCCTTACGCTCGCGAAAATAGTACCAGATGCTGATGAACACGATCATGGCCCAGATGATGATATAAACATCGTGGCGGATATATCTTGAGTAATAGGTGACAAATGGAGATATCAGAAAGATAAAACTGGTGAATATCGCTCCGATCCGGCCGAGCCAATCACGCAAGAAGTAGGGAAGAATAATTAAGATGATGCCAAAGAGAGCGACCGGAGCGCGTGCGGCGAAATCGCTGTCCCCTAATAACCAGTAGGCGACGGCCGTAATGTGAAACAGGAATGGCCCGTGCATCAACGGGGTATGGTTGTAACCCTGACCGTCATAAAACTGGTAAGAAAATTGTGTGTGTAGGCTCTCATCGTGACTCATCACGCGGCTGCCCAGCGCCCAAAAACGGGTCACGATAGCCACGGCAATGAAGATCAGATAGATCGTTTTCTCCCAATCAAGATTGATTGCCGGGATTACGAGCCGGGATAAAAAGTCATTGTTGACTTCTTCAGGTGTGGTGCTGATTTCGCTCATCTTCTTCTTCGCAGGTGTTAACCTTTGGCATTGTCCCCGTCGGTTATGGTGTTAATGCCTTAAATCAATTAGTGGTTGTACTGCTAACAGCAGCAATAGGTGTTGGTGAGTGGAGAGGCGCCGGGGCGGCGATAACCTGCACAACAGGTTCGCTTTCATAAGCGGGTAGATCGCTTACAAATCTCTCCGTGACGGCGGGTGTGATGTTGTCATCGCCACGGCTGTTCTGGACAACTGTCGCAGTCGGCGTGTTCGTTGAGGTCGCAGTTGCCGTGGTGGCAAAAAAGATCGACATCGATCGTTTAGACTCTGGAGCGGTCATCAAAAGGCTTCCCAAGATGACAACCAATAGAATCAAGGCCGGGGCCAGGCGCGTTGTCCAGTTGGCGGTGGTTCCGCGCGGGTGTTTCTTTTGTGGGATCGGCGGCATTAATTGGCGGAGCTGTGCCGTATCCGGCCGGGTCGCGGTATTAAGAGCTTCGCGAACTAACGCGCCGATCTCGCGCTCATCATGGACCTTTCGCAGGCATGTCGTGCAGCCGGCAATATGCTGTGCCACCTCGTTTGCCCGATCCGGTGTCAATAAGCCCAAAACATAATCAGGTAGTTGTTCGTGAATTTCTTGATGGGTCATATCTCTTTCTACACGTGTCTTCCTGCCGAAGCGCAGTAGACTTCACTATTCCGGCTTATCCATTTTGTGAAGGGGAATAATTTCTCGTAGTTTTTTATGAGCAAGGCGCATGCGTGATTCGGCCGTTTTAGGAGATATATTCAAAATCGCGCCGATTTCCTTATACTGCATGCCGGTGTAGTAACGAAGGACGGCCGTTTCTCTCAACTTCGGCGAGAGTCGGCCGAGGGCATCCCAGACATCACGCTGTATTTCTGTCTGTTCCAGCAGTTCATCAGGAGATCGTGCGTTTTCATCTTTTACCCCATAAGGTGCCAAAAAAGAGAGCGGCATTGTCGGCAGCCACTTACGGCGCCGCTTATTGCGACATCGACTGACCGTGATGCGGTATAACCAGGTGGTGAAGGCTGACTTCTCTTCGTCAAAATCCGCTAACTTGCGAAACGCGTATTCGAAACTATCTTGCAAGACCTCTTCGGCATCCTGGCGATTTTGCAGCAGGCTGTATGCCAGTCGATAGATGAGTCCGGCATGGCGTTCGTAAAGGATCGTGTAAGCTGCATCATCCCCCGACAGGCAGCGCTCGATAAGGAAATTTAATTCCGCACCGTTTGAGGGATAGGCTCCCTCTATCGAGTCCCATGTCAGGGAAGAAAAATCACTCATGACCACTCGTTAACATCATTTATTCTTGCGGCAGCACCAGGTCAGCTCGAACCCACAGGATCACACGTTCTGCGATTGGCTGCACGGCCGTTTCATGGAAAAACCACCAGCGTAACATATCCGCCAGCGGTGTATAACTTTCCGAAGCTGCTGTTGGTTCGCTCTGCAAGAGACCGAAATCACTACCCACATAATCGGCCCCTAAGAGGGGTTCCGCCTCTCCAAACTTGCTGATTATTACCTGCTGTCTTGCCTGCGGTGGAACCGTCTGGCCCATCGTCGCCTGCCAGAAATCGCGTAAGTACCAATGCAATACCGGTGAGTCAACGGCGCTTAAAAGGGTTAAATCCGCATCCGAATTGGAAGCCGCGCGCGAGATTTCTTGCAGCGTATCGAGCAGAAGCGGTAGTTCACTGTCAGTTCCGGTTGTGACCCATTCTTCACGGGGATCGTTGGCTGCGAAGTGGGTAAGCTGCCAGGCCGTGCCCCATTCATAGGCTAACAGGAAAAGAAGGGCGGCAACCCATAGACCTTGTGTAATTGAGGCATCTGTTATAGCCCAGAAGTAATAGATGAGCAGTGCGGCGCCGGCCAAGGCCAGGAGTCCCAGCCAAAGATTGCTGAGATCCAGGCGATCATAAATTGAGACGCGTAGATAACGGGTGACATTGACGAGTAGGATCGCACTAATCAATAGCAGCCCGCCAGTCAAAAACCACGTCCAACGGTTCATGCCCTGCTGCAAGAGATGCGTGGAGAAAAGCCCCACGAGCAAGTAGCCGGACAAAGTCGCCAGCAGCACGTTCGATAAAGCACTGCTCTGTAAAAATATCAGGGCTAAAGAGAAAGAAAACCAGAGGAGGAGCAGCATGCCTGGGGATTTGTTTTTCCAGAAAGCCCAAGCAACGGCGATTGTCCCTAACATGATAAGGGCGATTTCATAGCGGACCAAGACCCAGAACGGCGCTGCTATTGCTTGCAGACCGCCGCTAAAACCGAACTGGCCCAGCCAATCACCGACTAATTTTGCGCTTGAATCTAACCCGGCCGGATACGTCAACAAACGTGTGCTCAAGCCAAGCAGTACCAGGAGGCCAAGGATCAAGCCCTTGATAATGGTATTTCGTTCGGGAAGTACGGACCGAAAAGGTCTATCGGGTGAAAGGTTTGCTGCCAGGAGAGCTAGAGCAAAAACCAGCAATCCGCCATAGAACAAGGGACTGCTCGTCAATCCCAGACCCACGGCCGCGGTTAAGGTATAAAACCATTTTTTTGTGAGGTCTCCGTTCAGCTGGGCAGCCGCTACCACGACCAGCAAAAGTGCAAAGAGGGCGATTGCATCCCCGCCAACGGTGCGTGAGATGGCACTGTTTAAGGGTGAAGCGGTTAAAAGGGCTGCCGCGACAAGGACGCCGGTTGTACCCAACCGGCGGCGCAGAAGCCAGGGTAAACAAATGAGACCCAGACCAAATAAAGCCGGAACCAGGCGCATAATGGTGTCGCTGATACCGAGAACCGGCATTAACAGCGTGGTCAGTGTGAAATAAGCGGGGCTGCCAATGAGGACGGCCGTTGATCCCGGCTGCAAGTACTGCCAGGCAGCAAACGCTTCACTCGCCTCGGTGGGCGAGAGCGGGATTTTTCCTAGATCGCTTAAACGCATAATGGCGGCTGCTATGATAACCAGAAGGTAGAGTCCGTCGGCAGCAGAAACTCCGGCCCACCTGGAAGCGGCCGTTGTCTCTTTAGGAAAATCTAAATCCGTTCTATGTTCTGCCTGTGCATTAATCCGCATGATTACTCATCCAAAAGCTGAATAAGCTTCTCCGATTTATAGGCTACTGCGGTGTCCAATGATAGATAGTAACGCCGGTGCTTTCAAACGCAACGTCTAAATTTTCACTGAACTTATCCATTCCTGACAAGCCATAAGTATCGCGTTCCAAACCGCCAACGACAATATAGCGTACATCATAGCTATCTAATAGAGCAGCTACATTATCTAGATTGGGCGAGGTGTAGATCTCTGTGACCACAGGTTCGCGGACGGCCGGTTCCGGCGTAGAGCCGCGCCATTGGTATTCATGTCCGGGCCAGCCGAGGATGGTGGGTAGTCCGGTTGCAGACGAAATTCGGCCGTAGTTTGTGTATTGGCCGCCGACCGCTTCCAGAATCACAGACATGTCGGGCGCATTTTCCCTTAGCCATAATACAGCGGCGTAATCACCCGAATTAAATGCTGCCATCTGCGCCAGGCCATCCAATGAAGCCCGCCCTCTGCCTTCTTCAGTTACGGGGCCACGATATTCAAGGGCACGCGAGTTCACAGCGTAGATGGGGAAGAGTATAGCCACAAGAAAGGCCAGCATGTAACCGGCCATAGCCAGAACTGGCACGATACGGCCGTTTCCACGCCAGGCCAGCCATAAATAACCGATGGCATACAACGCGGCAATGCCAAACATGACCCAGGCCTGGTAGTAAAACTTGAAAATCGTATTTATTCGCTGGCCAAAATTATCCCGTAGATAAACAAACTCCGGCCCCAGTGCTAACAAGGCGCCTGTAGCGATAAGCAATAAAACAAAGGGAAGCACATCGTTTTGAGCCGGATTCCATTGGCTTTCGGCCGATTCAATCTTGGTATGGGGGCCTAATTTTTCGCGCCAAATCATGACCACCATGCCCACAACCGCCGCCAGGAACAGCGTCAATGCCGCGTAGTTCACACGCGCACCGAAATAGGCAGGCAGGATAGCCCCAACGCTGGAGAGCGCCCAACCGGCAGCAAAAACCTGGTTCGGCCGTTCGGCCAGGGTAATTCCCAATTCACCGGCCAGGTTTGTCACCAGGCCGGCCCCTTCAGCACTGCCGGCAATGACGAGGCTGAAGAACAGGACAACAGCTAACAGGACAGCGATTAAAATTAAGATAGTGAGTAAACCTGACTTCCAGTAACGGAAGCGCTGGCGGCTGATCAGAGCCAGCAAAAAAATGGTGATTGCCCAAATTGGCATACCGAAGATGATCAGCCACTGCACCATGCGTGTCGGCCGCATAAGCATCGGCAGCAGATAGGGTGCGGCGGCCTGCGAGCGGAAGCCCAGGAAAAAGGGCAAATAAAGCAGCACCGCGGGAATCAAGAGCAGCACTGCCACGGTTATAGTCTGGGTAACAAGGGTTGAGTGCCAGCCTTCATCGCGCCAGCGGGTGAGGAGGAAGGCTCCTAATATGACGAATAAATGGATAAGAACATCCCAGGTGTTTAAAAAGGCCAGCCCGCCAAGGATCAAGGCGCTGGCCAGCCATAGTGGAAGGCCGATATGGTGTATGAGGCTTGGAAAGTGTTCGATCAAGCCTTCTTGGTCCCATCTGCTTAAAGTGTCTTCATCTGTCCCCGATTTGTGCGGCAGCCACCAGACGAGGGCTGCTGCAAGACTGAGAAAGGCGAATGGTAGGGCTAGAACGTGGGCATGTAAATCGCCCAAGACAAAACTAAAGCCGGGGAATTCGGCGATGGGTTCCAGCCCTTCTTCAGCCCGCCCTGATAAGTGGTATTCATGCAGGGGACGGGATGAACGCCACCACCACCAGCTGCTGCTTTCATAGCGCGGCGAGGCGTCAGGAATTGGGGCTTCATTCAAATCACGTACGTCAAGCCACTGCCAGAATTCAGGGTTGCCGATGTTGTTCGCGTGGGCGACCTCAAGTCCGACGGTCAGATTTCCCGCCATGGGTACCGCCAATGCCGCGATCAGACCCAATACTACAGCGCCGTGTTTGGCCCCTTGAAGGCGTAGAAGATTGAAAACCAACCCAAAGGCGCCCGTTCCCGTCCCGGCAATCAACCAGGCCAGGGCCAGGTTAAAGGCGATTTGTTCAGGGACAAGCGCCAATCTGGCGATTAAGGATGTCATCACGTAGCCGAAATAGTAGTAACTAATCGCATAGCCGGAAAGCCAGGGGTCGATGGGCGGGAAAGTAGGGCTGCGGCCAACGGCATTTAAAAAAGCGAATTCCATAGGCTTTTCCGTGGCGGCAATTGCTGGATTTTGCGATCTCACCCAGACCCAGATAAGAAATAAGGCCGCGAAAACCAGCTCTGTTATCAGAATTTGCGTCCAGTTACTGCTAACCCACTCCCGAATAGATTGTTGGCTGTCAGTAACGCCGTTGTTAATGCTTTCCGCTGACCGCTTATATATCCAAAAGGCTGCCAGACCAACGACTACAATGGAGACGATAATCCCCCCGGTATTGTTTCCCAAAAAACCTAGGCTGCCGGCCATCCAGTAAAAGTAAGCTACCAACAGCAGGCCGAACATTTTGGTGAAAGCATAGCCGCGATCGGGCAGTTTCCTGAAAATGGTGAACGACAGAGGAAAAGCGACTGCTCCAAGCAGTAATAAGATAAACCACCAACGTAGGACTGCGAAAAATTCGGGTAGGGCCATATCGGAAAATGTTCTTCAGAAGCGCTTACCCGGCTTCCGCGATCTCCTTGACGCGATAAATTGTCACTGCCGGATCCTGATAAGCGATTTCTAGATCCCCATTGGATACCATTTGTTCGAACTTGGCGATACCTTGCGGCTGATAATAAGCATGCTCCAGATCGCCTACGTAGAGATATGAGACATCGTACTTGTCCAGAATAGAACGCACTTCTTGAATGTCTACGCTGTTGAACAATGTATTCACATCCTGAATACGCCGGCTTACAAAATCGCCGGGTAACACCGCGCGCTGCTGCCGCTGGTGCCAATCCCAGCCAATGATTGACGGCAGGCCGGTATACATGGCAACGCGGTTGCCGATCGAGCGATAGGGATTACTGCTGTGTGCCTCGGCGATCACGGGTGAACCATCGATGTTGCGCTGCATCCAGCGCAGCGCCTCATAATCATTGGCCAGATCGATGGTCACACTGTTTCCGGCATAATCTGTATCGCCGTAATGAACGTAGGGCATGAAAGCCATACCATCCAGTGTGTTTGGTACCTCGGGATTCATACGAATGTCCCATTTCGCTTTCGTGGCCAGAATGGGGTATAAGGCCGCTGCCGCCAGCAGCAGCGCCAGGACGACCTGCCAGATGCGTTTACCCGTCGTTTTGTTTCTGAGCACTTGCCAACACCAAACCGCGGTCGCTCCGCAGCAGACACTAAGCAGGAGCCAGGCCTGCAAGTAGAACTTGAATACGGTGTTCATACGGCCGATATCGCCATCTAAAACGATGATTTCTACAAGCAATGTCAGGCCCAGGGCACAGGCGATCAGAATTAAGACCGTACGCCGTGCGGCGTCGATCCCCGGTCGCAGCCCTAATAATCCGGCCACAATAATGAGAGTCAGGGCGATGGGTGCGATCCAGTAGCCGCGTAACACCATTAAAATTAACAGCACCAGATAGAGGATCAGGGCCGCAACGATCGGCCAGGCGATGGGTTCCAGGTTTTGCAAATCTTCTTGCGTCCATGTTAGGGCCCAGGCACGGAACTCGATTATTAAGAACGTGATCACGAAGAAAAGGAATAGACCATAAATGATCAAATAGTTAGTCGCGTGGCTGTAAGAGCCGGGCCACAAGGAGAAGGAAGTGTAGCCTATGCCGTAATTGGCCGTATATGGCCAGAAGGTAAGAATCGAGAGGCTGACCAATAACGCGATCAACACGAGTGACTGGCCAATAGTTCCCAGGTCGATAC
>Ga0316585_10000205_pt1 | contig 12262 bp, 9 predicted proteins | sample S_170502SCrBrC_D_FD_204517 | JGI IMG/M metagenome (GOLD analysis project Ga0316585, IMG submission 204517) | Rhizosphere microbial communities from salt marsh grasses in Alabama, United States - S_170502SCrBrC | ecosystem: Host-associated > Plants > Roots > Rhizosphere | place: USA: Alabama...
CGAGAGTCAATCAGATACCACAAAAGAAAAAAAATGCAACCGTAATCTCTGCCTAAAATGCTCATTATATAAAGAATTCGATTCAGTTTATAGGCTCTGTTCAATGCGCGGCAATCTGAGAGACGTTTTCTTCTAAGACAAAAATATGGAACAAGAGTTACCGATTACGGCGAAAATTATTGATATTTAAAAGCGAAGCCATTAGGATGGCTATTGAGGTATTTCTGACCATATCAATTCACTCTTATGACAGTTCAGGGGAGCTCACACTATGGCCGTACTGACGATCTCCAGGCAGTTCGGGGCTGGCGGCATCACGTTGGGGAAAATGGTCGCCAAAAGACTTGGCTACACATTCTTTGACAATGAAATCATTCAGATGGTCGCTAAAAAGGCCAAGGTTTCCCCCAACTGGGTCGAATCGATGGAAAAGGAGGCTGGGGGAAAGATCGAACGGTTGATTTCCGGCCTAGTGTCAAAAAGTTTTTTCGACCGCCTCCTGGACGACCGGCACGGCTATATCGATGAAGAGATATATGTGAACCTCCTGCACAAGATCATCAAGGCGATCGCTGAGGAAGGCAATGCCGTAATTCTCGGCAGGGGCAGTCAGTTTGTCCTCAAAGACAATGACGAGACTTTTCACATTCTGCTGGTGGCTGATAGGGAATACCGCATCAAGTTTATCGAAGAAAAATACGAACTTTTTACCAAACACGCTGTTCAGACCATCAACAGTGAGGATAAAAGAAGGATCAACTTATATCGCAAATTCGGAAAAGAGGATTACGACAATTGGGTCCATTATCACGTGGTCCTCAACATGAGCCGCGTCGATTTGGACGTGGCCGCAAAGCTGGTCTGCAAACTGGTACACCCTTCATAGAGCAATTCAATGGCCGGTATTCGGATCCGAAGGGCCCGGCTGCCGGCCCTCGTTCGCCTCGTCCCCCCACCTTTTTTATGAAGGCAATAAATCCAATACGACCTTGACCCCTGCCTGCATGTCCATTTTTGCCATGTTCAACACCAGGTGATAGAGGGCCGGATTGTCATAATCGGTCTTGTTGATCTTGCGATAAAGATTGAGCCGGCGCTTATCTTCGCGGTTGACGACTTGCGCGGCCCGGCTTTCAGAAAAATCGTAGTGTTCCATCATGAACTTGACGCGGTTTTCGAAAGTATTGATCAAAAGGATGTGGTGCGCGTCGGGATGATCGCCGAGAATGTACTGGCTGCCACGCCCCAGGATGACGACGTTGCCTTCCTCTGCGATTTGCGCGATAATGACGACAAGGTAGTCAAGATAAAGCCTTTCGTCCAGATATCCGCGTTCATCCTTGAGAATTCGGTCCACCAGGCGTTTGGAAACCATGCTGGAGACGACTCTGGAAAGCTTGCCGCCGGCTTCCCTTTCAATTGATTCGACCCAGTGGGGTGATACATTGGCTGCTTCGGCAACCATCTGAATGATGTCATCATCGGCGAACGTGTAGCCGAGCTTGTCGGCGACCATTTTTCCAATGGTCTTGCCCCCCGCGCCGAATTGCCTCGAAATGGTAATTACCGCCATTAATTCCTCCTGTGACTTTATATTTTTTCCGGCGGGATGAGCAGGGTCGGGTAGGCCGACTTTTCGGCGATGTTTCGCGGTGTACTGCCGAGCCATCGTTCCACCCAACTCGCTTTTCCGGATGATCCCATGACGATCAGGGTTGCCTGGCAATCCCGCGCGGCCTTCTCGATCTCCTGTTCCGGGTTGCCGACGTAAACATGAGAACGCGCGGCGATCCCCTCGGCTTCGAAAGTATTACAGATTTCATCCATTTGACGGCGCATTTTCTTGCGCGTTTTCTGAATCGCCATGGCCGAACCGCTGAGCGTCTTTTGCGCGGCAACGTGCACGACATGGATTTCCTTTATAACTTCTTTTAATTCCTTTAGGTAATCAACGGCCTTGAGACTGGCCGGCGACCAGTCGGTTGCCAGAACGGGCCGTTCGAAAGGCGTTTCAAGGGCGAACGAGCTCTCCGATAGGTATTTGTAAACGAGCACTGGTGAAGCCGTCCGGTGCAGCAACTCGGTGATGTCCGATCCTGCGTACAACTGCTCGAGAACACCCTTTTGAGACCGCCCGATGACGATCAGATCGGCTTCTTCTTTCCGGGCAGCCTTGATCACCTCGCCCACCAGGCTGCCGACAACAATGTAGACACCTACCTCCATACCCTGCTCGAAAAGGTTTTCCGCCCAATCGATGAAGCGGATGTTGGCGGTTTCGCGCAGCCTGATTTCCGCTTCCTTGTTGTATCCGGTACCCCGACGCATGGCCACCCGTTCTCTCTCGATGACGTTGACGAAAACCACGTGTTCGAGGGCGGCTTTACGAAGAACCAGAAGTGATTGGAGAGCGTCTAAACCCAGCTCCTCGAATTTGGTGACAAACAGCAGTTTCTTTATTTTCATGGCGTGTGTCGCTCTTTGTCGAATGTGGGAAACATTCACCCGCTGGATCAACCGATAATTTTTTTGATTGTCGCAGCCAAATCTTCGGCTTCCACCGGTTTTTCCAGATAGGCTTCGGGTTCGGGAACGGTGGCATCACCGAACTCCGCCAGTACCTTCTGGGAGCGCAGGAAGGACTTTTCAGCTATTCCAGACAGCATAATGATCGGTATGTGCTTCAGGGTCTTGTCCGTTTTGAGTTCGCGGTACAGCCGAATGCCGCTTTCACGGGGCATGAGGACATCGAGTATGACCAAATCCGGTTTTTCCTGTTTGGCCAAGTTTCTGCCTTCTTCACCGTTGGTAGCCACCAATGGCGTATACCCGTGTTCTTCGAGAACCGTCACGTTAAATAAGCGAACATCCGGGTCATCATCGACGACCAGAACTTTTTTACCCATGGTCAATCCTCCTTGTCTATAGTTTTCTATCGAACGCTGGATTTTGTCTTTTTTCACCGGCGGCTTCGAAAGGCAGGCGGATGGTAAAGGTCGTTCCTTTACCCGGTGCGGAGATTACGTCGATCCACCCTCCGTGTTCTTCGACAAGTTTGCGGGTCACCATCAAGCCGAGGCCCGTTCCCCGATGCCCCTTTGTACTGAAAAAAGAGGTAAACAATTTTTCGCGGACCTCATTGCTCATACCGGCGCCATTGTCGGAGACGTCAAACCGGATGCTGTTATCGTCTTCGAGCGTCGTCGCGATGTCGATCTGCCATTTTTTGCCGGTGTCCTCATCGAACAGGCAGGCATCAATGGCATTTGTCATGAGATTGAGCAGCGCATTGTGAATGATGCGCGGATCCATCGACACTTTAGAGATTGACGGATCGAGAGATTTCTTGATCTCAACCCGGCTTTCCCGCGCCTTTTCAGCCAGCAGGTCGGCCACGTCCGCGGCAATCTCGTTCGGGAAGCAGTCTTCGAATTCGGGCTCTCTCTCTTTGGAGTAGGTCAAGAGGTCCAGAACCAATTCCGAAGTGCGCCCGATGTTCCGTTTGATCATATCCCAGCCGCTCTTGAGTTTTGCAGTATCGTCTTTTTTGATTCCTAAGTCAACCAGATAGCTGCCGCCCTTGAGTCCGTGTAAAATATTCTTGAGTCCGTGGGCCAACCCGGCTACGGTCTGACCGACGGCGGCCAACCGTTCGGCTTTGAGCAATTCGCGTTCGAGACGCTTGATTTCCCTCAGGTCCTGGAAAAAAGCAACGCTTCCCATTTTGCGGTCATTTTCATGCAGAATCGACCCCGAAAACCGAACCGGAATGTTTTCGCCGTTTCCCGATACGATCGATGTTTCCTGCCAGGGAAACTCCTTCAACCCGTTTTCTTCCATCACCCCGGCCCTGAACAAATCGACTATTTCCGGGGTGTAGAGCTCCTGTATCCGCATTCGATGAATGACGTCCTGCTGCGGATAGCCGAAAATTCGCTCCGCACCGGGATTGTAAATAACGATTCTTAACGCTTCGTCCGTGGCCACGATGCCGTCATTCGAGCTTCGAATCAGTTTGCCCTGGAAGTTCGAGCGCCGCCTGATCTCGCGGGTTGCCGCCTCAACCTTGTGCTCGAGGGTGGCGGTGTACTCCCGCAACTGCCGCTTGATATGGATCTTGTCCTGTGCACGTTTGAGGGCAATTGTCAGTTGTTTGTCCCTCACCGGTTTGTTAATGAAATCCGAGGCCCCATAGTGCAGGGCCTCGATGGCCGAATCGATGTCACCATGGCCGGTGATGATGATCACTTCGGTTTCCTCACTAATATGTTTTACTTCTCTTAACACCTCGATCCCGTTCATACCGGGCATTTTGATATCCGTGATGACGAGTTCGGGCGTTTCGCGTGCGAATATGGCCAAGGCTTCTTCGCCACTTGATGCGGTCAGCACCGCATAGCCGTCGGCCCTGAGGGAAATGCCGAGCACCCTCAGTATATCGGGTTCGTCATCGACGAGCAGGATCCTGTTCATTTTTCTTCAGTTAACCTTACAGCCGGAAATTTAAGCTTGAAAGTGGTGCCTTCACCTAATTTGCTTTCGATGTCTATGGTACCGTCGTAGTCTTTAACGATGCCGTAGCTGATGCTGACGCCCAGACCGGTCCCCTTGCCGACATCCTTTGTGGTGAAAAACGGCTCGAACAATTTGCCGATGACCTCATTGCTCATACCGATTCCGTTATCGGAAACTGTAACCGAAACGACGCCATTTTCGGCGAAGGATTTGATCTTGAGCAATTTTTCCGAGTCGCCGCACTCCGGCCGGGCGAGTTTTTCGTCCATGGCATCGACGGCATTGGTCACCAAATTGATGAAAACCTGTTCCAACCGGTTGTGATCGGCCATGATGGGCGGAATGTTCGGGTCGAGTTCGAGGATCAGCTCGACCTGATGGACGCGCAGTTGATGGCCAAGCACCTTGAAAACGTCGCGAATCGGATCGTTGATATCGATCTTGTTTCGGACCGCACTCGACTGCCGGGCGAAATCGCGCATATGCTGGATGATGGCCGCCGCCCGTTGAACGTTTTTGCCGATGTCGGCGGCCATCGATTGCAAGTCGTCTTCGCCGATGGCCTGACCCCGGCCGATCATTTTGAGGAAAAAATCGGCGCACACTTGAATGACATTGAGCGGTTGATTGATTTCATGCGCGATCCCCGCGGCCATCTGTCCCAGGGTTGTCATTTTGCTGGCTTGGATCAGCTGGGTTTCCCTTTCGACGCTCTCGGTGATATCGGTCGTAGAGGCTATCACGACCTCACTCTCTCCGTATTTGGCGCGGCTGATGTTGACATTGACAAAAAAAGGGCGATGTCCTTTGCGGTAGTGCTTTCTTTTTGCGAACAGCAGGGATTTGTCGAGCGTAAGGTTCCGCAGTGCTTGTGCCAACTCTTCATCGCTGTCTCCGAGTTCAAGAAAGTGAAGGCCCAGCATCTCCTCGCGTGAATACCGGTAACTGTCCAAGGCTCTTTGATTGATATCACGGATTTTGTGAGTTTGGGTGTCAAGGATAAAAATCGGGTGTGGATCGCTGTTGAACAGGGTGCGGTATTTCTCTTCGGATTTGATGTACTGCTCCTGCAGCATCGCGTTTTCGATAGCGACGCCGATCCGATTCCCAATTAACTCCAGCAGGTCCTGCTGGTCATAGGTGAAATGTCCGGGTTTTTGACTGCCGATTCGGATGACGCCGAAGGTCTTTTTTTCCTCGGCATGGATGGGAATGTAGGCCAGCGAAACGAGTTTGTTTTCTTCGAGAAAGCAGATTTCATCGGAACAGCCCGCGGGCAGATTTTCGTAGACCGTAAACTGGCTGCTCTGGGCCACCTGGTGGATGATGCTGCTGTCGTCGAGAACGCGCACCTTGTAGCAGGCCTCCTCTGAAAAACCGTAACCGTGGCGCAAGCGGAATCGGCCGTCATTGTCCAGCATGTAGATGCAGATGCCGTCGGCCCCCAGAAAGTCCATCACGATCTGGATCGCCTTATAGATGCCGTCATCGAATCTTTCCGATGTGTTCAGGGACGTGTAAATTGAACAGAGGGTGCTCAGCTCACGCGTGTGCTGCTCCCGATCCTCTTCCGCCTTTTTGTCCTCGGTTTTGTCCCAGAGCGTTTCGATCGCACCCCCAACTTTTCCATTCGGGGTCTTGATCGGCGAAGCGGTGAACCAGATCCATTTGCCGCTCTGACCGAAATGCGGGAAGAAGTCTTCGGCCTCGTAGGCGCCTTCGATCAGGCTCGATTGACGCCACTTCGTCCCGTAGAGCTTCCGGATCTGAGTCTCGTCGACCTGGTCCAAAATAACATCCGCCATGGTTGAGCGTTCGTTGCGATAAAAGGCTTTCCACTGTTTGCGAGTCCCGACCATTTCATCGGCGTTGTACCCGGTAAGTCTTTCCAGCGCCCTGTTCCAATGGGTCACCATGTGATTTTCGTTGATGACAAACGTCGGAATCGTGCTGCCCTGAATGATCTGCGTCATCGTCCTTTCACTCTCGGCCAGGGCCCGGGCCGTCTCGGTCAGCAGTCGGGTGTGACGCTCCCGATCCTGCTCGGCAATCTTATCTTCGGTTTTGTCCCACAGGGTTTCGATGGCACCGATGATCGTCCCATCGGGCGCCTTGATCGGGGCGGCCGTAAACCAGCACCATTTTCCATCTGGGCCGAGGTTGGGAAAAAAATACTCGGCTTCGTAAGCCCCTTCAATGAGGACCGACTTGCGCCATGATGTGCCGTAGAGATTCCTGATGGTTTCTTCGTCGGCCTGTCCCAGGATCACATCCGCCATGGTGGGGCGTTCCTTTTCCCAGAAGGGGGCCCATTGCCGGTTGGTGCCGACGATTTCTTCGGCCGGCGTTCCCGACAGGCGTTCCATGGCCTTGTTCCAATGGGTGACGATGTGATTTTTGTCGATCACGAACGTCGGCATCGTGCTGCCCTGAATAATCTGTGACAGCGTGCGCTCGCCTTCAATCAACCCTTTTTCGATTTCGAGGTAGCGCGCATTGCGTTTTTTGATCACCTTCGCCAGGCGGTCGGCGAATCTCTCGAAATGCGCCAGAATACTCGGCGTTACGACCTCATGCTGTTTCAACTCTTTCAGCGCCTGACGCTTCTCCCGTTCAAGCTGCAGCGAACTCCAGATGGCCCGGGCTTCGATATGATCGATGAGTTCGACGCCCTCGGGTTTGGTTTTTTGGATCGTCTCGCCGAGGGAAACATCGTCGGTCATTTCAATGAGAACCTGCAGGTTTTCTAATCTGTAAAGCTCCCGATAATCGCGGGTCGTGAAGATGCCCATACTATCGGCAAAGAGGAGTCCCTCGGCATGTGAATTGATGTCGGCGACGCCGAGAAGGGTGGGACTGCGGTCCATAAAATTCTTATCGTAGAGGTATTCGAGAAAAATTTTACAGAATCGGCCCCCACCGATAATGGCAATCTTGGAATCCAGTAGGTTTTCAATCATCGCGAATTCGCTTTCGAGAGCTCTTTGAGGTCTCGGCAAGAAACAGTGACACAAGATTGCGCGGGATTTTGGTTCGTCTACAAGGCCCATCCGCCGATGCATATCGGGATATGGGTTGTTGGATGAAACGCGGTAGACGGGCCAAAAGACAACAAGATGAGATCACTTTTTCCTGTCGCGGCCCTTATGTCACGGCACCAGCAAAACCGGCAGCTCAGAGATCTCCGCCACCCGGTGGGAAACACCGCCCAGCCAATACTCCTGGAACCAGTCTTTTCCGGTGCGCCCCATTACGATCATGGTGGCTTTTTGCTCCCGCGACTGACGCAGGATTTCTGCGGTCGTTTTACCGATGGAAAGATAGGATTCGGCGCGCAGGCCGGCGGCTTCAAGCCGCCGGCTATAGCCGTCCAGCCGCTTGTTGCTTTCGTCTTCGATGGCCTTTAGTGCGGTCACATCCAGACCCTTGGAAATCTTGGCGCCGATGTTGTGGATCACGACAACTTTCCGGGCCAAGCCCTTGAACGACTTGATCAGTTCCAAAGCGTTCTCGGAGGGTTTCGACCAGTCGGTCGCCAGAAGCGGCCGGTCGAAAATATGGTCGTTGACCCGTGTCAACACCTCTCCCGCCCATTCGTACTGCACCATGTACTTACCCATCATGACCGGCAGGGGGCTGCGACGAATAATGTCGAGAACGTGAGAGCCCACGTAGACTTTTTCAAAGGCGGTTCTTTTTTTTCGGCCGGTGACGATCAGGTCCGCCTTTTCCTCTTCCGCCACGGCGAGTATTCGGCCGTTCAAGCTGCCGGTCTCGATCCGGACCTTGCTCTGAAGGCCTTTTCCGGATATGAACTCCTGCCACTGCTCTAAGCGCAGCCGGGCAACTTCTTCCAGCCGCTCGGCTTCATCCTTGAGATAGCCTCCGTAAGGCACGAAGGCGACCTCCTCTCTCGGGATGACGTAGGTCAGAACGACTTCCTTCAGGCCGGCTTTTTTCAATTCCAAAATCGCCTCGAGAGCATTGAAGGCCAGATCCCGGAACCGGGTGTGAAAGACAACTTTTTCAATTTTCATGTCGCCCGCTCCTGTGGTTAAAAGAAAATCAAGGTGACGATCACAAAGCAGGGAATCAAAAACAACAGGGAATACCTGAGAATATACCCGAAAAAGCTCGGCATCGGCGTGCCGGCCTCTTCCGCGATAGATCGCACCATGAAGTTGGGGGCGTTTCCGATGTAGCTGACAGCCCCGAAGAACACCGCTCCGGCCGAAATGGCTTCGAGGTATATGGCCTTTTCGGTCATGAGGAGCGGCACGGCCTGGGCCTCCGAAGCCCCCGCAAAAAAGCTGCCCAGGGCGGTGTTGAAAAAAGTGAGGTACGTGGGGGCATTGTCCAGAAAACTGGACAGTGCACCGGTCACCCAGAAATAATGCGCCGGCCGGTTGACACCCTGGATCAAGAACGCCAGTTCACCTTTCAGGCCGGCCTTGAGTATGAGCAGGCACGGGATCATCGTGATAAAGATACCGATGAAGAGATAGGCGACTTCAAGAATCGGAAACCAGGTAAAATCGTTGTCCTCCCGGAGTTTTATCGAGGTGGTTACCAGCGAGAGGATGCCCATCGTCACCAGCAGGCCGTCGCGCGCCAGGTCCTGGTAGGCCATGTGGATACCGAAAATCTGGAAATGTCCCCAGTCCACCACACCGCTCATCAATACCGATCCGACGATGCCGGCCAAGAAGACGAAATTGTGCACACCGTCCAGTTTTAGCGGCTCCTTGACACTGTCATCGGGGACCGCCACCTCCTCCTTGCGGAAAGCATACAAATCGAGAATGAAATAGATCACCAGAAGGACACCCACAACCGTGAGCATGTGGGGAAGAATCTTCAAGGTCCAAAAAAAGGACACCCCGTGCAGGAAGCCGAGAAACAGCGGCGGGTCGCCCAGGGGCGTCAACGACCCGCCGGTATTGGCTACCAGAAAGATGAAGAAGACCACCATGAAAGTGCGGTTTTTGCGATGGGCGTTGGCCCGCAAAAACGGACGAATCATCAACATGGCTGCCCCTGTCGTGCCCATCCAGGAGGCCAGCAGGGTGCCGATCATCAGCATCACGACATTGATCAAAGGCGTTCCGCGCAGGCTGCCGCGCAGCAGGATGCCCCCTGAAACGGTGTAAAGCGACCAGAGAAGAATGATGAACGGTATGTAGTCGACCAGAATGATGTGCAGGATTTCATAGAGGGCGAGGCCCTTGAACGCCAGTAAAAACGGAATGCCAAGCGTTGCGGCCCAGAATGCGGAGACTTTGCCGAAATGATGATGCCAGAAATCAGGCGCCAGCAGCGGGAAAAGGGCGATGGACAGCAACATGCCGGCAAACGGGATACAGCTCCAGAGGGGGAGGTCCTCCCCGAGGTTGGCATGGCCGTGTCCCTGGCTGGCCGCCGCCGCATCGTGTGAGCTCGATTCTCCATGACCGGCAGGGGGCGCTGCGGCTGCAATCAGGGACCCCGGCTGGTTGCGGCTCGTTTCTGCGGGACCGGCAGCCTTGATAAGATCGGTTTCGGCCGCTGACGCCTGCGTCGTTGCCAAGGCTGATGGCATAACCGCTAAACTTACAGCCACTAAAAAAATCATCCATTTCATGTGCCCGCCCCTTTCCAACAATAGGCTACCGCGCGCTTTTCTGCAGTGGTTCTGTTTTCGTGTGAAGCTTTTAAGAATCGGACCTGTGGAAAACTATGCCTTTCTGCCACCGCTACGGCCGGCGGTTTATACCTGTTGGCTGTCCTAAATTGGTCTGGCCGCCGAAAAAAAGTAGATTCACCAGATAAACGGCAACATGTCAAGTAAATACAGAATAACAAAACCTTTTGGTTGACTTTGTCAAATTATTAAATTAAATTTTTCGATTTGTAAATTTCAGAGGACGAATGGTCGAGGTAATTCCAACAGTTGAACAAATGCAGGAACTTGCCGAAAACCTGAGACGGGACGGTCGGCGTATCGCTTGTGTTCCGACCATGGGTTTTCTGCACGACGGGCATCTTTCGCTGATGCGACTTGCAAAACGAAGGGCCGATGTCCTCGTGGTGAGCGTTTTTGTCAACCCGGCCCAGTTCGGTCCCGAAGAAGATTTCGAGACCTATCCTCGGAATCTGGACAGAGATCTCGAACTGTGTGCCACGGAAGACGTCGACATCGTTTTTACGCCCAAGACAGGGGCGCTTTATCCCGACGGCTATCAGAGCTACGTGAAGCTTCAGCACCTGCCGCACCACCTCTGCGGTTTGTCCCGGCCGGTTTTTTTCACCGGCGTTGCCACGGTGGTCACCAAGCTTTTGAATATCGTGCGGCCGCACATCGCGGTTTTTGGCGAAAAAGACTACCAGCAGCTGTTGGTCATCCGGCGCATGGTCCAGGATCTCAATTTCAATACCGAGATCATCGGTGCTCCCATTGTCAGGGAAAAAGACGGTCTGGCGATGAGTTCCCGCAATGCATACCTGACGCCCGACCAACGCCCGGCGGCTTTAACGCTGTATCGCTCTCTTGTGCAGGCCAGAAAACGGGTTCAAACCGGTGAGCGGGATGCCGCACGAATTCTGAAAGAGGTACGCGACCTGATTACCGCGCAACCTGAAACCGACATCGACTATCTGAGCATTTGTGATCCGGAAACCCTCATCGATGTCGAGCGTATCGATCGGCCGGCGTTGATGGCCTTGGCCGTAAAGGTGGGAAAAACCAGGCTGATCGACAACACGATCTTGGCGGCCTTCTCCACCGATGCCCGGTCCGTCTAACTTGATAAGCTGGTTCGACAAGCCGGCTTCACTTTCTAAGACCCAAGGTGCAAGCGCCGATAACTTTGGGGGCCTTTGACGGTGACAACAAACATGACCTTTGCGGTTGGAAAGGATCAGTCATGGAAGAGAAAGAACAGTTTTTTTTCACCTCCGAATCGGTGACCGAGGGGCATCCGGACAAGGTCTCCGATCAAATATCGGATGCCATACTGGATGCCATCATCGCCCAAGACAAGAACTGCCGGGTTGCCTGCGAAACCCTGGTGACAACCGGTCTGGCGTTTATTGCCGGGGAAATCACCACCAACACCTACGTGGAGATGCCCCAGATCGTTCGTGACACGATCAAGGACATCGGTTACAACTCTTCCCAGATGGGCTTCGACTGGCAAACCTGCAGCGTCATCACCAGTATCGATCACCAGTCACTCGATATCGCCCAAGGCGTCGATCGGGGCAACGGACGCTACAAGGAGCAAGGCGCTGGTGACCAGGGACTCATGTTTGGGTATGCTTGCGACGAAACCCCCGAAATGATGCCGCTGCCCATTATGCTGGCCCACAAGATCTGCCGCCGCTTGGCGGAGGTCCGTAAAAACGGTTCGCTCGATTTCCTGCGTCCGGACGGCAAATCGCAGGTCACGGTAGAGTACGAAAACGGTGTGCCCAAACGCATCGATGCCGTGGTCATTGCCGCTCAGCACAAACCGGACGTCGAGCACGAGTTTCTGCGGGATGCGATCATCAAAAGCGTTGTTAAAAAGATTTTACCCGAGGAAATGGTCGACGTGGAAACGCGATACTATATCAACGCCACGGGTCGTTTCGTCGTCGGCGGGCCGATGGGTGACTGCGGGTTGACCGGCCGCAAAATTATCGTCGACACGTACGGCGGTCAAGGGAGCCACGGCGGCGGGTGCTTCTCCGGCAAAGATCCGTCAAAGGTTGACCGCAGCGGGTCTTA
>Ga0316585_10000207_pt1 | contig 12142 bp, 8 predicted proteins | sample S_170502SCrBrC_D_FD_204517 | JGI IMG/M metagenome (GOLD analysis project Ga0316585, IMG submission 204517) | Rhizosphere microbial communities from salt marsh grasses in Alabama, United States - S_170502SCrBrC | ecosystem: Host-associated > Plants > Roots > Rhizosphere | place: USA: Alabama...
TCGAACCGCTACGGCAGGCGCACCATGCGGGCCATAATGGATGATTACGACCGCATCAGCGCTTTTGAACATTTTGACGACTACCGGCGTCACGCTCTGGAGGCGTTGACTGGGGGCTTTTAACGAAATAAACGCCCCCGGCTTTTTTGCAAAGTCAAGCGGAAGAGGGCGCTGAGAATCACTTCACGGAAGGCGAAAATCTGATTCTGTCCTGATCCTGTCCCTCCCCAAACAACTCATTTCACTCATTATATAGATCCATGCTGAAGAAATCGATCAAATGGTTAATGATTCTGCTGGTTCTGGTCTCCGCTGCCGCGACATTATACGGCTGGTATTTGTCGGGGCGAATTGAAAAGCGTTTTTCGGCCCGACTCTGGCGCATGCCGTCCACGGTTTATTCCGATACTACCTTGCTGTATCCCGGTCAGGGGTTTGACCAGAAAAACCTGGCGGAGAAACTCAAAAGTTTGGGATATCGGATGATCGCCGGTCGTCCAAACAACCAGGGCGAGATGCGCATGACAAAGGGGTCCATTGAAGTTTACCTCAACGATTTCAAGATCCCATCTCAACACCGACCGGGCATTCCTGTCAGGCTCCGCTTCGATCGGGGACGTATCAAATCGATCGAGCGGACCGACACGGGTGATCGGCTGCCAATTCTGGAGTTGGAACCGGAGGAGATCGGTCAATTTTACGGACCGGAAAGGGAGCGCAGACAACTGGTTTCGATTCGCCAAGTGCCCACCAATCTTGTTCGAGCAGCTCTGGCCGCGGAGGACAGCCGGTTTTTCGGACACCACGGCTTCGATCCGGTCGGCATCCTGCGGGCCTTCTACGTCAACCTGCGGGCCGGCCGAATTCGCCAGGGGGGATCAACCATCACCCAGCAGTTGGCTAAGAACTTTTTTCTGACCCCGGACCGCACGATTGCAAGGAAGCTTAATGAGCTGATCATGTCGGTGATCATCGAGTTGAAGTACCAAAAGGAAGAAATTCTTGAAATATACTTGAACGACATCTACCTTGGGCAGAGCGGAACGGTTGCGATTAACGGCGTCGGCGAAGCCTGCCTTTTTTATTTCGCGAAACCGGTCAAGGACATATCCCTGGCCGAGGCGGCTACCATCGCTGGGATCATTCGCGCGCCGGGACGCTATTCGCCTTATATCGACAAAGAGCGCTGCCGGCAGCGGCGCGATGCGGTTTTGAAGGCGATGGCTGCTAAAAACTGGATCTCCGACTCCGAACTTCAGTCCGCTCTGGCGCGGCCGATAGAGACCGTCGGAGAAAATGTCATGGTCAAAAAGGCGCCTTATTTTATGGACTACCTGTCCCATCAGCTTGAGGCTCTCTATTCCCCGGACGATCTCACCCGTCTGGGACTTGCGATCTATACCACTTTGGACACCCGGGTCCAGGATGCCGCGGAGAAGGCTCTTTATCGGGGATTGACGCGGCTGGAGAAATCGATCGCGACGCTGAAGCGAGCAGACCCGACCCAGAAGCTGCAGGGAGCCGTGATCGTCATTCAACCAAAGACCGGTTTTATCCTGGCCATGGTGGGAGGCCGTGATTATGCCGCCAGCCAGTATAACCGGATAACTCAAAGCCGCCGGCAACCCGGCAGTGCTTTCAAGCCGTTCATCTACCTGGCTGCGTTAGACCAGCTGACCCCGGCGTCCAGATTGTCAAACGAATCCAGGACATATATGATCGACGGTAAGCCATGGACACCTGGGAATGCCGAACAGGAGGTGAAGACCAACACGAGCGTGAGCATGCGGACGGCGCTGGCGGCGTCGAACAACCGCGCTACGGTCGACCTGGCCATGAAGACGGGTCTGGAGCAGGTGGTGGAAACAATGGTGCCTTTTCAGTTCTCGACGCCGATCAAACCCTATCCGTCCTTGGCTCTCGGGGCTTTTGAAGTCGTGCCGCTCGAACTGGCACGCGCTTATTGCGTCTTCGCAGGAGACGGTGTTCTGTCCCACCCGTTGTCAATCAAGGATGTGACCGATGACCACGGGCGGCTGTTGAGCCAAGCTCATCTGAATATCGAACGCTTGATCAGTCCGGCCAAGGCCTATATCATAACGGACATGCTCAAAAGCGTGGTGAGCGAGGGAACCGCGCGGGCCCTTTCCGGTTGGAATTTGCCGGGTCCAGTCGCCGGCAAAACCGGTACCACCAACAACTTCAGGGATGCCTGGTTTGTCGGCTATACGTCGGATATCCTGGCCCTGGTGTGGGTTGGATTCGACAACGGAGACCCGGTCAAGGCCTCCGGGGCCAAGGCTGCTCTGCCGATATGGGCAGAGCTGATGAAGGCGATTCCTCAATACATCTCCGGTGCGGATTTCAAGATGCCGGCCGGGGTGGTCACGCGAACCGTATGCAGCGAATCCGGACTGCTGGCGGCCGGTCGTACGTGTCCGGTGCCGATGGAGGAAATCTTTATCGAGAACCTCGTTCCCGATCAACCGTGCCCGCTTCACCCGGCCCGAAATCCAATAAAGGACTTGATCGATGACATTAAAGACCTCTTTGACGGCAGCCCTTAGACATCGATGCTTTATTCTTGGCTTGTTATGTGGCCTGCTCCTGTTCGGCTGCATGCCGCAAACCAAAGCAAGCGTCTACGATAAGCAGACGCCGCCGGCGCCTCTACCGGCCAGAAAACCATCGCCGCCACTGACCGTTAAGCCCGACGGTGCGCAGGCGCTGGCGGCCGAGGCATTGGTCGATCAAGGCCGGCAGCTCCTGGCGCAGGGGGCCCCCGATGCGGCGATTCGGGTACTGGAACGATCAGTTGCGCTCGATTCGAACAGTGGCCAAAACTACTATTATCTGGCGGAAGCCTGGCTGATGAAGCAAAATGTTCACCAGGCCCGTGAATTCAACCGGTTGGCCAACTTGCACCTGGGGCGGGATCCCGAATGGAAGACTCGGATTGACCGGCAAAACGATCGTATCAGCTCCCTCGGTCATTGATAAGAAAATGGCCGCAAGTTTGCACCCATGAACGGCTTTTTTGCGCGATGATTAAGAAACGGATCTACGGTGACGATTTAAAATCTCGACTTATCGCTGGCTTCAGGGACCGGCTGTATAGCTTTACCATGGCTGGCGGCAAGGTGCGCGGTGTTCTGGTCAACGGAACCCTCATGGTCAATGAAATGAGGGCCAACCATGAACTCGGGGTCCTCGAGACTCTCGCGCTCGGCCGGGCTTACCTGGGGGCTGTTTTGATGTCGGCCAACCTCAAAGGCGATGACCGGCTCAGCCTGCAGATCGACTGCAGCGGGCCGATCAGGGGACTGACCGTCGATGCCAATGCCTTTGGAGAAGTGCGGGGCTTCTTGAAAAACGTACCGATACCGATCGTAAAGCCACCGGACAGTTTCGATCTGTCGCCATTTTTCGGCCCCGGCATCCTTTCCGTTACGCGCTATTTGGAGGATGCCAAACAGCCTTTTACCGGCAAGGTGGTTCTTCAATACGGCAATATCGCCCAAGACTTGGCTTACTATTGTCTTATCTCGGAGCAGATCCCCACGGCCTTTAATTTGAGCATCCAGTTCGATCGTAATGGCGACGTCGTCGGGGCCGGCGGCCTTTTCCTGCAAGCCTTGCCCGGTGCCGATGAGGTAACGATTGCGGATTTGGAAAGGCGGGTCAACCGGTTCCCTTCGCTGGGAATGGCTTTCGGAGATGACAGAAATCCTGAGCAGTTGATTCGGGAAGAATTTCAATTACATTCGCCCCGGATCTTCGGCGAACGCCGCATCGAATTCATGTGTCACTGCAACAAGGAGAAGCTTCGCAACATATTGATCATGCTGCCGATCGATGACCTGAGGGAGATTCTTGCAACCGGGCCTTTTCCCTTCGAATCGCGCTGCCACAACTGCAGCACGCTCTACACGTTCGACCGCAATGAAATCCGTCAGCTCTATGGCCTGCGGTTTCCCGATAATTAATTTCCGTCCATAAATGGCCCTTATCCGCAATTTCGGCGTCAATCACGCTAAAGACGTGACAGGTCGGTGCGGAATCGCTTGTGCGGCATACAAGAATACGCCTCCGCGCAATGCCGCCGATTTCCTTGAACTTGCAGAAAATTGCACATTTATGGAGCGGAAACTTATCTGTGCCCTTTATGACACCGCGGATGGGCACTGATAAACAAATGTCAAATAGATTATGGTTGTGTCGCCTGCAAGCTGTCGCGCAATTCCAGAATCTTGAGGGTCTCGGCGCGGTTGCCGGTTTCCCCTGGCCTTGCCCAAAATTTTATCTTAAAGCCTTTATTTGTGATCAGGACTTTACTGGGGGAAAACTTGTGAAGGGGGATATACACCCGAAGGGGGCGGGTAGGTTGAACCCGAATAATAGCCTGGCGGCGGTGGTGGCGGCGGTATCGAAACTGACGGCCGCGAGGCACGCAAGACGCCCGGGATCTGGTTCCCCTTTGCATACATGCATTGCTGATAGGCATTGTCATATCGCTGTTGGACGTCCCAGCCGGCGGCGTAGGCCGGCCCGGAGGCCACTGCGGTACCACCGATGAGACCGGACCCGGCTCCAATTGCGGCACCGGCTCCCGCGTTGCCGGAGGCGGCACCGATCGCCGCACCCAGTCCGGCGCCCATCAGGGCGCCTATCGCCGCCCCGCCGGTGAGGTTCTGATTGACCACGCCGGCCGGTGTCGTGCCTGTCTGAAGGGCCGCCCAATTCCGGCAGGCAAGGTCTTCGGACTGGAACACCTCGAAGGATTTTCCTGCTGACGGCAGCACCATGACACTCGGCCCTGTCGGCATCGTTACGCAAGCGCTCAAAACCAAAACGGCCGCCAACATCACAAGAAAGCGTATCCCTTTCATTTGGCCGGGTTCTCCTTTACGGGTTAGGTGGCGTCGGCTGTGGAACGACCTTCATCCAACCGCCCGGGCAGCTTTTCACGTACGGGTAATAGCCCTGAGGATTCTGACAATAATACCAGTAATTGTCTGAACGCTGCTCCGGTTCAACGTACACCGGCGGTTGTTGCTGGACGATAACCGGTGGTGGGGAGTAATAGCCGTACGGGTACCATGGCGGACCCACGACTAACGGACCTCCCCAATAGAACCCGAGATTCCAGGAGGTACGTGGGCCCCAATAGGCACGATGGCCTCGATAGGCACGATAACCGTGCCACCCCCCATAATAGCCTCCTCGACCATGATAGCCGGTTTTCACGCCTTTGCCACCATAGCCGTGTGAGCGGCCGGCGTCACTGGATAAGGGAGCGGCGAGAAACAACACAATGGTTACAAGGGCCATCAAGACGATTCTTTTCATTCTATCCTCCTTGCCCGACTTATCGGCGGCAATCAAATCGGATTCTGATGATTAAGACGCTCCCATCTCAAAAAAGTTTACCAAAATAACAAACCATTTATTGCGTTCAAATTTATGTTTAATATATACAGAAAACCGACTTGCACAAGGAACCTCAACGAAAAGGGATGATTTGTCATCGGATCCCGGATTGACGCACCGCTTTTGCAAACAAGAGAGAATGAGAAGCCATGCCAGATAAAAAATCTGCCGCAATGCAATCCCCCGCTTTTCACAACCGCATGAATTATCTCTATGATCCGGCCTTGAACAAGGGAACGGCTTTCAGTGAAGAAGAACGCGACAAATTAGGGCTCTGGGGGCTCTTGCCGCCGGGAATCAATACCATGGAAGAGCAGGTGTTGCGGGTCATGGGAAATTACAACCGCAAAACGAGCGACCTGGAGAAATACATTTTTTTGGTGGCGCTTCAGGATCGTAACCAGACCCTGTTTTACCGGGTGCTGACCGATCATCTCGAAGAGATGATGCCCATCATATACACTCCGACCGTCGGCCTGGCGTGTCAGGAGTTCGTCCATATTTTTCGGCGCCCGAAAGGCATTTTTGTTTCCGATAAAAACAAAGGCCGGTTTTCGGAAATCTTGCAGAATTGGCCCAACAAAGAGGTTCGCGTGATAGTCATCACCGATGGCGAACGCATTCTCGGCTTGGGTGATCTGGGGGTTGCCGGGATGGGCATTCCGGTCGGTAAGCTGTCGCTTTATACCGCCTGTGCCGGGATCCATCCCTCCTGGTGTCTGCCGGTGACCATCGATGTCGGCACCAACAACGTCGAACTGCAAAAAGACCCGCTTTACTTCGGCATGCGTCACCAGCGAATCCGGGGCGAAGAGTATGATGCTCTGGTCGACGAATTTATAATGGCGGTACAGGAGAATTTTCCTAACACACTGATACAATTTGAAGATTTTGGGAATGTGAATGCATTTCGATTGTTGAACAAGTATCGGCACCGAATCTGCGCGTTTAACGACGATATGCAGGGAACGGCCAGTGTGGCTTTGGCTGGTTTGTATGCGGCCATGCGAATGATCGGTCAAAAAATCACCGATCAGAAGATTCTGTTTCTGGGTGCGGGCGAAGCCGGGACCGGCATTGGGGATTTGATCGCCTCAGCCATGGTGAACGAGGGATTGTCACAAACAGAAGCCCGACAGCGGTGCTGGTTTGCCGATTCCAGGGGGCTGGTCGTTAAAAGTCGTAAAAATCTGCCCGAACACAAGCTGCGCTTTGCGCACGATTTTAAAGACCACCCCTATTTCCTCGATGCGGTCAAAGCCCTGAAGCCCACTGCCATTATTGGTGTTTCCGGGCAGCCGAGCACATTTACGCAGCCCATTCTGGCGGAAATGGCACGCTGTAACGAAAGACCCATAGTCTATGCCCTGTCGAATCCAACACCGCGGTGCGAATGCACGGCCAAAGAAGCCTATGTCTGGACTCAGGGTCGCGCCATTTTTGCAAGCGGCAGCCCGTTCCAACCTTTTACGCTCGAAGGAATAACGTATGAGCCCGGTCAGGGGAACAATGCCTATATCTTTCCCGGAGTGGGATTGGGTGTCATTGCCTGCCGAGCCAAACATGTCACCGATGAGATGTTTCTGGAAGCTGCCAAAACGTTGGCGGCTGAGGTTACCGAAGATGACTTCAAAAGGGGGAGCATCTATCCGCCGCTCGGCCATATCCGGGAAATTTCAGCCAAGATAGCGACAGCCGTGTGTGAAGTCGCCTATGAGCAGGGGCTGGCAGTCACTCCTCGGCCGGACGATCTGCAGGCCTTCATCAAATCCCAGATGTATGAACCAAATTACCGCAGCTATGTATAGACAACCGCGGAGAAAGACAGGATGGTTTTTTACCTAAACTGATCGGTTCCAGGTTCAAAGGTTCTAAAGAATGAAATTGAGAACAATTCCTACCAAGATCTAGGATCGTCAGCGGTGGCCTTTGGGTGTGAAGCTATGAGAGCCCGATCGGAGGCAAGCATCTTGTGATTGCAGCTGAATAAGATTTTACAACCCTGAACCGTGAATCCCGCGGGAAACCGTTCAACCAGGACATTAATAACAACTGTCTTTCTGATTGGATACTTGACAGGCCATGTTTTGGCGTTGCTCTCTGCCTAAATTTTGTAAGAGAGGGACCGTGCCTGATAAAAACTGAAAAAAACGGTTAACGTGTTTTAGAACAACAACGTCTATGCCTCTCCATTTCCCTTTCACACTTTCCTTCCTTGGCGTTGTTTGGGTCCGTTAATACAGAAAATTGAGTAAGACGGCGGACATCTTTTCACCCGTATTTTATTCCAATGTTTACGCTATCTTTGTGAGCGGGCTGATTATCAGGGGCTTCTATATCTGACCATAGACCCACAAGACAACAACAGAAACTGTCAATCGACCTTGAATCTGTAAAGTGTCAGGATGACTCATATCAGGTGAAATGCACCACAGCGGCTGACAAAGGAGGACACATGAAAAACATTACACGTCTTGTCGGGATGTTGATTTTTCTTGTCGCAGCATTACAAGCTGAAACGGGGCAGGGAGGCGGATTCAGCGACATCCTTGACAGCGCCAAGAAAATCGTCGGCAGTGGTGGAGGTGGTGGTTTCGGGAACACCGATGTCGTCAATGGACTCAAAGAAGCGCTCGAAATCGGAACAGGCTACGCTGTCGGCATGGCTTCGAAACCCGACGGCTATTACAGCAACCCCTCTATCAAGATCCCGCTTCCGGGCGAGATTCAAAAGGTAGAAAAACTGCTGCGTACCATTGGGTACGGCCAAACGGTCGATGAATTCGAGCTGAGCATGAACCGGGCCGCCGAGAGGGCGGCACCGCAGGCCAAATCAATTTTCGTGGATGCCGTGAAGCAGATGCAGATCGACGATGCACAGAAGATCCTGCGAGGCCCGGACAACGCCGCCACCGAATATTTCAAGAAAACAACTTCCGGCCGTCTCACCGAGGTTTTCAAACCGATTATAAGAGATTCGATGAACTCAGTCGGTGTGACCCGTCAGTACGAGGATCTCAACAGCAAGTTGTCCAGTATACCGATGGGTGGCAAGCTGGGCTTCGATCTCGACCAGTACGTCACCGACAAGAGCCTCAATGGTCTTTTCTTCTTAGTGGCAGTAGAAGAGAAAAAAATCCTTCAGGACCCGGCCGCAAGGACAACGGAGCTGCTCAAGAAAGTATTCGGAAGTCGCTGAAAACAGCAAAGACGAGGTTCAGATAAAAACAATCGCTATATAAGTTGAATGTGTTGAAGAAGTGATTTTTAAAGCACATGGTCCAAAAAAACAGCCGAATCATGTCAACCCTTTTCACAACATTTGAATAATTCAGAGACGATCCATTTTTTTCAAAACAGGTATCGAGACACAATTGCCGTCTAAGGACTCAAGACCTCTCCCAGTTTTACCAAACTTTCGTGACATCCAACGGCAACGACTGTGTCGCCGGCATTAATTTTGGTATCGGCCGATGGGTTGAACAGCATGGTGCCATCTTCCTTAACGATGGACAGGATGATCAGGTCATAGGTTTTACGTATTCCCGAATCTTTTAAAGTAACATCGACCAGTGTCGATGAGGCGGCTACTTTTACCTCCTCGATATGGATGTCTGTGCTCTCATCTGAGAAAGCCAATTCCAGGAAGCGGATCACATTTGGGCGCAGGATCGCATGGGCCATTCGCCTGGCGCCGATATCGAACGGGGATACGACGACATTCGCCCCGGCGGAATACAACGGCTTCTTGGTTTCGTCCTGGCTGGCTCTGGCAACAACGTAAAGGTTCGGATTCAACCCACGGGCAAGCAAGACGAGGAAAACGTTGTCGGCATCGGTGCCGAGGGTCGCGATGAGGTTCGAAGCCCGTTTGATACCCGCTTTGTTTAGATTGGCCTCTTGCGGCGCTTCACCCGCAATGTAAAGGATACCGTCTTCATTCATGACGGGGATGCGATTGGTGTTTTTCTCGATGACCACAAAGTTGAGATGCCTCTGGGAGAGGTATCGGCATAACGCGCGCCCCATCCTGCCGTAACCGCAGACGATGTAATGACTATTCATTCGGTCAATTTTCTTGTCCAATTTGTGCCTCCCCAAAATGAGCCGGATACGTCCTTCCACTAAAAATTGGATTACGTTGCCGATGACGTAGGCGACAAAGCCGACCCCCAACACGATGAGAATCAAGGTAAAAATACGCCCGGCCGGGCTGAGTTGACGAATTTCACCAAATCCGACCGTCGAAAAAGTGATCACCGTCATGTAAAGCGAATCCAACACCGGCCAACCCTCGATCAGCATATAGCCTGCTGTACCGAGGGCGACCAGGCTGGCAGAGACCAGAATGGTTATGATGAGGTGGGTCGTGCGATCCAAAACGTCATCCGATTGTGCATTAAAAAAATTCCGGTGATTTATTCAATTTTATAAGGATATCAAGTACTCGGTGTCAAACAAAAAGCATCACCGCACAGTGCGCTTAAAACCGTCCTACAAATTCACGACCCGCCGGTGCGCGTCACCTGGGATATAACGATCAAGCCCATTCAAACACCGAATTCGATCTGAGCAGCCCCGATTTCCGGTTGCTATCTAAGAGTGAAGCCCTCGACAATGGTCGGCTTTCGGTCCGTTGTCCCAAAACGGTGTATATCTTGCCTTTATTTCTATTTATTGTTACGACGTTATCATCTGCCTGTTCGTGCTGAACGCGCCCAGAATCCGGACATTCAGAAACCCCCATATCAGTTGATTGGGTCGAATCCGGCGGCCCCAATTCGAACTTCAGACTCTCTCTGAGCTTAAATTTCCAGTTGAAGAGTACCGTGCCTTTATCATTTGGGGGGAGATCGAAACGATGAACGAGCATGGGATCCTCTTTTTAAAACAAAAATATGACGGCAAGGCCCATCGAGGCGACTATGCCGCCATGACACGGCGATTTTCGTTTTTATTCGCTCTGGTATGTTTTCTTACGGGGCATTCGCCCCTTTCAACGCTGGCGGACGAAAAGGAAGCTGCGCCTTTAAAGCGGGTGCTCGTGCTGAATTCCTACCACCCCACCTACGAATGGGGAAGATCGGTTATGGGGGGGATTGAATCGGTTTTCGATCATACCGATATCGATGTTCTTTGCAGCTATGAATATATGGATACCAAACACCACCAGCCCCATATTATTTTCGAATTGTTAAAGGAACTTTATTCGAAAAAATACGCCGGTTTCAAATTTGATGGCATCATTGCCGCAGACAACAATGCGCTCGATTTTTTATTGGCCTACCGCGACACCCTTTTCCCTGGTTCCCCGGTTGTTTTCTGCGGTATTACCGGCTTTAGAGAATCCAAGCTTATGGGCCACCGGGGTTTCACCGGGATTTTGGAAAATTATGATATCAAGGGTACGATTGAGATGGCCTTGGCGATCCACCCTGAAACGCGCAACATCGCCGTTATCAGCGGTGTTTCCACGTCGAGCCGAATACACCAGGATCGATTACGGCAGGTCATGCCTGAATTCAAGGAACGGGTCAACTTCATCGACTTGACCCGATTGGACGTCCCTCAATTGACAAACCGGCTGGCAACACTGCCCGCTCACACCATTATCCTATACCTGGCCTACTACAAAACACCTGACGGCACTTTCCTTGCGGTTTCGGAAAGCACGTCGCTGGTCCTAAAGCATTCGGGGCGACCTGCCTACTCGATGTGGGAGCACACCCTCGGTAACGGCATTGTGGGGGGAATGATGCTCAGCGGCGACGTACAAGGCCGAAAAGCAGCCGAATACGCTCTGAAAATCCTGAAGGGCATCGACATCGAGACCTTGCCGGTGATATCCGAGAGTGAAGTATCCCCGGTTTTTGACTATCCTATGTTGAAATATTTTAATATCCCCGAGTCGAAGCTTCCGAAAAATGCCGTGATACGCAATGAACCCCAAACGCTCTATTATCGGTACAAGTATTTGATCTGGGCATTCGTTGCCTTGGCCTTTTACCAGTCATTCACAATACTGACACTGCGGCGCAACCTTGGCAAACGCAAACAAGCCGAGGAGGATCTGGCCGAATCCCGGTCTCAGCTTCAATGTATCCTCACCTCTATGAAGGATATTATTTTTGTGTTCGACAGGCAGGGTGTTTTCACCGAGTGCTATGCTCCCAAGGAAGAGCTGATTTTGCCCCTCGATTCTTTCATTGGGAAAAAACACTCGGAGGTCATGCCGCCCGATATTGATGTGAAGTATGCCGAGGCCTTCGACAAGTGCAAAGAGGGGCAGGTGGCGGAATACGATTACAAGCTCGAGGTCGCCGGCGAAACGAAATGGTACGCCGCTAAATTCTCGCCGATGCGCTTTGCTGATGACTTCACCGGTTGTGTGGCCGTCATAAGAGACATCACCGATCGCAAACGGGCGGAAGACAGAGAAAAACAGCTTGAATCCCAATTGCTCCACGCCCAGAAAATGGAGGCCATCGGTACCTTTGCTGGGGGCATCGCGCATGACCTGAATAACATCCTCGGGGCCATCACCACCTGCAGCGAAATGTCACTGCTGGATACACCGCAGGACAACCCGGTTTTTGAAGACCTCCAACACGTGCTCCACGCCGCTAACAGGGGCAAGAACCTGATCCGGCACATCCTGGCCTTCAGTCGCAAAAAAGACCAGGAAAGACAGCCGATTCACGTCAAAACCATT
>Ga0316585_10000208_pt1 | contig 12100 bp, 8 predicted proteins | sample S_170502SCrBrC_D_FD_204517 | JGI IMG/M metagenome (GOLD analysis project Ga0316585, IMG submission 204517) | Rhizosphere microbial communities from salt marsh grasses in Alabama, United States - S_170502SCrBrC | ecosystem: Host-associated > Plants > Roots > Rhizosphere | place: USA: Alabama...
CGGATCCTGATAAATCTGATGTGTGGATTGAAGATGCTTCCATTGCTTCGATTTATACTCATCTGGCAGCAGAATCCATGGAACTTGGTAGTTGCTGGATTCAGATCAGAAAAAGAATGCATGACCAGACAAAAGCAGCTGAACAGTACATTCGCGAGTTGTTAAATATCCCGGAAAACCTAAACGTAGAATCGATGATTGCCATTGGATATCCGGCCGAGAAAAAATCTCCCCACCCAAAAGAAGATCTGCAATATAAAAAAGTACATTATAATGGGTATGGCAAATGATTTCGCATCTAACTTATATCAAAATTCAACCACTGTATTGACATAAACCTTAATGGTAGTTATCAATGACTAAACTAAATAGTGTCCAATTCAGAAATGAGCAATTTTTGTTCTGATAAAGGCCGCACAAGGGTTTACGGTGAGGCGTACGCCTGTACGCCTTAGCCGGGAACCCGCGGAGAACGCCTATCAGGGCCAAAAGGGCCTTTTATGGATGGACACTAACTAAAGAGGTTAAAAAGAAAATGCAACACTTACATCTCGACGAAATAAAAGAAAAAGAACTTGTCGCCGGATTTAAAGCTCGTTTCGTGCATTCAGAAAACATGACGCTGTCATACTGGAATATCGAGGCAGGAGCTCAATTGCCGGAACATTCCCATCCACACGAACAGGTTACAAACGTTCTTGAAGGTGAGTTTGAACTGACTGTTGACAACGAAAGCAAAAAGCTCGGTCCCGGCTCAGTGGTTATTATTCCGCCTCATGCCGTTCATTCCGGAAAATCCGTAACCCGAAGCCGGATCATTGATGTGTTTTATCCGATTAGAGAGGATTATCGATAGGTTATAATAAATGAAGAAAAAAATGTTTAAGAGCGGACGAAACGCCCCTTGCCCTTGTGGAAGCGGCCTTAAATACAAGAAATGCTGTATGGGAAAAGAAAAACCGAACCCGGAAAAACTCCAAGCGGAATATGCCAAAAAATACAGAATTCGGATCAAACAAGCAGCTGATATAGAGGGTATTAGGCAGGCAGGCCGATTGGCACTGGATACCCTTGATATGATCGAAACTAAAATCAGGCCGGGACTCATCACCGAGGAAATTAACACGCTGGTGCACGAATTTACGATTAAACATGGTGCAATCTCAGCACCTTTAAACTACCGGGGATTTCCCAAAAGTGTCTGTGTCTCTGTAAACGAAGTGATTTGTCACGGTATCCCGGGAGAAAGAGTATTAAATGACGGAGATATTGTCAACGTTGACGTAACGCCGATTCTAAACGGATACTATGCAGATGCCAACAAAACGTTCTTTGTAGGCACACCTGGACCCGGCGCCAAAAAGATTGTTAATGTGGCCAAAAAGAGCCTGTTTAAAGGGATGGCAATGGTCAAACCCGGTAATACCATTGGAGATATTGGGTGGGCCATTCAAAAATACGCCGAAAAAAATGGATGCTCGGTGGTTAGAGAATTTGTGGGGCATGGTGTTGGAATCGAATTTCACGAGCCGCCCCAGGTCCCCCATTTTGGTATTCGAGGAGAAGGAATCCCGCTAATTCCCGGTATGGTTTTCACCATAGAACCGATGATCAATCTGGGGAAAAAAGAGCTCGTCATACTTGAAGACAAATGGACAGCCGTTACAAAAGACAAGTCGCTTTCCGCGCAGTTCGAACAAACGATTCTGGTCACCGACAGTGGTTTTGAAAGCCTGACCCCTTATGACCTGTAATAATGAATCAATCATTTTATATTAAAGCCGTTCTATTCGATTTTGACGGCACCCTGACAAAACCAGGAGCATTGAATTTTCCTCGTTTAAAAGAGGCCATCGGCTGCCCGACCGATGTCCCTGTACTCGAATTCATCGAAGATCTTCCCTTACCTTCTCAGCGCAATGAAGCCTTTAACCATCTGGAAAAGTTCGAAAAAGAAGCTGCAGTCAATTCAGAACCCAACATCGGGGCGCAAAAATTGATCCATTTTCTTCGATCAAAGAAAATCGGCATCGGTATCATTACCCGAAATACCCTTTCAAGTGTAGAACAGGCGCTTCAGAATTTTGAACATATCGACTTGTCTTATTTCGATGTTATTGTTTCCAGAGAAACACCCGCCCGGTTGAAACCAAGTGGCGACGGGATCACACTGGCAGCTAACACTTTGAAGGTCGATGTATCACAGATATTGATGGTGGGTGACTTTGTTTTCGACATTCAGGCAGGACAAGCAGCAGGGTGTATGACAGTGTTTCTGGATTATGGAACAACATCTGCCTCCACAAAGGTTGAAAGCGACTTTGTCGTCACCCGTTTGGAAGAAATTAAACATATCGTTCGTCTGGGACTGCCCCTTTCACCAGGTAAATTGCCCAACGATCTTCTTGAAAACTTTTTGGACCGGTTTAATGTTCATGACCCTTCGGTTCTGATAGGCGCCGGTGTTGGTGAAGATACGGCCGCAGTGGATATTGATAAAGAAGAAGTCCTTGTTATTAAATCAGATCCCATTACTTTTGCCACAGACGCCATAGGCCATTATGCGGTTGTTATCAATGCCAATGATATTGCTACGTCAGGAGCCATCCCCAGATGGTTTTTGGCGACCCTGTTGTTTCCGTCAGGTGTTACGGCATCTTTCATCCGCCAGGTCATGCACGAACTCGAATCGGTTTGCCGTCGCTGGGGCATCACGCTGTGCGGCGGTCATACTGAGATAACCGATGCGGTTACAAGACCAGTTATCACTGGAATGCTTGCCGGAACAGTAGCAAAAAATCGTCTGATTGATAAACGGGACATAAAGCCGGGTGACAATGTTTTGTTGACCAAAGGTGTCGCAGTTGAAGGAACCGCCATCATTGCCAGGGAATTTGGAGATCGGCTTGGAGAATTGGGGATGACGGAATCCGATATTGAAACATGTAAGAAATTTCTTTTTTGCATCAGTATCTTAGAAGAGGCGCAAATCGCTCGCAATTGTGCGGGAGTTAGCGCCATGCACGACATTACAGAAGGGGGATTGGCCACAGCTCTCATGGAATTGAGCATTGCCGGTGAACATCGAATAAAGGTTAACATGGACCATATCCCGATCTTTGAGCAAACCGAAAAGATTTGCACCTTGCTTGGTATTAATCCCATGGGATTAATTGGCTCAGGAAGCCTTCTCATTTGTTCTCATAAAAATGAAACCCAAACGCTGATGGACAATATTAGAGCCGCTGGAATTAATATTACCTGCATCGGCGAGGTGATAGAACCCGGTCGCGGAATCGAAGCTGTGAACAAAAGCGGACCGGTGGCTTGGCCCAGTTTTGAGGTGGATGAAATTACTAGAGTTTATTGAGACATGATTCAATTAGCGGACGAGTGTTTATTTGTTAAATCGCTCCATGGACAATGCTTTTTTTAAATCGTGTAATCATGATAGTTGAGGATGCCACTGGCGGTGAGATGGACAAGACTCGTAGCAATGGTTCGCCCCGGGTATAATTAAATTTTTCCTGAAAGAACTCGTGGATAAGGGCTCGTAATGAACAAACCGGTTTTATCCTTTGATAAGGGTAAGCGATTTAAGACAATAATTTCGTATAACAACGAATCGAGGAGGGGTTTTTCATAACGATCCCTAATCCACTCAAACAGCTTCCAGCAAAAATTTAACAATACCTGGGGCTCCTTTAGCGCCAATTTGGTTCAAAAGCCTAATCAGTAATAAAATAGTGTCATCCATCTTGTTGAGTCGTATTATCCCGTCGTCTTTTTGGGTCGTAGCTCGCAGAGCGAAGTCGGAAGCTGAAAGCAAAGACCAATCCGCCAATACGAAAGTGCTGCGTGTGTTCACGGGGTGTGCTTTTCCGTGTAACGATATTGGCGGAGTGGCTTCGTCATTTCATTGACTTAGAAGTGGGGGAGACCGCGGCTCCCGCATGTTTTTCGCGGAAGAACGCGGAGGGGGCAGGAATGCCACCACTGCTACGTCATTGAAATGACCAGACACGTAGACACCAGCGTGAAACGGGAGAGTACAGCCCGTGAACATGAAAATATTTGTTTACAATGTCCCCCAACACCTTAATTAAACAGGGTAAACACGAAATGAAAATTAAAATTTATACCGTAGGTGGAACCATCGACAAGGTATACTTTGACCGAAAAAGCACCTATGAAGTGGGAGAACCTAAAATCGGAGAAATATTAAAAGAAGCAAATGTAAACTTTGAATTTGAAATATCATCCATTTTACATAAAGACAGTCTTGACATGACCGACGAAGATCGCCGGCTGATTTTCGATGAAATTGCTTCTGATGAACATGGGCACATCCTTTTAACCCATGGAACGGATACCATTATTCAAACTGCTAAAACATTAAAAACCATACCCGGCAAAGTGATTGTTCTTACCGGCGCGATGGAGCCCGCCAGGTTTAAATACAGCGATGCTGCGTTTAATATCGGCTGTGCCGTTGCTGCTGTTCAAATATTAACCCCCGGTGTTTACATTGCAATGAACGGAAGGATTTTTGATCCGGATGGCGTCAAAAAAAACCTGGAAAAGAGTTGGTTTGAAGAACTCTGATGGTTTCTAAAATTCTTTATATACCCTTGCCAATGGGTGGCCGGGTGCTTTAATGTTTAGATCCAGAAAGTATCCGTACGGGGTTTGATCTACCGAGTAGCCTGCATTTTCAAGCCGTTCTTTTGTCCGATCCAACAATGCCCGAGCTTTTTCGGGGTCTGCCTTTTCTTGTCCCAAATGGGTAAAAGAATGCAGAATGATATTCGGAGTTTCCCATTTTCGAGCCAACCATTTGGCGTTTTTTACCAGCTTGGTCTCGGAAGAACTACCAACTTCAACGTCTTTCGGCTCAATATGGACAAACGCCACCACCGCATTTTTGTTTTCAGCCGGCTCTGCTTCAGGAACATCGGGAAGTGTTTTTATGGCCGGTGCCCAGTCAAAATCATCACAATACCAGAACAATACGCGCATTGATTTAGCCCATAAACACAGATAATACATCTTTTCTTGCATTGGCATGTTGCAGGGTTACCTGAATGAGATCTTCGGGTTTTAGATCTATTCCGCTGGACAAAGGCAAATCGCATTCTATCATGTATTCTCTTAAAATTATTTGATAATTACTCTTTTTTTTATAAAGAACGATCGCTTCTTCTTTCTGCCCGATTTGTTTTTCAAGATATTTCAATAACCAGTAACGATGACGGTTGTATTGAATTTTGACAACATGGCTCATTGGCTGTTCAAGGATCTGAAGGATATCATTGATTTCTTCACGTGTGGAAGGTTTCTCCATACCAAAAACTGATCGAATCTGTCTTTGCGTGATAAGATCAAAATATTTCCGAATGGGTGAAGTTGCGGTGACATATGCATCTAATCCCAATCCCGAATGTTTTTCAGGTTCGGGATTAAGAATAAAACGGCTCAGCAGCTTTCGCTGCATACAGTTTTGAAACAGTGTTCCATTGTTACCTTTATAGAGTCTTTCCCTCGGTGATGCCTGGGATCTAAAAATGGCAGGGACATTATGTTCTGCCAAAAACTTGGCCATTAACCAGTTTGCCATGATCATTATTTCCGAGACCAACATTCTCCCGGGGCTTTCTCTGTTAATTCTGCTCACGGTGATCTCACCATCATCACCGATCCAGATATGGATATCCGGCAGTGTTATCTGAATCGCGCCGGCGGACAATCTTTCCAAACGGAATTTTTCTGCGATTTTTCGTAGAGCAATAATATCATCATTGTCATCTGCGATAAGATTGACATCGTAATAGGTCAACTGTTGCGCGACTTTGATGAGACTCGGGGTAATTTCAAAATCGTTTATTTCGTAAGATCTTCCTATGTTTACCAATATACTGATTGCGGGACGCAGTTGACCGGCTTTTAAACTGCAAAGATCCTCGGCAAGAGAGGACGGCAGCATGGGAATCTTCTGATCGGGCATATAAATGGAGCTTCCTCTGGAGAGGGCTTCCTGGTCAATAATGTCTCCTTTTCGAACAAAGTGCCCAACATCAACGATATGAATTCCCAAACGAAAATGATCGCCGTAATCCTCTAAACTGATCGCATCATCAAAATCTAAAGTCGCCTGACCATCTATGGTCATTAATGGAAGCATTGTTAAATCTTTTCTATGCTTGGTGTCCAGAAAATCTTGAGCGGAGCCGATGAGCCGACTTGCATGTTGATTCACGTCATCAGAAAAAACAGTCGATATGTTATACCGGTAAAGATCTAAATTTTCGTTTTCAAGAAACACGCCAAACTTGACCAAAACATTGAATAGTTCTTCATCAGGGTCTATGCCCGCTCTTGCAAGTATTCCCTTTATAAGGTCGTAGTTTTCGTTTTCCTTTCCAAAAAGATAAAATGCTTTAAGCTGATCCAGGATTTCTAATTTATCCTCGGGTATTAAAGGATCATTATCGTTCATCACGTTCGCCAGCCAGTCTCCTCCTTCTTGGATGATACGATTCCTTCGGGCAACTTCTCTTTCATGGGCAATTTTTCGTTCGACTTGATCTTGGGTGTTTGGGAAAAACCGATCACGCTGAAATTTAAAATAAAACCTGTTTTTAAAAAAGGCCCTGACCACTGCAGATTCGTGATCATCATTCGGACTGTCCGGAAAACAGAATTCCGTCATTGTCTTCAAATCAATCCATTCTTGTTCCGTATTCAATACCTCCCACAACTCCTTGATATCGACATAACTGATTAATGCCTTACGTCGGCCGACGATCTCTTTTAATGCATCAACCATTTTATGTCGTCCCATGGACAAATCGATGCGGGTTTCACACGTATGAGCCAGACGGTTGACTGAAAGGTTGACTTCACGGTTGGATTCGGTTAGAAGTCTAAGCCTTTGATTTTTGACTTCCAATACTACCGCACACATTATTTTCTGGCGGTCGATATATTCAACGATGTTTCCGGATTCCATAGGTAAACACCATAACAAGCAGCGGCATGAAAGTCAATGTGATGACGAATCATATTCTCATAAATTGCAAAGGTTTTGACTTTTATTGACCCATACGAAATTCTGTTATAAAAGCAATTGTTTGCAAAAAAATATGAAATCTCTATATTTAATAAAACCGTATCTTGAAGAACGCCGAATCTTCATCGTTATCGGTCTTGTTTGTCTAATCACCGTCGACTTCCTGCAGCTATTTATCCCTCGCGTTATTAAGTGGGCCATAGACGATCTTACCGACTACCGAATAGATGTTTCATCGCTGTTGATATATGCGCTTTACATCATCGGAATCGCTGTTTTGATCGGCATCTTTCGTTATATATGGAGACGCTGTCTCCTCGGAACTTCCAGACGGGTAGAGGAGGGTCTACGCAACAAACTTTTCGCCCACATTCAAACCCTATCTGCTTCATATTTTGTTAAAACCAAAACCGGCGATCTCATGGCCCACGCCACCAATGACATCCAACACATACGAATGGCCACAGGCATGGGCATGGTGGCACTGACCGATGCTGTTGTTTTAGGCACGGCAGCCATCGGCTTTATGGCCTATATCAATGTTAAGCTAACGCTTTTTGTTCTTATCCCCATGCCGATGATTGTTTTCGGAGCCCGTTTTTTCAGTAAAAAGATGCATCGATATTACGGAGAGGTCCAAGCAGCTTTTTCGGATCTTACAGAAATTGTGAGGGAAAGATTTGCAGGCATCCGCATCATCAAGGCTTACAACCGTCAACAAGAAGTAACAAACAGGCTTGAATCGGTATCGAAAGATTATATTGATAAAAACTTGGCCCTTGTAAGAATAACGGGATCCTTTTTCCCGATGATGGTCTTTTTTTCAAACATAAGCCTGGCCATTGTCTTTTTTTTAGGGGGCCGACAAACCATAATGTTTACCATCACACCCGGAGATTTTGTTGCGTTTATCAGTTATCTCGGTTTGTTAACCTGGCCTATGATGGCCATGGGATGGGTAACAAACCTCATCCAGCGCGGCAAAGCATCTTTGGAAAGGATCGATAAAATCATCCAAACCCAGCCGGAAATCAATGATAAGCCTGAAGCCGTATTCCTCAAGCAGAGCAAGGAATCTATCGTTTTTGAATCGGTGTCGTTTTCTTATGGGTCGTATACTCATACCGCCGGTATCACACCGGTTTTGGATGGAATCAATATAGAAATAAAACAAGGTGATATTCTTGGGATTGTCGGTCCTCCGGGAAGCGGCAAATCGACCCTTTTAAGCCTGATCCCCAGAATTTTTGAGGTTGTTAAAGGACGGATTATAATAGACGGTGTTGATATTCAAAACATTCAAATTCGAAATTTAAGATCCATGATTTCGTATATGCCTCAGGAACCCTTTTTATTTGCCGGTACCATTCAGGAAAACATCACCTTCGACAATACAAACATAAAAGAGCCAAAATTAATTCAGGCTACGCAAGGCGCATGCTTTTATGACACTGTTAACGATTTCCCTGATGGTTTTAAAACCATCGTCGGAGAAAAAGGGGTTATTCTTTCCGGCGGCCAGAAACAGCGTGTTGCACTGGCACGCACCTTGTTGAAGGATTCATCCATAATGATATTGGATGATCCCATCAGCCAGGTGGATATTAAAACCGGACAGGCAATTATCAATACCATTCGATCCATGGCTGGAGAAAAAACCATCATTATTGTTTCGCACCGTCTTTCTGCTGTCCGTTTTGCCGATCAGATCATCACGCTTGATCGCGGCCGTATCATTGAATCCGGAACACATTCGGAATTGATGGAAAATGACCGATATTACGCTAAAACATACCGCTTCCAGGAGATAGAAGAAGAATATGCATATTGATTACGGCCATTTCGAAGAAAAACATCTTGGCAAACCCTATGATGTCAAATTGTTGAAACGGCTGTATCCTTATACAAAACCGTATAAACTGCTGCTGTTAGGTTCAATTGTTCTGATCGTTCTTATCACCCTGCTGGATCTTTCTCTGCCTTATGTTACCAAGATTGCCATCGACCGATATATTGTTCCAAGGCAGAAATTAGTTGCGAATCAGACAGTTGGCTCGGATGAAGACAAAATAAGAACTTTAAAAGCAGATATGACCGATCCGCATATCGAATCCATTGTCCGTAAGTATTCCGATCTTTTTAACATTCGAGGATCCTTTGCACTCATTGATTTTCGCAACCTTGATAAACTCAACAAAAAGGACCTTTCGATATTGCGAAAAAAAGACCTTTCCGGAGTCACGTTTATCACCACTATTTTTCTTGGCCTCGTAATTTTCAATTTTGTTCTCAATATTGTCCAGGTTTTAATTATGGAATATGCAGGTCAAATGGTTATGCATGATCTCAGGGTACATTTGTTTAACCATATCGTGAACCTGTCAGTGGCATTTTTCACGCGCAATCCCGTGGGGCGATTGGTAACTCGGGTGACCAATGATATTCAGAACATGCACGAATTGTTCACTTCCGTTATTGCATTTGTTTTTAAAGATCTTTTTTTACTGTTAGGAATCGCTGTCGTTCTCATCAGTATTCATCTGAAACTCGCCCTGGTTTCCTTTATGGTGATCCCCTTTGTTCTGTATGCCTCTTTTCATTTTTCAGGCCAAGCCAGAGAAGCTTACCGAACATTGCGAATAAAGATTGCCGAAATAAATACCCGGTTTTCGGAAACCATCGGAGGAATCAAGATCATACAGTTATTTTCACAGGAAAAACAAAATTATCTTGGGTTTAAAAACCTTAACCATGAACACTATCTTGCCGGTATGAGACAGATTCATGTTTTTGCGATTTTCATGCCGGTCATCGAAATCCTGGGTGCGACTGCCATTGCAGTTGTTATTTATTATGGCGGCGGCGGGGTTCTGGCAGGAACCATAAGCCTTGGTGCCCTTGTTGCGTTTTTGTCTTACATGAGGATGTTTTTCAGACCTATCAGAGACATCGCCGAAAAATACAATATTCTGCAAAATTCAATGGCATCGGCAGAAAGAATATTCCTGATTCTGGATAGTTCTGAGACCATACAACAACCGGTCGCTGACATCGATTTTGGAATCGAATCTAAATCAACACCCTTAAACACGGTTTTGGATAAAATCTCTGACATTTCCATGGAAAAGGTTTTTTTTGAATACATCAAAGACGAGCCTGTGCTTAAAAACATTTCCTTTAGTATCAACGCCGGTGAAACATTGGCGGTGGTTGGCCCCACAGGATCCGGGAAAACATCGATGATTAACCTTATTATCCGTTTTTATGACCCGACCTCTGGAAGGGTTCTGTTGAACGGTGTTGATATTAAGAAGCAATATATCAAAGATTTAAGATCAAAAATGGCGCTGGTGATGCAGGACCCTTTTTTGTTCTCTGATACCATAAAAGAAAATATTATCCTTGGCGCACGCAATTTTTCAGAATCGACATTTCAAAGAATTTTACAGGACTCAAACTGCAAAAGCATGGTAGACAGACTGCCCGAAGGTGTCCATACAGTGCTTTCCGAGGGGGGAACATCCATTTCAAGCGGTGAACGCCAACTTATATCCATTGCAAGAGCCTTTGCCCGTAATCCGGAACTCATTATCCTTGATGAAGCAACATCATATATCGATTCGGAAACCGAGCAAAAAATTCAGGACGCATTAGTCAAATTGATGGCCAACCGGACATCAATAATTGTCGCACACAGACTTTCAACAGCCCGGGAAGCTGACAAAATTATTGTAATGAATAGAGGACAAATCATAGAAACCGGTAACCATATGGAATTGATGAGAATTCAAGGATTCTATTACCGTTTGAATCAGCTTCAGGGATAAATATATAAAGGCATTTTTCTATTGACAATTTTTGTTTTTTTTGAATTATTGCTGAATTTAACAAAAACGGTTATTTTTCTTGCCAAATTAGATGGATTATGTTTTAAAACACCGTCTATATTTCAAATAAAAATTTAGCATTTCATCGTTAGTAACTAAAGCTGAAGGAACCCAGGAGTGGGTACCTGGTTCCTGTTTTTATTAACCCAAATATTATAGAGGAGGATTGAGTACATGGCTTACAATGCGGTAGAAATGGCCGACTGGCAGATTTCAGAAGCGGCCGAAGAAAACATGCCTTATCCCGACGATTGGCGGGAAAAACTGGCTCTGGAAAAGGACGAGATCCTGCCCATGGGAAGATTGTGCAAGCTGGATTTCCTCAAAATTATTGATCGGTTGAAAGACAAACCAGATGGCAAGTACATTGAAGTGACCGCGATCACCCCCACCCCGTTAGGTGAAGGAAAAAGCACCACTTCATGCGGTCTCATGGAAGGTATGGGTAAACGCGGGGTTAACGTCGGTGGATGTTTGCGGCAACCTTCCGGTGGCCCCACCATGAACATTAAGGGTACCGCTGCCGGCGGCGGTAACTCATTGATCATTCCCATGACCGAATTCTCCATGGGCCTCACCGGCGACATCAACGACATCATGAACGCTCACAATTTGGCAATGACGGCGCTGACCGCCAGAATGCAGCATGAGAGAAACTACAATGATGAACAGCTTGCGCGTCTGACCCGTATGCCCAGGATTGATGTCGATCCCACCAGGGTAGAGATGGGCTGGATAATGGATTTTTGTGCTCAGGCTTTGCGAAACATCGTCATTGGTTTGGGTGGCAGATATGACGGCTTTGTCATGCAGTCCAAGTTCGGAATTGCGGTTAGCTCCGAGCTCATGGCGATTCTTTCCATTGTTCGCGATCTGGAAGACCTTCGCGAAAAACTGAACAACATCACCGTGGCCTTTAGCAAATCAGGTAAACCGATTACCACAGGCGATCTGGAAGTCGGCAACGCCATGACCGCCTGGATGCGTAACACCATCAATCCGACCCTGATGATGACGGCAGAGTATCAACCCTGTATGATTCACGCAGGACCTTTTGCCAACATCGCCGTGGGTCAATCTTCAATCATTGCCGACCGGGTCGGTCTCAAACTTTTTGACTACCACGTAACAGAATCCGGTTTCG
>Ga0316585_10000209_pt1 | contig 12069 bp, 8 predicted proteins | sample S_170502SCrBrC_D_FD_204517 | JGI IMG/M metagenome (GOLD analysis project Ga0316585, IMG submission 204517) | Rhizosphere microbial communities from salt marsh grasses in Alabama, United States - S_170502SCrBrC | ecosystem: Host-associated > Plants > Roots > Rhizosphere | place: USA: Alabama...
ACCAAAAGATTTAGTGGAAATGCGCTGTTAAACATAATTGAACGCAACCTTTTGCCATGTCAAACTGAAGACGGATGCGAAATGTCTAATTCTAAATTTATGGGAACTTACATTCACGGAATGTTCGATACACCGGCAATTATCAAAAAATGGTTAAAGACCATGAATCTTAACCATATTGATGTACCAAACAGAAATCGCCTTGAAGAAAAAGACATGGCATACGACCTTCTGGCTGCACATTTCGAGAGACATATGAGTACGAATGCCATCTTTGATTTGATTCTGAGGAGATGGTAAATCCTCAAGCGTTTAACCCGAATTTCTCATGAAAAATTTATATTGTTTGTGAGAATCGGAGTTTAGTGCTTGGGGATTTTTTTTGCAATTAAGACAAAAGGAGTAAATCACATGAAATTGGAAAAAATAATTTCAGGAATTAGGCCGGTTGAAGAAATATGGATTCAAAAGTCCAGCGAACGGACAGCTCAACTGGTCATGCCGACCAGGGCACTGGGAAGACTCCATGAAATTTCAGAACGAATCTGCGGAATTCAAAAGACCTTGAAACCTTCGGTGAGTCGTAAAGCCATCTTGGTTATGGCAGGCGACCATGGTGTTGCAAATGAAGGTGTCAGCGCTTACCCGCAGGAAGTAACCGGTGCAATGGTCCAGACTTTTTTAATTGGAGGCGCGGGAATTAACGCCATATCCAGACATGTGGGTGCAGAGGTATGGATAGTGGATATGGGGATTATTCCTGAACTCGACCCGACTTCTCTGGATGGAGGAGATCGCTTGCTGGTGCGAAAAATCGATGCTGGAACCGCCAATTTTGTAAAAGGTCCCGCCATGGCTCGACAAGATGCCGAAAAATCAATCCTAACAGGTTTTCAACTGGCCTCAGATCTCTTTCAGGATGGTATCGAATTACTTGGGACGGGTGACATGGGCATTGCCAATACAACACCGTCAGCAGCCATCGGATGTGTGGTGACCGGCACGAGTCCAAAAGAAATGGTTGGCCGGGGAACCGGTGTGGATGACAAAGGATTTTCGATAAAACATGACACCGTTAAGAGAGGAATTCAGATCAACCAACCGAATGCCCTTGACGGGTTGGATGTATTGGCTAAAGTCGGTGGTTTTGAAATCGGCGGAATCGCCGGATGTGTTCTGGCAGCGGCGTTTCACAGCCGTCCGGTTGTCATTGACGGTTTTATTTCAACAGCAGGTGCTCTCATTGCATACTCGCTTTGTCCTCATGTAAAAGACTACATTATTGCAGGACATTGTTCAGAAGAAACAGGTCATCGAATTATGCTAAAATATATCGGGATAGAGCCTATTCTCGACTTAGGAATGCGACTGGGTGAAGGCACCGGCGGTGCGTTAGCCATGAATATCATTGAAGGTGCAATTCGTGTCTTTAACGAAGTGCTTACTTTTGACGAGGCTGGTGTGGATAATAAAGAATAAAGGACTTGATTGATTTTATAAAAAGATTTACAAAGAACTTTCTTCAAAAACTATTAGCATAAAAACCATTGGATGGCGGTTTAGAGAGTGTTATGAGTCAAGCTTTTAAAAAAAAACGGTTCATCCTCGACCCAAGTAAGTATAATGCCTTATGCACCTGCAAAAGACGACATCCCATACCAGAAATAAAAATCTATTCGGCTGATGATGCGTATTCAGTTCTTGCCGAAGATTGTAAAAAGTTCGTTGGCGAGGGTTACATACTTCTCCTCGACGATGAAAACACGCACCTTGCAGCAGGGGCAAAACTCGCTAAATGTCTGGAAAACAAATCTGTTAAATATAAACTTCTTAAATTACCGGGCGATTCGAGCGTAACCGATATACTGGCCGATAAAATTTATAATGAATGTAATGGACACGATTTAATCCTTTCGGTTGGAGCCGGAACCATAAACGATCTGGGAAAATATGTTTCCGGCCTAAGGGGGATTCCATACTGGGCGGTACCAACTGCATGTTCAATGAACGGTTATACTTCCTCGATTGCTGCTGTAAAGGTAAAAGGAGTCAAACGAACTCTACCTGCCCCGCCGCCTTCCTCCATTTACGTTGACCCTAAAGTTATCCAAAATTCTCCTTTAAAGCTCCGACAGGCTGGCTATTGTGATGTGTTGGCCAAATCTGTTTCAGACTTTGACTGGCAGATTGAATCCATACTTTTCAAAGGCTCCTATTGCAGTTTGCCCTCAGCCATAGTAACGCAATTTGAACACAGGTATATCGACTATCCGGAAAAAATTAAGCAGGGGGATAAAAAAGCAGTGATAGGTCTTTTTGACGGGCTTTTATTCTCAGGTCTTGCGATGAGTCTGGCCGGTTCCAGCGCTCCGGCATCCGGAGGTGAACATTTAATTTCTCATTTTCTAGATATGCGAGAAAGCCGGACCGGCAGAAAACCGGAACTTCACGGTCTCCAGGTGGGCTTAGGAATTGTACTTTCGGCTGCATGCTACCAAAAGCTTGCGTCTCTTGTAAAAAAGGATCTGATAAATATGGCGGAAACACTTTTTGAGGCGGATTTCAAAAACATCTCTTCCATATGGGGTAGCCTTTCGTCTGAAGTTGAAAAACAGTTTTTGAAAAAAAAAGAGCGTCTTTTTCAATTAAACAATATACTGTTGCCAAATTGGAAGAAACTAAAAGCGCTGTTCAGTAGGGTAAGAAAACCGGACTTTTTCGTTGATCTGATTCGAAGGACAGGGTTTGAAATGACCCTTGAGTCGCTTAACATCTCAAAAGATGAATTTCTCCTCGCCGCACTTTCATCACGAACGATTAGAGAGCGTATCACTATATTGGACATTTCGGCACACGCTGGCATTCTTAAAGAGGCTGCTGAAGAGGCCATTGAATTATTGTCATAATATTCAGTTTGTTATTAAAATGTATTCGGAAGTCTTGTACAGCAGAAGTCGATGATCGGTTTCAACTCTGAAAATGCAAAATAGAAAGCCAATCCCTTCTAATTTAGATCAAACCAGAATCATGCATTTCTCAGGATCTAAAAAGAGATAGAGGTCTTGCCCCTCTTTTTGTGGTAAGTAATGTGGAACCTGCGCCCTGATCATATGGCCATTTACGTTTACAAAAAAGTATAAAAAGTTACCCAAATATGCCTTATGGGAAATCGTGCCCTTAATCAGATTCTCACGGTCTTGAGGTGGTTCGGAAAATATTTCTACATCCTCAGGACGTATAGATGCATATACTTTTGTACCTGGTGATGTGTTCGTGATACTGCGAGTTTTACATCGCATCTTCTCGTTGAATTCGGTGCGAACATAAACTGAATCTGTGTTCTGTAAATGCTGGACGATCTCTCCGGCCATAAAATTCATGGTACCGATAAAATCCGCAACAAATCGATTAGCAGGTTTTTCATAGATTTCTTCCGGTGTTCCGATTTGTACGACATTCCCTTGGTCCATAACAGCGATTCGATCGGAGATAACCATCGCCTCTGCCTGGTCATGAGTAACATAGACCGATGTTATACCCATTCGATTAACCAAGCTTTTAATTTCAAATCTCAATTCTTCTCTGAGCTTGGCATCCAGATTGCTCAGCGGCTCATCCAACAGCAGCACTTTGGGATTTCTCACCAGCGCACGGGCAAGCGCCACTCTCTGCTGTTGGCCGCCACTCAATTGGGCTGGATAACGCTCTTCAAATCCTTCCAGACCCACTAATTCCAATACCTGTTTAGCCTTTTCCCGTATTTGTTTTCTGGGTATTTTATCAAGTTTCAAACCGTATACGATATTATTGTATACCTTCATATGTGGCCATACGGCATAGTTCTGGAATACCATACCGATTCCCCTTTTTGAAGGCTCTACAAATTTTTTCGAAAGCATCGACTTGCCGTCAATAATGATATCTCCTTCTTCAGGTCTCTCCAGCCCTGCGATGCATCGCAAGGTGGTTGTTTTTCCGCATCCACTGGGTCCCAGGAGCGTCAGCATTTCTCCCTTGTTCACATCGAGTTGTATATGGTTAACTGCCACGACTTTTTTAAAGCGTTTTAACAGGTTTCTGATTTCTATGAATGCCATTGAATTGGCCTCCTTAAATTAACGTCTAAATTCAGTTCGCGTATGCAATTTATCTCTCATCGATCGTTTTAAGTGCCCCCGGGTCCCCAGGCCGCTTTAAGGATACCGCCACTAATCCTTGCGATGATCATCAGAAGAATAAATGTGATCACTATCATCAGAAACGCCATAGCGGCGGCGATGCCGAACTCCATGCCGCGATGCCAGTTCAAATAGATGCCAATGGGCAGCGTTTCCCAGCCGCCTCGATCAAGGAATATCGCGGTAGAAATCTCCTGGAATGCCATAATGAAAAACATCACGACACCAACGAGAACGCCTTTGACCAGCAAAGGAAGAGAGATGTATAAAAATGTTCTGAGTTTGCCCGCACCTGATACCTCAGAAGCTTCTTCAAGCGAAACATCCAACTGAAGATAAGAAGAATGTGCCATCCTTAAAAAATACGGTAGCCGGCGTGCAAAAAGGGCAAGCGGCATGATGATCCAATAGTTTGCTAATGGAATGTCTTTCCAGAATGCCAAAAGATAGCTCACACCGACCGCCATACCCGGGAAAGCAAGCATCAGGGTAATCACAAAGTCTAGAGCATTTCTTCCCGGAACACGTGTCCGGACGATAAGATAGGCGGCCGGAAGCCCGAATGCGATCCCGAAAATCAGCGCTACTCCGCTGTAAACAAAAGAGTTTTGCAAAAGATGTGGGGTTTCCAGAAGAATCACTCTGAAATTTTCGAGCGTCCAATAGGTTGGAAACGGTTCTAGGACCCATCTTCTGGAAAAAGCTGCCAGCCCTAAAACGATCGGAATCATCATGACGAGAGCGGCGATAAAGAACATATACAAATATGCGCTGAATTTTACTATCGGTCCTGGATCAATTACTCTCCCCTCGGATGTTGTTCCTTTGGATAGACCGGTATACTTTTTTCGCTCCACCCACCATCGGGCAAGTAAAAAGAGCAATATGCAAATGATGGAAGAAACGACTACCGCTACAATCCCCAAATATTTACGATGCACATCCGTAAAATGATAGGCAATGTTAATGTATGCGACAGAGGGAAGAAAATCCACCTGTCCAAGGATTAAAGGTGTAAGCCAGTCAGTAAACGGCCATAGAAAAACGATAACGGCACCAGCCAGGTAACTCGGCGTACAGAGCGGCAAAGTTACGGTAAAGAACCTCCGAAAACCACTTGCACCCTCGACTTCCGCGGCTTCTTCGAAACAGGGGTCTATATTGGTAAATCCGGCGGAAAGACTCAAAACTATAAACGGAAGCATGTGCAAAGATTGAACAAATACAAGTCCGTGTAATCCATAAATAAAATTTATGGGCTCTTTGATCAGCCCCGTTTCCATGAGAAGCAGGTTGAGTGTTCCAAACCTACCGAAAAAAATGATAAATGCGAACACGCCGGCATATGCGGGCAATACGATCGGCAAAAGGATTAAGGCCGTGAAAACAGTCTTCCCTCTTTGCCGGTATCTTGCTAGAATATAGGATAGAGGCACACCAAACACGGTGGTTGTCAAAAGCACAAGCGAGCTCAGAATCAGTGTATTCCCAAAAGTTTTGAGATAATATGTATCTTTGAAAAACTCTAGATAATTGGCTATTCCCGAAACGTTGGTCCCGGAGATTTGAAAACTTTGAAGTACCAGGATGGACAATGGATAAAGAACGAGAAAAGCGATGATCAGCCACAGGAGTGTCGCCAAGAAGACATTGCCACGAGACATATTAGATCCTTTGAATCGCTATCAACCAAATGATGAGCGGGTGAGTTATTGCTCTCCCGCTCATCATGTATGGCAAGAATAATAATATTTATTTAGAATTTGACTTTATGTTGTCGTTACGGTGCCACAAGTAGAGCACGTGCCTTGGATGCGGCAAGACGGGCTTCTGCGTACTTTCCATCTATTTCAAACAACTTTCTGGCTTCATTTATTTTCGACTCAGCCTTTTTTACGTTCATCTTTTGGGTTTTTGCCGCTTGAATTTCCCCCTCAACTTCCTCTATTAAAAAAAGGCTGCTTTTCAATTCGCCTAATTTTCTGTAGATTTCGTATTCATAATATTTATTGACTTCGTCCCATCGCTTGGTGGCTAGAGGCAGATCGTACTCTATGAACCCCACCTTCAGATCCCAAAAAGAATCGACTCCAAGAGCCTTTTTAGCGTGCGTGGCCATTTCGACGCCTTCTTTTTCCCATTCTGAGAATTTGATGTCGGTTCTGGCTGCAAAATACCCCCCCTCCAGCACATATTTCTGTCCTTCCATGCTGAACAACCAGTCAAGAAAAATTTTCCCGACTTTTTCGTTGGGCGCACCTTTGAGTAATGCCACCGCCTCGGGAACCAGAATCGTCTTGTCAGGCAGCAAATCCCGTACGGGATACCCGTCTCTGCGGGCAACCATAGCGTTCATCTGCGGTTGTGCAACCCCAATAGGAATTTCACCGCGGCTCGTGATGTGAGTTGTATCAGTGCTGCCAGTAGAGAAACGGGCCAGTTGCGCTGCCAGTAATCTAAGATATGCCCATCCTTCTTTTTCTCCCATTGACTGCAGGATGATCTCTACTGTTTCATGCATGGTACCTGAAGCATAGGGCAACGTATACACGATGTTGCCTCTGTATATAGGGTTGATCAGATCCTTCCACGTTTTTGGCGGCGGCAACCGAAGCTTTTTCAACACTTTTTCGTTATAAAGGTTCGTAACGATCCAAGGTGCGAAACAGGTCCAGTAATTATCTTTGACCTTCATGCCGTGCCATTCAGCGGGAATCTTATCCCAATCCTTTGGCTTATAAGGAACGATCAACCCTTCTTTCTTTAAAACTTCATGTGCAGGAGCACCGGCGCCCAAAAAAATATCGGCATCCGGTTTGCCGCCCCATGCTCTTACTTTGTCTGTGCAGACCGGCCATCCGCCCGGTCTAATGAATGTGATCTCTACTTCCTTTCCATAGGTTTTCTTATAGAATGCTTTGAAACCCTTGGTTAGGCTCTCTGATAGTTCCTTATATACAGGACCGACCCAGCCGATTTTGTCAGCCGCCTGTGTATCAACTACAAAAGCTGGCATGAGCAGTAATCCCATTGAAAGGACAGTGATGATTGTTATGGCTAAGATTTTATTTTTCATGTTGACCTCCTTTTTAGGTGAAATGATCATGTTTGAAAAATTTCTTGCCTCAAATATCTTCCCCGGCAAATCCTTACTCTGAAAGTTCACAAATCGGCATTCTGCTAATAATTTCTACTGAATCACCTCCTTAGTAAAAGGGTTTTATGCTCGGACGATATTCTAAATTGGACGGCAACAATTGTCAAAAATAATATTAGATTAAGCTGATATAGTCGATCTACGAATTTATGCGGTGATATCCAGAAAGCATAGTTAGAATATTTTGCTGGATCAGAAAGTTGCAGGTTTGCAAAAAATCAAATGTTTTTATATGGTTGAAAATAGCGAGGTAATCTCAATATCTTAAATTGACATTGCGTTGATACACAACCATAATTCAGGTGTGAATTTATAGATTTAAACAGACGGGATATTATTTTCCTCTTCAGCGATTAGTCGCAACAGATACTGGCCGTATTCGTTTTGGGCCATGCTGGCTGCAAGATTCGCCAGTTCGTTCTTATTAATATAGCCGAGTTCATATGCAATTTCTTCAATGCACGATACCTTAAGGCCCTGTCTTTCCTGAATGGCCTGGATATAACTGGCTGCTTGCTGAAGAGCTTCTTGGGTTCCGGTGTCCAACCAAGCAAAACCTCTTCCCAAAAGTTCGACTTTTAGCCGGCCCTTTTTCAAATATTCAAGGTTAACATCTGTAATCTCGAGTTCCCCCCTGACAGAGGGCTTTAGATTGGATGCAATATTGATCACGTCATTATCATAGACATAAAGGCCTGGTACTGCGTAATTCGATTTTGGTTTCTTTGGTTTCTCCTCGATACCAATGACATTGCTATTCTCATCAAATTCAACAACGCCGTACCGTTTGGGATCTTTGACCAGATACCCGAAAATCAAACCGCCCTCTTTGAGTTGAACCGCGCGCTTTAGAATATCGGTAAGACTGTGTCCGTAAAAAATGTTGTCCCCGAGGATTAAACAGACCGGATCTTTTCCGATAAACGATTTTCCGATGAGAAAGGCCTGGGCCAAACCTTCGGGTCTAGGCTGTTCTTCATAAGAAAAGGAGAGCCCGATTTGTGAACCGTCTCCAAGGAGTTTTTTGAACAAAGGTAAATCCTCAGGCGTTGAAATAAGAAGGATCTCCTTGATGCCTGCCAGCATTAAAACAGACAGCGGATAATAGATCATCGGTTTGTCGTAGACCGGTAAAAGCTGTTTGCTTACAACACGGGTAATCGGATACAACCGGGTTCCTGAACCACCTGCCAATATTATTCCTTTCATTAGCGCCCTTCCCTCCTACAAAGTGCCCCTCCATAAATGGTCTTTTTTTCTTGTCCACCGGTCGAAGATGCCGCTGGCGGTGAGGCGGACAAGTCTCTGCGCCTGCCCCGTGAAATGCGGAGCCTATTTCACTGTGGTTATGCTCAAAAAATAATCCTCAGAATATAGGTTATATGCCGGCTTGTCCCGGTATTTCAACGGGGCGGTTATTTTTTTCGCATGCCTTTTTATCCCGTTCTTTCTAGCGGGAGATCTTAAACAAAAATCCTCATTTATGGAGGGGCACTACTTAATTTTTATTATATTCTTATGCCATTACAATCTTCTCTCTGTTCTCTTTTATCCCTTTGGTGGCATTACGGGTATCGATAACCAGATTGGAATGCTTGACAATTTCAGCAAAGTTATAGTCACTATGATCGGTAATAATGATAACTGCATCCATACTTTCAAGCAACTCCGGAGTAATGGGAGTCGATTCCATCTGAAAATTATATTTTCGAGTGGTATGCAGCTTCGGTATCCAGGGATCATTGTATTTTACAATAGCACCCTTTTCTAAAAGCATTTTCATGATGGCATATCCAGGAGATTCCCTATCATCATCAATATCTTTTTTATATGCAGCACCAAGAACCAGAATGCGACTGCCGTTGAGGCTTTTTCGATGGTTATTGAGTGCCTCTGTTGTTTTTTCAATCACATAATACGGCATGGAAACGTTTATTTCTCCGGCAAGCTGGATAAAGCGGGTTGAAAAATCAAATTCTTTGGCTTTCCAGGCAAGATAAAAGGGGTCGATAGGGATGCAATGTCCTCCCAAACCGGGTCCGGGATAAAAGGGCGTATAACCGAATGGCTTTGTGGCCGCGGCCTCAATAACTTCAAAAAGATCGATGCCCATTTTATGTGCGAGAATTTTCAGCTCGTTCACCAGGGCAATATTGACCGAACGAAACGTGTTTTCCAAAAGCTTGCTCAATTCGGCTGTCTGGGTAGAAGAAACCGGAATCGCTCGGGTGATGGAGTTGTACATTGCACAAGCGACGTCCAGACAGGACCTTGTAATACCTCCAACCACTTTTGGGATGTTGGTAGCGGTGTATTTTTTGTTTCCAGGATCTTCTCTTTCCGGTGAAAAGGCCAGAAAAAAGTCCTCTCCGACCTTCATATCGTTTGATGCAAGACGAGGGAGAAGCATCTCCTGGGTGGTTCCGGGATAGGTTGTACTCTCCAATACAATCAATTGTCCTTTGCGCAAATTCTGGGCGATGGTCTCCGTTGTTTGTAGAAGGTATTTCAAATCCGGTTCCATTTTTTCCGTAAGCGGTGTCGGAACACAGATCAATATACAATCTGCCTCGCTAAGACGGCTAAAATCGATGGTCACATCAAGCTGTTTGGCATTGATTATTTCTTTAATCGATTCGGCAGAAATGTGCTTGATGTACGATTCTCCATGAAGGAGTTTGTCGATCTTTCTTGCATCGAGATCGAATCCAATTACACCAAAACCTTTTCGACCAAAATGAATGGCCAGGGGCAGTCCGACATAGCCCAGGCCGATAATTCCAATGACAGCTTTTTTCTGATCAATCATCTCCAGCAATTTCAAACATGCTTCACTCTTATCGCTCATATTTTTTCCTTAAATTTTTACAGTTGATAAATCCTCAGGGATTGAATTTGTTTTAATGCCAATAACAATTAATGACTCATTCCCGGTATTTTCCAGCACAAGCATCTGATTTCCCGTTAACATCAAGGATTGCCCCGTATTTAATAACCTGCTCTGGTTATTTGTAATTGATTTGGCAAAACCTTTAACCACGATCAGATGCTTTACAGTTGAACTGTCGGTCTTAATCTCACATTTTGATCCAGGATACATGTTGCGCCTTACAACACTGAAATCAGGTGAAGTTTCAAGAACGGTCAATGTTCCCCATAGATGGTATGATGTCTTATGTTTTTGGAATTCACTTCTCCCCTTTTCCTTCAGTTTTTCAACGATTAATTTTACATCACGACTGTTTTCCAAGTCAGAGACAAAAACAGCGTCCGGCGTTTCAACAATAACCATGTTTTTTAGTTTGTTGGTAGCGATCAATCGCTCATGTCCCAAGATTAAAGAATTTTGGGTGTTTTCTGAAATAACGTCACCTTCAATGACATTGCCGTTGGTATCCTTTGGTATGAAATCATAAAGAGATTTCCATGAACCAATATCGCTCCAACCAAAATCTGAAGGCAATACAGCTGCTTTATCTGTTTTCTCCATAACAGCATAGTCAATGGAAATGTTCGGCAGCTGCCGGTAATCTTTCAAGGAAACCGGAGTCCCGTCTAATGGCAATTGCTTCATTTTAAGAAGAAGCTCAGAATGGTGGACACCTAATTCCTGAATCATTACCGAGGCTTTAAAGGTAAACATGCCGCTGTTCCAAAAATAATTACCCGCATCAATATATTGCTCGGCAGTCTTTCGGTCAGGCTTTTCAACAAATCTTTTTACACAAAGCGCCCCAAAATCTATTTCTCCAGCGCCCTCGATATAACCGAAACCGGTTTCAGGATAATGCGGCGTTATTCCAAAAGTTACGATATATCCCATTTCCGCAAGTTTTACGGCTGATTCCAATCTTTCGTGAAATACACGCTCATCTCGAATGACATGATCTGCAGGAAAAACACACAAAACTGCATCGTTTTCCTTTTCAATAACCTGGAGCATTGCCAAAAGAATGGCTGGAGCGGTATTGCGGCCGCAGGGTTCCGCGATGATTTTTTTTTCAGAGGGTATCCCCATCTCTTCCATATGCCTCGAGATGTCAAAAACGTGGTCTCTTCCGCAGACAATACGGATATTTTTCACGTTCAGGACAGGCCTAAGCCTTTTGATGGTGCTTTGGATAAGTGATTCCTCGCCAAAGAATTTAACGAGTTGTTTGGGATAGAGTTGTCTCGATACCGGCCACAAACGTGTTCCAGATCCACCAGCCAAAAGGATCGGATATGCATTCAGTTTCTTTTTCATAAGCGGAGATATGGAAGTTTAAGAAGAATTAATTATATTGTAATAACAAGTATCTGCTGATCATCTTTTTCTGCTGGAAACTATCGGCCTATAACCACTTAAACTTTAACGGAATATCTAAATTTGATTTTAACTCGAATTTCGCACCCAAATATGGTGGAAAAGTCTTATGGTTGGCCAATACCGTATAGCGGATGACGTCGCAAGCCAAAAGCAATTTTTCAAGGTAAAATATAGCCGTCTTCATTTTTTTCTACTTTGGTTATGCCGGGATATCTTTTCTCAAGATCTTTAAGCGTTGCTTCGTGGGTTTTCACCTTCCGAATCAACTCGTCCCGTTCCTTAATCACCTGAAGTGATTTCAGGGTTCTTTTTATCGTATTTTTGAAGTCGATATCATCCCAAGGTTTTAAAAGGAATTTGTATACGCCCGCCTCATTAATGGCCTTTATGGCCAGATTAATATCTGCTTGGTCCGTTACCATGAC
>Ga0316585_10000210_pt1 | contig 12066 bp, 5 predicted proteins | sample S_170502SCrBrC_D_FD_204517 | JGI IMG/M metagenome (GOLD analysis project Ga0316585, IMG submission 204517) | Rhizosphere microbial communities from salt marsh grasses in Alabama, United States - S_170502SCrBrC | ecosystem: Host-associated > Plants > Roots > Rhizosphere | place: USA: Alabama...
GGGCTGGTCACTTACTTGACGAGATAGGGCCTCGCCACCCTGAGTCCGTCGCGGAAATCTCCATTGAGCCATAGGCTCGATTCGATCGGCTCGGGCCTGCCGAACAAGTACCCCTGGTAGTGCTCGCATCCATAGCGCATGAGGAATGCGCGCTGCTCTTCCGTCTCTACGCCCTCGGCGACGACCCTGACGCCGAGGGACTGGCTCATTGCCAATACCGCGCGCACGATCGCGGCGTCATTCTGGTCGATCGTGATATCGCGCACGAACGACTGGTCCATCTTGATCTCATCGAGTGGCAGGCGCTTGAGATACGAGAGGGAGGAATACCCGGTGCCGAAGTCGTCCAGTGAGAAGCACACGCCAAGCCCCTTCAAGCGCCGCATCCGCTCGACCACCTCGTCGACACGATCGAGCAGGACGCTTTCCGTCAACTCCAGCTTCAAGCGGGAGGGATCGACCCCAGAACGCTCAATCTGCTTCGACACGCGTTCTACGAAGTCGGGTTGGTGAAACTGGCGGCCGCTTACATTGATCGACAGGGTCAGCTCGGCCGTTTGAGGGTTCCCCCGCCACCGCTGCAGCTGGGCGCAGGCCTGCTCCAACACCCACTCCCCGATCGGGAGAATGAGCGCGGTCTCCTCCGCCAAGGGAATGAAGTGCACGGGCGGGATGGGCTCCGAATCAGGCGGCAGCCATCGCAGCAGGGCTTCCGCGCCGTGGACGCGTCCTTGCCGATCTACCTGAGGCTGGTAATAGAGCCGCAGCTCGTCGCGTCGGACGGCGCATCGCAAGGCGGCCTCCATCATCATCCGCGCATCGATGGCCGCCTGCATCTCGGGATTGAAGAAGCGGATGGTATTGCGACCCGCGTTCTTGGCCTGGTAAAGGGCGACATCGGCCTGCTTCAGCAGGATGTCGACCGTGACCTCCTGACCACAGAAGAGGGTCACCCCGATGCTGCAGCTCGACTGGTGTGCCGCGCTGCCTCTAGTCAGGACATGGGGCCGGGCCACTGCCTTGTGCACCTTCTCCGCGATCGTCTCCGCATGCACTGCGGCTGTCGATTCGTCGATGCCCAGGTTCTGAACGACGATCACGTACTCGTCTCCGCCTAATCGGGCGACCGTGTCTTCCTCACGCGCGCTAGCCGCCAATCGGCGCGCAACCTCGGTAATCAGCCGGTCACCCACGTCGTGACCCTGGGTGTCGTTGAGGTCCTTGAAATGGTCCAGGTCCAGAATCAATAGGGCGCCAAAGTGTCCATTCCGGCCGCTGACTGCCATTGCCTGACGTAGGCGGTCGAATAGGAGGCGGCGGTTGGGCAGGCCGGTGAGCGGATCGAAATAGGCAAGCTGGTGAATCTGTTCCTCTGCCTGTCTGCGCTCGGTGATGTCCACACAGAAGCCCATCACTGTCGCGTCAGGCAGCGCAATCGCGCGCAGATTGGCGATGATGTCCATTCCGTCCTTCTTGCGGAGCCGGATCTCCACGTCCTGAGGTCCCTCCCGCAACACGCGTGCAAACAGAGCGGTGTGCTCCTCCAGAAGTCCTGGAGGCGTCAGGGAGGTGATGTCCATATGGAGCAGCTCAGCGCGGCTGTAGCCGACCATGTCGCAGGCGGAGGGATTGACGTCCACGAAGCGCCCCGAGTTGTCGGCGACGAAGATCCCCTCCGGGGCGTGCTCGACATAGTCCCGATAACGCTCCTGGCTTTTGCGGAGCTCTATCTCCAGGGCCTTCCGGCGGGCGATCTCCTTGGTCAAGTCGTCGTTCTGTCCCTGGAGCGCTATCTGGTTTCGGCTGGTCTGCAGGACGACCGCCTCCAGCCGTTGAGTGCGCCGCAGCATGCGCTCGAACCCCATGGCAGCGAGTGTCAGGAGCAGGGGGGCAAAGCTGGCAACATAGAGGAAGGTGCGGGGGCTGATGTTGTTGTACAGCGCCGACTTCGAAACGAGCGTGACCAGGGAGAGCGTCGCTCCTTCGACGGGGGTCCGTAATAAGAAATCGTAATCCTCGGAGAGGGCGTCTGAGACCTCTTGGGGCAGTATGGAAATGGGCGCGATGGAATTGTTCGGCAGGCTCGAGAGGACGCTCGAAGGCATGTCCCCCGCTAGGGGATCTTCGGCCGGCAGAAGCGGTTCACCCGTCGCCGTGATGAGAAACTGGCGCAGCCCCTGACCGCCGGTCGACCTCCTGAGATAACCCGAAAGCAGGGCCGCCGGGGCTATCGTCATCACCGTTCCGCCGGGGTTGCCCCGAAAGTCGACGGGCGCGGTGGCGATGATCCGGGCCTGCTTCGGCTCCACCAGCAGCCGTGCCTCGTCCTTCCGGCCTGGTGGCAGGGCGATCGGCGGCTCCCCGGATCCGCTGTCCGACATCACTGCCCCGCTCTCGTCGAAATAGAGGATGCGCTCGTACACCGGAACGCCGAGGACCATCTTTTGGCGCAGCTTCCGGCGAAAGCTCTCTTCGATCGCCTCGAGATTGGTGTTCAGACCGTATCGCAGCGACATGCCCAAGGCCTTGTTGATGAGAAAGGTCCCGATCTCGTGTCCCTCGGCGAGATAGAGCGCGAAGTTCCTTTGCTCCACCAAGAAGTCGCCGATCAGGACCGCGATCTGGTCATTCTCCGCAATAAAGCGCGCATTAGACGCCGCCCTCAGCTGCTCTTGAGAGCCAAATGCGTGTCCGAGAAGCGCGACGAGGTAGGCGGACAACAGAACCGCCACCCAGAAAAACCCGCTCCGATGCCAAGGGTCGGGGACCATGTACCTGCCGGCAAATACCGACTACCGGGCGGCGAAGAACGCGGGAAAGTAACGGCGAATTCCCGGGTAGTACTTTTGCAGCAGTCTGTCGTAGGTTCCATCCTCCTTGATCTGGAGCAGGTACTCGTTATAGGCGTCGCGCAGCCGAGGCGCATCCTTTGGGAAGGCGGCCGCCAGGGACTGTTCCTCCGAGATGGGCCCGATGACCTTGAATCTTCCGGCCCACTTCTGCATATCGATCATCAGGTCCGGCACATCCAGGAGCGACAGGTCGGCATCGAGCTTGAGCAAGGCCGGTACCATTTCGTTGATGTTGGTGCTCTTTGTATAGGCCCGGAGCTCGATGTCGCCACCCTTGAGACCATAGTTGGCGGGGTCCAGGCAGGTCTTCTCCATGACCAGCAGACTATGCCCTCCGATGAGGGACTTGGTCTCGATGATGTCCGCGTTCAGGTCGTCGCTACCCCCGATAGGCCGGATGGGAGAATCGGCGCGGGCGATCAACATCACCTGGGATGGGAAGGTGGGCTCCGAATAAAGCAGGATCTGCTCGCGCCATGGCAGAACGGTGAAGCCCGCGGCGATCATGTCCCCTTTTATTGGGAACTCTCCCTCCATATCCACGCTATCGCCGTTTCGCACGACGTTCTTGCCGAGAAGGTCTCGAATGATCGAATAGAAATCGCTATAGACGAGCTTGTAACCGACTCCGAGATACCTCGCGAATCCTTGGGTGAGCTCCACGTCCAGGCCGTCTCCGGCACCCGTCACGAAGTTGGCGTAGGGGATTCCGATGTGGCGCAACTCGCCACGCGCCTTGATATCTTCCAGGTCGGCTGACCACGCGCCGGATGGGGCGCAGGTCCAGAGCAAGAGCAGGGCGAGGAGGTGTTGGCAAAGCGTTGGATGAGGGCGCATGCTCCTTTCCATCTCCGAGCAGAGGAGTGCAGAAAGTTGAGCAGAAATCCGATTTCGAGAATGCCAAGCAGAACACATCGGAACAACGGATCGGTGAGGCGAATACCCCGGCGAGTCGATAGGCGAGTGACCTTTGGGGGCGGAGATTCGAAATGACGCGGCTGGGCAAGCCCGATGATGACCAATCGTCGGGCCCTTTTCGCCCTCCGTCCGCAGGCCCTCTGGAATCGGTTTGCCCGACTGATTGCGCCGGCCGCGCATCCCGCGGCTGGCCCGCCAAGCTCGAGGGCTTCGATGCGGCGAGAGCGGAGCGTCCGGGGACTCGTGGTGGCGTGTTCCCTGGGATCGCCGTCCGCTGGTGACTCGCCCGACCGCTGCCCGTCGGCCGGCATTTACCTATACTGATCCACCTAAAGTCCCGTCTTGCCAGGAGGCCCCATGTCCCGACTTGGCCGACAATTTCGGCTGGCTGCCCTGATCGTCCTCACCCCCGTGTTGGGGCTGGTGTGCGGATTCATGCCGGCCGAGGCGGCCACGCCGCCGTCCCGCCAAGTCGTGCTCATGAAGGACACGGACCTGGCGGGACGGGACTTTCGCATCCTGAAGGACGTGGAGCTTGAGGCCTGCGAATCGGCCTGTCTGGCCGAGCCGGCGTGCCTGGCCTTTACCTACAACGGCAAGGCACGCTGGTGCTTCCTGAAGGACCGGTTCGAGGCGCCCCGGACCTTCGTCGGGGCGATCTCTGGGCGGATCGTCGAGGGAGACGCGAGGGCTCGCGCCGAGCGGCTCTTGGATCTGGCCTTCCTGCCGGTCGAGACCCTCACCGCTGCCGACGCCCTGGCCGAGGGGCTCTCGGCGCTCGCGGCCGAAGATATCGCGGACTACGGTGAGGCCATGACCCAGGCCGCCGCGGCCCGGGGGCAGGCCGACGGCGAGCGGGCCGTGGCCCTCTCCGCCGCCGCCGTGCGTCTGGGGGCTGGCGACCGTGCCGCCTGGGAGGGCCTTGCCGAGTCGGCCCTTGCCGCCAAGCCCCAGAGCTGGCAGGTGCGCGAGCAGCGTAAGGTCCAGGCTAGCGCGGCCGCGGTCAACGCCTACCTGGCCTCCCGGGACGAGGCCGGGCGCGCCCGCTCGCTGGCGCTCCTGGGGCGCACGCTGGCGGCGCGGGGGCAGTGGCGTCACGCGATCCTGGCCCTGCGTGCCTCTCTCGCCTTGGGGGAGGACGAGGCGGTTCGCAGCCAGTACGTCGAGTGGCGGGAGAAGCACGGATTCCGCATCGCGAGGCATCGAATCGACGTGGACAGCGCGGCTCCGCGTATCTGTCTGGAGCTCTCCCAGTCCCTGGCCCGTACCCGGGCGAATCTGACCGACTTCGTGCGGGTGGAGGAGGGGGACGGGCTCTCGGTGGAGGTGGAGGAGCGGCAGATCTGCATCGATGGGGTCAAGCACGGATCGACCTATCGGGTCCAAGTCCGGGAGGGGCTCCCCGCCGCCGACGGGGAGGTGCTGGAGCGCACGGTCGACCTGGAGCTGCGGGTCGGCGACCGCCCCCCTTCGTCCCGTTTTCTCGGCCGCGCCTACGTGCTGCCCAAGGGGGGCGAGGCGACGATCCCGGTGATCTCGGTCAACGCGGACCGGCTCTCGCTTGTCCTGTACCGCATCGGAGAGCGCTCCATTGCCCAGGTGTTGGGGGATGGTCCCTTCCTCAAGCAGCTCGAGGCGTACCAGGCGCAGCGCATCCGGGACAACCAGGGTGAGGAGCTGTGGCACGGGTCCCTGGAGGTCCAGGCCCAGCTGAACCGGGAGGTCACAACGGCGGTTCCGGTGGGCAGCCTGGCGCCTGACCTCAAACCGGGCGTCTACGCGCTCACCGCCGAGCCCGCGCGCACCCTGACCCCCAGCACCGAGCAGGGCTGCGACGAGGGCTGCGGCGGGGCGCCGACCACCCAATGGTTCATGGTCTCGGACCTGGGGCTCACGGCCCTTCACGGCAACGATGGGCTCCACGCCCTGGTGCGCTCCCTTGAGAGCGCCGAGCCCCTCGCCGGGACCCGGGTCCGTCTCGTCGCGCGCAACAACGAGGTCCTGGGCGAGGCCGACACGGACGCGGCGGGTTATGCCCGATTCGAGCCCGGGCTGCTGCGCGGAACCGGCGGGAATACCCCGGCCCTGGTCACCGCCGAGGCCCCCGATGGGGACTTCGGTTTCCTGGATCTCACCCGCTCCCCCTTCGACCTTTCGGACCGCGGGGTGGAGGGCCGCCCGGCGCCCAAGCCACTGGACGTCTACCTGGTGCCGGACCGGGGCATCTATCGTCCCGGGGAGACCGCCCACCTGACCGCCCTGGTTCGAGACAGCCGGGCAGTGGCCCGAGCCGGCATCCCCCTGACCCTGGTGGTCAAGCGCCCCGACGGGGTAGAGCGGGAGCGCATCGTCAGCCAGGACCTTGGACTCGGGGGGCACCAGAGGGATCTGACCCTCTCGGACGGCGCCATGCGGGGCACCTGGCGTGTCCAGGCCTACGCGGACCCCAAGGGGGAGCCCCTGGCACAGGCCGCGTTCCTGGTGGAGGACTTCGAGCCCGAGCGTCTCGCCTTCGAGCTCAAGACCGGGTCGAAGGGGATCGACCCTCGCGACCCGCCCTCGATCCCCATCGCCGCCCGTTTTCTCTATGGCGCCCCGGCGGCCGGGTTGACCGTCGAGGGGGAGACGGTGGTCGAGCCGGCCGCCGGGCTGGCGGACTATCCCGGTTACCGCTTCGGGCTGGCCGATGACAATCCGGAGCCCGCGACCCGGTCGATCGGCGAGTCGAAGACCGACGAGCAGGGTCGGGCCCAGGTCCTGGCCGATCTGCCGGAGCTGGTGCCCACCAGCCGGCTGCTGGAGGCCTCCGTCCAGGTGCGGATCGCCGAGCCCGGCGGCCGGCCGGTGGAGCGGACCCTGACCCTTCCGGTCCTGGACGGCCAGCCGCGGATCGGCATCCGCCCGCTCTTCGAGGGCGAGGCGGAGGAGGGGGGGAGTGCGGGCTTCGAGGTCATCGCCCTGGGAGCCGATGGGGCCAGGCGTCCGGCCGCCGGGCTCGCCTGGACCCTGGAGCGTGTCCAGACCGACTTCCAGTGGTACCGGGGTGAGGACGGGTCCTTCGACTACGAGCCCATCGAGCGCGCCCGGCGGGTGGCGAGCGGCACCCTGAGCCTGGAGGCCGATGCCCCCGGCCGCATCGAGGCACCGGTGGAGTGGGGCGGCTATCGCCTTCGTATCGAAGGGGACGGGCTCCTTCCCGCGAGCCTGGGCTTCGAGGCCGGCTGGTACGTGGCCCCCCGGGCGGCCGACACCCCGGACCAGCTCAAGCTGAGTCTCGACAAGCCAGGATACCGGGTCGGCGAGCGGGCCCGGGTGCACATCGAGCCCCGTGCCGGCGGCCCGGCCGCTGCCACGCCCGGCATCGCGCTCCTGATGGTGATCGACGACCGGCTGATCGCCATGGAGGCGGTGGAGGTCCCGCCCGGGGGGACCACGGTGGAGTTGCCGGTGACCGAGGCCTGGGGGCCCGGCGCCTATGTGACGGCCGCCTTCTATCGCCCCATGGACCTGTCGGCCAAGCGGATGCCGGGACGGGCCATCGGACTCGCCTGGGCGGGCGTGGACCCGGGTGAGCGGCGTCTCGCGGTGACCCTGGCCACGCCCCAGACCCCGCGCCCCCGGGGACCCCTCGACGTGACGCTGCGGGTCCCCGATCTGGCCCCGGGGGAGGAGGCCTATGCCACCCTGGCCGCGGTCGACCTGGGAATCCTCAACGTCACCGACTACAAGGCCCCCGAGCCGGACAGCTGGTACTTCGGCCAGCGCCGGCTGGGGATGGAGATCCGCGACCTCTACGGCCAGCTCATCGACCGCATGCAGGGGGCGCTCGGCGTGGTGCGCTCCGGGGGGGACGGCGGGCTCGGCCGGTTCAAGGCCCCGCCGCCCACCGAGGAGCCCATGACCTGGTTCTCGGGGGTGGTGCGCCTCGACGCGGAGGGACGGGCGGCGCTTCAGGTCCCGGTCCCGGACTTCAATGGGACCGTCCGGCTCATGGCCATGGCCTGGACGGCCCAGGGGGTGGGCCATGGGGTCTCCGACGCCCTGGTGCGCGACCCGGTGGTGATCTCCGCCGGGCTGCCCCGCTTCCTCGCGCCGGGGGACCGCTCCAGGTTGCTCCTCTCCCTGACCCAGGTGGAGGGGCACGGGGGCGAGGCACGCATCGCCGTCTCCTCCGCCAAGGGTCTCGTGGATCTGGGTGGCCCGAACGGCGAGGTGCGCCTGGGCCTGGTGCCGAACGAGCGCAGGGACCGTCTGGTCCCCTTAGAGGCCAGGGCGGTCGGGGACGACACCCTCACCGTGCGGGTCACCACCCCGGTCGGCCAGGTCCTGACCAAGGAGCTGACCCTGGGGGTGCGGGACAACGCCCCGCCCCTGATGACCAGCACGGCCTACGACCTGGCACCGGGGGCCGTAGCCCTGGTGCTGAGCCCGGATCTGCTGGAGGGGCTGGTCCCGGGCACGGGCAGCCTGCTGGTCTCGGTCAGCCGGGCCGGCCGGTTGGATCTCGCCGGCATCCTGCGCTCCCTCGACCGGTACCCACACGGCTGTACCGAGCAGCTCGTGAGCCGCGCCCTGCCGCTGCTGTATCTGGATCAGGTGGCCCTGGCGGCAGGGCTCTCGGGGGACCCGGCGGTGCCGCCCCGCATCCGTGACGCCCTGGTGCGGGTCCTCGCCAACCAGTCCTCCGACGGGCGCTTCGGGGCCTGGGGACCGGGCGGGGACGACCTGTGGCTCGATGCCTATGCCACCGACTTCCTCACCCGGGCCCGGGAGCAGGGCCATCCGGTCCCCCAGTCGGCGGTGGACGCGGCCCTCTCGGGCCTGCGCAACAGCAGCGCCTACACCGCTCCGGGACCGGCGGATGCCTACGCGCTCTATGTCCTGGCCCGCAATGGCCGGGCCTCCATCGGCGACCTCCGTTATGCCGCCGATGAGCGTCTCGACTCCCTCGAGACGCCGCTGGCCAAGGCCCAGATCGGGGCGGCCCTGGCGCTCTATGGCGACCGGGCTCGGGCCGAGTCGGTGCTTTCGGTCGCGGCATCGGGGCTTTCATCGACCGAGCCCGGCGGCTGGCGGCCGGACTACGGGTCGAGCCTGCGGGATGCCGCCGCAGTCCTTGCCCTTGCCGCCGAGGCCGGTGTCAAGTCCGTGGATCTCCGCGTGCTCGCGGGCCGGGCTCAGGCGCTGGCCGAGGATCGCACCTATCGAAGCACCCAGGAGAACGCCTGGCTGCTCCTGGCCGCCCAGGCCCTCACCAAGGGCGGGGAGGATCTGCGCCTGTCGGTGGATGGGACCCCGCATCAAGGGGCCTACTACGCCCGCCTCGAGGGCGGGCAGCTGGCCGCCGCACCGGTGACCATCCGCAACCTGTCGCAGGGCCCCCTGGACGCCATGGTGACCGTCGTCGGCGTTCCCCGGGTCCCGCCCCCGGCCGGCGGAAACGGCTATGTCATCGAGCGCGCCTACTACGACCTGGAAGGCCGCCGTGTCGCCCTCGAGGGCGTTCCCCAGGGCGAGCGGCTCCTGGCCGTGGTCACGGTCCGCGCGGATGGCAAGCGACAGGCCCGGCTGATCGTGGATGACCCCCTACCGGCGGGGTTCGAGATCGACAACCCGAGCCTGCTCAAGTCCGCCGACGTGGCGCAGATCCAGGGCCTCACCCTGCTGGACGCGCCGGCCCACCAGGAGTTTCGGGCCGATCGCTTTGTGGCCGCGGTGGAGCGCACCGCCGAGGATCCGGAGACCTTCCAGCTCGGTTACCTGATGCGCGCCGTGTCCCCGGGCAGCTTCGCCCAGCCGCCGGCCTCGGTGGAGGACATGTACGAGCCCACACGCCGGGCCTGGACGGATGCCGGCCGTGCCAGCGTCCTCGGACCGGTCCGCTAGGGGCTGATCGCCTGCGGGATCCGCCATGACATGCCCTGTCCTCGGGAGTCCGTTCAGCCATGACGACGACGGATCGGCCCACACCCGATAGTGCGGGAAGCGGGCGCCTGCCCCCCGTTCATGGCGGCTCCTTCCGGCGTCATCCCCCGGAGCCGGGCCGCCGCGGAACCAACACCGGGGTTCGCGCCTTGTAGGCCAGGTAGTCCGCCTCGTCCCCCCAGCGCGCGTCGGCGCGGGACTCGAGGATCGGGATGCCGCTTATGCGGGTCAGCAGCAGATAGACGAAGAGCGGAGAGATCAGCGTCAGGTACTGCCAGCCGGACAATGCGGGCAGCGCGATGAGCGCGATCCCGGTCCACAGGACGATCTCGCCGAAATAGTTCGGGTGCCGGGACCAGGCCCAGAGGCCCGACTGGACGAAGCGGCCCTTGTTCGCCGGTTCCTCACGGAAGGCCCGCTTCTGGGCGTCGGCGATCACCTCGATGGCGAAGCCCACAGCCCAGACCGCGATGCCGAGCCAACCCAGCGGCCCGAGCGGCGGCGCGGTCTGGGCCGTCATCGCGGCGAGCGCCGCGGCCAGGGTCAGAAACACCCAGAGCCCCTGCAGCGTCCAGGCCATCAGGAAACGGGTGAACGACGGCTTGATGTCGTCGAAGCGGGAGTCGGAGCCGCTCCGGTGGATCCGCCCGTACAAAAAGGTGCCGATGCGGACCGCCCAGATGGAGACGAGGGCGACCAGCACCACGGAGCGCGCGTCGAACCGGGCGGCCAGCAGGAAGGTGCCGATCACGACGGTCAGGTAGGTCAGGCTGCCGGTGAGGTCGTACCACTGCTCGGTCTGGGCCCGGTAAGACGGGACGAATACGACCCACTGGATCGCGAAGGCGACCAGGCCGCCGAGCGCAAACAGGGACCATCCGGCGACGCTGACGCCCCCCTGGGACCCCGCCCAGGCGACGCCGGACGCCACGAGCATGGCGCCGAAGATCGCGACGATCGATTCGAGCACTGGGTTCTTCATGGTCCCCGGGTCCGAAGTGCATGCGCCGAACAGAAGATCGACTACCGACTCGACGTCGACAATGTCATGGCGAACGGGGCAGTGATCAACCTGCCAGACATCACGGGGGGCGACGCCGCGAACGCTCGAAGCGGGAGAGGGGCATCACGGCAGGAAGGCCAAGAGTGGGTACGCCGCCGGCCGCGTGCCGCGGCATACCCCGTCGATCTCCAGGGCCTAGCGCCTGCTGATCGCGTGCACGGTCGAGGCCTGGGGACCCTGCTCCCCCGGCTCCTCGGCAAAGCGAACCTCGTCGCTTTCCTCCAGCGTGTCGAAGTCCGCGCCGAGCACGCTGTTGCGGTGGAAGTAGACGAGCCTGCCGTCCGGCGTCTCGATACGCCCAAAGTCCTCGGCGGGCACGAGCTCGGCGACCCGGCCCAGTGCCGGCGGCTCGTGGGTCTTGATCTCGTGTCGCAGCTTTCGGGCGTAACTCTCGAGCTGACGGCGTGCGGCATCGAAGGCGTCACGGATAGCCACGTAGACGTCCTCGTGGGCCTGGTGCGCCCTGGGGTCCCGGGCGACAGCGAGCTCGCGTCCAGGTACCGTCAGGTCGATGCTGACGTGGTAGAGATTGCCTTGATGGTGGTGCTTGTGCTGGGACTCCACGACCACGCGGCAGCCCATGATGTCGGGAAAGATCTGGTCGAGCTTTTCGGCCTTCTCCCGAACCTTGGCCTCGACCGCATCGGAGTGCGGGAATCCGCGGAAGGTGACCTGTAAGGGGATCTTCATCGGCACGATCCTCCTGATGAGACATCGATCGTCGGCAGCGTGTCTCCGTCGATGGGGCATGGGTCCTTGGGCCCCGCGGGTTGACGCTGGGCGCTCTGACAGTTTCAGTCAGCGCCTCGCTCTTCCCTCGCAGGACGAAACCTCCACGACGCTGAAGCACGCTGCCACTACTAGTATGGCAGGCCCGTGGCCGCCTGAAGGTTGCCGACTCCGAACCGGCCGTCGTCGGGGGCAACGTCCTGTGACCCGCGGATGACCCGATCGCCCCCCTGGACCAGGCCAGGCTGTCGTGCCGATGTTGTACCCCGTGCCGGCGTCGACCATGCTTGTGTTGATGAGGTGCGACTTCGGGAGGTGCTGTTGCGACCATTGCGACGTGCTGGTGGCTCGACTGCCGGCCCCTCCTTGGGCCGGCCGTCTCCGCGCTGGCGGGCCGAGGCGCGCCCCTGGGCTCCGCGAGGTCTGGAGGAGGGTAAGGGCATGCGTCACCACTGCGACCTCGAAAGGGCGGAGGCACTGGGATGGGCCGCCCGGGAAGGGTGTCCAACTCGCCACGGGATCCCTGGGGATCGTCCGCCAGGGGCGAGATCGATCTCAAAATGCCGGTAACCGGAACGC
>Ga0316585_10000212_pt1 | contig 12013 bp, 11 predicted proteins | sample S_170502SCrBrC_D_FD_204517 | JGI IMG/M metagenome (GOLD analysis project Ga0316585, IMG submission 204517) | Rhizosphere microbial communities from salt marsh grasses in Alabama, United States - S_170502SCrBrC | ecosystem: Host-associated > Plants > Roots > Rhizosphere | place: USA: Alabama...
TCATCAATGTTTGAACGAACGCTGCCCGGTAAACACCATGGTCGCATCGACCTCGTTGCACGCCTCTATGGACTGATAGTCGTTGGTGGAGCCGCCCGGTTGAATCACGGCTGAAACGCCTTCCCTGAGTCCGACGTCGATCCCGTCGCGGAATGGAAAGAACGCGTCGCTGACCATGGCAGCGCCAATCAGACCGCCCTTTTCTCTTGCGACCCGGTAGTCGATTTCGGCCCGTTTGTCCTTGTCTTTCATGTCGTTGTAGGCAATGCCGTATTCTTCGAAACAATACCGATCGGCTCGTTTGCGATAGGCCTTGTCGCGGGCTATTTCGGCCACCCCGACCCGGTCCTGCTCACCAGTGCCGATGCCGACGGTCACCTGGTCCTTGACGTAGATAACCGAATTCGAGGTAATCCCCGACTCGACCAGCCAGCCGAAAAGAAGATCGGAATATTCCGTCTCAGTCGGCGTGCGCTTCACGCGGTAGACCTCGCCCTTGACCTCGCATTCCGCCGTCTTCAGGGAATCGCGAGTGCGTGAAACGGGCACGAAAGACCACTGGGTGATGATTCCGCCGTCGATCAGGGACTTGAATTCCACCACGCGCTGACCGACAAAGGTTTCCAAGCGGTCGATGTTGCCGATCCGGATGACCCTGAGATTTTTCTTTTTGGCAAAGATATCCATCACGCCGTCTTCGAAATCGGGAGCCACCACGACCTCGGCATATTGCTGGTTGACGGCCTCGGCCGTTGCCCGATCAACCGTTCGGTTCAAGGCGATGCAGCCACCGAAAGCCGCCACCCGATCGGCCATGTTGGCCTTGAGGTAGGCATCCTCCAGGGATTGAGAGCGCGCCACCCCGCAGGGGTTGTTGTGTTTGACGATCACCGCCGTTGGCTTGTCCATGAAGTATCGCAGAATGTTCAATGAATTGTCCGCATCGGTCAAGTTCGTTTTCCCCGGGTGCTTGCCGGACTGCAGCAATTCGATGTCGGAGGCCAAGTATCGTCCCGGTTGGATCGATTCTGCCGCCCCCAGAACCAGGTTTCCGTTGACCAACTTGTAAAGAGCGGCCTCCTGACCCGGATTTTCGCCGTAGCGCAATCCCTTGTTCTCTCCATCGATGGTCCAGAGGACCTTCTCGTAAAATAGCGTCTGTCGCTCTTTTTTCTCCACGAAACTGATCTCCATCCGGGGTGGAAAATGATCGTCGACGATGGTACGGTACATTTTTTTGAGATCTTCGGCCATTGTGGTCTCCTTTTTAATGCGAAAAAATAGAAACTCGAAACTTGAAACTCAGAACCCGCAAACCGACTAACTGGCGCAACGGGCACAACCGGCTAAACCTACGTCCTGTAACATCTTCTGACATCCTCGATGCCGCGATCCGCCAGAAAATCAGCGATCGCCCGATCGTAGACCGCCGTGTGCGCAAACGCTTTTCCGGCGAGCCGGAACCGCAAGTCCAGAGGCAGTCGACCGTCATGGGCCCGCAGTTCCGATAGGATCCGGCCGTAATCGGCCGGATCGACGACCGGAGCAACCCGGATGAAGTTCTTGGCAGCCGCCCGGATCATGCAGGGGCCGCCGATATCGACATTTCCTCTGGCCTGTTCAACCGTCACATCGGGCTGCGAAATCGTTTCCTTGAACGGATATAGGTTAACCACGACCATATCGATCGGCACGCTGCCGGTCCGCTTCAAATCGGCTTGGTGGGCGTCGTTGTAAGTTTCCGTCAAAAGGCCGAGGTAAATTTTGAAATCGAGCGTCTTCACCAGGCCGCCCTGGGTTTCCGGCTGCCCCGTGTAGGCCGACACCTGGGTCAGACAGGTCTCGGCCCGGTCCCCGAGGATCTCCTTTAATCGGTTGTAAGTGCCGCCGGTGGAAAAAAATTTCAGGGCCGGGTTGATCTCCAACAACTGCGGGACGAAGGTGTCCAGGCCGCCTTTGTCTGACACACTCACCAGGGCGTGTTTCACCGTCACAAAAGCGTCGATCTTCTCAACCACATTGATACTCATGATGTTTATTCCTTTCCGTCGTATTCCTGAAGAAAGCGTTGAAAGTACTCTTCCATGAACCGATGGCGTGCTTCCGCCAACTGTCTGCCGGCGACGGTCAACATCCGGTCTCTGATTTTGCACAGTTTGACCCGGTATTCGCGGTAACCGGTATCGTCTGCCGTGTAGGGCAGTGTCTCCTCTATCCTGACGTCGGGATTGTGCAGTCGCGCTCCGACTTCACCGGCGAAAAGAAATGCGCGGGCCACGCCCACCGCGCCGATGGCATCCAACTTGTCCGCATCGAACAGCACCCTGGCCTCCAACGTCTCCGGCGCCTGCCGGCCCCGAAACCGGTGGGCGGAAATGCAGTGCAATATGTTTTGTTTCTGCCGTTCCGTCAACGCCAGTTCCTCGACGATCGGTCCGGCCAGGCGGGCTCCTTCCTGGGCGTGACAGACGCTGCCGCTGGAGGTGTCCTGGCGTGCCCGGCCGATGTCGTGCAGCAAGGCCGCAATCCGGACCACATCGAGATCCGCCTGTTCGGCGGACGCAATGCGGTCGCAAAGGCGATAAACCCGGCGGGTGTGGTCCCAGTCGTGGCTGCCGCGTGCCCCGGCGAAAAAAGCTGCGGCGATCGACCGCACGGCCGCAATCATATCCCCGGTTGCGCGGCAATGCCTGGCGAAATCTTTTGTGGATTCAGCCGGGATGGCCAAAGATCGTATTTCGTGCAAATCAAACATGGCATGTTTTGATCGTTTCCTGCGCTAAATGATCAGACGATGACGCCCGGTCAGGCTGACGTTTTGCCGGTCATGGTATCGATTTCGACCTTGAAAACCGATATCCTGTTGACCGACGCATCGGGATAATCGAACGCCCCCTCGGCATAATGGTTCATGATGATGTCCAGGGCCTCGCGTTTGGCGGCCGTCGCCTCGACAAAAGCGGCGTTTCCGAATCCGATGACACTTTTATAGCGCATGCTGAAGTCACAGGCCTTTTCCCCAGTGCGCACCTCGGTGTCGCAGTCGAGTTCGAAGCAGACGCGCGGGTTTTTCCTGAGGAGGCCGAGCTTCTTACCCTCGACGGCGGAGTGGAAATACAGGGTGTTGTTCGTAAAACCGAAACAGAGGGGCACGATATAGGGCCCGGCCTCGTCGACCATCGCCAAACGGCAAACCTGCGATTTTAAAATGATGGATTCGATCGTATTGCGGTCAGTGATCTCTTTGTCTTTTCGTCGCATTCGGCCCTCCTCGCCGCATTGGGCGTCACTTCCATCGGTCGGTCCCTATTGACGGATTCAGTTGTACAGGGGACAGAGCTGGAATTTCAAGGACAAAATACGCCTTAAACAATTATTGTTGGCGAATGATCGCCTTTTAACTGGTCGAATTTGCTATATATCACCCACTTTGCTCCACCTACCATTATGCCGCATTAACATCCACTAATCATTTATAAAAAAATGTTTTTATAAATTGTTTTTCTTGACAATCAACCCAAAATACCATTAAATAATATCAAAAGTGGATTAAAGTGGATTTATTTGGAGATCAGGGACAAATAAGTGTCTTTTCGCGGCTGTTCATATCACAACATCGACACGAAGGGACGCGTTATCATTCCGGCGCGTTTCAAGGAGCCGATAAAAAACGGTGAACGCCCCGGTGTCATGGTCACCAAGCTGGATGGCGCCCTGGTGGCCTATCCGTTTGACGAATGGGAAAAGGTCGAACAAAAAATTCTTTATCAGGCCACGAAGGACGATGACTTGCGACTTTTCCGGCGGTTTTTCGTCGGCAACGCCTCCGACTGTTACTGCGACAGGCAAGACCGCATTCTGATTCCGCCCCCGCTGAGGGAATACGCCGGACTCGTCAAGGAGATCGTTCTGGTCGGCGTGCTCGATCACTTCGAAATCTGGTCCAGAGAGAACTGGAACAATGAAGAAAGCCGCCACGATGAAAGAGTAAAAGAGACTGATTTTAAGATGAAAATTGGCGACCTAGGTCTTTAATTGAATGCACTATCACCATCTCCCCGCCATGCCGAGCGAGGTGATCGACTATCTGAATTGCCGACCCGCAGGGACATACGCGGACTGCACCCTGGGCGGTGCCGGTCATGCGATCCGGATTTGCGAAAAAATAGTGCCGGGGGGAACCCTGATCGGTATCGATCAGGATCTCGACGCCGTCGAATATGCGCGCAACGTGCTGATGCGCTGCAGCGCCCATGTCCATATCGTCCACGACAACTTCGTCAATCTGCCGGACATTCTGGCGCGGCTGGGCATCCCTGCGGTTGACGGCATGCTGCTCGACCTCGGTCTATCCCTCCATCAGATCGAGGCCAGCGGTCGCGGCTTCAGTTTCAACCGCGATGAGCCGCTGGACATGCGCATGAACACCGCAGACGACATGACGGCCGAGGAAATTGTCAACAACGAGAGTGAAGCAAACCTGGCCAGAATACTCCAAGAGTACGGGGAAGAGCGGCGGGCCCGTTCAATAGCCCGAAAAATTGCATATGTGCGAAAAAAAGAAGTGATCCGTTCGAGCCGCCAGTTGGCCCGCATCGTGATCGAGGCATTGCCCGCTAAGGCGCGTTATGGTCGTAAGACTCATCCTGCGACCCGGGTGTTCATGGCCCTGCGCATTGCTGTCAACCGGGAACTCGAGCGGCTCAGAGAGTTCCTCGCGGATGCCGCCGACTATTTGAACCCGGGTGGCCGGTTATGCGTGCTCTCTTTTCATTCGCTCGAAGACCGGATCGTTAAACAACGCTTCGTCGCTTTAGCCCGCGGCTGCACCTGCCCACCGGTATTTCCGCAGTGTGTCTGCGGCAATAAACCGGTGGCCCGTATCGTGACCCGCAAAGTCGTGCGGCCGAGACAGGCAGAAGTCGACGCCAACCCGATGGCCCGCAGCACACGACTCAGAGTTCTGGAAAAACTGACGCCCGAAAGCGCCTGATACCGCGGCGCAGACCAGCAACAGATCAACAGATCAGGAGCGGCGATGAACAAAAAACGCTCACAAGCCCCTTACCTGCAGCACGCCGGGATGTGGGCCCTGCTCATGGTTATTTTTATTACCGAACTGCTGTTCTACACCTGGTTCCGGGTGCAGTGTACCCAGATCGGCTATGAAACCAGCCGGGCTATGGAAACCCAACAGCGTCAGATCATGTTGCAAAACAATCTGAAAATCGAGCTGGCGCGACTGAAATCACCCGAGCGGATCGTCAAGATCGCCAAGGACCGCTTCGGCCTGGTCATTCCTCGGGCCGAACAGATTATATCACTGCCGTGAACTTAAAAGATAAAAAATATCTTCGTTTCAGAGTCGTGACGATCGGCGTTTTTTTCGGTCTGTTTCTAGGGGTGATATGCGCCAAGGCTGCCTACCTGCAGATTTATCGCGGATCGTGGCTGTCACAGCTGGCAGCGGACCAATACGAGGCTTCTGTTAAAACGTCGGGCAAACGCGGCACCATTTATGATCGCAAAATGTCGGAGCTTGCAGTGAGCATCCAGGTGACATCGATCGCCGCCTACCCTGCCCGCATCGGCGACCCGGCCAAGACAGCGGCAGCACTGGCCAAGCCGTTGCACCTCGACCGCAGTTCGCTTCAACGAAGTTTCAGATCAAAGAAAACCTTCGTGTGGGTCAAGCGCAAGGCCACTCCCCGGGAAGTCGAAAAGATAAAAGAGCTGAATCTGGGCGGCATCGGTTTTGTCCCTGAGTACAACCGTTTTTATCCCAAGAAGACCCTCGCCGCGCAGGTCATCGGATTTACCGGCATCGACGGGGCGGGCCTTGAAGGACTCGAACACTTCTACGACCAATCCTTAAAAGGTGCCGAAATCGAATATACCTGCCTGCGGGACGCACTGGGCAACCGGTTCGTCTCCAACGGTGCAAACATGCAGGATTGCAGCGGTAAAAACCTGATCTTGACGATCGACCAGACCGTCCAATTCATCGCCGAGAGAACGCTGGAAGATACGGTCACGGAATTTGAGGCCGACTCCGGCATCGCCATCGTCATGGAACCTAAGAGCGGGGCGCTTCTGGCCATCGCCCAGTATCCCTTTTTCAATCCGAATGCCTATCGCGAATTCAAATCGGCCAACTGGCGCAACCGCGCCATTACCGATGCAATCGAACCGGGATCGACCCTGAAAATATTTAGCGCCACCTCCGCGATCGAGTTCGGTGATTCCTCGCCGAACACAATTTTCTTCTGTGAAAACGGGGCCTATCGCATCGGGCGCAAGATCGTTCGTGATGTTTCGGCCCACGGTTGGCTTTCCCTGCAACAGATCGTCAAATATTCCAGTAACATCGGAGCAATCAAAATTAGTGAAATGGTCGGCGCCAAGCACTTGTTCAACACCCTGAAGGACTTCGGCTTCGGTGCCAAGACCGGTATCGACTGCCCCGGCGAATCCCCGGGCAGCCTGTCAAACTATCGACATTGGACCCGGATGGATAGGAGCGCCATCTCTTTCGGACACGGTATGGCAGCCTCTCCACTCCAACTGGTCACGGCGGTTTCGGCAATCGCCAACAACGGTATCTTGATGAGGCCCTACCTTGTGGCCGCCGTAACGGATCAAAACAATCAAACCGTCCAGTCGTTCGCGCCGCACGTGGTGCGGCGCGTCGTATCGGAGAGTACCGCCCGTAAAATCAGCACCATTCTGAAGACCGTGGTGGCCGAAGGCGGCACCGGAACCCAAGCCGCGCTGCAGGGCTTTTCGGTTGGTGGAAAAACCGGGACCGCCAAGAAGATCGGGCCGGACGGGACCTATTCGGATGACGACTACATCGCTTCTTTTGTCGGCTTTACACCGGTGGAAAACCCGGCCATCACCGTTCTGGTGATTATCAACGAACCCCGCAAGCAGTATTACGGCGGGGTCGTGGCCGCACCCGCATTTCGCAGAATCGCGCAGGAAACGCTGAACTATCTCAATGTCCAGCCCGACGTCCAAGACGGTCAGTTGGCAGCCGCCGAGGGAACAGAGGGACGCATTTGAAACTCGCAAGCCTGATCGGGGAAATACGGATATCAAGGGTCAATGGCCGTCGGGCCCGTAGACAGGGCGATGTCGTGCGGCTCCTGAAAACCGATCCGGACATCGCCTCCCTTCATTCCCGGGCTCAGAACGTCAAACCCGGCGGGCTCTTCGTGGCAATTCAGGGGTTTGCCGCCGACGGCCACGACTACATCGACCAAGCGCTCGAAAACGGAGCCGTCGCCGTCGTCGTTCAGAAACCGGTAGGGCTCTCCTCCGGTGTCCCCTTTATCGAAGTGGAGGATACCCGAAAGGCGCTGGGCGTGCTGGCTGCGAGTTTTTATGGCCACCCTTCCGAAAAACTGGTCGTGGTCGGCATCACCGGCACCAACGGCAAAACCACCACGTCTTATCTGATTGAGCGTATTCTTCTTGAAGCCGGCTACGCGACGGGTGTCATCGGCACCGTCAACTACCGCTACGCCGGTAAAACGGTCGACAATCCGGTCACCACGCCGGAATCTCTGGACCTGCAGCGGATTCTGAACCGGATGCTGGCGGCCGGCGTAACCCACGTGATCCTCGAAGTCTCCTCCCATGCCCTGGACCTTCACCGGGTGGACGGCTGCTGGATGGACGTGGGCGTTTTCACCAACTTATCGCAGGACCACCTGGACTACCACAAGGACATGGAAACATACTGGCGCTGCAAGAAATCGCTGTTCACCGACATCCTGCGCTCCGGTCCCAAACAAAAGCGCGCCGCAGCAGTGATCAACCACAACGATCCGAGAGGTGAAGAGCTGGTGCGGATCGCCGGCTTGAAAAAAATCACGGTCGGTGACGCGCCAGACAACACCGTGCGGTCGGATATCGCCAAGCAGGACCTGTCGGGTATCGCCGGCCGCATCGACACACCCGTGGGATCGTTTGATTTCCAGTCATCGCTGGTGGGGCGCTACAATTGTGAAAACATTCTCTGTGCCGCGGGCGTCGCGGTTGCCCTCGATATTTCGCCGGCCGCCATCAAGGCCGGGATTGAAAATGCCGCCGTGATCCCCGGGCGCCTCGAGCCGATCCCCAACCAAGGGCAGCGATTTGTCTATGTCGACTATGCCCATACGCCGGATGCACTGCGCAACGTTCTTGGGGCGCTGACCGCCATGGCCGGCCAACGGGTCCTGTGCGTTTTCGGCTGCGGCGGTGACCGGGACAAAGGCAAGCGTCCCCAAATGGGAAAGATAGCCGCACAAATGTGCGACCTGGCGATCGTGACGTCGGATAATCCCCGGTCCGAACCACCGCTTGTGATCATCGATCAGATCCTGCTCGGCACCCGTCAAATCTGTCGGAAGGAATACAGTGCGGCCGAACTGGGTAACGGCACACGGGAAAAAGGCTATACGGTTGAACCGGATCGGCGCAAAGCCATCCGTCTGGCCATCGCCGCATCCAGACCCGGCGATACGGTGCTCATTGCCGGCAAGGGCCATGAAACCTATCAGGTCCTCGGCGACAGAACCATTGCATTCGACGATCGGACCGAGGCGGCTCAAGCCCTGGCCGACGTCATGTGCGCGGCATCAAAAGAGGGACACCCGAAATGACGCAGCCGCAAGGTCAGGGAACAACATCGCATGAGCAGCCGCCTCTGGAATGGACGGTGGCCGATTGCATCGATGCCACCGGCGGGGAGGTGCTCGGTTCGGAGGCCGGCATCCGGTTTGGTGGAATCTGCATCGATTCACGCCGGATAGCGCCCCGGGACCTCTTCGTGGCGATCAAGGGTGAGACCCACGACGGTCACAGGTTTGCAGACGATGTCGTCCGTAAGGGCGGTCGCGGTTTGCTGCTGGCGCGGGCCTGGCTTCCGGATCTGCCCTGGGCGCAATGGATCGAGGAAAAAGTGGTCTGCATCGTCGTCGATGACACCATCGAAGCCCTGGGCCTTCTGGCCGCCTATCACCGCAACCGCAACAACGTCGCAGTCGTGGCCATTACCGGGTCCAACGGCAAAACCACAACCCGGCAGATGACGGCGGCCGTCGTGTCGCAGCGCTTCCCCACGCTCTCGACCCGCAAGAACTTCAACAACAATATCGGGTTGCCGCTGACCCTATTGGAGCTGTGTCCGGATCATCACTGGGCGGTAGTCGAACTCGGCATGAATGCCCCCGGCGAAATAGCCGCCCTGGCCGGCATCTGCAGACCGAACATCGGCGTCATCACCAATATCGCTCCCGCACATCTGGAGGGTGTGGGGTCTATTGAAGGGGTCATGCTCGCCAAAGGCGAACTGCTGGACAAGATCGATGCCGGCGGCACGGCGGTGCTTAATGCCGACGACCCATTGGTGCTGCGTCTGGCCCAAAAGTCCAATCGCGAGGTGCTGCTTTTCGGTGTCGCCGCACAGGCCGACATCCGGGCCGAAGCGATCGATGCCAGCGCCCGGGACAGCCGTTTCGACCTAGTGCTGCCCGGAGACCGCGTGCGGATCGTGCTGAAGATTCCCGGGGCCTTCATGCTCTCAAACGCTCTGGCGGCTGCAGCGGTCGGGGTCAAAATCGGCCTCGCGCCGGCGGAGATCAAGGCCGGTCTGGAAAACTTCGTACCGGCCGAAAGCCGGATGAACATCCTGACAACCCAAACCGGAATACATGTGATCGACGACACGTACAACGCCAATCCCGGCTCGATGGCAGCCGCACTGTCGACGATTAAAACCCTGCGACGGCAGCAGCGTGCCTTTTTTGTCACCGGCGATATGCGGGAACTGGGGCAGCACTCGGAAGTCCTTCACAAAGAGTTGGGCGCCCTCTGCACCCGCTCAGGAATCGACGGTCTTTTTGCCACCGGTGATTTTGCCGCGGTCGTCGCCCGCGGCGCCCGTGAGACCGGAATGGACGCCCAGGCAATCGTTACGGGAACCAAGGATGAGCTGCTGCACGCACTTCGACAGACTCTTAAGCCCGGTGACTGGGTCTTGGTAAAAGGATCACGGGCGATGGCTATGGAGGATGTCGTCTGGGAGCTCAAGAAATGGTCGGATCGATAAGGCAACCGCAATCGGTTTTTAAGCAGAGTGGATGGTGGCCTGTTTACCGGACGCCAACCCGATAATCCAAAAAGATAGGGAAAATCGTGCTGTACCACCTCCTTTACCCGTTGCACACCAGCATATCGGCGTTCAACGTTTTTCGGTACATCACGTTTCGGGCGATTTATGCCAGTTTGACGGCCTTTTTGATCTGCTTCGTCTTGGGACCCTGGTTTATTCGCAAACTGCGAGAGATGCAGATCGGCCAGTACATCCGAGATGACGGACCGCAGGCGCATCTTAAAAAGGCCGGTACACCGACGATGGGCGGCACCCTGATCATTTTCGCTATTGTGGTGTCGACCCTGCTGTGGACCAACTTGACCAATTTTTATGTCTGGATCCTGTTGATGGTCACCACCAGTTATGCCGGCATCGGTTTCATCGACGACTACCTGATGCAGGTCAAAAAACGCAGCAAGGGGCTCAGTGCCCGCGGCAAAATGGCTTTGCAGACCCTTGTCGCCGTCATGGCCGGTGTTCTGGTCATCACGCGGCCCGATTTCAACACCCAGGTGACGATCCCTTTCTTCAAAAACATTTCGCCTCATCTGGGCTGGGGCTATGTCGTTTTTGCGACCTTCGTGATCGTCGGCACGTCGAACGCCGTCAACCTCACCGATGGTTTGGACGGGCTGGCCATCGGGCCGGTGGTGATCGCCGGTGTCACCTATATGATCTTTGCCTACGTGGCTGGAAACATAAAAATCGCCGACTACCTCCAGATCACCTATGTGGCCGGCAGCGGAGAAGCCGCCATCTTCTGCAGTGCCATGGCCGGAGCCGGGGTCGGCTTTCTTTGGTTTAATGCCTATCCGGCCCAAATGTTCATGGGCGATGTCGGCTCGCTGCCCCTGGGCGGCGCCCTGGGGACAATTGCCGTCATCACCAAACAGGAAATCCTGCTGGTTCTCGTCGGAGGGCTGTTTGTGATCGAAGCCCTCTCGGTTATCTTTCAAGTCGGTTTTTTCAAGATCACAAAGGGGCGCCGCATCTTCAGAATGGCGCCGCTGCACCATCATTTCGAACTGAAGGGATGGGCCGAACCGAAGGTGATCGTCCGCTTCTGGATCATCGCGCTGGCCCTGGCGCTGCTGGCGATGAGCACGCTGAAGCTGAGATAAAAAAACAGGTAATGGGTAAAAGAATCTATCTATTATCAAAAGTCACCATCCGCGACCGATGTCCCATTACCTGGATTTAACCCATAACCCATTACCTGTTTTTTTTATATTTTGATTCATGCAACTGGCCGGCAAAAAAATAGTGGTGGTGGGACTTGGCGCAACTGGAGTGGCCACGGCCGCCTTTCTCGTGAAGCGGGGAGCGGTGGTCACGGCGACCGATTCGGCCCCCGATGCCGAACTGAGACCCGAAGCGCTGGCCCTACGTGAAAAGGGGGTTCGACTCGAACTGGGGGAAAGCCGGCCGCAATCCTTCGAAACCGCCGATCTGGTGGTGATCAGCCCGGGAGTGCCCCACGGCGCGGCACCGCTTGACCGTTCCAGGGAACTTGGAATTCCCGTTTTGGGTGAAGTCGAACTGGCGGCGCGTTTTATCGAGCAGCCGATCGTCGCCATCACCGGCACCAATGGGAAGACGACGACCACCACTTTGGTGGGAGAAATGCTCAGGCGGTCCGGAATGGACGTGTTTGTCGGCGGCAACATCGGAACGCCGTTGATCAGCTACGTCGACAGCGACCAAAAGGCCGGGGTCGTCGTGGCCGAAATCAGCAGCTTTCAACTCGACACCATCGAACGGTTCCGACCGAAAGTAGCGGTATTGCTCAACATCGCCGAGGACCACCTGGATCGCTACCCGGATCTCGACGCTTATATCCGTTCGAAGGGTCGCATTTTCGAAAATCAG
>Ga0316585_10000215_pt1 | contig 11982 bp, 12 predicted proteins | sample S_170502SCrBrC_D_FD_204517 | JGI IMG/M metagenome (GOLD analysis project Ga0316585, IMG submission 204517) | Rhizosphere microbial communities from salt marsh grasses in Alabama, United States - S_170502SCrBrC | ecosystem: Host-associated > Plants > Roots > Rhizosphere | place: USA: Alabama...
TTTCCAACAATAGGGCTCAGCAGCTGCTGGGACTCTCGGAAGCGGATATGGTCAACAGGAAAGACTGTGATCCTGATTGGTATTTTATCAGCGACGACGGAACGAGAATGCCAATTGAAGAATTTCCGGTCAACATTGTCATCGCCACCCGGAAACCACTGCAATATTACCTTGTCGGCATCAACCATCCAAAAAACAACAATACTGTTTGGGCGGAGGTCAACGCGTTTCCTGAATTTGATGACGACGGAAACCTACTTCAGATTGTGGTCACATTCTGGGATGTGACCAAACGAAAAGTGGCAGAGGATAATCTGGCCCAGCGGACAAATGATTTGGCCATCGTCAACAAAGAACTCAAACGGCAAATAGCCGAACGCATCCAAGCTGAGGAAAAATTAAGATTTCAGCAGCAACAGGCTGACAAAGAGCTGGAGGTGGCGGCGACAATTCAGCAGACTTTGATTCCACGCTACTCGCCTCGAATCGGACCAATCCGATTTGCCTGGCGGTTTGAGCCATGTGGACACATTGGCGGGGATATTTTCAATTTTCAATATACGGGGGAAAACCATATCAGTTTTTACATGTTTGATGTCTGTGGACATGGCGTTTCATCCGCTCTTATTGCAACAGCTGTCTCCCAGTTTCTTCAGACAAGCTGTTCACCCATGGTAAGCCAAATAGCGACTCTTCGACCAGAAAACGTTCTGAACAATTTGGAAAGATCCTTCCCGTTTGAACGCTTTGGTAGCTTTTTTACGATTGTCTATATTACAGTCGATTATACCACAGGTTCTCTTTTTTACAGCAACGCCGGCCATCCGCCACCGATCCTTTTGAGTCCCACTGGATCTCTTACGGCACTTAGTGTCCACGGACCGGTCATTGGAACAGGCAGTGTTCATTCATATGTCAGTGATGAGGTACAACTGCAAGGCGGGGATAAGGTCATCGTTTATACAGATGGCATTCTCGACTATCCAAACTCAAAAGGCGAATTATTTACAAAGGAGCGATTGGCGGAAATCCTTCGGACAGAAGCCGGCAGTCCAGTTCAAATTCTGGTGGAAATGGTTCAAAAATCAATAAAAAATTTTGCGTGTGAGGCGAGTCCTAACGACGATGCCAGTATTATGGCTATTGAATACCTGTATTAGTTGGATAAAATCTTTTATTTGTACTATGCAAACCCCATGGTTTTATTATGCTTTGTTTGATTTCAGACAGCTTTTCCAAGATCGACTATAAAAGATCTAAGCGACCCCTCGATTTCCCTGATTGGCATTGCAAACGATTGCAAATATTGCTGGACTGGGGGAGGTATAAAGGAAATACGGTGAAGGTGCATTTTGCCAAATCCTTTTAACCCTACAGATTCGATTAACCCTTGTCTGTTTGGTCTCCGTTCTCGCCATAAAATTCAAGCGCAATCTCAATCGTCCGAAAGTGAATATCGACGACATCTTGACTGTCGGGTGCATAACCGCCAGCCATCGTAATAGCCACGGGTAGCCGGTTCTCTTTAAGATGCTTCAGGACGATACGATCCCTTTGCGCCAGACCTATTTTGGTTAACGAGAGACGACCGAAGCGATCCTTTCTATATGGATCGGCCCCGGCGAGGTAAATCGCCAGGTCGGCTTTGAAGCTCCTCGAGCACCCTGCAAGGCCATTTGCGAGAGCATCGAGATAGACGCTGTCAACCGTCCCGTTTTCAAGCTCAATATCCAGATCACTGGTTTCTTTGTGGTAGGGAAAGTTGTTTTTGCCATGGATGGAAAAGGTATAAATGCTGGGGTCATCCCTTGTAATGGCGGCCGTTCCGTCTCCCTGATGCACGTCACAGTCGACAATCAGGATTTTCTCAGCAAGCCCCTCGGCCTGCATAGCCCTGGCGGCAATGACGCTGTCGTTCAACCAGCAGAATCCCTGGCCACGATCGTTGAAGGCATGATGGGTTCCGCCGCCGAGGTTGACGGCGACACCCTCTGGTAAAGCGGCTCGGCAGGCGGCGATGGTGGCACCGACTGAATAAAGGGTCCGCTTCACAATCTGCGGCGACCAGGGCAGGCCGACGCGCCGGATCTCCTTATCCGACAAGTCGCCCTCAAACAGGCGCCGAATATACTCCGGATCATGCGCCCGCAGAATCGCGTCTCTGGAGGATATTTCTGGAATTTGCAGATCAATCGGCTTATCACATATGCGCTCTGATATCCGTTTCCGCAGCAAATAGTATTTGTCTTTTGGGAAGCTGTGGTTTTCCGGCAGTGGGATCGGAAATGGGTCGGTGTAAAAGATTCTCATACCGGTATTGTTTACCAGGATATCGGTATTTGGGCAACCAACAGTTTTCCAATCGAATTCTACAAGGAGGCAATATGATAAAACGGATGCTCAGGGCCCAATATGTCGTTTTCGTTCTGACCTTTTTAATTTATGCGGCCGGAGTCGGAAACACTTTTACCTCCGGTCCCTCGTTCGATTGTAGCAAGGTGGAGAAAGACAGCATTGAGGAGCTGATCTGCAACGATGACGAATTGTCCGAACTGGACCTCAAGATGGCCGAAGTATATGCCGCCGCCGCCAAAAAAGCGGTAAACGAGCATCCGCCCGTTTTGAAGGCGGAGCAGCGCGGCTGGATCAAAGGCCGAAACGACTGCTGGAAAAGTGCGGACCGGCGCCAATGCGTCGAGGAGAGCTACAGACGCCGCATCGCCGAACTGCAGGCGCGCTATCGTCTGGTCTCTGCAAATGGTCCTTTCTGGTACATCTGCGATGGGGACCCGAGAAATGAGGTGGTTGTGACCTTTTTCAAGACCGACCCGCCGACGTTGGAAGCCGAGCGCGGCGACCAGGTATCGTTGATGTATCTTGCACCGTCGGCCAGTGGTGCGAGGTATCAGGGGCGAAACGAATCTTTTTGGGAACACCAGGGCGAGGCGACGATTGGCTGGGGATACGGCAGTCCAAAGATGCATTGCTCAAAAAGGCCAAAGAAAGAGGAAATTCCTTGATGGCCATTTTTATCATTTTATTACGGTCTAATTGGCCGGGTGCATATATCCGGTGGATTTGTCGACGAGCAATTTGTCCACCAAGGAGCCATCCTTGGTGACGATTTCGGCCTCAAAGGCATCATCCTGTTCGGTAATCTTGCCAAGTTTCAAGTTGGGGTTTCGAGTCGATTGCAGATAATTTTCTACGACCGCACGAGCACCGTTTTCCTGAAGGGGAGTTTTCAGTCGATTGGGTCTCGGTCCCATTTCTCCTTTACTGGGCTCTCTTCCATTCCGTCCGAGCCCCATGCCATACCCGGGTTCCATCATTCCCGGTTGCACCCCATATCCATGGTGCCGTTCCATATGGTGGCCGTATTGACGACCGTAATTTGGGCAACTGACGTCGTCATCGTTTTCCTCGGTCCCTCGGAAGCCCATCCGCCCAAAATTAGGATTGATTTTCTTCATTTTCAGAATGAAGGCAAGATGCTTTCGGTCGAATTCCTCTGTGAGTTTGGAAATATCCTTTTGAAGGGCTTCGGCTGTTTGGGCGTCCGGATTCTTCGTGGCCATCACTCTTTTAAGCTCCAACCATTTCTGCCGAATACCTTGCCTCAGACCCTCGGTTTCAGCGAAAAATGCCGTACGTTCTTTAGCCAGATCGTTCTGGTTTTCATCACTCAAATTGCCCCCACCCTGAAGAGCGGTGAGCGGCTTATTGTCGGAAACACCGACCTCAGTGTTACCAAAAATTAAAAAACCTACCAGAAATACCGCCGCAATGACGACCACGGCCAGCAAAACGTTAGCCAATGAATTTTTTTGGTTTTCCATTAGTGGCATCCTCTCTTGAGTTTAATCGCTTCACTTCAACCCGACACCAGTTCCTTGCATCAGGAGCTCCTTAAAAGGCACGAGATCTGGAGGATCGGGTTTTTTGTCAGTATGATTGCAATTCAAAATGCATGCAAACCGATCGTTGGGTCAGTGCAATAGCATAACCGCTTTCATCCCTCCACTCACAGACACCGCGCACTCGAACCTCCTTAACATCACGGTTATCCGATAAGTTTCACATCATTATCGGGATCGAATCTGTTTTTCGGATATTCATCGTTTTAATCTCCCTATGGAACCGTGCAGACCTATTAAACTGAGCCGAAAAGATTGCGTTACGCCGCTCCACCCAATGGATTGTCGATTGCAAAAAGCCAGCAGCCGTCGCCCTGGCGGCGCACCACATCTGAGGTTGTGCCTCCCAGTGTGACTGGGGCTCCGTCAGGCCCAATGCCGCTGACTGTCCAGAGCGAATACAATATCGCGATATCCTGCCGCTCGATCACCCGAACAATTGTATTCTCCATCTTTCCCTTTAGCGCGAGAATTCCGTCGAGCACTGCCCGAATGGCTGCATGACCGGACACCACCTCCGGCACACCCGGTGGCAGGATGACCGCGTTCGGTTCGTACAACTCGATTAAGCCGTCCGCATCCTGCGCATTAAACCGCTCAACGAATAACTCGTGAACCTGTTTCGCCGTAGTTGCTTGCATAAGTACCCCCCGTCCGTGACATAATAAATAGGTCGAAACTCGCGTTTACGCTGCCGAGTGTGCCAAGCCGAAGACTGTTCATCAATACCGCTATAAATACAGCATGCTATGCAAGGTGAAATTGGTCGGCTGATCGTTGATCGGACGTTGTTGTTCATCCGTGAAAATCAACAGCCCATCTTCGTCATATACCTGACGATCGGCCAATTTTGCCCCTGTCGTTATTGTATGCATCCCAGCTGCAATGTCAGCAAGGGGTCGATTTTTTTATTGGGTCCAGTCATCGATTGGTGGCTGTTGCGGGTATGTTTGTAATCGTAGGTCAGATCGGTTTCAATGGTGGGGATATGCGTATCCTAACCAAAAACGCTTCGGAAAACCGGCAATGGCGACTTCATTCGTCTATTAACGGCCAGAACTTAAGGACTAAAAAACGCGCATTGCCTCGTAACCTGGTTCCCCCCTGAATTCTTTCGATATAAGGCCAGAGTCCAATTGCACCCTTCCGATTTGGTGATTTTAGAGGCAATCAGGCCGTACACTTATGTCCGGCTGGCTCATGCGCGGTCAGAATTGAGATTGTTGCCAATATCACACCGTTTAAGGTTTCGGGCCACTGTTACCGGTGCCCCATTGATCATCTAACCGTAAAGATTTTATGATATATATCCGATATATAAATGATTCCGATGGGCTTGTTCCCCTCCAGCACCGGTAGGCGGCGGTACCTGTTTTTGATCATTTGATCCAAAATCACGATGATATGGTCATTGATCCGTGCGCCCATCACGTTCCTGCTCATTAACCGGTTTACCTTTTTATCTTTGATGGCATCGATAAACTTGTTGAGTTGACCCGTCCACGAGAACTTATCAGCATCTAAACCAAAATTTAAAAAGTCCGGTCGAAGATGGTAAAGAATGTCATACATGGTGATCACCCCGGTCATTTGGCCAACATCATCAACAACAATAAGGCTGATGGTTTTATGCCCGGTTTCTCTCACTTTGCCCTTATGGATCAGAGTGATGGCCTGCTCAACCGGTGCTTCCTGATTAATTGTATCAAATGAAGTTACCATGACGTCTTTGGCAGTAAGCATGATGAGCTCCTCCCCATCCCGGAGTAATGTACCAGTATGTACTAACAACAGACTGGAGATGCCGAATTTGCCAACGCAAGAGCGAAAAATGTGAAACGCCTTTAAAGCGCTAATCGTATGAGTAGACTCTGTACTCGGTCGGCGCTCCCAATACGGCATCGATTTTGCCTTCTATTTCCGCCCGGTCTTCATTGGCGAACCACCGTTCCCAGTCTTCAACGGATTTCCAGGTGCTGATCACTAAAAATTCATAGGGATCGGCCACGTTGCGCATGGTTTCCCCTGAAATATATCCGGGCTGACGAAAAGCCAATTTTCTCGCCTCGGCAAGCAAGGGACCCAGTTGAGGCAACAGGTCGGCCTCCATCCCACCATACAAGCGGGGCATCTTTCTGAACATCAGTACACGTATTGTCATTTTTTCCTCCGATGAATCTATTCCGAATATATTGGATCGCAACCATCTATTGGCGTTGATTTTTACGATTCCTAAAAACGCCACATCATCCGTTCAGAGCCGTTTAAACCATAAGATTTTTCAAGGTTAGCAGCACGCCGGCTGCCACCGCTGATCCGATTACGCCGGAAACGTTAGGCCCCATAGCGAACATTAACAGCATGTTTTCGGGGTCTTCCTCTATTCCCAATTTTTGACTGACGCGGGCAGCCATGGGTACGGCGGACACACCCGCCGACCCAATCAATGGGTTAATCTTGTTACTTGAAAACTGGTTCATGAGTTTGGCCATCAAAATTCCGGAAGCTGTTCCAATGCTGAAGGCGATGACCCCCAGAAACAAGATCCCCAAGGTCTCCAAGTTTAAAAAATTTTCTGCGGACAACCGTGAACCGACTCCCAACCCGAGAAAGATAGTGACGATATTGATTAGGGCGTTCTGGGTCGTTTTTGAAAGGCGTTCTACAACCCCGCACTCCCTCATCAGGTTCCCAAACATGAAAAAACCGATAAGGGGTGCGGCCGACGGCAGAAAAAACATGCACAAACCGATGGCGATAAGCGGAAAGACGATCTTTTCCACTTTACCCACATAGCGCAATTGGGTCATGCGGATCTTCCGCTCATCCGAACTGGTCAACGCTCTCATGATGGGAGGCTGAATGATAGGAACCAGGGCCATATAGGAGTATGCAGCAACAGCAATGGCACCGAGTAGATCGGGGGAGAGCTGGCTGGCCAGAAAGATGGCTGTGGGCCCGTCGGCCCCGCCGATAATGCCGATGGATGCCGCATCAAGAAGATCAAAATTGATTCCGGGAACGATTTCCGTTAACACCAGAGCTCCAATGAGGGTGCTGAAGATGCCGAACTGTGCGGCTGCCCCTAAAACGGCGGTCTTGGGATTGGCGATCATCGGACCAAAATCAGTCATGGCGCCTACGCCCATAAAGACCAGCAACGGAAAGGCCCCCGTCTTGATGCCGATTTGGTAGATATAGTAAATAATCCCTCCCGGTTCTGTAATGCCTGCCAACGGAATATTCGCCAAAATGCATCCAATGCTCATGGGTAAAAGCAGCAGGGGTTCGAACCGCTTGCCGATCGCCAGAAACAGCATCAATAGCCCGACTCCGACCATTAACATCGCGCCGATTCCCTCGGTCCATTTGCCGGATGCCGGGAAAAGGTATCCGAAAAGACCCGTGGATTTGATGAACTCGGCAATCATGGTCCCCATGGGCGCCAATTCCTTACGGGAAGAGTTTTCTTGCGACGAGGGGCTGGTGGCCAAGACCGTGGCGGATATTATAAAAACCGAAACAACGAGCGCCAAACCGATGGCTGCCTTTTTATTTTTCATCATTGGGGCTCCCGGCTTATGCAATCGTTGCCACCAGTTGTTCGGGTTTCACGACCTGGTTTTTTTCCACTTCTATCGACGCCACCCTGCCGTCGCAGGGGGCCACCACAGGGGTTTCCATTTTCATGGCTTCGAGAATCACCAGCGTATCGCCTCGATTCACACGGTCACCGACAGAGACGAAGATTTCGTAAACGATGCCCTGTAATTTGGCATTGACGCTTACCACGTCCACCGGTTTGGTGGCAGCCGCGGGTTCTACCGTTTTCACCTCACCGGTGCTCGGTTCGACTGTGACTTGGTACGCTTTTCCTTCCACGGTTACTGTGTAATCGGCGGGCCCGCTTATTACCGATGTTGAAACGGGTGCGGCGGCCGTGGGCACAGCCTCCTCGGTTTTAGCGGTTACCTTGCGAACATTGATGGGCTTATGTCCTCTTAAGAAATCGAGCCCCTTGTTGCCTCCCGGGGTTTCCAGTGCACCCACGATGAAAATGTTTTCATCGGTGACCGGCAGGCCTTCTTTTTCAAGAATCGCCCTGGCTTTGGGAATGCCGGGTTCAAGAACGTCCAACGGGTCTCCATTGAAAATCGGTTTGCCCAGTTGCTCCTGGGCAATCCGGACGATTTCCGGATCAGGTGGCACCGGTGTTCGGCCGAAGTAACCGAGCACCATCTTCCCATAACCATCGGTCATTTTTTTCCAGGGGCCCTGGGTTACATTGGCATAGGCCTGCTGGAAATAAAACTGCGATACGGGAGTGACAGATGTGCCGAATCCACCCCTTGCCACACATTCGGACATGGCTTCGATAACCTTGGGATAGAGATCAAGCGTTCCAGTGTCCCGCATCATCATCGTATTCGCCGTCAAGGCTCCCCCCGGCATGGGAGAAAGAATCACTTCCGACGAAACTTTCTGCGCCTCAGGGGGAAAGAAGTAGTCCTGCAAGCACTCCTGAAGCACTCGGTTGGCTTCCATGATCTTCTTAACGTCGATATCCAGATAGTAATCGGTGCCCTTCAATACGTGCCATAATGAAAGCATGTCCGGCTGACATGTGCCGCCGGAAAGAGGTGTGCGGGCCAGGTCTACGCCGTCGCAACCAGCTTCAATAGCGGCTTTGTATTGGGTGATCCCCACACCGGCGGTTTCATGGGTATGAGCCCATATGGTAGTATCTTTTCCCAGAAGTTTTCGAGCGGCCTTGATGGTTTCGTAAACCTTACTGGGATTACATGTCCCGGAAGCATCCTTGAAGCAGATGGAATCATAGGGTAGTCCGGAGTCCAGTATTTCCCGAAGCGTTTTTATGTAAAACGGGGCATCGTGGGCTCCGCTGCAGCCCGGCGGTAATTCCATCATGGAGACAACCACCTGGTGGTGCAGGCCGGCACTTTTAATGCACTCACCGGAGTAGATGAGATTATGAACGTCGTTAAGTGCGTCAAAGTTTCGTATGTGCGTAATGCCGTGTTTTTTGAACATCTTTGCGTGAAGGTCGATCATGTCTTTCGGCTGAGCCGAAAGGGCAACGACATTGATGCCTCTGGCAAGGGTCTGAAGTTTGGTTGTCGGTCCCGCTGCCTCACGGAAACGGTCCATCATATCAAAAGCCGATTCCCCGCAATACATAAACAGGGCCTGAAAGCGTGCGCCGCCGCCTGCCTCCATATGGTCGATACCGGCATGAACTCCCGCTTGCACAGCAGGAATGAAATCATCGGTAAGTGCGCGTGCACCAAAGACCGATTGGAACCCATCCCGCAGAGATGTATCCAAAAATTGAATTTTTTTCATAATGAGTCATAATCTCCAATAAAAGTAGGTCGCAAAAATAGTAAAAATTTATCCAGCAAATCATCTCCGAGCACGGTGTGTCGCAATGGCGGCGCTGATGATGGCCACCAACTTTTCATGATCTGCAGCCAAGGCAGATCGCATTCTTTTTTTCAGTTCGGCAGCTTCAATCTCGGCAATTTCTCTGGCGCTCCCGGAACCTAAAAAGCGATAGGAAATTTTGACAAAAAGAATCAGCAACAGAAGAAAGAAAAAGACAACCACCATACCCAGTAAGGTCAATTTGAGTCCGGCTATAATCATTGCCTATCCTAATTTTAAAATGCCCGAAATAATTGGGTGAGGTTTTATCTGGATAATACGGTCGATGTAATGCAACGTCCCATCTGAAATAAGCAAACCGATGATTTTTAGGGCGACCAGAGCTTTGATCGGCCATGATTGCAAATTTATCATTTACCGGATTTTGCTGAAATATACAAACCATATTCGCGAATCGTGGGATGACGCACGAATTTTGTGATGTGCATTGCAATCTACACCGTACCGCCATTGCCTGCGGCAAGCAGGTGGCCGGTCGGTTTGTTCGCACAGAGAAGACCTTCCGCAAAAGCGAAAAGGAGATGAATTGTTGTCTATAGTGAAGCCGGGGTGTTTAATCAAAGCATCTTTCGAGCCTTCCAGTACGGCGAATGTCTAAAGTCACTCAATGGAAGACACCCCCCAACAGTTTGCGATAGCTGTGACCCTTAGAATCTGGCCCGTGCCGATTCAAGAGCCTCCTCCATGGAATCCCATGCACTTTGAATACCAGATTTCAAATCTTCCCAGGCGCCTTCGCTGGACTGACGCACTTCCGCCAGCTTTTCTTCCACCTCTTTACGTCTTTCCTTCAGAGTTTCAATTTTTTTCTGATATTCGAGACGCGACTCAGCTTCCGTCTTGTCAACCTTGGCATTTAGTTTGTCGATTTCGGCATTCCATTCTTCCAATTTTGCGTGCATTTTTTGCACATAAGCGTCTTTATCTGGCATGTCTTTCTCCTTTCCTAAACGCACTCATGTTTATTAGCGAACAATCAACTGATATTTTATCTGCCAAGACAAAATTTTGTGAACCGTTTCTGCTATAGATTCGATCGTGTACTTGATACATCCTATCCCTCTATTTTGACTTCATCTGCAATCGTGCGGTCAACCCGTAAGATAGCGCTCAATCATGGGTAATTGCGGAGGATATTCTGGCCGAAAACGGTCACGTTCCGAATAGACAGGATGGGACACGGTGATTCCCGGCACGTCGATGTCGATTGTCAATCAGATTCCGGCCAGCTCGAGGATGATCATGAAAAGGAGGATGGCTGCAGTGCTTGACAAGATCACCGGCCACGGGCCGACCCCGAGCAGCTGGGGCAGGGTAATTTTGCCGAATTCACCGACATCTAAAATTTTTCTTTCCAGACGATCATAGAGTATCGAGTATATCGCCGTGCCCAGGAGCATGCCCAAGACACCGCCCAGAAGGGCATCCAAGGAACCCTGACCGACGGCTCCGGCGACCGTGCCTGGGCAGTACCCCAGTAGGGCAAAGCCGATCCCGAATATCAACCCCCCGATCACGGTCGAGCCGAAGGATCCTGATTTTTTGTGTAACCTCACAAGGCTGGGTATTCGCAAAAGATAGATGCCGATCATGCCCGTGACGACAGCGCTGAGCATGACCTTGACGACAGTCCAGTCGCTGAGCAGCAGTTGGCCCATAATAATCCCGTAATGCGTCACACCGCCTTTTTGAAGCAGAAAACCGAAGCAAATCCCCATCAGTAAACCGAGGGTCATCTGGATGGGCGTATGCTCACGTAGTTTATTCAGCATGCCATCCTCCCGACCGAGTTAATGATAAATGATCAGGGCCGTCATCACCCCGCCGATGAAAAAACAGATAACAGCCACCCAACTGCTCACGACGAGCTGAAGCGTTCCGCTAATGCCGTGGCCGCTTGTACAACCGTCGGCCCACCGGGAACCGATCCCCAGCAGAATACCGCCACCAAAGGCAGTCAGCCATCGCAAGAGGACATCAGTGCCGATACGGTCCTTCCACATCGGGGGGATCATGCCCAATCGGAAATCTCCCGACAAATAGGCCGAAAGGAAGGCGCCGATCACCACGCCGACAAGGAGCATCCAGCCCCAGCCGATCTCGGGCGGATTTTCCCGGTAGTAGGCACGTTCCGCAACCTTCCGACCTCTCAGGAATTTTTCAAGCATACCTGCTGTTTTGGCATACGATCCGGAGGCGCCGAGTGTGTTATCCGAGAGTAGAAAGACAAGCCAGCTCAGCACGCCGATACCGATTCCGGCTGCGTAGGGCGACCACCTTTTCATCTGCCAGATGGTTGGATCGCCGGCTGGTATCAGCGGGCCCTCGGCAGCCGCAGCCGCAACCGCAGCGGCGAGCGTCGACAACAGCAGGGCGGCACGGGTCACCACTTTACAAACGGGGCCGGATTTATAGACTCTCCACTTATCGCCAGATTTGAAATTCGTCACCAAAGTTCCCTTTCCAAGCGTCTGCCTGTATCCGATTTATTCAACTTCCTATTCCAGGCAAGAACATCGGCCATGTTCGCATTCCCTCGGAATTTTGTGATATTTTCTGATGAACAATTCCGGTCGCTCCGGCCGCTATTCGTCTCCCT
>Ga0316585_10000218_pt1 | contig 11946 bp, 11 predicted proteins | sample S_170502SCrBrC_D_FD_204517 | JGI IMG/M metagenome (GOLD analysis project Ga0316585, IMG submission 204517) | Rhizosphere microbial communities from salt marsh grasses in Alabama, United States - S_170502SCrBrC | ecosystem: Host-associated > Plants > Roots > Rhizosphere | place: USA: Alabama...
ATTTCACGGGGCTTGCGAGCCTGCGGTGACCTGAAAGCGGGTCAACTCCACCCCTTCCCGGCGGGACCGCTGTGTTGGAAGCCGGGGGCCGCTCGACAGGAGCGCTGGAGCTGGTTCCAGACATCTAGCGATGACGCGTGATGATGCCCTGTTAGGACCAAGCCGTTTCCAAAAGCCACGGTGCGTTGGGCGGCTAGAAGGCGTTGCGGTCAGCCGAGGAGTCGGTCGGGCGGCCGGCGTACCAAGGCCAGCTGGTAACCAATTCAGGAGCGGATGGATCATTTGACACTGTCTCAATCCCCCTTCGGCCTGAGGTCAGACCCTGGGCCCGCGCTGCCCCCGTTGACCGGTCATGAGCAGAATGCCGGAGGCGTCCCACTGCATGGGCCAGCATTGGCGCTGCAGGGGCGAAGCCAAGCCGACCAGCTGGGCGTAGTCCGCCTACAATCCCAGGGATTGGGCTGCTATGGAGCGCCGAATCGCCACGTGCGCTAGCGCCGATCCGGGATCGCCGGGGGCCGTGGAAGCGCAGCCCCTCGTTGGCATTGCCGGCGACCGCCCAGCCCGCGGCCTCAAGTCACCCGGCGCACAAAATCAATTTCTTGGGCTCAGTTGCAGCGGGTGCACACTTGGCGGGATTCCATAGCAAACCAGTATGTGTTTTGCTGTCAGCTCGATGTTCGCGCGGCGCCGGACGCCGTCTCTCGGATAGATGCCAAATAGGACCATCCAGAAACGCTTATGGAAGCCTATTCCAATTCAGTTCTCGGCGAGAGCGAGAAGGGCGAGCGGGGGCTTGCAGCTGGACGGGGCCACCCCGATTGCCCGGATAAGCCATCCTCTCTCTCCCATGATCTCTTCCGGCCTGGGAGGAACTGCTGGCGCGTTGCGCATGCCAGGCAGGTCGCTGTGCTGGTCGACGGCGAGGCCTACTACGGCGCTGTGCGCCAATCCATGATCAAGGCACAGCGGCAGATCCTCATTGCCGGATGGGACCTTCATAGCCAGCTCGAACTGGTGCGCGGGCCAGTCGACGATAAGTTGCCAAGACAGCTCGCCGACCTGCTGACCGCCCTGCTTCTGGGCAACTCAAAGCTGGATGTCTACATCCTGCTCTGGGACTACGCATCGATCTATGCGCTGGAACGTGAGCCCTTGTTCCTGGGGGACAACCCCTGGGAGGGACATCCTCGTCTGCACTTCGTAAAGGACAACAAGCACCCGCTAACCGCGAGCCAGCACCAGAAGCTGGTAGTGATTGACGGATCCATCGCCTACTGCGGCGGCTTCGACCTGAGCACTTGGCGCTGGGACACCAATGCTCACCCTGCGGAGGAGCCCCGCAGGATCGACACGGATGGCGCTGCGTATCAGCCATTCCATGATCTCCAGATGCTTGTAGACGGGGACGCGGCGGCCGCCGTGAGGGACCTCTTCCTCGATCGCTGGCGTTGGGCGACGGGCGCTGCGATTGCGGTGTTGCCCGATTCCGAGCGGTCTGGGGACGCCTGGCCGGAGGGCGTGAAGGTGATGCTCCGCGAGCAGCAAGTGGCGGTCGCCAGGACCTTATCGGCCTTCGATGAGCGTCCAGAGGTTCGCGAGATCGAGCAACTTTATCTGGATACGATCGCGAGCACGCAGCATCTCCTCTACCTCGAGAACCAATACCTGACATCGCGCTCGATCGGCGACGCCCTCTGTGCCTCCCTCGCCCGGGAGCGAGGGCCTGAAGTCATCGTGATCCTGCCACAGCGCACCGGTGCCTGGATCGAGCAGCACACCATGGATATCCTGCGTGCGCGCATGCTGTCGAGGCTGCGCGAGGCCGACAGGCACGGTCGGTTGCGCGTCTATTATCCGGACGTCGTCGGGCTGTCTGACGGCTGTCTCATGGTCCATGCCAAGCTGACCATTGCCGACGACAAGCTGCTGCGGATTGGCTCCTCCAATCTGAGCAACCGGTCCATGGGGCTCGACAGCGAGTGCGACCTCTGCACCCTCGGGGAGGGCGACGACGAGATCACTGCCATACGCGGCCTGCGTCATCGGCTGCTCGCCATCTTCCTGTCAGTGGACGCCGAGGAAGTCGCGCGAGCAGAGGCACGGGCACACGAGCGAGGCCAGGGAGTCATCCGCGCGCTCGATGACCTGCAGGCGAAACGGGCCGATGCTGCTGATCCGCCGCGGCTTCGGCTCGCCGACCTGGACGGCGAGGTCGATCCGGAATGGGACCGCCAGCTGCCGGACGAACGGATCATCGACCCCGACGGCCCCATCGACGCCGATCTGGTCACAGACGTGGTGGTTGGGGGCGAGGAGCACCTGCCGCATGTCCGCTGGCGGCTCGTTCTTGGGCTTGGGCTCATCGTCTTGTTCGTTGCCCTGGCTGCAGCTTGGCGCTGGACGGCGCTGGGCGACTGGCTGAATCCGAGCGCCATCGCCGCCGCGGTCAACGCGATGAGCGACACCGTCTGGGGAGCGCCGATCGCGGTCGCGGGCTTCGTCGCCGCGGCCATGATCGCAGTACCCGTCACGCTGCTGATCCTGGTCGCGGCCATCGTCTTCGGTCCCTCCCTCGGCGCCCCGATTGCGCTGGTCGGCTCGATTGCATCCGCATTCTTCGGCTACGGTATTGGGCGCTATCTCGGACGTCCGGCCGTGGAGCGCATGGCGGGGGGCAGGCTGGAGCGTCTCAGCAAACGGTTGGCGGGCTACGGGATCCTGACGGTCGTGGCCGTGCGCGTAGTCCCGATTGCGCCCTTCGCGGTCATCAATCTCTTCGCCGGCGCGTCTCATCTGCGGCTTCGAGACTTCATGGTCGGGACCGCGATCGGCATGACCCCAGCCATCTTGGCCATGTCCATTTTCGCCGAGGGGCTCCTATCCCTGGTCAGCAAGGCCGACCTGCGTGCCGTCGCCCTGGTCTTCGTGGGCGGGCTGGCTGTGGCGGGACTCGCCTGGTACGGGAGGCGAATGCTTGCGGCTGATGAGTGAGTGCACTCAGACGCTCTGTGTCGCGACCTATAACATCCACCGTGGACTGGGTCGCGACCGGCGCCTGGACCATGACCGGGTTGCGAGGGTCATCCTGGACTTCGATGCGGACGTCGTCGCGCTGCAGGAGGTCGAGACGCCGGCGACCACCGCCGGTGAAGCGGTCGCGTTGGTCCACGAGCTGCGCGAGCACGGGTATAAGTCCCTCCTAGGACCCACGATCCGGTCCGAGCGCAGCTCCTACGGCAATGTGCTGCTCAGCCGATTGCCGGTCATGGGGAATCGCGGCCACGACCTGAGTCAACCAGGGCGAGAGCCCCGCGGTTTGATCGAGGCGAGTCTGAGCTTGGACGGGTGCGTCGCCGCACAGTCCCTGTCGACCAGCCATCGAGACCTCAGTTGCTTTGCCACCCATCTCGGATTGCAAGGGTGGGAGCGAGGGCGACAGGTCGATCGGTTGGTGGAGCAGATCGACAGATGCGGCCACCAAAGGGGCATTCGGTCACCCATCATCCTACTCGGCGACTTCAACGAGTGGCAGCGCCGTTCCCGTCTCCTGAGACCGATCGCGGAGCGTCTGGAAGCGACGCCGCCTCGACCGACCTACCCGAGCTACTGGCCGCTCTTGCCACTTGACCGCATCTGGTTCGGCGGTGGCCTGCGGCTCGAGCAGCTCGACGTCGTCAAGACCGCGACCACGCGTGTTGCCTCCGATCATCTACCGCTCCGTGCATCATTCGTGGTCATTGAAACGACTTGACCGACACTTCGGTCGACTTGAGGAATTGACGGGCTGGCATACCGCGCACCGGGCGATCCGCTCGCGCTTCGGGCTGCCGCGCAATCCATCCGACTGCAAAGCCAGCCCCATGCCAGCGACCGAATCCGCCAGTTCGCCCTCTCCTGAGTCACGCAGACAAAGGGGCTCTGCGGAGCTATTGAGTGGATCCGTGCCCAACCGACAACAGGGATCGAAGCCTTATATATCTGTGATGAAGGTCCTGTATGTCCTCGTCAGATACAGGCTGTCGGCGGGCTTGGTGCCAAATCTGTTCTGCCTGCTGTGCCAGGGCCTTCAATCGCCCTGACCGCCGCGTAAGCGTCCCGAGTCGGTAGAGGGATTCGAGAAGTCGCGCAGTCACTGCGACGTCAGACTTCGAGAACTGGCGTAGCGGCGCGTAGATCGCTTTCAGGATGCCCTGAAAACTGGTGCCACGGGCAAGTAGACGGGGTCGTTTATCTTCGTCGAGGAACACGCAGCCCGGAAGATCATGATCGACGATGCGAGACAGACCCAGGGTAAACCAATCGACGCAGGTGATCGCCGTCCCCGGGTCGTTTATCCCCGGCGACAGGGCGCGCGCCGCGAGCTGATTGAGCTGGGTGATCGCGTATTCCGGGTCTTCGACGGGTGTTCGGAGCGGTCCCACCACGATACTCGCGTTGAGTTGCTCGACCACGTCCTCGGTCCCTTCTGCGTTGTAGCCAAAAATCTTGAAGAGACACAGCCCCTCGACGACGAAATCGCCCGCTCGAGTACGAACCTGAAGTACACAATCGTTGGTGACGCACCAGGCTATCAAACCACCGTAGTCGATGGTTTGAACGTAACCGGCCGCGGTTGAGGCGACTGCCAAGGGGCGGTGCCCTCGTGCCGCTCGCCGCCACGTACGGGTTGCCTCCAAGCGACCCGAGCGCGCGTCCTCGGCCACCAGATCGCGCAACGTCCGCTGCAGTTGCCGTCCGATCCGGTGAATGATGTTATCGGCTTGGAGGTCGGTGGCGGTCCGATGAATGAAGCCAACGAATGCGACGAGGGCGGAGAATGCGAGGACAAGCGAGACGACGACCGTCAGCTGCGGTCTGTCAGTCTGGGAATACCCAGCGAGAACGATCAGCGTGTAGACGTAGACGCCGAGGAACAGGCCGAGCGTCACCTTGCTCAGGCCATCCTCGAGGAAACTCCGCAGGATCTTTGGGCCATACTGACCGGATGTCAGGGTCAGTGCGACCATGGTGATGGAGAATGCAACACCTCCCACACCGATGATCGAGCTGGCGATGACGCCGAGAACTTGTCGCGCCGAATCGAGCGAAATTGCGAGCGGTGCCAGACTGGTCCCCTCGGGCCCGAGATAACGATCCAGCGAGAGCATCAGCAGGCCGAGAACCGCACCGAGGACACACAGGCCGATCGGGATCAACCAGACGCTGGTGCTCAAGCGCTCTCGGATGTAGGCAAGCCTCCCACGCATAGACCTATGTTACGCGGTAGACGAATCGAAGGGGACAAGCAATTGGGGCTGGTTCGGAAGAGAAGTACCGCGGCACCCTGCAATGCGCGCGGACCCGCCCTTCGCCTGGGCCACACTGAGCGACGGGTCGTGGGACACAGCGCCCGCTCGCCGCTGCAAATGGAGTGTCCGGTTCTTGTCCCAGCGCCCTGCGGACTCTCACGGGCATGAGTGACCGCAATGCGCGTCTACCCGTCATCGGGCAGACCCCTGTAGAGGGGCCGTTCCTGGGGGGTTCTAGGAAAACCTGGCGGCGGATCGAGAGCCAGCGTGACGGGGTCAGGCACTCCGCCGCGATGCTTAGTTGATCAGGTCCGCGACGGATCAAAGGCCGCCAACCCGGACATAGATCAGGCAGCCGGTCTCGGAGAAGGGGGTGTGTTGGCTCAGATGGGGGCTGCGGATCCAGGTCCCTTCCGGATACCGGCCATGCTCATCAGCAAACTCCCCCTCCAGCACCAGGATCTCCTCACCGCCCCAGTGGGTGTGCCGCTGGAAGTGGGTCCCCGGGGCCCAGCGCACGAGCGCCAAGTTCTCGGGATGGCCGCCTTGCGCATAGAGCGGTCGGACGCGGAGCCCCTCGACCAGACCCGGCCGCCAGCCGGCCGGATCCTTGGTGTCCTCGACCAGTCGTGGGCGATCCGCCCCGGGGTACTGGCGCAGGCGCACGAAGAGGGTGCAGCCGGTTTGCGAGCGGGGTGAGTGGCGGCTGCCGTGGGGGTTCATCAGGAAGGTCCCGGCCGGGTAGTCCCCGTGCTCGTCGGAGAAGATCCCGTCGAGCACCAGAATCTCCTCGCCCTCCGGATGGGCGTGCTCTGGGAAGGCGCCTCCCGGTGCATAACGCACGAGACTCGTCACCGGCCCGTACTCGCCACCCGACCGGTAGAGCGGCTTGCGCCACACGGTGCCACTGGGGCTCGATTCCCAGGCCATGCGTGTGGTGTCGACCACCACCCGGTGGCCGAGGTCGGCGTTGACATCCGCGAGATCCACGGGGATCTGGTACGGGGTCGCTCTACTGCGGGTCTCTGGGTCGGTCATGGTGAAGGCATCTGCCGCAAATCGGTCACCAGCTTCTCTGGCTGCCCGATCACGATACGGTGGAAGTCGGGATGTCTGGGATTGAACAGAAAATTGGTCTCGCTGGGAATCACGGCACTCGGGACGGCGAGAACCGCCGTGGTGAGCGCCGCCGCCCAGTCGCCGCCGATCGTCCTCAGATTCTCCAGGGCGGCGGGATCACGCCAATCGGGTGGTAGGCGTGCCACGTCCATCCGTTCAATCTCCAGGTCCTCCGGGATCTCCGCCGGGATCGCCATATAGCGGGCGCGCAGGGGCTGATCCTGCACCAACATCTCCAGCATCGCGAGGGAGAGGCTGCCGGCCGTGTACACGATCGGCAGGCCCTTGCGATTCCAACGACCGCCGTAGCGTCGAGCCCCCTCGCCGGAGAACGCGGTATCGGCGAAGCGGGCCGTCACCAGCCGCCAGACACGGGTCATCAGGCAAAGACGCCGTGCTCGATGCGACCCAGGGTGTCTATCACGCTCTCGGCGCCGATATCCGTGTCCAGCAAGCTCAAAGGTGCGGTCCCGCCGAGGGAGGCGTTGGGTGTCTTGAGCCAGTCGACCGCAGCACCCAGGTCCTCGAAGACCTCCTCACCCCGCGCGACCACCCGTGCCAGTCGGACCAGCCGGGACGACTCCTCGCTGGTGAGCCTGCCCTCGCGCTTGCGCCGGGCTAGGGTGCGCTCGGGTATGCCGACCGCGGCCGCCAGCTCGGACTTGGAGAGATGTGTGGAGCTGGTCAGGGCGTCTACGGCGGATGACGGGAGGCCGCGGCGGATCAGCGCGATCCAGTCGAGTGGGGAGCGCGGGGTGGACAACAGGACGCGGGCGCCGCCGAGCAGGGCGACGGCCGGATTCGCGGGGACGGGAGACTTTAGGGCGGCTGGTCGCATTGATGGGCTCTGCAAGTGCCATCTGGCGCCCATTATAGGCAAAAATGGCAGACAGGAGAGCCGAATCCTGCACCGGCGGCAACCGCACAGAGACCGGTTCAGGGGCAGGATGCGGAACCCACGCAGGGCGTCTGGGCGCTCGATGGGCCCGGGGATGGTCCAAAGGAGCCTCCCGAAGGCAGGGTTTCCGGGACAGTTGATCAGCGAAGCCGGTGGGGTGCGGGCCCAAAAGCGAAAGTTGGCGCTCTTGGGCGTGGGCTACCAGGACTCGCCGAAGGGCCGCAGGTCCAGCTCGAAGGTCCAGGCGGATCTGGGCTGGCGGGCGAGGAAGAAGACCGATTCGGCGATGTCGTCGGGCTGGGCGAAGAAACTGTCGGGGGCGTCAGGCACCATGGCCCGGGAGGCGGGCATGTCCACCACCGCGTCGATGACGACATGGGCCACGTGGATCCCCTCGGGTCCCAGCCTGCGGGCGAGGGACTGGGCGAGGCTGCGCTGGGCCGCCTTGGCCGAGGCGAAGGCGACGAAGCCGGCGGCGCCTTTGAGCGAGGCGGTGGCACCGATGACGATGATGTTGCCTTCTCCGGCCGCGCGCATCGCCGGGATCACCTGCTTGGCCGCCAGCAGCAGGCCGTAGGCGTTGACCCGCCAGGCGCGCTCGAAGGCCTCCGGGGCGGTGGCGTCGATGTCCGCGAATTCCCGTGTCGAGGCGTTGTAGATCAGCGTCTGGGGTGGGCCCATCTCCTCACGGATGCGGGCGAACACGGCCGCGGCATCGGGGGTGCTCGTCGCGTCGTAGGCATAGGCGCGGGTACCGGCGATCTCCCGGGCGAGCATGTCGAGGCCCTCCCGGCGGCGGGCGAGCAGGGCCACCTCATAGCCGGCGCTGCTGAATCGGCGGGCGAAGGCCGCGCCATTGCCGGGGCCGGCACCAACGATCACGCAGATTGGGACGCTCATTGAATTGACTCCGCCGGGGATCGACTCGCGGCCGCCATTGTGGCCTCAGCTCGCCATGGCCACCAGGGTGGGCGACAGGACACGCAAGGCATCGGCGGTGGCGAGGGACAGGATGTACCCGCGTTTGCCCCCATTGATATAGATTTGGGGGAGCGCGGCGATGCCCGCCTCGCAATACACGGGCATCGGGCGACGGGTACCGAAGGGGGAGGTGCCGCCCACCTGGTAGCCGGAATGCTTGTCCGCGACCTTGGGGTCGCAGGGGATGATACGCTTGGCCCCGATGGCGCGGGCCAGGGCCTGGGTGGAGACCTGGCGGTCCCCGTGCATGAGGACGATGAGCGGATTGCGCCGCTCGTCTTCCATGATCAGGGTCTTGACCACCCGATGCTCGTCGACACCCAGCGACGAGGCGACCTGGGCCGTGCCCCCGCCGTCGACGTAGGTGTAGATGTGCCCCTGGAAGGGGACCCCGGCGGCACGCAGCACGCGTACGGCTTGGGTGACGGGTTCCTTGTTCGATGTCATATGAGAAGTAGCGAGTGGCTAGTGGCGAGTAACGAGGGGGAAGCGGGAGGTCAGGTGCGAGCACGCCTTGGCCCTAGCTACTCGCCACTCTCTCCCAGATCAACGTCCGGTTGTTGACCGGCATGGGCACGTCCTCGACCAGCCGGAGTCCGCCTGCTTCGGCCCAGCTCCGGAGGTCGTCGAGGTCCCGGACCCCCATGCGCGGGTCTCGGGCACGCAGCCAGGCATCGAATCGGTTGTTGCTCTCGCTGGTATGGTGGCCCGCCATGCGGAAGGGTCCGTAGAGGGCGAAGCGGCCCCCGGGGGCGAGCACCCGGCCGATGCCGAGGAACATCGCCGCCACCTCGGCTTCGCCCATGATGTGCGCGGTGTTGGCGCTGAAGACGCCGTCGAAGGGGCCCGAGGGCCAGTCGCCCAGGACGTCGAGCACGATCGGCTCGGGCAGGTTGGGGAGGCCCGCCCCGGCGAGCCAGAGCCGGATCCCCGGCAGGTTGGCCGGGACATCGCTGGTCTGCCAGGTCAGGTGGGGCAGGGCGGCGGCGAAATGGACCGCGTGCTGCCCCGTGCCGCTGCCCACCTCGAGGACGCTGGCCGCGTCCCTGAACAAGGGGCCGATCAGCGCGAGTATTGGCGCCTTGTTCTGGTCGCAGGACTCCGAGTAGGGTTTGCTCATGTCCTCAGTGTGCCACAGAGGCACGGTGCTTGCGGCCGGGCCGTCTCGCCCCGAATCTTCGGCCCCCGGCTTCCGTTATGATGGCGCCCCACGAACCCCGACAGGCCCGAATGCCGCACGGCCCCAGACCTTGAATCTTCCCTTCTGCATGGATCCAGTGGACAGGCGCCAGAGAGCGGCGGGTACGGTGTTCTGGCTTGCCGCGGCCTGTCTGCTCCTGGTCTTGGGCGGTTGCCGTGGGCTCGTGCCGCGAGCGGACGATGCCCTTGGGGCCAAGGCCCCGGGACTATCCGAGGTCCCCGATGGGGGGGACAGGAAGGGCGACCTGAGCTCCCCGCCGAGGCCCCACTGGCCAGGGGGGACCGAGACCTCCTCGGCGGGCGAAGGGGCGTCGAGGCTCGACTCCTCCCCGTCATCAGGCCCGCGCATGCGGCTCTACAGCCAAGACGCGGAGGATCTCCAGGAGCAGGTTGCCGCCCTCTGTCAGGCCTCCCGCTCCAGCCAGGAGCCGGTCGCCCTTTCCTCCTTGGTGTCGGACCTCTACGCCTCGGGTGTAGAGCCCGCCGACGCCGCCGAGGCCCTGATCCTCGGCGGCTGCGCCTCCCCGGAGGCCATCGTGCTGGAGTTGGTGGCCCAGGGCGGGTATTCGGTCGTGGAGGCCGTCACCTCGCGCGCCCTGCTGCTCGGCGGTGCTGAGACCGAGCGGGGTATCGTCGCCGCGGTTGCCGCCGGCCTTGACCGCGCCAGCGCGACACCTGATGCTTCGGCGTCGGCTCAGGACGGCTTTCCCTATGCCATGGCCTACTTCAGCGCTCGCTCCGGCGCCGCCGCCCTGGCGGGTGCGGATGCACTCAATGTTCTGTATGACGACGCCACCCCGGGTTTCGGTCTCTACACCTTCGTGCTCCTGGGTGCCGGCGTCTCCAAACAGGAGCCGGCCCGGGTGCGGGCGGGGGAGCTGCTGCGGGTGATCGAGACCTATGTGCCAAGGGATGGATCCGGGTCCCCGAGCCCCGAGGCGCACGCCTTCCTGGTGGCGGTGCACCCGGAGCGGGTCGGTCTGCCCCTGGGGGATCAGACTGGACCCGAGCTCTCGGATCCCGTGCGGCGCCGGCTGGCAACCGAGGTGCGTCGCCTGGGCCTGGGCGTCCTGGCCCGTCGGCTCGAGACCCGCCCCGGCCCATTCCTGGTAACGAGCCCAGAGCCCCGGCTGGTCCCCCAAGGGTCCGGCTCGCCCCGCCTGGTGATCGATCTTTCAGGGATCGGCAAGGCCTATCTCTACGGGGTGGTGGATGCCCTCGACCGTCCGGTGCCCCCGGGGGCCAATGGGGTGGGTCTCGCCGCCATCCAGCGACGGCTCCTGGCCCTGCCCCGGGGCGATGATCCGTCAGGTGCCGCCGGGGGTAGCTGGGTGTTTCGGGTCGGGCGCGGCGCCTCGCACCGGGCGGCACGCTGATGATCCCCCAGAGCGTCATCACCCTGATTCGGTTCCTGATCGGGATCTTTCTGCTGCAGGGGGTCACGGGGCTTCTGGTCTACACGGCCCTTGGCACCGAATGGGAGAAGACCTGGCCGCTTTTCGTTCTGTTGGGGGGAGCCGTCGGTGCGCTGGTGGCCTTCTGGTTCAGCGCCCTGGTGGGGGCCGAGCGTCGCCATGCGTTGGCACGTGCCAGTGAGCGGTTCTCCAAGGAGAGGGAGCAGATCCGGGTCAAGGCCGAGCAGCAACGGACCAAGGACATCCGGACCCAGGAGCGACTGGCGGCTAAGGCGTCTCAGGCGAGCGGTTTCGGGCGCGGCCTGACCCTGAAGTCTGGCGCCCTCGTGGGCGGGGCCGTGGGGATCGGGACCGCCATGCTGCTCACCCAGTTCGTCACCCTGGGTCTGCTTACCCTGGCAACCGCGGGGGGTGCCGCGGTGGGTTACGGGGTCCGGGCCCGCCAGGAGCGGCTCATCGCGGGTCGACGGGTTGGAAGGGAAGAAGGGGACCTCAAGGTCATCGGGTCCCAGGATGCCCCCCTTGCCCTGGAGGGGCGCGGTCGACGCATCCGCGCACCCCAGGAGGGCTGAGCGCCAGGGCGCGGCTCTTCGACCCCGGGGTTGCAGCGTTGCGACTCCAAAGGCTCAATCACCGATCAGACTCACGTTCTCAGCACCAGGAGCACACCATGGCCGAGATGACATCCTATCCTCCGGGCACCTTTTGTTGGGTCGATCTGGCCACCCCGGACCCCGAGGCCTCCAAGGCGTTCTACGGGGACGTCTTTGGCTGGACGGCCCGGGATCTCCCCACGGACCTGGGCCCGCCTTACACGATGCTGAGCTTCGACGGCCGCCAGACCTGCGGACTCTATCGGCTGCCGCCCGGGCGGGGCGAGAACGCCTACTGGTCCAGCCATGTCAGCGTGAGCGACGTGGACGCCGCGGCGAAGCGCGCGGTCGACCTCGGGGCTACCCTCGTCAGGCCCCCGACCGACGTCATGGAAGAAGGTCGGATCTGCTACATTCAGGACCCGACCGGGGCCCTGGTCGGGCTTTGG
>Ga0316585_10000219_pt1 | contig 11929 bp, 9 predicted proteins | sample S_170502SCrBrC_D_FD_204517 | JGI IMG/M metagenome (GOLD analysis project Ga0316585, IMG submission 204517) | Rhizosphere microbial communities from salt marsh grasses in Alabama, United States - S_170502SCrBrC | ecosystem: Host-associated > Plants > Roots > Rhizosphere | place: USA: Alabama...
CCTTTCAACTCAAACCGGATTGTCATTTCCTGTTTCTTAGCAAGGGCCATGCTCGCGCCAAGGCCTATATGGATTTCACTATCTGGAACCGAGACAGTTTCGTGGTCATCACTGGCGAAATCGGCTCTGGAAAAACCACCCTGATCCAGAAGTTGATTTCGGAACTGGACAAGGATGTCATGGTGGCAACGATTTCCCAGACTCAACTTGACGAGGTGGAATTTTTACAAGCCATTCTGGTTGAGTTTGGATTGAAGGCGTTTTCAGCAAAGAAAGTCGAACTGCTCTACCTGCTCAATACTTTTCTGGCTGAGCAGTACGAATTGGACAAGCGTGTTGTCCTGATTGTGGATGAAGCCCAGAATCTGGACCGAAGAGTACTGGAAGAAATACGGTTGTTATCCGGTATGGAAACCCGCAAGGAAAACATGCTGAATATCATTCTGGTAGGCCAGCCGGAACTCAGGTCAGTATTGAATTCCCCAGGGCTGGAACAGCTTGTCCAGCGTGTCAGGCTCCGGTTTCACCTCACTGGGATGAGCAAGCAGGAGATGCGTGCCTATATCGAGCACCGCCTGAAAGTTGCCGGGCTTGATGATACCAGCCTGTTTCCGGCACGGCACATGTCCTTGCTCTACAGCTATACGGCGGGAATTCCCCGTCTCGTCAATATACTCTGCGACACAATATTGATCGATGCATATTCCGAAGGTTCTGAAAAGATCACCATCAAGACCATTCGCGCCGCCCTGGAAGAACTTCAATGGCAACCACGCCTGGAATTGCCGTTGGAGACCAGGAAAAAGACGCGGCGTACTCGCAATGTGACAGACGGTTCGAATCGACCTGCTAGTCAGGAAAAAGCAGAGCCACAGGTAAAAACATCCGACGCCAAAACAGGCTTGTCATTTATCGATACGATTAACTCGCTGGATATGGATCTGGATCTTGCCGGGAAAGATGACGAAGTGAAATAGCAGCGCGAATAACGGACCCGCTGAGTGCGTCACGGGCCGGACCCTCGGGAATCAAATCATTAGTAAGGCCGCGGCCACATTACGACCCTCGTCAACCAGAATGTTAAAAGTGCGGCATGCTGCGGCTGTGCCCATGATCTCTATCCCTAGGCCGGCCTGATGGACGGGCGCCAAGATGTCCGCAGCGGGGAACTGCAGGGTGGCACCGGTGCCGAGCAGGATCAGTTCCGGCTTTAGCGCCAACACGTCATCAAAATGGGCCGCCGTCAGCTCTGCGAAGGTAGCGGGTTGCCAGTCGGTATACAGCTGGCGGGCCGTCATAATGAAACCCCGCTGGAGTCGGCACAGACCGGATTCCGGATCGATAGCCAAATCCAATTCGAGCCCGCTGGGGACGGCGATGCTGATTTCTCCGGCCTCGTAGGCATGGATCCGCAACTCCGCCGAGTTTTCCAGGGCAAATTTCACCGTGCGTATTTTCCGTTCTTTTTCATGCGCTTAAGCATGCTGCATCATTGACAGTGCGGCAGTAGAGCCGGTAATGTTACCAGCTTTGTTGCGCCAGCGTGGTACGCTTTCGGCTGGCGGAAAAAACTGGATAACAACCTGATTTTACACTGGATATTCCATTGATCGACGACTTCCCCCGCATCAAGCGATTGCCACCCTATGTCTTCAATATCGTCAATGAATTGAAGGCGGCAGCCCGTGCGCGGGGTGAAGACATCATCGATTTCGGTATGGGGAACCCGGATCAGCCTACGCCACAGCACATCGTGGACAAATTGATCGAGGTGGCGGGGCGTCCCGATACCCATCGTTATTCCCTGTCACGCGGCATTCCGCGCCTGCGCCGGGCGATTTGTAACTGGTACAAGAGCCGGTTTGATGTTGATCTAGACCCGGATTCAGAGACCATCGTGACCATTGGCTCGAAAGAAGGCCTGGCCCATCTGGCGCTGGCCACCGTGGGGCCGGGCGATGCGGTGTTGGTACCCAATCCCGCGTATCCGATCCACCCGTATGGCTTCATCATTGCCGGCGCCGATATCCGCCATGTGCCATTGGTGCCGCATATCGATTTTTTCGAGGAACTGGAAAAGGCCATCAAGGATTCCTGGCCGCGTCCCAAGATGCTGGTGCTCAATTTTCCAGGTAACCCGACCACCCAGTGCGTGGACCTGGCTTTCTTTGAAAAAGTGGTGGAAATCGCTCGCGAGCACAAAATCTGGGTGGTGCACGACCTGGCTTATGCAGACATTGTGTTCGATGGGTATACAGCGCCCTCGATTCTGCAGGTGCCGGGCGCCAAGGACCTGGCGGTAGAGTTCTACTCCCTGTCCAAGAGCTATAACATGCCGGGCTGGCGGGTTGGCTTTATGTGCGGAAATTCGACCCTGGTGGCTGCGCTGGCGCGCATGAAGTCCTACCTGGACTATGGCATGTTCACACCCATTCAGGTGGCCGCGATTACCGCCCTGGAAGGGCCCCAGGACTGCGTCAGGGAAATCAGGGAACGCTATTGCTCCCGACGCGACGCGCTGTGTGAGGGTCTCAACTCGGTCGGCTGGCCGGTGGAAAAACCCCGTGGCACCATGTTTGTCTGGGCGCCACTTCCGGAAGCATTCCGGGACATGGGCTCGCTGGAATTTTCCAAAATGTTGCTCAAGGAGGCCAAAGTGGCCGTCTCACCCGGGATTGGATTCGGGGAATACGGTGACGATCATGTGCGCTTTGGCCTGATAGAAAATGAACATCGTACCCGGCAGGCCATTCGCGGTATTCGGGATTTATTGCGTAAAAGTTAGCGAAAGAGGAGTTCGGAACACGTGGATGCGGTAAAAGTAGGGTTGCTGGGTCTCGGCACTGTTGGCAGTGGTACCGTCACGGTACTGCAGCGCAACGCCGAGGAAATTACCCGTCGGGCCGGTCGCGGGATCCGGGTGACCCATGCCGCGGCACGCGACCTGGATAAGCCCCGGGGTTGTGATACGTCAGGTATTACGCTGACTACGGATCCTGCCGAGGTAGTGAACGACCCGGACATCCAGATCGTGGTTGAACTGATCGGCGGTGACAGCCTGGCGCATGACCTGGTGATTAAGGCCATCGAGAACGGCAAGCACGTGGTGACCGCCAATAAGGCGTTGATTGCCAAGCACGGCAATGAAATTTTTGCCGCGGCCCAAAAAAAGGGCGTGATGGTGGCCTTCGAGGCTGCTGTGGCCGGCGGTATTCCTATTATCAAGGCGATCCGTGAAGGCCTGGCCGGCAACCGGATCCAGTGGCTGGCCGGCATCATTAACGGCACCGGGAATTTCATTCTGACCGAGATGCGCGACAAGGGGCGCGACTTCGAGGACGTGCTGAAGGAAGCTCAGCAACTGGGCTATGCCGAAGCCGACCCGACCTTTGACGTGGAAGGCATTGATGCGGCCCACAAGCTGACCATTCTCGCTTCCATTGCGTTTGGCATTCCCCTGCAGTTCGACGCCACTTACACCGAGGGTATCAGCACCATCACCCGCGAGGATGTCGCCTATGCCGAAGCGCTGGGTTACCGCATCAAACACCTGGGGTTGACCCGCCGCACCGGCGACGGGGTCGAGTTGCGGGTGCACCCGACCCTCATTCCGGAGCGACGCCTGATTGCCAACGTTGATGGTGTGATGAATGCGGTGCTGGTGATGGGCGATGCGGTGGGGCCAACACTGTATTACGGGGCTGGCGCCGGTGCGGAGCCGACCGCCTCGGCGGTCGTGGCGGACCTGGTGGACGTGGTACGGGTTCTAACCAGCGACCCGGAAAACCGGGTCCCGCATCTGGCCTTCCAGGCCGACCAGTTGTCCGATGTCCCGGTGCTGGACATGGCCGCGGTGGAAACCGCCTATTATCTGCGCATGCAGGCCGAAGATCGTCCCGGTGTCCTGGCCGAGGTGACCCGCATCCTGGGCGACATGGGTATCAGCATCGAAGCCATCATCCAGAAAGAACCGTTGCCCGGCTCCGACAAGGCCAACATCATCATGCTAACCCACAAGGTGCAGGAGCAGAATATGAACCAGGCCATCGCCGCCATCGAAGCACTGACCAGTATCGACGGCGCTGTGACCCGTATCCGTATGGAAACCCTCGGCGCGGATTGATTTTTTCACTCCAGCGCTGCAATGCGGCAGATCGGGCCGTACTGTCAGGCTTTCTGAACCAATCAGATTTGCGTAAAACAATTTTATCTTGGAGTTATCACTATGCCGTTTCGTAACCGTTATACCGGCCTTATCGACAAATACCGGGATCGCCTCCCAGTGCATGACGACACCCGTATCATCAGCCTCGGCGAGGGGAATACGCCGCTGATTCGCCTGCACAATATTCCACGTGATCTGGACAAGGACGTGGATATCTACATCAAGTACGAAGGACTGAATCCGACCGGATCGTTCAAGGACCGCGGCATGACCATGGCGGTGACCAAGGCGGTGGAAGAGGGCAGCAAGGCCATCATTTGTGCCTCGACCGGCAACACCTCGGCAGCCGCCGCGGCCTATGCGGCCCGGGCGGGCATTACTGCGTTCGTGTTGATCCCGGACGGCAAGATTGCGCTCGGCAAACTGGCCCAGGCGATGATGCATGGCGCGGTGGTGATCCAGATTAAGGGCAATTTCGATGCCGGCATGCAACTGGTAAAGGATGTCGGTGAAGAAGCGCCGGTGACCATCGTCAATTCCATTAATCCCTACCGCCTGCAGGGGCAGAAGACCGCTGCGTTTGAAATCCTGGAAGAGCTGGGTAGCGCGCCCGACTTCCATTGCATTCCGGTCGGTAACGCCGGCAACATCACGGCCCACTGGATGGGGTACACCGAATATCACGAAAACGGCATCGTCAACAGCCGGCCGCGCATGGTGGGATTCCAGGCTGCTGGCTCCGCGCCATTCATGCGCGGCAAGATGGTGGATGATCCGGAAACGGTCGCCACCGCGATCCGTATCGGGCACCCACAGAGCTGGGACAAGGCCTGGGTCGTGCAGAAGGAGTCGGACGGCTGGTTCGACGAATGCACCGATGCCGAGATTCTCGCGGCACAAAAACTGCTCGCGGAAAAAGAAGGCATCTTTTGTGAGCCGGCCTCAGCGGCGTCACTGGCGGGTGCGCTCAAGGAAATCGACACCGGCCGGATCCCGGTAGGCAGCCGAATCGTTTGCACACTGACCGGCCACGGTCTGAAGGATCCTGACACGGCCATCAAGCAGAGTACCGGGCCGCTTCTGACTGTGGAAGCCAGTCTGGATCAGGTCAAGAAAGTGATCCTGGACAACCTGGCCTGACCCACATCGCCCCGGCCGGTGTGGCTGTATTCCGCGACAGAGCATGACCACCGCCTGTGATATCACGCTGTTTGCACCCGGCCTGCTGGGGCCGCAGCCGCAGTTGCGGCAATTACCGCGGGGCGAACAGGCAGATCTGATATGTCTGGAAACCCTGTTGTCGCGGGCCGCCTGTGTGGCCAGTCCCGTTACCGATTCACTGCATGGCCTGATGCGGCTGTTCGGCGTTTCCGTCGAGACGGATATGGATCCTCCCGTTGCCGCCCTGGGCGCCCGCTACGACGGTCTGGAAGCGACCACCGGGTGGTGGTTGCGCGCCGATCCGGTCTGGCTGCAACCAGACCGCGATCAGCTGGTCCTTGGCGCGGCCGGGGCATTGCAGCTGACGGGCGATGCAGCCCAGCAACTGGCATCCTCACTCAATGAGCACTTCGCTGCGGACGGTCTGCGTCTTTTCACACCCCATCCCCATCGCTGGTACCTGCATCAGGCTACCGCGGCCCGAATCCTTACCACGCCACTGGACGACCTATGGGGGCAAAACATTCATGCCTGTCTGCCCAGCGGCAAAGACGCGGCCGAATGGCGCCGATTATTGAACGAGACCCAGATGCTGCTCCACGACCATCCGGTCAACCGGCAACGCGAAATCGAAGGCTGTGCGCCGGTCAGCAGCCTGTGGTTCTGGGGCGGCGGATACCTGCCGACGGCGGGTGAGGCCTGCTGGGATCGGGTCTATGCCGATGAATTCCTGTTCCAGGCCCTGGCGGACTGGCAGGGCATTCCCTGCCGGTCCTGGCCCGCCCAATCACCGGATCTGACCGGCCGCTGCCTGATTGGCACCCAGCAATGCCTCGAGCCGGTGAGAAAGCGGGATCTGTTTGCCTGGCAGGACTGCCTGGGTCAGTTACAAACGGAGGTGCTGGCCCCCCTGCAGTCGCTCCTGGCACAGCGCCAGTGCCGTACGCTCACCCTGCTGCCAGCCGATGGCAGAGCGTTTCGTGCGACGCCTTCGGGCCTGCGTCGGTTCTGGCGCCGGCGCAAGCCCCTGGTCCGATGGCTGGCGGCATGAGTATCAACCCCGATCCACACATTCAAGTACGCCCCCTCCCCGAGGTGATGCCAGACCTGGGCGAGCTTCATCCCGTACTGGCCCGCCTGTATGCGGCACGCGGCTTATCTGATCCGGCCCACCTCGAGTACAGCCTCAGACACCTGCTGCCTTACCAGGGGCTGCTGGGCATCGGGACCGCGGTGGAGCTATTGGTCACCGCCCTGCAGCGGCAACAGCGGGTGCTTATTGTGGGAGATTTCGATGTTGACGGTGCCACAAGTACCGCGTTGGCCATGTTGGCCTTGCGCCAGCTGGGGCTGGGATCGGTCGAGTACATGGTACCGGACCGCTTCAAGTATGGTTATGGACTAACGCCGGAAATCGTCGCGGTGGCGGCCAAGCGGCAACCGGACCTCATTATTACCGTCGACAATGGAATTTCCAGTCTTGACGGGGTGGCCGCGGCCAACGAGCAGGGTATTTCGGTGCTGATCACCGATCATCACCTGGCCGGTGCGACCCTGCCGGCCGCAGCGGCTATCGTCAATCCCAATCAGCCCGGTGACTCGTTCCCGAGCAAGGCCATACCCGGTGTCGGCGTTATCTTTTATCTCATGCTGGCATTGCGCGCACGGTTACGCGACCTGGACTGGTTTGAAAAGGCAGGCCGTGGCGAACCCAATCTGGCGACATTACTGGATTTGGTGGCGCTCGGCATTGTGGCCGACGTGGTGCCGCTGGAATACAACAACCGGATCATGGTGGCGCAAGGGCTGGCCCGGGTCAGGGCCCGGCAATGCCGGCCCGGTATCCTGGCGCTGCTGGAGGTGGCAGGGCGGGATCCCGCCCGGCTGGTGGCCAGTGACTTCGGTTTCTGTGTCGCTCCGCGCATCAATGCAGCAGGCCGACTGGAGGACATGTCGATTGGGATCGAATGCCTGTTGACGGACGATCCGGCCCGGGCCCGGGAACTGGCCGCCAGCCTGGATCGCCTCAACCGGGAACGGCGGGGTATTGAGGACCGGATGAGGCGGGACGCCCTTGACCTCGTTGACAGCATGCAACTGGATGATGCCCGCCTGCCGGTGGGCCTGTGCCTGTTCGAAGAAGGCTGGCATGAAGGGGTGGTGGGTATCGTTGCGTCCCGCCTCAAGGACCGCCTGCATCGGCCGGTGATTGCCTTTGCAAGTACCGGCGACACCGATCTCAAAGGTTCTGCCCGCTCGGTCAAGGGCGTGCATATCCGGGATGTGCTGGATGCCGTAGCGACCCGTCACCCCGGGCTGATTAGCCGTTTCGGGGGCCACGCTATGGCGGCCGGACTGAGTCTTAAACGCGCCAACTACGCGGCATTTGCTTCGGCTTTTGACGCGGAAGTGCGTCAGCATATCGGGGAGGATGATTTGCGCGGTCTGATATTCAGCGATGGCCGGCTGGAGGTTGAGAACTTTGTCCTTGAGCTGGCGGAATCGATCCGGACCGGCGGGCCATGGGGTCAGGGTTTCGAAGAACCCCAGTTCGACGGCGAATTCGTTCTCATTAATCGCCGTATCGTGGCGGAAAAACATCTGAAACTGACTCTGGGTGTGCCCGATAGTGAATGCCTGCTGGATGCCATTGCGTTCAATACCAGTGATGCAGACTGGCCGGCAGATACCACGCGCATTCATGCGGTTTATCGTCTGGACGTGAATGAATATCGTGGCCGAACCAGCCTGCAACTGATTATCCAGTCATTGCAGCCGGTATAAGCCAGGATCTTATTCAGCGACGCGGATTGTGGCACCACGCTGGGGATAGAGTGGTGTATCATACGGCGTTTTGTATTCAGGTGATTTTTCAAGATGTTAGAAGTCAATACGGTCCGTTCCACCATCAAGGACATGCAAGGGCGCGTCGAAGCCCTGAGGGGGTATCTTTGACTACGACGTCAAGCGGGAACGTCTTGATGAAGTAGTGCGGGAGCTGGAAGACCCGGACGTCTGGAACAAGCCTGAAATTGCCCAGGAACTCGGTCGCGAACGCGCCCGTCTGGAGCATGTCGTCAACCTGCTGGGCGGTCTCGATCAGCAACTGGTGGATGCCAATGAACTGCTGGAACTGGCAGCGGAAGAAGACGATACCGCCACCCTGGCCGAAGTCGAGTCCGACCTCGAGGCATTTGAAAAAGATCTCGCCCAGCTAGAATTCCAGCGCATGTTTTCAGGTGAGATGGATGCCAATAATGCCTTTCTCGATATTCAGGCCGGTTCCGGTGGCACCGAAGCCCAGGACTGGGCCAACATGCTGTTACGCATGTACCTGCGCTGGGGTGAACAGAACGGTTTTAATACCGAATTAATCGAAGTGTCCGCCGGGGAAGTCGCGGGCATCAAGAGTGCCACCATCAAGTTCAGCGGTGATTATGCCTTTGGCTGGTTACGCACCGAAACCGGGGTGCATCGGCTGGTGCGCAAGTCGCCGTTTGATTCAGGTAACCGGCGCCACACCTCCTTTGCCTCGGTGTTTGTTTCGCCTGAAGTGGACGAAAACATTGAAATCGAAATCAATCCGGCCGATTTGCGTATCGATACCTACCGGGCCAGTGGCGCGGGCGGCCAGCATGTAAACAAGACTGACTCGGCAGTGCGCTTGACGCATGAACCTTCCGGCATCGTGGTGCAGTGTCAAAATGGACGTTCGCAACACCAGAACAAAGATAATGCCATGAAACAGCTGAAAGCCAAGCTGTACGAAATGGAAATCCAGAAGCAGAATGCCGAGAAACAGGCCATGGAGGAAAGTAAAACGGATATTGGCTGGGGTAGTCAGATCCGATCCTACGTGCTGGATCAGTCACGTATCAAGGATCTGCGCACCAATGTGGAAAGTAGTAATACCCAGGCGGTGCTGGATGGTGATATTAATCAGTTTATTGAAGCCAGCCTCAAGAGTGGCTTGTAATGTTCACAATGCAGTACGGAAAGTATAATTATGAGTAGAGACCAGAAAAAATCCCAACAGCCTGTCGATGAAAACAAGCTCGTTTCCGAGCGTCGTCAGAAACTCACCGCATTGCGTGAAGAGGGCATCGCCTTTCCCAATGACTTTCGACGAAACGTCATGGCAGGTGAATTGCACGCGGAATATGGTGAAAAGACCAAGGAAGAACTGGAAGCCAACCCGGTGCGTGTTCGGGTTGCGGGGCGCATGATGTTGCGACGTGTCATGGGCAAGGCCAGCTTTGCCAGCCTGCAGGACATGTCCGGACGCATTCAGCTATTTATCCGGAGGGATGACTTGCCCGAAGGGGTCTATAACCAGCAATTCAAAAAATGGGATCTGGGTGACATTATTGCCGCCGAGGGCACCATGTATAAAACCGACAAGGGCGAGTTGTCAGTAAAAGTCGAAACACTGCGCCTGTTAACAAAAGCCTTGCGACCTTTGCCGGAAAAATTTCAGGGTCTCAGCGATCAGGAAACCCGTTACCGTCAACGGTATCTGGATTTGATTATGAATGAGGCGGTACGCGAGACGTTCCAGGCCCGTACCCGCATCATTAACCATATTCGCCAGTTTCTGACCGAGCGTAATTTCCTTGAAGTGGAAACCCCCATGATGCAGGCGATACCCGGTGGTGCTACCGCACGACCGTTTTCCACCTACCACAATGCCCTGGATATGGAATTCTATTTGCGGATTGCGCCGGAGTTATACCTGAAGAGGCTGGTGGTCGGGGGGTTTGAACGAGTGTTTGAAATCAATCGTAATTTCCGTAACGAAGGACTGTCTACCCGGCATAACCCGGAATTCACCATGCTGGAATTCTATGAGGCCTACGCCGACTACAAAGACCTGATGGATCTGACTGAAGAAATGTTACGTGACACGGCGCAAAAAGTAATGGGTAACACTACCATCACCTATCAGGGTGAAGACTATGACTTTAACAAGCCGTTCACGCGCATGACAGTGAAAGAATCCATTCTGCATTTCAATTCTAATGTCACCGAAGCAGATCTGGATGATCTTCCAAAGGCACGGGCCGTGGCCGAAGGTCTGGATATTCCGTTGAAAGACAGTTACGGCCTGGGCAAGGTACAGATCGAAATTTTTGAGAAAACCGTTGAACATCGCTTGAAGGATCCGACCTTTATCACTGCGTATCCGACCGAAGTTTCACCCCTGGCACGACGTAATGATACCGATCCCTTTGTGACCGATCGGTTTGAGTTTTTTGTCGGTGGCCGCGAGATCGCCAATGGCTTTTCCGAGTTAAATGACGCCGAAGACCAGGCCGAACGTTTTCGCCAGCAAGTGGAAGAGAAGGCTGCCGGTGATGAAGAAGCCATGTTCTATGACGAAGACTATGTCACCGCCCTGGAACATGGCATGCCACCAACTGCCGGGGAAGGTATCGGTATCGATCGCCTGGTGATGTTATTCACCAATTCCCCCTCGATCCGTGACGTCCTCCTGTTTCCGCATATGCGCCCGGAAGGTTGATCGCGAGCGGCCCAGGGAAGCTTCCACCTATTTAAACCCAACTGGGCGTTAGCGTAAAGGTTGTACCAGACCACGTGATGCATCGCCTGATGCAAAGTGATTTTTAAAACCTGTAGATCATGAGAAATAAGTCACTGTCATGCCGAACCGTTCCTATCAGGAGTTCAGAATTATCACAGGTGGTCAAACCGGCGTGGATCGTGGTGCGCTGGATGCGGCGCTGGCAGCAGGGATCCCCTGCGGTGGCTGGTGTCCGGACGGCCGCAAGGCCGAGGATGGGGTCATTCCGGCACGCTACCCTGTGCAGGTTCTGCCTGGTGCTGGATATTCGCAACGTACCCGGCAGAATGTGATCAACAGTGATGCTACACTGATTTTGTATTTTGGCGAGCTCGAAGGCGGAACCGCACAAACCCTGACATTCTGCCGCCGTTTCGGCAAGCCGATGAGGGTGCTCGATCTGTCATGTCTGAACCCGGACGCGGCTGCCGAGAGGGTACGGCAATTCCTGCATGAACAGCGCATCCGGATTCTGAACGTGGCCGGTCCACGTGCCAGCAAGGTCCCGGAGGCGGCGGCAGTGACGACCCGGGTTTTGGGACGGGTGCTGCCAAAACCGGCCCGACATCCGGGAACCACCGACCTGGGCTGAGAGTCACGCATTCTGCATTTTCCTGTCGCGTCGGTTCAAATACACTGCTAAAAGTAATAAACTCATATACAACACGTAGCCTGACATGTTCCTGAAAAAATGTCTTTTAAGATATTGATAATTAATGGATTAATATAGGGAGCTGACAGGACCCAATGAATGGATAAAGGGGTTAGTAACCATGCAATATGCCGAGATCATCAATCTGACCGTTTCTGACGGCCTGATGATACTGGCGGCTTACCTTGTGGGCGGGATTAGCCCGGGGTATCTGCTGGTGCGCATGCTACGCGGTATCGATATCCGAACCGTTGGCAGTGGTAGCCTGGGTGCACGCAATGTCGGGCGAGTGCTGGGGCGGAAAGGGTTTTATTTCGCCCTGGTGGCAGACATCCTGAAAGGTGCTTTTATTGTCTGGTTGGCGCGCGAG
>Ga0316585_10000221_pt1 | contig 11910 bp, 12 predicted proteins | sample S_170502SCrBrC_D_FD_204517 | JGI IMG/M metagenome (GOLD analysis project Ga0316585, IMG submission 204517) | Rhizosphere microbial communities from salt marsh grasses in Alabama, United States - S_170502SCrBrC | ecosystem: Host-associated > Plants > Roots > Rhizosphere | place: USA: Alabama...
ATCTCCATATTTGAGCATTCCCAGCCAGGCCCATCCGGCTGTAATTCCAGCATGCTCAAGATATTCGTGGACGTTGTAGGACCAATAGTTGGAAATTTTATCTAGCGGAATATAGGGATCTATGATGCCGAGGGTATACAAACCAAATGTGATAAAAAGGATCAGCAAACCAAGGTACATCCCCCATTCCAGTACTTTGGCATAAAGAACCTGCTCTGGTGATGCTTTTAGCAAGGCATTTGTTTTTTCTTCCATTTATTTTCTCCCGGAAAATCGTTTCATATCTTGCTTGATTTTGTATTAAGCAACTAAAATCCAAGTCCTTTTGACAATGCTTTGATCCCGGCAAATGCCAATATGGCGATGACCATCCACCGGATAATAGTGGGTTTGGCAATTTTGAGTAAACGGACCCCTACAAAAGAGCCAAGCATGATTCCCACCAGCGAGGGAACCACCATCATGGGTATAACACAGCCTTTGTTCATGTATATCCATGCTGCGGAAGTATCTGTGATGGAGAGAAGGAATTTGCTGGTGGCCACGCTGATTTTCAGCGGCGCTCCCATAAGTAGGTTAAGTACCGGTACATTGGCCCATCCGGCTCCAAGGCCGAACATACCGGCCATGATTCCGATTAAGATGAAAAGACCCAATCCTAAAGGTGTTCTGTGAATTTTCCAGTCGATAATCTCCCCAGTACTGGCTTCTTGGTAAACACCGCAGATTCTAAGCGCAGATGATAACCGGTCAGCTTGGGGAACATCTGGAACCGTCGATTTTTTGGCGGTTAGCATGAGAACGCATATGCCGAGAATGGTGGCGCCAAGAGCAATCTGGACGATGTTGGTGGGTAGCGCAAGCCCTATCATGGCTCCGATGATGGCGCAGGTGGAAGCAATAAGGGCTACCGGAATGGCCAGTCTTAAACTGGCAAGATTCATTTTGAGTAGACCGGGGCCGGCGGCCAGTGCGCCGGAAAGGGCTACAAGGAGGCCTGTACCACGAACAAAGTCCAAATGGAACGGGAAGAATCCACTGATAATCGGCACAAAGAGAACCCCACCGCCCACACCCCCAAGCACGGCAAAAATTCCCATAATAAACGTGACAATAAACAGCACAAGCGGCCAGAACCACCATACATGGCCATCGGCAGCCGCTTCGACAGCAGCTTCAGCGGATGCTCCTGCAAAAACAGGTGTTACCATAATTGCCAACGAAAACAGACCAATGAACACCATCACCCAAAGGTTAGTATTTATCCGCATGTTTCCTCCTGAATTAAGGTGTTGCATTCTTTTTTATTGGAATTGAAATCCGATGTTAAAGCGAATTTCACCCTAGAGAATATGCACGATAAAGAAGTCGAATTCGTAAAAAAATGATAGCTATATTACATTTTGTTCAATGTCAATTAAAAATATTCAGAAATTCACAAATAACTTGTTAAAAAAACAATATCTTATCTTTTATCATTAATGACATTGCCTTTATTAAATATCACTATATTTACAGGAATTTAACAAACTATCCGTTACAATATGCAACACTTTGTTAAAATATAAGATGCACGTTTTAAGACTTATATTTTTGTTTATTCGGTTCAAGCGTAAAATGTCCGTTTACAAACTCTATTGGCTATGATAAAGACATATTGAAACATTTTTTTAGCCGGCGAGTAAAACATATTGAAACAGTCATTGAACACATTGCAGCGCACGCAGATTAAAGGCTTACTTGATGCCCCTATCGAATTGCCCTCTTTGATCGATAAAATTCCACTGGGCATTGTGGTGCTTGATACCCAGCGCCGAGTTGTACTGATCAATCATGCTTTTGAAGCCTTAAGCGGTTTTTCCATGGAAGATGCAAGAGGAATTCCCTGCTTTCATGTCATGAGAAGCAAGTTGTGTATACAGGAATGTCCCCTTAAAAATATGGATTCGGATTCCGAATCCATTTCCGTTGAAAGCGACATAATTAACAAAGAACGGCAGTTGATTCCGGTGTTGATCAATCTGTCTCCGATTCGGGATGCCGAGGGCAGGCTGGCCGGTTTTCTGGAAACCGTTGAAGATGTTCGGCCCCTTAAAGAAGTGGATTCCAATGCAACTCATGCATACGCTTTCCGCCATCTTATCGGAAAAAGCCCCGGAATGACTAAAATTTTTCAGACCCTTCCCTTGCTTGCTCAAAGTGATTCAGCAATTTTGATTACCGGTGAAACCGGAACCGGCAAGGATGTGTTGGCCGAAGCCATACACCAGGCTTCTGATCGAGCAAAAGGTCCCTTTATAAAGGTTAATTGCGGTGCATTGCCTGAAACTTTGCTGGAATCAGAGCTTTTCGGTCACCGAAAAGGAGCCTTTACAGGTGCTGTGGAAAGTAAACCCGGACGATTCCGTTTGGCTCACAACGGAAGCCTCTATCTTACAGAGATCGGGGATCTTCCCCTGCCGTTGCAAGTAAAGCTGTTAACGTTTCTGGATGATAAGGTGGTCTATCCTCTGGGAAGCGCTAAAGGGTTTCAGGCCGATGTTCGAGTTATTGCCGCCACCCATCGTAACCTTGATCTCATGGTTAAAGAGAATAAGTTTCGCCAAGACCTGATGTTTCGGTTGAACGTGGTGAGATTGCATCTACCGCCATTAAGGGAGCGGGGAGACGATGTTCGACTTATTCTGGATCACTTTATTCATATTTTTGTCAGAAGATTCCGAAAAGATATCAAGGGATTGTCTAAAAAGGTTCTCAAATTATTACTGGACTATCCTTATCCCGGAAATGTTAGAGAACTCAGAAACATTATTGAATACGCCGTAAATATTTGTCCCGGGGGACAGATACAATCCAATCACATTCCAGCCTATCTTTTTGAAGCGAAACATCATTTTGACCTTTCAACGCCAGAAGCCGGTAAAACTCACGAATGGACGAGGCCATTAATAAAAACCGACAGTCAACAAAGCGGTCCAAGGACGTGGGCGTCCCTGGAAAAAGATATGATTATAGAGGCACTGGTCAAAAGCAAGGGACGACGCAACAAAGCGGCCGATATCCTGGGGTGGGGACGGAGCACATTGTGGAGAAAAATCAAGCAATACAAAATAGACGCCTGATATTTAAGGCTGAGGTGAAACAATTTGACACTTCAACTTGATGGTTTCGTAAAAAGTCAAATTTTGCTCGCTCAGTGACCATTTGGGGGCGTTTCAAGACGTGCTGCTAAATTTCAAGAACTCGTCGCAAGCTCCTCAAACAGCTTGAAATTTTTAACGCATCACTGCTTGAAACGCTGAATCCCCAAATGATCAAATATCGCTCACAAAAGACTTTTTACGAGTGCATCCAATTTGACATGGCAAATTTAAGGGATTCAACGCTTAAAAATGGAACAAAAAATTCTCATTACTTTATATGTCGATCAAGTGGCACCGCGCTTTGATTTGACGACGGAAGTTTCTATTGTTTCAATAGCAGATGACGGCCGTCCCACAGATAAAAAGACCGTGGTTTTACCACGGGCATCGGCAGAACAGCTCTGTCATCTTGTTCTTTTGGAAAAAATCGACACGGTGGTGTGTGGTGGAATTGAAGATGAGTATTATCAATATCTTAAATGGAAGAACGTGAAAGTTTTGGATTCCGTGATCGGCTCTTACAAAGATGTTATAAAACGATTGGAATCAGGAACGCTTCAATCCGGAGATATCATTCGGTAACCCGGATATTTCATTAAAATATTCGGCTTGATGAGTTGGTGGAGGGAATATGACGCTGAATCTTAAGAAATGGTTCAATATCAGGGAAGGTCTGCAAATGCTCACCGACGTCGATTCCTCTGAAGATCGATATCGGCTCTTCCAAAGGAACATTAGAATCTTGATGATTGTGTTGACCATTGTTCCTTTGTTTATGATGGCTTTAATCAACTACCACCAGTACCAGAGCGGCCTTAAACAAGAGATGATCGAACCGACCAAGTTGCTGGTCAGCAAAACCAGACATTCTTTTGAATTCTTCCTTAATGAACGACAATCTTTGATAAAATCCATTTCTTATTTTTATTCTCTAAATGATTTATGTGACGAAAAAAGATTGAACCACATTCTTTTTATACTCAAAAAGGAATTCGTTGGATTTGTTGATCTTGGTCTCATAAACGGTTCTGACGGCAGACAGATGTGTTATGTCGGCCCGTATAACCTTCTAGGAAAGAATTATGCAAATCAAGATTGGTTTCAAGAAGTTACGCTTAAAGGAACATATATCAGCGATGTATTTATGGGATACCGAAAATTTCCCCACATTGCCATAGCTGTACAACGTCTTGAAGAGAACGGGAAATCCTGGATTCTTAGAACCACCATTGACACAACCATGTTCGATAATCTCATCGCAGCCATGGGGCTTGATGCGGAAAGCGATGCTTTTATTCTCGACAAAGAGGGCATATTCCAGACCAATTCCCGTTTGTACGGCAAGGTCCTCGAGCAGTGCCCTTTGAAGATTCCTGCGGGCGGGCAAGCAACGTATGTCGATGAACGAATGGATCCCAGCGGCAATGATATTTTCTTGACGTATACCCATCTTTCGTATCCCGATTATACGCTGGTGATCGTAAAGCCTAAATCCACAGTCTTGAAAACCTGGTATGCACTCAAAAGTGACCTGTTTTTTGTTTTTCTGGCAAGTTCCATACTGATTGTCATCGTGGTTTTTAGGCTAACAGGTATCATGGTGAGCCGCATCAAAGAAGCGGATCAGAATCGAGAGTTGGCTTTTAGAGAATTACAACACCACCATAAGCTTTCTTCCATCGGGAGGCTTGCCGCCGGTGTGGCTCATGAAATTAACAATCCTCTGGCCATTATTAACGAAAAAGCGGGCCTTATCAATGATATCATTCAATATACGCCTGATTTTGCACAAAAAGAAAAGTTTTCGGCACTGGTAGGGGCTATTTTGCAGTCCGTGAGCCGCTGTAGAACCATAACTCACCGTCTGCTGGGGTTTGCCAAACGGATGGAGGTTGAGGTCGAAACCCTGGATCTTAACGATCTTATAGAAGAAGTTTTAGGATTTATGGAAAAAGAAGCCCTTTACCGAAATATCGATATCGGGCTTGAATTGGCAAAGGATTTACCCAAGATCGATTCGGATAGAGGGCAGCTCCAGCAGGTTCTTTTGAATATTTTAAATAATGCCATGGCAGCTGTGGAAGACGAGGGGAGGATTGTTATCGCCACCTGGGAAAAAGATGCGGATACTGTGGCTGTCTCCATCCAGGACGATGGTTGCGGTATGTCGGAGGAAACAGTTCGACATATCTTCGAGCCATTTTTTACCACAAAAAGAGAACATGGAACCGGCCTTGGGCTTTCCATAACCTATGGTATTGTCAAAAAACTTGGTGGAGACATCGAGGTGAAGAGCAAAGAGCACGAAGGAACCACTTTTAAGATTTTTCTACCGAAAAAATCGAGTGAATAAAATGGAGGTTTCCCATGAAACGGATGAAAATCCTGCTTGTTGATGATGAACAAGAATTTGTCACGACCTTGGCTGAAAGGCTGGAGTTGAGAAATATGAATGTTTCCATCGCCATGGACGGTGAGTCAGCACTAGGAATAATTGAAAATGATCCGCCTCGGATCGTGGTATTGGATGTGATGATGCCGGGACTGAGCGGAATGGAAGTCTTGGAGAAAATCAAAGCCATGGATTCCAAAATACAGGTCATTCTGCTCACCGGTCACGGGGCAACCAAAGACGGCATCCGGGGAATGCAGCTGGGTGCTTTTGACTACCTGATAAAGCCCATTGATATAGACGAATTGATTGAAAAGTTGAATGAAGCGGCGAAACATATGGCTTAGCAAGCTGCCAGGAACCTGTGAAAAAGGGGATGACATGAATCACCTAAAACGTAAAGAAATTGCTTTTTTCGGTAAAATAACAGCCGGCATAACCCATGAAATAAAAAACGTCCTGGCCATCATCCAGGAATCGTCTGGTTTAATGGAAGATATTATCGACATTACAGGAAACAGCGCCTTTCCTCACAAAGACAAGTTCATAACATCATTGAATAGAATTAGCCGACAAATTCAGCGCGGCATTGATGTCACCTCCAGTTTGAACCGGTTCGCCCACAGTCCTGATCACTGCCCTGTTAGCCTGGACCTTAATGACATAGCGGAACAAATGGTTGTTCTGGCGTCCCGTTTCGCAAGGCTTGAAAATGTTGTTCTGGAATCAAGTCCTTCTGATTCACCACTGATCATTAAATCAGACCCTGTATCCTTGGAAATGGCGATGTTTGAATCCATTGAAATCCTTCTTAATATAGTGAGTCAAGGCGGAAAAATAATACTATCCCCTAGGAAAATACAAGATAAGTGCGTGTTGGGTGTCGGATATGAAAATATTGTGTTTTCCGAAAAAGAATTTATGGCCAAAGTATCATCCACCCAACGCTGGGTATCATTGCAGGAAACCATGGCTTATCTGGGCGGCATCGCTAAAGTGTTTGATCTATCCCCTGAAATCTTGCTGTACCTTCCCGAATCCATAGATAATCAATAACGTTTCAAAACAATTCATATTGAACGTCTCATAATGTTCCATTTCGATTCATTCCTTTCTTTTTTTCTTCCTCAAAAATATTAAAACCAATTGATATTACTATTTAAATCTGTATTGGCATGTTCCTTGCTGTGATAGAGGGCAAGGTCGTGCTAAAAACCAGAACAAAAGGAGGGGGCCATGGAAAAATGGATCAAAAAATTTGAAAGTATCTTTGTTTCGGTCGCCTTTGCGGAAATTTCAGAACACGATCATGCCAGGAATATGCTCGGGATAAGGTATGTGGATCCAAAGACAATATGGGATGATGTTTTTGTTTCAGTCACTTTTGCCGAAGCTGGATAATACAAACGTTAACCAGGGATCAGGAACAGAGGTAGCTGTATTGAATCTCATGTCCTGAAAACACCTTTCGAATGGGTTATGGGAATTACGATTCTGATCATTGAAGAGGACAGCATGTTGCAGGAACATCTTGTGCGGTATTTGAAATCCAATGATTGGCGGATATTCAATTCCAGTCAGCAAAAGGATGTCAAACGGATGTTAAAAAAACATCCTATCGATGTGGTGTTACTGAGCCTGAAAGATCTTAAAAAAGAAGGGATGGCTTTGATCAAGATGATTAAGAAAAAGCATTCAACTGTTCAAGTCATCACCATTACCGGCCCGGATCAAATTTCACTGTCCATAGAAGGGATGAAACTCGGCGTGTTCGACGACTTTTTAATGCCCTTGAATCTGGAATCACTTATTTCGAGAATCCGGGATGCTTATCGGACAAAAAAAGATCATGAACTTGCCAAACCTTCGCTGTTTCAGCGCTGCCAGAATTTAATGGTCGCAGCCAGTTTTGCGGAGGCTGGTGAAGCCGAAATGGCCAAAGAATTGTTGGAAAATAAATCCAATAACAAAGAACCAAAAATTAACACACATAAAAAGGAAAAATGAAAGGAGATGAAAATGAAAGAGATGAGAGTATTGCTGGTAGACGATGAAGAGGAATTCGTAAAATCGCTTTCTGAGCGAATGAAGATGCGGGATCTGGAATCGGATGTGGCGCTTAGCGGGGAACAGGCGCTGGAGAGCATGGATGAAGATCTTCCGGATGTCATGGTTTTAGACCTGAAAATGCCCGGTATGGATGGGATGGAGGTTTTACGGCGTGCCAAAAAAGCTTATCCCAATGTTCAGATTATCATGTTGACCGGCCATGGTTCGGATAAAGATGAACAAGAGGCTCGACGCCTGGGTGTATTCGAGTATCTCCAGAAACCCGTTGCTATTGAAAAACTCATGAAGACGATCGCCGAGGCCTACAAAAGTAAATTCGAGGATACCATGAGTGCTGCTGCTTTTGCTGAAGCTGGTGAATTCGATACTGCAAAAGAAATCCTTGAAAAAGATAAGAAAAAATAAAACGGCCTGAAACAGATGGAATTAAGAGGAGATATTTACTGTGCTGAGCGTAGGGAGGAGAACGAATGGAACATCATCATACAGAAGAAGATAAATCAAAAAAACCAGGGCTGCTTTCAAACAAAATGCTCTGGCTGGCCGTTGGGGCAGCCTGTTTTGTCATTATCGGATTTATTATTCCAACACCTCAGAGCCTGATTGAGCTTGTTGAAAAACAAAAAATTGCAGAAAGACTGATCGAATGGCATATCGCTCATGATGTTGCCCACGCGGCATGGAAGGCGAAACTTGTCCTTGCCATGATTCCCATGGCGATCATCTATTTTGCTACCGAAGCACTTCCCATCGGTCTTGTGGGCATATTGATGCCGGTTTTTGCCTATTTTTTCAAACTATTGCCCATGAAGATGATCGGACAAACCTTTGCCGGTGATGCACCACTTTTTCTTTTGGGTGTTTTGGCCATGGGGGTAACGGTGATCGGGGTGGGATTGCATAAACGATTGGCCACATGGATTCTCGGTTGGACCAAAGGTTTTGTGCTACCCATTGTTGTCTTGTGCTTGTCCATGTCCGTTCTAGGGTCATTCATATCGGCGCATGCCATGGCAGCCTTTATGGCACCGGTGATGGCAGCTGTCTATATGGGAGCGGTTTCGGTAAACAACAATCAAGGCGTCATCGAACATGATCCACAACTTGCCAAACTTCTATTGTTAGCACTCTGTTTTGCTTTGAATGTCGGGGGTGTGGGATCACCCGCAGCCGGCGGTCGAAACGTCATCATGATGGGATTCTGGTCCGATTACAATGTTCCCATGAGTTTCGGTCGATGGATGATGTACGGACTTCCTTTGACCCCGGTGCTGGGACTGGCTGTGGCTGTTTATATGCTGCTGATTTTCAGAAAAGTGAAAACAAGGGATCTGACACCCGGTCTCGCAGCCATCAAGGAAGAAACGAAAAAAATGGGACCCATGAGTTATGCTGAAAAAGTAGCATTCGGAATGATGCTTCTAATACTGTTTCTCTGGATCGTCGGCGGGCATGATCTCGGTCTTGGGGGACCGGCTTTGCTCGCCCTGGTCATTCCGGTTGTGTTTAGAATTGCAGATTGGAGAAAAATTTTAGGCGGCATCTCCTGGGATGCCTGGTTTATGTATTGCGGTGCCCTTACCCTTGGTGCTTTGTTAAAGGAGACGGGGGCTGCTCTGTGGCTGGCGCAGATTTTTCTGGGCGGCTTGGCCGCCATAGGATTCGGTAAAGGCTTGGGGCTCTGGATCGGGATGAGTTCATTTTCCGGTTTGATGACCAACTTTATGTCTGATGCGGGGACCACCGCGCTTTTAGGACCCATCGCCGTTCCCATGGGGATTATGAGCGGTGTTCAGGGTGAACCCTGGGCCATCGGTCTTGCCACCGCCTTTGCCACATCTTTTGCTCATTTTCTGATTGTTGGGACTCCGAATAATGCTATTGTCTACGGGCTTGGTGTTTATCCGGATACCGGTCAGCGAATGATCAGCCCCATCGATTTTGTAAAATACGGTTTTGTTTTGTGGATCATTTCACTGGCGATCACATGGATACTGGGTTTCATGGTGCTTTATAATGTGATAGGATTTCCGGAAGGAGTCACGGAAACAGCAAAAGCAATTCTTTTGAGCAACCCGCAATAATCATCAAAGGTAGGGGGTACCTATGAAAATAAGAATACTTTTAGTAGATGATGAGAAGGAATTTGTAGAGACACTGGCCGAGCGCCTCAGGACCAGAGGGTTTCATGTTACGGAAGCCTTCAGCGGGGACGAGGCCCTCGAAAAATTAAAACAATATAATTTTGATGTGACCATTTTGGACGTTCAGATGCCGGGGATGGATGGTATTGAGGCATTGGGCGAGATAAAAAAACTGAAACCATTGACCGAAGTTTTGATGCTGACCGGCCATGGCACCATTGAAGCCGCCATCGAAGGCATGAAAATGGGCGCTTTTGATTTTCTGTTAAAGCCATGCAAAATGGATGTCTTGTTGGAAAAGATCAACGGAGCCAACGAGCGGAAATCAGAACATGAAGAACGGATTCGTAAAGCCATGGTGGACAAGCTGTCAACATCGCCCATGAGCGTTTTTGAAAAATGATCCGGTATTGTTCAATAAGATATAACAATGACAAGTTCTGCTTGCTTTAGGAGGGACATATCATGATGAAACCAATGGTTTTACTGGTAGATGACGAAGCTCCCTTTGTGGAGACCATGACAAAGCGTCTTTCAAAAAGGGATCTTAAAATTATCGCCGCTTTTAGCGGCGAAGAGGCCCTTGAAATATTAAGTAAAAATCAAAATACAGATGTGGTTATCCTTGACGTCAAGATGCCGGGAATGAACGGAATTGAGACACTGGAAAAGATCAGAAACCAGTTCCCTTTGATAGAGGTTATCATGCTCACCGGTCACGCCACCGTGGAGTCTGCCATAGAGGGGATGAAGCTGGGTGCGTTTGATTACTTAATGAAGCCGTGTGAAATAGAACAGCTCATGGCCAAGGTTCAAGAGGCTACAAAGAAAAAAAGAGACCATGAAGAAAAAATCAGAGAAGCCCGGGTCCGGGAGGCACTGTCGGCACACGGTTTGGAGTAGGACGCAAATCGAAAATATCATCATAATTTTGTTGCTGTGCATCCCCTGATTTGTTAATGCGGAAAAGGGGATGCACAAGATGTCTATCTTTAGTGATAATTTTCTAGGATATTTGAAGTTGCGAATCTGAAAAATGTTAAAAAAGATAAGTCTGCGATCAAGGATATTAATAAATATCATCGCTTTGTTGATTATTACGATTATAGGTGCGTTGGTGATGGTTGGGTATACGTACCGGATGGAAGGACTTTTGACCCAAATCATCGATAAGGACATGGTGGGACTCCAGACAGCCCAATCTCTGGAAACCGCTTTGGTCAATCAAAAAGGGTTTGCTTCCTACTACTTATTGGATGGAAATCCAGATTGGCTTATACAGATGGCGGAACACCGCCATATTTTTGAAGATAAACTTGAAAAAACAAAGCATCTTGCCACAACAGTAGAGGAAAAAAGGGTTCTGAATCTTCTAGAATCGGAATATGCAAAATACATCGCCACCAAAGATCAGGTTATCGATTATTATAAGTCCGGCGATCGCGATAAAGGCATCATACTCCACGAAAAAGTTCGAGACAATTTTTTCGAAATCCTAAAGCTTTGCGAAAACGGGAAGCAGCTTTTCAGTGATAAGGCTCAAAAAGCAAAAATAAAGAGCTTAAATCAGGCCAAAAAACTTAGAATCATTGTTGGATCAGCAGTGCTGATAATCCTTTTTTTGGGAATCATCCTGACCTTTTTTTTGTTGCATGATATTCTTGACCCGATTCGAAGGTTGGCCTTGGAGACGGATAGTCGAGACGGCACCCAAGACGAAAGGGACGAGGTAAAGACACTCAGTCGACATGTGCGTGATTTGAAAAAAACATATAATGAAACTCAATCTGAACTTGAAAAAAGCCGGGAACATCTTTTGCAGTCTGAAAAATTGGCGCTGGTGGGAAAATTGGCGGCCGGTACGTCGCACAGTATTAGGAATCCCTTAACCTCGGTAAAAATGCGGCTGTTTTCACTCGGAAGAAGCCTGGATCTTGACAGTGATCAAAAAGAAGACTTTGATGTCATTTCAAAAGAAATCAGCCATATCGATACCATCGTACAAAATTTTCTCGAGTTCTCGAGACCGCCCAGACTGAAGCTTCAGTCAGTTTCGCCTTCGGATGTTGTGGACCAGGCAATCCAGCTTTTACAGCATCGTTTGGAGTCTTACGAGGTTTTTATCAAAATTCAAAGGAAAGCACCTCTCCCCTTGATTCAG
>Ga0316585_10000222_pt1 | contig 11896 bp, 10 predicted proteins | sample S_170502SCrBrC_D_FD_204517 | JGI IMG/M metagenome (GOLD analysis project Ga0316585, IMG submission 204517) | Rhizosphere microbial communities from salt marsh grasses in Alabama, United States - S_170502SCrBrC | ecosystem: Host-associated > Plants > Roots > Rhizosphere | place: USA: Alabama...
TGCCATCGCCATGCTGACGCTCGAGCTCGGTCTGCCTCTGCTGCGTGCGGCCGACTCGAACGAGACCGCGGCGCTGATCGTGCTGGCAGCTCGGCAGGCGCACGTCGTCGCAAGCGGCTCGCTACCTCGGCACGGAGCGCGCCCACGCGGAAAGCCCAGGGTGCAGAGCTACATCCTGCAAGGGCTGCCCGGTGTCGGCCCGAGCCGCGCTACGCGGCTCATCGAGCATTTCGGCAGCGTCGAGGCCGTGATCAGCGCCCCGGCTTCTGAAGTTGCTCGTGTTCCAGGCATCGGCAGGACTACGGCCGAGGCCATACGCTGGGCCGTCGAGGAGCCGGCCTCGGGTTACTTTGCTTAGGACATCGGATTCAAGTCGCCTGGCATGAACCAGCCGATCTTCGAGCACCGCTTCCGCGTCGCCCTGCACGATACCGATGCCGCTGGCGTACTCTTCTTCGCCCATCTCTTCCGCCATGCTCACGACGCTTACGAGGTCTGGATAGCGGCCCTCGGCTTCCCGCTGGATGCCATGCTCCGCGAGGGCGGGCTGCGGCTCCCCATCGTCCATGCGGAGGCCGACTACCGCCGGCCGCTCCGCCACGGCGACACTGTGACCGTTCACCTCGCTGTCGCCGAGCTGGGCGATAGCGCCTTCACGCTGGATTACCGTTTCCTCGATGCCACGGGCGCCCTCGCTGCCAGCGCCCGCTCGGTGCATGTCGGCATCGACAGGGCCGGGGATCGCGCCCTGCCGGAGATGCTACGACAGACCCTGCTGCAGCCGGTGCTCAGGCGGACCTGACCCGTTACTCCGCTTGATTGGCGGCTCCTAGCCAGCGTCATCCGCCGCCTGGCTGGACTTTGTCACCAGCGCGCGCAACGTCGCTAGGTCCGGCTTGCCGGAGGGCAGCAGCGGCAGCGCGTTGAGACGCCGGAAGAGACGCGGGCGCTCGCGTCCGGACAGCTCGGCCCGGCACCAGGCGTCGAGTGCCGCTGATGTCGCCGGCCCGCTCCAGCAGGCGGCCAGGGTCGCGCCCCAGTCGGGATGCGCCACGGCGACCACGACCAGCTCCCGCACCCCCGGCGCGGTCGCGAGCCTGGCCTCCACCGCGCCCGGTGATACCTGCTCGCCGCCGATCACCACCAGCTCGTCGGTGCGCCCGAACACCCTGAGCGCGCCATCCGCATCGAGCCTGCAGAGATCCGCCGTGGTGAGCCAGCCATCAGTGAGTCCGCGGCCGGGTTGGCGGGTGCTATCCGCATAGCCCAGCATCAGCATCGGCCCCCGCACGCGGAGCACCCGCGGCGCCTCATCCGGGCCGGCGCAGTGCAGTGTCACGTCCGGCAGCGGTGGACCGACGCGGCTGCCTGGCGCGTTGTCGTCCCGCCAACGCCCGACGGCGACCATGGAGCCCGTCTCGGACATGCCATAGCTGACGAAAAGCGGCCAGCCAGCGGCCATCGCGCGGCGAGCCAGCCATGGGTGCATGGCCTGACCGCCCAGCAGGACCACCCGCAGCGACGGTGGTGGCGCGGCGATCAGCTCCAGCAGCCGTGCCAGCATGGCCGGCACCAAGGACAGGTGGGTGATCGGATGGGCTATGAGCGTCGCGGCGATCCGCGCCGCATCGAAGCCGCTGCCAGCCGGTACCGGCAGTCCGTGGCATGGGCGCGTCGCGACCGGCGTATCGTGCCCGGCCGCCACCAGTCGCAGCGTCGCCCCGGCTAGCGCACAGCGCCAGCCGATGGCGAGCCCGCCGACGTGGTGCAGTGGCAGCACGCAGAGCCACTCGTCTCCGCGGCGCAGGTCCAGGGCCGCGTTAACCCGCGAGGCGGACGCCAGGAGCTGCCCGGTCGTCAGCATCACCACCTTCGGCGCACCGCTGCTGCCGCTGGTGCGCACCAGCAGGGCGGGCGGGGGGTCGGGTGCGGTAACAGCCGGTCGATGACCCGTCGCCACCAGCGCGCCCTGCACCCACCGCCACTCGGCTCCGACGCTTGCCGCGATCGCGTTCACCGCCCCCCCCGGTAGGTCCGGTGAGTAAGGTAGTAGCCCGGCGCCCAGCTCGGCCAGCGCGTGCTGCAACAACAGCAGATGGAGTGGATCATCGGTCGCGCGCAGCACCACCTGCCCGCCACGAAGCCCCTGCGCCGACAGCAGCGTGGCAGTCTCGCGAGCGAGGGCACCGAGCTCGGCCGCAGACCAGCGGCCTGACCCCACCGCCAGTGCAGGGCCGGCGCTCGATGCCCAGGGCATTGCTCGAGTAGCCGGCGGTTTTGGCTTCGCTCGGTTAGGATCGGCTGAGCGCATGGTGTGAAGCGGCTTTTCGGATCAGCGCATGGTGCGGCGGTGGCGGCGTCGCTGCCAGCGACGGTTGTGCTGCTGGTGCGACCGCGCGACTATCGCCGCCCTGAGGAGGACTGTAATGCTCGATCCGCTCGGTGCCCAGCTATCTTGGCGAAATCCTGAGCCGGCCCCGGCCGTCGCCGCGCTCGCACACTTGGCACCCGAGCGACCCGCCGCACCCGCCCTCGGGCGCGGTCACGCCTGCGCGAGCTTCGGCGAGATCGCTCAGGGGCGACGGTGTGACGGCGAGGACTTCTTGATCACGCTGCCGGTGGCCCTGTGGAGCCGCTGCCGAATCCGGCTCGAGCCCATCGTCGGCCCGTCCCGGGTGGAGGCCCCGTTACCGAAGTCCCGGGGCGTCGCCGAAAAGCTACTGCACATGCTCGGCGCCGAGCACGGGATTCGGCTGCGGCTCGCGTTGGAGCGCGACATGCCCATCGGCAAAGGGCTCAGCTCCAGTACAGCGGACATGCTCGCCGTGGTGCGCGCCTGCCAGGAGTTATTCGGTGCGGTCCTCAGCGAGGACACCATCTCCCGTCTGTTCGCCGGCATCGAGCCCCATGATCCGCTCCACTACCCGATGAGCGTGGCCTATAACCATCGCCGCGGGCGGCTGCTGGCACGGCTCGACTACGTCCCGGACTTTCACATCGTCGGCGTGGACGCAGGCGGCATGATCTGCACGGAGCGCTATAACCAGTGCCTGGACTTCAGCCCGACATGGATCGATCTTTATCAAGGGCTCTACGAGCGCGTGCTGGCGGCCTTCGCGCGTCATGACGACGCGGCCATTGCCCGTTGCGCCTGGCATGCCGCGGAGCTGCATGTCGCGCGCACCGGTAACCGCCTTTTGCGCCGATTGCTGGCGCAGGTGGACGGCATGGATGTGCTCGGGGTCCTGCCCACGCACAGTGGTACCTGCGGGGGCATCCTGCTGCCGGGGAATGTCGACGCGGCCAAACTGGACGCGGTACAGGCGCAGGTCCAACATCTCGGCCGCGTGTTCCGCACCCATACGCTGCGGCCCCCACCCTAAGCCCCCTTTCCCGAGCGCCCCGGACCGCGCATGCGACTGGAAAGCCGGCCCCGGCGCCCCGACCCTGGTCCGGTCGGGCCAGCTCTCCCCCAAACAAACGGCGCGCGACCATGGAACAGCAGCACAAGACCCTGTGCATGACCCATCTGGCGACGCCGGACATGGCCAACTTCTCCGGCAATGTCCACGGTGGCACCCTGCTGCGGCTGCTCGACCAGGCGGCCTACGCCTGTGCGTCGCGCTATGCCAACCACTATGTGGTCACCCTGTCGGTCGACCAGGTCTTCTTCAGAGAGCCCGTCCACGTGGGCGAGCTGGTGACCTTTCTCGCGTCGGTGAACTACACCGGCACCACGTCCATGGAGGTCGGTATCCGGGTGCTGGCCGAGGACATCATCCATAAGACCACCCGGCATGTGATGACCTGTTACTTCACCATGGTCGCGGTGGACGAACGGGGCCGACCGGTGCCGGTGCCAACCTTGCGCGTCGAGACCACCACCGAGCGCCGGCGCCACCAGGGGGCGACGCTTCGGCGCGAGCTGCGGCGCGAGATAGAGCAACGTCATCGGCAGATCCAGGCGGCGGCGCCTCCCGACGATCACGACACTGGCGCTTGAGTGCCCAGCTGCGATGCGATAGGTGATCGCACCGGCCCACTGCCGCCAATCCCGAGGCCATCTGCGCCTTGGCCTCTCCGCAGACGGCTGACTGCGCCAACGCAAACAAAGGCTGCCGACGGCTTGACCGCGCAAACCTTGCGGGATAGGTTCGCCTGTTGGTGTCAGCCGCAGCCGTTTCCGGTCCGATACCGCCCGTGGCCGGAGACTGACGCCGCTTCCAGCCAATCCCAAGCCCTCAGGACCAGCCCCAGGATCAAGCTTATGCCGGCCGCGTTCCCGTTCTCCGCCATAGTCGCCCAAGACGAGATGAAGCTTGCGATCCTGATCGCGGCGACCGACCAGAGCATCGGTGGCGTCCTGGTATTCGGCGACCGTGGCACGGGCAAGTCCACGGCCATCCGCGCGCTGGCGGCGCTGCTGCCGCCGATGCGGGTCGTGGAAGGTTGCGCCTACAACTGCGACCCGGACGCCCCGGATGCCGCGCTCTGCGCGTCCTGCCGCGAGAACCGTGCCGACGGCTTCAAGCTCAAGGTGCGCAAGGGCGCGGTGCCGGTGGTGGATCTGCCGCTGGGTGCCACCGAGGACCGCGTCATCGGCGCGCTTGACCTGGAGTCGGCGCTCACCCGCGGCGAGAAGCGCTTCGAGCCCGGCCTGCTGGCCCGCGCCCACCGCGGCTTTCTGTATATCGACGAGGCCAATCTACTGGAGGACCACCTGGTGGATGCGCTGCTGGACGTGGCCGCCAGCGGTGAGAATGTCGTGGAGCGCGAGGGATTGAGCGTGCGCCACCCGGCGCGCTTCGTGCTGGTGGGCAGCGGCAACCCGGAGGAGGGCGAGCTGCGCCCGCAGCTGCTGGACCGCTTCGGACTGTCGGTGGAGGTGACGACGCCGCAGGACTTGAAGACCCGCATGCAGGTGGTGCGGCTGCGCGATGAGTTCGAGCGCGACCCGGACGCCTTCATCGAGAAGCACAAGCGCAAGGACGCCAAGATTCGTCGCCGGATCCTCCACGCCAAGGAGAAGCTCGCCGACGTAGAGGTGCCGGACGCGACGCTGGAGCGCGCGTCGCAGCTCTGCATGAAGCTCGGCACCGACGGGCTGCGTGGCGAGCTGACCCTGATCCGCGCCGCCCGTGCCTTTGCCGCGCTGGAGGACGACGACAGCGTCGAAGACAAGCACCTGAAACGCGTCGCCCCGCCCGCACTGCGCCATCGGCTGCGGCGCAATGTGCTCGACGATGCGGGCTCCACCACCCGCGTCAACCGCGCCATCGAGGAGCTGTTCGGCACATGAGCACGGCCGCCCCGGCTCCGGGGCAGATGGAGCCTGGGCCCACCGATCCGCAGGCGGCCGAGGCCGCACGGGCGGCGGCCGCGCGCCAGGCCCAGCTCGCTGCCCGCTGGAGCGACGCCTGCCTGGCCGCTGCGCTGTTCGCCGTCGATCCTGTCGGCATCGGCGGTCTCAACGTGCGCGCGCTGCCGGGCCCGGTGCGGGACATCTGGCTCGAGCTGCTGCGCGAGCTGCTGCCGGCGGAGGAGCCGTTGCGCCGCATCCCCCTGCACATCGCCGACGGCCGCCTGTTGGGCGGGCTGGACCTGGCGGCCACGCTGCACGCCGGCCGGCCGGTGGCCGAGCGCGGCCTGTTGGCCGAGGCCGACGGCGGCGTGGTGCTGCTCGCCATGGCCGAGCGCGTCGCCCGCAACACTGCGGCCCACCTCAGCGCCGCGCTGGACAACCAGGAGGTGATGGTGGAGCGCGATGGCATCACCGCCCGCACGCCGACGCGCTTCGGCGTCATCGCGCTGGACGAAGGCGCCAACGACGAGGAGCAGGTGCCGGATACGCTGAAGGACCGCTTCGCCGTCCTGCTGGACTTAAACGACATCCCCTACAACGCCGCCCTTCCCGCCGATCACGAGCCCATCACGATCCGCCGTGCCCGCGAGCGGCTGCGGGGGGTCCAGGTGCCGGACGACATGCTGGAGGCTATCTGCGGCACCGCGCTGGCGCTGGGGGTGGATTCGCTGCGCACCAGCCTGTTCGCGCAGCGCGTCGCCCGCGCCGCCGCGGCGCTGGACGGCCGTGATGCCGTGGCGATGGACGACGTCAGCGCTGCCGCCCGGCTGGTGCTGGCGCCGCGTGCGACCCGTATCCCGATGCCGGAGCAGCCGGAGGATCAGCAACAGCCGGAGGAGCCGCCGCCCGAGGAGAATCAGGACGACGACGAGAACAGCCAGTCCCCGGAGCAGGATATCGACAAGCCGCTGGAGGACGTGGTGCTGGAGGCGGCGCAGGCGGCTATCCCGGACAACCTGCTCGCGATGCTGAAGATGGGCGCCATGCGCTCGCGCTCGCGCAGCCACGGCAAATCCGGCGCCAGCCAAAGCGGCTCGCTGCGCGGGCGGCCCGCCGGTACGCGCCGCGGGGAGCCGGGTGCCGGTGCCAGGCTCGCGGTCATCGACACCCTGCGCGCCGCGGCCCCTTGGCAGCGGCTCCGGCAACAGGAGCGCGCTGCCCAGGGCACCGGCTCGGACGTGCTGGTTGAGGTGCGCCAGGACGACTTCCGCGTCACCCGCTACAAGCAGCGCTCCGAGACCACGACGATCTTCGTCGTCGATGCCTCCGGCTCTGCGGCGCTACATCGGCTCGCCGAGGCCAAGGGTGCCGTGGAGCTGCTGCTGGCGGACTGCTACGTGCGCCGCGATCGGGTTGCGATGGTCGCCTTCCGCGGTCCAGGCGCCGAGCTTCTGCTGCCGCCGACCCGCTCGCTGGTGCGTGCTAAGCGCAGCCTGGCCGGACTGCCGGGCGGTGGCGGGACCCCACTCGCCGCCGGTATCGACGCTGCCCTGGATCTGGCAGACGGCGTACAGCGCCGCGGCGGTACGCCAGTGGTGGTGGTGCTGACGGACGGCCGCGCCAACGTCACCCGCGAGGGCATCGGCGGCCGCGCCCAGGCCACCGATGACGCGCTGGCCTCCGCCCGCGCCTTCCGCGTTGCCGCGCTCAAGGCCCTAGTGGTGGACATGTCTCCCCGCCCGCGCCCGGACGCCGAGAAGCTCGCCCACGCGATGGGGGCGGTCTATCTTCCGCTGCCCCATGCAGATGCGAAGGCGCTGTCGGGAGCGGTGCAGGCGGTGGCCTAGTGGGAGGACCAAGCACCAAGGGCCGAGGGCACAGGCCGCACGTGCTGTGTCGGCCCCGGCGCTCGGCACTTGGCCCTTGGCCCCGCGAGCAAGTGCCGCCCGGATCGAGTTTTAGCACAGCGTCCCCATCCGCGCTGACTGCGAGCGGATCACCCGCAGATGACTTCCGCTAAAGTCCTCAACGACAAGCTCGATTGGACGCGCGACGGCGCTGACTGGCCAAACCGCGAAGCCAGCCGCTTCGTCGACGCTGGGAGTTTGCGCTGGCACGTCCAGGTGACGGGCAGTGGTCCGGTGCTGCTATTGGTGCACGGCACCGCCGCGTCCACACACTCCTTTGGCGGACTGTTGCCGCTGCTCGCCGAGCGCTTCACCGTGGTCTCGCCGGACCTGCCGGGGCACGCCTTCACCGCCACACCGCAGCCTAAGGAGCTCTGCCTGCCCTGCATGGCGGCTGCGCTCGGCGCGCTGGTGCGCGAGCTGGACATGGAGCCGGAGATCGCCGTCGGCCACTCGGCCGGCGCCGCGGTGCTGGTTCAGATGGCCTTGGATGGGCTCATCCACCCGCGGCTCATCGTCAGCCTCTCCGGCGCGCTGCTGCCGCTGCGGGGGTTGGCCGGCAAGTGGTTCTCGCCGGCGGCCAAGTTCTTCGCCCGCAACTCCTTCCTGCCCAAGTTCTTCGCCAACGGCGCGCGCAAGGATCCCAAGGGCGTACAGCGCCTCGCCGACAGCACGGGCTCCAAGCTGAAGCCGCGCGATATCGCCTTCTACCGCCGCCTCATCGCGAGCCCGGGCCATCTGGCGGCGGCCCTGAACATGATGGCCAACTGGGACCTCGAGCCCTTTGCGCGCGACCTTCCCGACCTCGCGCCCGAGCTCCTGCTCATCGCATTCGGCAACGACCTTACGGTACCGCCGGAAGAGGCCGAGCGCGTGCTTGCCGTGCATCCAGGTGCCCGCAGGCGGCTGGTCGGCGGTTTCGGCCACCTCGCGCATGAAGAAGACCCGGCCGCGGTGGCGGAGCTGATCTTCGAGGCGGCGGGGTCGGCCTGACACAGCGGGAAACAGGGCTAGCGAGGCTTCGCCACGGACCGATGAGTCGTCCCCATCGCAATCCATAGCGCTCGCTTGCCTCGCGGCTGGTGCGTCCGGATACTAGCCGCATGAGCTTTGCCACGTCACTGACCAATCACTTCCTGATCGCGATGCCGGGTCTCAAGGACCCGAATTTCTCGCGAACGGTGACCTATGTCTGTGAGCACACCGAGCACGGCGCCATGGGCATCGTCATCAACCGGCCCATGGACATTCGCCTCGGCGACGTGCTCGATCAGCTGGACATCGAGCCGACGGTCGCCGGCGTGGCCGACACTCGGGTTTATCTGGGCGGGCCGGTGCAGACGGACCGCGGCTTTGTCATCCACTCCGGTCCCGTGGAGTACGACTCCACGCTCGCCGTCACCCCGGACATCCGCGTCACCACCTCCCGCGACGTGCTGGAGGCCATCGCCCTCGGCCAGGGGCCGGCGCAGACACTCATCGCCCTCGGCTATGCCGGCTGGGGTGGTGGCCAGCTCGAAGAGGAGCTGAGCGCCAACGCCTGGCTCAGTGGCCCGGCGGATGCAGACATCATCTTCTCGCGCTCGCCGGGGGAGCGCTGGCTGGCCGCGGCCCAGCTGCTCGGCATCGACCTCAACCTGCTGAGCGGGGAGGCCGGACACGCATGACGCAGGGCCAAGCGCAAAAGGGCCGAGGACTGGCCACCAGGCCCTTTGGGGGCTAGGACCCGGTCGGGCTGGGTGCGTTGGCGACACTGCTCGGGTTTGATTTCGGCACCAGGAAGATCGGCGTTGCGGTGGGGCAGGCCGTTACCGGCACCGCGAGTCCGCTGACCACGCTGCGCCATCGTGGCGGCAAGCCGGACTGGGTGGCCATCGAGGCGCTGTTCCGAGAATGGCGGCCGGAGGCGGCTGTGCTGGGCCTGCCACACAACATGGATGACACCGAGGAGGAGACCCTGGCGGCGCCGGTGCGCCGCTTTGCCCGCCAGCTCACGGGGCGCTTCGGCATCCCGGTCCACCTGGTGGACGAGCGCCTCACGACGCTGGCCGCCGAGCGGGCGCTCCGGCAACAGGGTTGGAGCCGGGGGCGGGGTCCGAAAGGGCGGGGCACGGACGAGCTCGATGCCTATGCCGCAAAGCTGATCCTCGAGACCTGGCTCGGTCGAGCTTGCCGTTGAGCGCGAAGCTCACCTCGTCCTTGCGGATGAGCTCGGAGACGATGAGGCCGCTAATCATGATTTTCACCGTGGCGCGCTGGTCGGAATCGCGCTTGTGCGGCACCGGCTGAAGGGCGACGGTCACGCCTAAAGAAAGCTCTCTTTGTTCAGCGCTTTCTGGCGCGCATGTGCCTTGGTGACGAGGTCGCGCTTGACCAGCGAGGCCAGGCCCTGGTCCAGGGTCTGCATACCCAGGGCTTGCCCGGTCTGGATGGCGGAATACATTTGCGCCACCTTGTCCTCGCGAATCAGATTACGGATAGCCGGCGTGCCGATCATGATCTCGTGGGCTGCCACCCGCCCGCCGCCGATCTGCTTCAGCAGCGTTTGTGCGATCACGGCGCGTAGCGATTCCGACAGCATGGAGCGCACCATGGCCTTCTCCCCTGCCGGAAAGACGTCGACGATGCGGTCGATGGTCTTGGCGGCGGAGCTGGTATGCAGGGTAGCGAACACCAGGTGACCGGTCTCGGCAGCGGTCAGCGCTAACCGGATGGTCTCCAGGTCGCGCATCTCGCCCACCAGGATGATGTCGGGGTCCTGACGCAGTGCCGAGCGTAGCGCCTCGCTGAAGCCGAGCGTGTCCTTGTGGACCTCGCGCTGGTTGATCAGGCACTTCTTGCTGGTGTGCACGAATTCGATCGGGTCCTCGATGGTGAGGATGTGCGAGAACTGCTTGTCGTTGACGTAGTCGATCATTGCCGCCAGCGTGGTGGACTTGCCGGAGCCCGTGGGTCCGGTTACCAGCACCAGACCCCGCGGCACGTCGACGATCTGTTTGAAGATCGCCGGGGCGTTCAGGTCCTCCAGCGTCAGCACCTTCGACGGAATGGTCCGGAACACCGCCGCGGCACCGCGGTTCTGGTTGTACGCGTTGACGCGGAAGCGCGCGAGGCCCGGAATCTCGAACGAGAAGTCGGTCTCCAGCAGCTCCTCGTAGTCCTTGCGCTGGTCGTCCTTCATGATGTCGTAGATCAGCGCACGTACCGTGCGGTGCTCCAACGGCGGCACGTTGATGCGGCGCATGTCGCCGTCGACACGGACCATCGGTGGCAGCCCCGCGGATAGGTGCAGGTCGGACGCCTTGTTCTTGACGCTGAAAGCGAGCAGCTCCGCGATGTCCATGGCGATGCCTCGGTCTGGCAGGAAGCGGGTTCAGCGACGACCGGCGCCGGGGGCTGTCACCCAAGTCGGCCCGGAAGCCCGCCGGCCGGGCAAATACCCTGGGGCGCGATCCCGTCCACTCTGGTGATTGCGGGAGGAAATCATGTTCCATCAGCTCGGCCGTGGCCCGGACACAGTCATCAGGGAAGCCATCGAGGCCGGTTTCGTCGGCGGCCCCGACAACGGCGTTTGCCTATTGGACCGCCAGCTCAGGCGATCGGCAACCCCTTGCCCGGGTTCAGGATGCCGTTGGGATCGAACTGGCGCTTGATGGCGCGCATCAGGCTCAGGGCGACCGCGTCCAGCTCGCGGTCGACGAAGTCGCGCTTCTCGAGGCCGACACCGTGCTCGCCGGACAAGGTGCCGCCGAGTGCTACCACCAGGTCGAATACGGCGCTTAAGCACACACCGGCGCGGGCCATCTCGTCCGGGTCATCCGGGTTCACCAGCAGGTTTACGTGGATGTTGCCGTTGCCAGCATGGCCGAAGTTGACGATGGTGATGGCGTGCTCTCGAGATAGGCGCTCGAGGCCGTCGATGAAGGTGGCGATGCGGCCCACCGGGACGACGACGTCCTCGTTGATCTTCTTCGGAGCCACGTGGCGCAGCGCCGGCGACAGGGACTTGCGGGTGCGCCACAGGGCTGCGATCTCGTCCTTGTCTGCAGCGACCGCCAGCTCCAGCAGGCCCGCGTTGCGGGCGGCGCGGCCGACGGCCCCGGCGGCGGCATCCACGCAGTCCGCAGGGCCATCCACCTCGATCATCAACAGCGCCCCTGTATCTTCGGACACACCGAGGTCGGAGAACCGACGCACCATATCGATGGCGGCGGCGTCCATGAACTCCAGGGCGCAGGGGGTGATGGGCTGGGCCATGACGGCGGCCACCGCGGCGGCGGCGCTGTGGATGTCCCGGTAGCTGACCCGCAGTGTGCGCTTGGCCTCCGGTAGCGGCGTGAGCTTGAGCGTGGCCTGGGTGATGAGGGCGAGCGTACCCTCGGAGCCGATGATGAGCCGGGTCAGATCGTAGCCCACCACACCCTTGGTGGTCATGACGCCGGTTCGCAGCTGCTCGCCGCTGCCGGTGACGGCGCGCAAGCCCAGTGTGTTCTCCCGCGGCGTGCCGTATTTGACCGCCTTGGGGCCAGCGGCGTTATAGGCAAGGTTGCCGCCGATGGTACAGACGCCGGCGCTGGTGGGGTCGGGTGGCCAGAAGAAGCCGTGCGCGGCCGCCGCGCGCTGCAGGTCGTCGTTGACCACGCCGGGCTCCACGATGGCCAGGCGGTTGGCCGGGTCGATGGCCAGG
>Ga0316585_10000223_pt1 | contig 11893 bp, 12 predicted proteins | sample S_170502SCrBrC_D_FD_204517 | JGI IMG/M metagenome (GOLD analysis project Ga0316585, IMG submission 204517) | Rhizosphere microbial communities from salt marsh grasses in Alabama, United States - S_170502SCrBrC | ecosystem: Host-associated > Plants > Roots > Rhizosphere | place: USA: Alabama...
CGCGACGAAGGCCAAGGGCCGCACCTACGTATCGGTGAAGCCGGACGCCTCGTAAGGCGCGCGACCCCTTCCAGACAATCATTCTTGAGATTTGCGCGCGCCCGTCTGATTAGCGGGCGCGTTTGCATATGTATGTTGGCTTGCCATGCAGATCAGAACGCAAAGGCTGAGTTTGCGGCCGTTGGACCATGCCGATGCCGTCGCCATGAGCCGGCTCGCGGGCGACTTCGACGTGGCCTCGATGACCGGCACGATTCCGCATCCTTATAGCGAGTCGGCCGCCCGTGCCTGGGTCGACCGGGTCGGTCAGGGCGAGGAGGGTGTCGTGTTCGCCGTGACGCGGGATGGCAAGCTCATCGGCTGCTCGGGCTACATGCCCATGGACGCCGATCATGCGGAGCTCGGCTACTGGATCGGGAAGCCCTATTGGGGCGCCGGCTATGCGACTGAGGCCGTGCGCGCTGTGATTGCTCATGCCTTCGACACCCATGGCTTCACCTATATCCGGGCCGGCCATTTCGTCGACAATTCCGGCTCTCGGCGCGTGCTCGGCAAGCTCGGCTTCACGCCCGAGGGCGAGGAGACCCGCGATTGCGTTGCGCGCGGCGAGGCGGTTTCGTGTCTCACCTGCCGTCTTGAGCGAGACAGGGCCGCGGCCGCGCTCCAGCACCCGTAGATCCGAAACCATTTCTTGCGCCGATGCGTGCAAGATGACGGCCCTGGTGCTAATCCCTCACCATGCAATTTCTCGATTCAGCAAAGGTCTTTGTTCGCTCCGGTGACGGCGGCAACGGGTGCGTCAGCTTCCGGCGGGAAAAGTACGTCGAGTTCGGCGGCCCGAATGGCGGTGACGGGGGCCGCGGCGGCGACGTCGTCATCGAGTGCGTGGCCAATCTGAATACGCTTCTGGACTTTCGCTACCAGCAGCATTTCAAGGCCAAGAAGGGCGGCAACGGCATGGGGTCCAACCGGACCGGCGCCAAGGGTGCCGATGTTGTTCTCAAAGTGCCGCCGGGCACGCAGATCCTCGACGAAGACGGGGACACGCTGATCGCCGACCTGACCGAACCGGGAACGCGCATCGTCCTGCTCCATGGCGGCAATGGCGGTTTCGGTAACGCGCATTTCAAGACCTCGAGGAACCAGGCGCCCCGGCGGGCCAATCCCGGCCAGCCCGGCGAGGAGATGTATATCTGGCTGCAGCTCAAGCTGATCGGCGATGCGGGCATTGTCGGGCTGCCCAACGCCGGCAAATCCACATTTCTGGCGACGGTGAGCAAGGCCAAGCCCAAGGTTGCGGACTATCCGTTCACGACGCTTCATCCCAATCTCGGCGTCGTGCGGTTCGGCGGCCTTGACTTCGTGCTGGCCGACATCCCCGGCCTGATCGAAGGCGCGCATGAAGGCGCAGGCATTGGCGATCGGTTCCTCGGTCACATCGAACGCACGGCGGTGCTTTTGCATCTCGTCGATGCGACGGCCGACGATCCCGTCGAGGCCTATCGGATTGTCCGCTCCGAGCTTGAATCCTACGGCGCGGGGCTTGCCGATAAACCGGAAGTGCTGGCTTTGTCCAAAATCGATTCAGTGGAGCCTGAGGACCTCGAGGAGAAGTCGCGCGCCCTGGAGGCCGTAGCCGGCTCCAAGCCATTGCCCGTATCTGCCGCGACCGGCAAGGGCCTGCCCGAAGTGCTGGCTGCGCTCGCCGGCGAGGTCGAGGCCATGCGGGAGGCGGAGCTTCAAGACTCACTGCCGCGCACCGAAGATCGATGGCGGCCATGAGATCCGAATGGGCGGATGCGCGCCGGATCGTCGTGAAGATCGGCTCGGCGCTGCTGGTCGACAACGCGGCCGGCGTCTTGCGGGCAGCGTGGCTGGATGCGCTGTGCGACGATATCGCCGACCTTCGGAACCAAGGCAAGGAAGTGATCCTCGTGTCGTCGGGCGCGATCGCGCTCGGCCGAAACGTGCTCAAGCTTCCCAAAGGTCCGCTCAAGCTCGAGGACAGCCAGGCTTCGGCGGCGGTCGGGCAGATCCATCTGGCCCACGCCTATGAGAGCGCGTTCCGGGCGCGGGGCCTTGCGGCCGCACAGGTTCTTGTGACGCTCGGCGACACGGAGGAGCGGCGGCGTTATCTCAACGCGCGCAGCACGATCTCGACGCTCTTGAAGCTGGGCGCGGTGCCGGTGGTGAATGAGAACGACACGGTCGCCACAAACGAGATCCGCTATGGGGACAACGACCGGCTGGCCGCGCGCGTCGCCTCGATGATGAGTGCCGATTGCCTCGTGCTGCTGTCGGATGTCGACGGCTTCTACACGGCGCCGCCGGGATCGGCACCGGATGCCAGACGGCTGGACGAGATCCCGGAGATTACGGCCGAGATCGAGGCGATGGCGGGCGATGTGGGATCCGAACTGTCGCGTGGGGGCATGGTCACGAAGGTCGAAGCGGCCAAGATCGCGGTGGGTGCGGGCACGAACATGGTGATCGCTAGCGGCAAGGTGCTGAACCCGCTGTCGGCGCTGGCCTCGACGGGGGTCTGCACCTGGTTCCTGGCCCACTCGGACCCCGTGACCGCGCGGAAACGCTGGATCGGCGGCACGTTGGAGCCCCGCGGCGCGGTGATCGTCGATACCGGGGCGGTAAAGGCGCTCGGGTCCGGCAAGAGCCTGCTCCCGGCCGGCGTCACAGAAGTGGTCGGCCAGTTCGAACGCGGCGACGCGGTGGCCATTCGCGGCCCCGAAGGCGCCGAAATCGGCCGTGGGCTGATCGCCTACGGCCATGCGGACGCCATGGCGATCATCGGCCGCAAGAGCAGTGAAATCGCCGATATACTCGGCTATCTTGGCCGTCCGGAGTTGATCCATCGCGACGACATGAGCCTCAGAAAGAAGGGCTCGTAAGACCAGCCCGTCCAAGGAAACGAAAGGACCCCACGTGCCTCTCCCCGCCCAGGACCCCGCCGTCAGTCTGGAGCCGATGATGCTCTATATGGGCCGTCTTGCCCGCGCTGCCGCGGCTGAGCTCGCCGTGGCGCCAACGGAGCAGAAGAATGCGGCGCTCGAAGCGATGGCCGCCGCGCTCGAAGCGGGCACCGAAAAGATTCTCGGCGCGAATGCCAAGGATCTGGAAGCGGCGGAAAAGGCCCGGCGCGATGCCGCGTTTCTCGACCGTCTGCGGCTCGACGAGGGCCGCGTCGCGGCCATGGCGAAAGGCTTGCACGAAATCGCGGCGTTGCCCGATCCGGTCGGTCAGACGATCGCGTCCTGGACGCGGCCCAACGGACTCGAGATCGCCCGGGTTCGGGTGCCGCTCGGCGTGATCGGCATGATTTACGAGAGCCGTCCGAATGTGACGGCGGATGCATCGGGGCTGTGTCTCAAGTCGGGCAATGCCGTGATCCTGCGGTCCGGCTCCGACAGCTTTCTGACGTCGCTCGTGATCGCAAACATTCTCACGGAGGCGATCAAGTCCGCAGGTCTCCCGGGCGAAACCATTCAGCTTGTGCCGTCGGTTGACAGGCAGGCGGTCGGTTTCATGCTCGGCGGCCTCGGCGGCGCGATCGACGTGATCGTGCCCCGTGGCGGCAAGAGCCTCGTGGAGCGCGTCCAGACGGAAGCGCGCGTGCCCGTGTTCGCGCATCTCGAAGGCAACTGCCACGTCTACGTGGACGAGACCGCGCCGCTCGACATGGCGCGCGACGTGGTCGTCAACGCCAAGATGCGGCGCACGGGGATTTGCGGCGCGGCGGAGACGCTGCTTGTTTCGCGCGCCGCGGTCGATACCCATCTGACGCCGATCATCGACGCGCTCATCGAGGCCGGCTGCGAAGTGCGCGGCGATCCGGATACGCAGCATACGGACAGTCGCGTCAAGACCGCGACGGACGAGGATTGGGATACGGAGTATCTCGCGCCCATCATCGCCGTCAAAGTCGTGGACGGCCTTGATGACGCCATCGCGCACATCGCCGAGCATAGCTCGCACCATACCGACGCGATCGTCACGGACGACGACGCGGCCGCGACGGCGTTCCTGTCGCGCGTCGATAGCGCCATTGTCCTGCACAATGCCTCGACCCAATTCGCCGATGGCGGCGAGTTCGGCATGGGCGCGGAGATCGGCATCGCGACGGGCCGTTTCCATGCGCGCGGGCCGGTAGGCGTCGAGCAACTCACCACGTTCAAATACGTGGTGCGCGGGCAGGGCCAGACGCGGCCTTGAGCGGGACACACACCGAAAACGAGATGCGGGCGCCCTTGGCGGCGCCGGGCATGCGGATCGGTCTTCTTGGCGGATCGTTCAATCCTGCGCACGCGGCTCATCGCGAGATCAGCCTTGCGGCGCTGAAACGACTGGGGCTCGATCAAGTCTGGTGGCTGGTCACGGCGGGCAATCCGCTCAAGGACGTCGCCAACCTGCCGCCGGTGGCCGAACGGGTGGCCGATGCGCGGCGTGTCGCGGATCACCCCCGAATAACGGTAACAGGTTTCGACGGCGGCACGGGCTCGCCCTACACCGCCGATCTGCTCGCGGCGCTCTTGCAGCGCTATCCGGGCGTCGATTTCGTCTGGCTGATGGGCGCGGACAATCTCGCCACGGTCCACCGCTGGAAGGACTGGCCCGAGATCTTCCAGCTCGTCCCGATCGCTGTTCTGGACCGGCCGGGCTACCGCCTCAAGGCGCGCGCAGGCAAGGCGGCGCACCGCTTTTCCCGCGCCTACATCGATGAGACCGACTCATCGGGGCTTGCAAGCTTGCGGCCCCCGGCGTGGACGATCCTCACCCATCGCCTATCGAGGCTGTCGTCGACGGCCCTTCGCGAAAATGTCTTGGAATCGGACTAGCTTACTAGATCAAGAGCAAGAAGAACCGGCCCCTACTATCTATTGAAACTTGGCCAGCCGGCAGTTTAATGTGAGGGAGTGAAGTGGCGCGTCGTTGAAGAAACCCGAAGCGTCGTGCAAGGGACATAGTCTTGAGGCCACTTCCGGTAGCAATGGCAGAAGGAAACCCACGCAAACATGCGCTCACCTAGCGAGGGTACTGTGAACAGTACGCCTCCATCCGGACTCGCGTCATTCAGCGCCGAGCCGGGGAGACTGCTCAAGATCGTGACCGACACGCTCGATGGCGCCAAAGCCGAAGACGTCTCGGTCATCGATTTGGAAGGAAAGACTTCGATTGGCGATTACATGGTTGTCGCCTCGGGTCGTTCGCAGCGGCATGTCGGCGCCTTAGCCGACCATCTCATCAAAGCGCTTAAAGATGCTGGCTATGGCCGTGCGCGCGTCGAAGGGTTGCCCCAGGGGGACTGGGTGCTGATCGACGCGGGCGAGGTCATTGTCCATCTCTTTCGGCCGGAGGTTCGTGAGTTCTACAACCTCGAAAAGATGTGGTCCGCGGATCGGCCCATGGAGCGAATGGTGGTCTGACCGAAAGATCGCCACCGGCCCACGCGGCGGAGGTTGACTGTGCATATGCTGATCGCCGCGGTCGGTAAGCTCAAGCAGGGACCGGAGCGAGAGCTCTGTACCCATTATTTCGGCCGGGCCGAAGCGCTCGGCCGCAGCCTCGGTCTGTCGCCTCTGTCGTCGATCGAGCTCTCCGAATCCCGCGCGCCGGACCCTGCCGCGCGCCGGTCGGCCGAGGCGGAGGCGCTATTAGCCAAAATACCCGACGATTTCGTCGTCATCTCTTTGGACCCCCATGGCGAAACTCGCTCGAGCGAAGCCTTCGCAAGCAGCCTTGGCGCGTGGCGGGACGATGCCGTTGCACCCGGCGCCGCCTTCGTGATCGGCGGTCCGGACGGTCATGGGCGAGCGGTTCTCGACCGGGCCGCGATGTCGCTGTCTTTGGGGCCTATGACGCTGCCTCACGGGCTTGCGCGCATCGTTGTCGCCGAGCAGCTTTATCGGGCGATGACGATATTGGCGGGCCACCCCTATCACCGGGCCTGAGAGGCCTAAGGTTAAGGATTCTTAAGGCTATTGCCTTGATTCTGCCTTTTCACTCCGGTGCCATCGACTGAACGGCCAGAACGCATGGCGCACAACGAGCGATCGATCTTCACTTCTCGGACCATTCGCGCCGCTCTCATTGTCGGGGCGTTGCTCATCGTGCCCACCAGCGTTGTGCACGGCCAAGACGATCTCACGCGGGACGAAGCGAAAAAGCGCCTCGATGAGACCGAACAGGAATTGAAATCCAGCCGCGTGCGGGCGGAGGGCCTGACGAAGGACCTCGCGGCTCTCGCGGAAGAAAGGGCACGGCTTAGAACCGAGCTGATCGAGGCGGGCAAACGCGTTCAGGAGAGCGAGGCGAAGCTCTCTGAAACCGAAAGCGAACTTGCGGCACTGACGGCGCAAGTGGACACGATGCAGACCTCGATCGATGAGCGGAAGGCCGCGATTGTCACCATGCTGAGCGCCATGCAAAGGATCGGACGGACGCCGCCTCCGGCGATCGTCACCCGGCGCGACGATGCGTTGAAAGTCGTCCGGGGCGCGATGCTGTTGGCCGAGGTCTACCCCGAACTCAAATATCAAGCCGACAGTCTGACCGAGAGCCTGGAAGACCTGTCCGCAGTCCAAGAGCGGGTTCGGGCCGAGCGCGATGCCCAACGGCGTGACGCCGATCAGCTGGCGGCCGAGCAGGCGCGCCTCGACGAGCTCATTGCCACGAAGCAGTCCCGGGAAGCGCAGGACCAGGAAGAACTGGCCTCGTTGACCGAGGCGGCCCAGACGCTCGCCTCCGAGGTGGAAAGCCTGAGCGACTTTGTCGAGAAACTCGACGAGAAGATCGCGAAGGCCGAAGTCGCGCAGTACGACGCCGAGGTCGAGGCGGAGAAGGCGCTGCGAGAGCGGCTCAAACAGGAAGTCATGGCCACGCCCGCCAACGAGCGCGTGGTCGAACTCAAGCCGGATTCGAAAAAAGTAGCCTTCGCCAATCCAGGCCGTATGACGCCGGTCACGCCCTTCGGCGATGCCAAGGGCAGCTTGCGTCTACCCGCGCAAGGGGAAAAAGCCCGCGGTTTCGGCGACATGGACGCGGCGGGAACGGAGGTCCAGGGCCTGTCGATGTGGACCCGTGAGGGGGCCCGCGTGACGGCTCCGGCGGACGGCTGGATTGTCTATTCAGGGCCGTTCCGGTCCTATGGCCAACTCTTGATCATCAATGCTGGCGGGGGCTATCATATTTTGCTCGCGGGGATGAGCCGCATTGACGTAAGCCTCGGCCAATTCGTTCTTGCCGGTGAGCCGATCGCTGTCATGGGCAATTCAACGGCTTCGGGTGATCCCGGCGGCCAAAGTTCACGCCCCGTCCTCTATGTGGAATTCAGAAAGGACGGACGGCCAATAGACCCCGGCCCATGGTGGGCCGAGGCATCTGGGAAGGTGCAAGGATGATGCGGAAGTCCGAATACGCGCTATGGGCGCTACTGGTGGTTGCGGTGATGGCCGCCGGCTCGACAATGGTGAGCTTGGCGCGGAGCCAGTCAGCCGAAGCCGCGAATTCGGAGATCTACAAGCAGCTCGACCTGTTTGGTGAAGTGCTGGAGCGCGTGCGCAAGGGCTATGTGGAAGAGCCCGAGAACGAGAAGCTTATCGAGTCCGCCATCAACGGCATGCTCGCTGCGCTCGACCCGCACTCCGCTTATCTGAACCTCGACAACTACGAAGACATGCGGGTGCAGACCAAAGGCCGCTTCGGCGGTCTCGGCATCGAGGTCACGATGGAAGATGGCCTCGTTAAGGTCATCGCCCCGATCGCCGACACGCCCGCCGACAAGGCCGGAATTCTCAGCGGCGATCTGATCACCAAGATCGACGACGATAACGTGCGCGGCATGAACCTCCAGGACGCCGTCGAGAAGATGCGCGGCGAGGTGGATACGCCGATCACGCTCATGATCCTCCGCGAGGGGCAGGACGACTTGATGAAGTTCACGTTCAACCGCGGGATGATCGAGATCAATCCGGTCAAGTACAGCGCCGAAGGCGGCGATGTAGGCTACATCCGCATCACTTCCTTCAACGAGCAGACCACGGAGAAGCTTGTCACAGCGGTCAACGAACTCAAGGAAGAGCTCGGTCCGGACCTCAAGGGCTACATCATCGATCTTCGCAACAATCCGGGCGGTCTCCTCGATCAGGCGATCGCCGTCTCGGACGCGTTCCTCGACCAGGGGGCGATCGTGTCGACCCGTGGGCGCAACAACGAAGATGTGCAGAAGGAGTTCGCCCGCAAAGGCGACATCACCGACGGCAAGCCGCTTGTCGTGCTGATCAATGGCGGCTCGGCTTCGGCTTCCGAGATCGTTGCGGGCGCGCTCAAGGACCTGAAGCGCGCGACCGTCGTCGGTACGCAGTCCTTCGGCAAGGGTTCGGTGCAGACGATTATCCCGCTGGGATCGGCCAACGGCGCCCTCCGGCTCACCACGGCCCGTTACTACACGCCAAAGAACGTGTCCATTCAGGCCAAAGGTATTACACCTGATGTCGTCGTGGAGGAGGAACTCCCGGAAGATATCAAGAAGCGGGAAGAGCTAATTGGTACGCGCGGCGAAGCGAACCTGCGCGGACACCTCAAGAACGAAGGCACGGAAGAGGGCAAAGAAGAGAAATCGGGCAGCTCCTCCTATGTGCCGGAGGACAAGTCAAAGGATACGCAGCTCATCTACGGTCTCGAACTGTTGCGCGGCACCAAGTCGGTCGATACGGAGCTGAAACAAAAGGCCGAGGCCACGAGCAAGCCAGAGGCAGCGAACTAGGCGGCCGGAGCGCGGGGCGTAATTCGTGGGGAAACGCTCGGCGGGCTTGGTTGGCGGCCGTCTGTTGTACTAGCCTCTTGCCGGATAGCCTTGGTACAAAGGCAATAGCCAGGCAGGTTGGTCTGGAAGTGGGGAGGACGACAACATGAAGGCCACAGGATGAAGGCCCTAGCCGTTGCGTCGGGCATCGTATTCTGGACCTTGGTGATTGGCGTCATCGCGCTGATCTTTCTATCCGGACCCGAGCCTGCCGAGGTCGTGCAGATCGACGCCGCGCCGGCTTCGGCGCCAGCCGCGGCACCACCGGGCGGGATCATGCCGCCGCCCGGATTTTCCGTAACAGCGCCGCGGGCGCCGGCTCCGCCGCGCCAACCGGGACCCGCCGTCGTGGCGCCGCCCGGACAGGTCCCGAACGGCGCGCCGATGGCGCCCGGGGCGCCTCAAATGCCCGCGGCACCTGCTTTTCCTGGCCAAAGCGGCGCGGTTGACGACAAAGACAAGAATGTTGCGGCTGCGCCGGACAAAAAGGCCGATGTCGCCCTCGCGAGCCTTGTGCCGGGGATCGACCGGTCGACGGAAGAGCCGTTGCCCGAGGCCCCACTGCCGGCCATCGTCGAAGAGTCGCCCTACGGCCCCTTGCCGAAGGTCGCGGCCGACGGCAGCCGCCCCGCGGACGTCTATGCCCGGCCTTCCGACTATGCCGCTGTGCAGGGCGGTCCCCCGCGGGTCGCTGTGCTCTTGAACGGCCTAGGGGTGCCGGGGGATCCAGACGGCGATATCATCAAGGGGCTTCCCCCGCCCGTCAGCCTGGCATTCGGCGCCTACGGGCGCGGGCTCCAAGAGCGAGTAACAGAAGCTCGCACGGCCGGTCACGAGGTCTTCCTCGCAGTTCCCTTGGAACCCGACAACTACCCGACGAACGATCCCGGCCCCCACGCTCTCCTCACCACGCTCCCCCCCAAAGACAATATCAAGCGCCTGCAATGGGCGATGTCGCGCTATGCCGGCTATGTCGGCGTGACGAACTACATGGGTGAGAAGTTCCAATCGGATCTCGGATCGGTCGCCCCCGTGTTCGAAGAGCTCAAGCGCCGAGGCCTCGTCTATCTGTCTGACGGCAGCACCGATGCCGACGTGACCGACAGAGTCGCCTCCGCCCTTGAGCTCGAATACGACATCGCCGATGTGCAACTGGACGACGGGCGCATCGACAGCCAGCTGGCCAAACTCGAAGCGGCGGCGAAAGAAAAAGGGTCCGCCATCGGTGTCGCCAAGGCGGCGCCTGGCACCGTCAAGAGGATCACGGATTGGGCCGGCTCGCTCGAGAGCAAGGGGCTCGTTCTCGTGCCGGTGAGCGCTGCAGTTCAGCCCCGGCAACAAAGCTGATCGGTAGTCTTGAAGTGACGCGGCTGGGCATGGCACGTCCGCCTGCGCGTCCCGCCAGCCATCTCCACGCAGAAAAGATGAGATTATGACCAATCCCAACGATTTGCCTTACCGGCCATGCGCGGGCGTGATGCTGTTGAACGCCGAGGGACACGTCTTTGTTGGACGCCGCCCCGATCGCGTCCAGGGCGCTTCGGAGGGGCCGGGCAAATGGTGGCAGATGCCGCAAGGCGGCATCGATAAGGGCGAAGCACCCGAGGCCGCGGCCCGCCGTGAGCTGTGGGAGGAGACCGGCGTGCGCACGGCCACGTTTCTGGCGCAGAGCGAGGACTGGCTCGTCTACGATCTGCCTCCGGAATTGGTGGGCGTCGCCTGGAAAGGAAAGTACCGCGGTCAAAAGCAGATGTGGTACGCGGCGCGCTTCGAAGGGACCGAGAGCGAAATCGATCTGAAGCCGCGTCCCGGCCACAAGGCGGAATTCGACGCTTGGCGCTGGGTGCCAATGGCTGAGTTGCCGTCATTGGTGGTGCCGTTCAAGCAGTCCGTCTATACCGCCGTCGTGGATGCGTTTGCGCACCTCGTCGTCAAATAGAGGCCGGCACACACCACGGCATTCCCCAACAAAAAAGGGAGGCGTCGAGCCTCCCTCCGTGTCCGGCGCTTTTAGTGTATGCGGCCTAGGCGCCTAGCGCCGACTGCACTTGCCGGAGATGCTCGAGCGTCATCTGGGCCTTGTCCTTGGCCTCGCCCGACAAATCAGTGACGTCTTCCTCGGCGTCCGCGATGTCTTGCGAGAGTTGCGCCCGATCAAGGTCGTCCAGATCGATTGCTCGTTCTGCCAAGACCGTGAGACCCGTCGGGATCACTTCGGCGAAGCCGCGACGGGCGAAGAAGCGCTGACGCTTGCCGCCCGGGAAGTCGATCTCGAGTACGCCGGGGCGCAAAGTGGTGATGAGCGGGGCGTGCTTGGCCATGATGGTCATGTCGCCCTCCGCGCCCGGCACGAGCACTTGCTCAACGTCACCCGAGAACAGCAGCTTCTCGGGTGATACCAGTTCGAACTTGAACGGATCGGGCATTAAGCGGCCTCGGCTGCAAGCTTCTCGGCCTTGGCGACGGCTTCTTCCATGGTACCGACCATGTAGAACGCAGCTTCTGGCAGGTGATCGTAGTCGCCCTCGCACAGGCCTTTGAAGCCGGCGATCGTATCCTTGATGTCAACGAGGACGCCGGGCGAACCGGTGAACACTTCGGCCACGTGGAAGGGCTGCGACAGGAAGCGCTCGATCTTACGGGCGCGGGCCACGGTGAGCTTGTCCTCCTCGGAAAGCTCGTCCATGCCGAGAATGGCGATGATGTCCTGTAGGGCCTTGTAGCGCTGCAGGATTTCCTGAACCTGGCGGGCCACGGCGTAGTGCTCTTCACCGAGGATGCGCGGATCGAGCATGCGCGAGGTGGAATCGAGCGGATCCACAGCCGGGTAGATGCCCTTCTCGGCAATGGTGCGCGACAGCACCGTAGTGGCATCCAGGTGGGCAAACGAAGTCGCCGGCGCCGGGTCGGTCAAGTCGTCGGCGGGCACGTAAATGGCCTGAACCGAGGTGATCGAGCCCTTCTGGGTGGTGGTGATGCGCTCCTGCAGGGCGCCCATGTCAGTGGCCAGCGTCGGCTGGTAACCCACGGCTGAGGGGATGCGGCCCAGCAGGGCGGACACTTCGGAACCGGCCTGAG
>Ga0316585_10000224_pt1 | contig 11845 bp, 11 predicted proteins | sample S_170502SCrBrC_D_FD_204517 | JGI IMG/M metagenome (GOLD analysis project Ga0316585, IMG submission 204517) | Rhizosphere microbial communities from salt marsh grasses in Alabama, United States - S_170502SCrBrC | ecosystem: Host-associated > Plants > Roots > Rhizosphere | place: USA: Alabama...
CCATGTCCGGTGAGTTCTTCCGCTACGACGGTGACCGCGTGCCGTGGTAGCCCAAGCCGCTCAGCTTGGTTACAACGGGGTCCGCCACTCACCACCATCTGGGCCGAGGCTGGCCAATAGCGGACCTGCGACTCGGCACGAGAGACAGCCCCAAGACAGCTGTCTTTCCGCGGGTTCCGCTTGCCCGCGGACCGCCGAAGCGCTCGGTGGACCAAACCTCGATAGACTGACGTCCTTTTGGAACGATCAGCAGTGGTGTCGGTTCATTGCTATTGTTATCTGGCATGGCGGGTGGAACCCGCGGGACAACCGGGGTGCCCCACAGCATGAAGCCCAGCGAAAGGTACTACGAAGACTTCGGAGGAAACCGCGTCGTACCGGAGACCCGTCTGGAGGAAGAAGTCGTTCGGCAAGCCATACTCGGAGAGAAGTGGGACTTGCCAGAATCCGAGCGAGCTGCTCTTGAGGCCAATCCTCGCTTCGGCTTCCTCTTACGCAGTTCCGGTGGCGTTGCAACGTATCAGCCCAAATGGTGCCCGGATTTCGTTGTGCACTACCAGATTGACCGTCATCGCGATGACGGGTTCTTCGATCTGACCATGAAGATTCTGTCGGCAAAGACGACCGAACAGACCGGTAGCGTCAAATTGCTTGCCGCGCTCAGACTTCAGAAGCATCCACCATTCCAAACCGGTTGGTCAGGCGCGGAACGCGAACATCACTTCATCCCGTTCTGGTATTTCGCGGCTGGCATAGCGGACCCCAAGGGAGTGACATTGAGAGTCGAAGCGCCCGTTTGTGGTGCACTGTTCGTGCCGGGTGATGTCAGACGAGAAGCGGAGTGGCACTGCAACCCGCCTCACATTGCGCTCTTAGACATCTGACAGGCGCTATCGTTTATGGATGGAACCGTAGCTGCGAGGTGTTGCCCTCACGGGGAGCGTCGTACCGATGTGCTCGGCCTCGATCCAGTTGCCGGCACACCAAAGAGCCGCTGGAGTTTCCGGTCTGGGTCGAGAAGCGCCCTCGGCGGTGATCGTCTCTGAGGAGGATTCGGATGGCCACCCTGGAAGCGGGGCCAGGGTGGCCGGTTGGGTCGTTTCATCCGGCAAGACCCGTGGCAGGCTGAAATCGCTCACGGTTCACGCGCCTAGTTCTTGCTCCTCTGCCCTTGCCGGCTTTGTGTGCCCGGTCCCGCCTTGCCCTCCCTCGTGCGTCCTCCCGCAGCGTTACTCACTCCTCGCTCAGGCCCTCGCTGCCACGGGCTAAGTCCGCAAGCTCATCGAGCAGCCCGTCGTAAAGCTCACCGAGCAGCCCCTCGTAGTCTTCGTCTTCCCCCTGCATCTCAGCGACGGACCGGACCATCGCCCGCGTCAGGTCGGCGTCATCCTCCATTTCGCGCTGTCCGAGGAGTCGCAGTCCCCCGGCGGTCCCTGGGGGGAGTACCGCCTGCCCTTCGTCTTCGCCTCCAATGGACGCCCATACCTGCGCCAGCTCGCCACCCGCAGCGGCATCTGGTTCTGCGATCTGCGCCGCCCCCAGAACCTGGGCCATGCCCTCGATGGTTGGTACACACCCGAGGGACTTACGGAGCTGCTCAAGCGCGACGAGGGCCAGGCCAACGAGGATCTCCAGGCCCAGCCCTTTGTCTACGGCTTCTCGCTCTATCCCTTCCAGGTCGCCGCGATTCAAGCGGCCGAGGCGGCCATCGCCGAGGGTCGGCGCGAGATGCTGCTTGCCATGGCGACCGGCACCGGCAAGACCAAGACCAGCATTGCGCTCATCTACCGTCTGCTCAAGGCAAAGCGCTTCCGTCGCGTGCTCTTCCTAGTGGACCGCTCCGCCCTCGGCGAGCAGGCCGCCAATGCCTTCAAAGACACGCGCATGGAGAGCCTACAGACCTTCGCCGACATCGTCGGCATCAAGGAGCTGAAGGAGCAGCAGCCCGATACGGACACCGCCGTTCACATCGCCACCGTCCAGGGCATGGTCAAGCGCGCCCTCTATCCGGCCGAGGACGTCACCCCGCCCGCCGTCGACCGCTACGACTGTATCGTCGTCGACGAATGCCATCGCGGCTACCTGCTCGACCGCGAGCTCTCCGACACCGAGCTCGGCTTCCGCAGCTACGAGGACTACATCTCCAAGTACCGGCGGGTGCTGGAGTACTTCGACGCCATCAAGATCGGCCTGACGGCCACGCCAGCCCTGCACACCACCGAGATCTTCGGCCCGCCCATCTACACCTACAGCTATCGCGAGGCGGTGATCGACGGCTATCTCATCGATCATGAGCCGCCGGTCCAGATCAGGACCGAGCTTTCGACGGACGGGATCGTGTGGAAGGTGGGGGAAGAGGTTGCGGTCTACGATGCGACGCGCAACCAGATCGACCTCTTCACCGCGCCGGACGAGATCAAGATCGAGGTCGAGGGCTTCAACCGAAAGGTCATCACCGAGTCGTTCAACCGCGTGGTGTGCGAGTACCTCGCCCGGGAGCTCGATCCGGCAGGACGCGAGAAAACGCTCATCTTCTGTGTCAGCGACGCCCACGCCGACCTGGTCGTGGATCTCCTCAAAACGGGCCTTCACGGACCAGTACGGCAGTGTCGACGATGACGCCGTGCTGAAGATCACCGGCGCCGCGGACAAGCCGCTCCAGCTCATCCGCCGTTACAGGAACGAGCGCCTGCCAAACGTCGCCGTCACCGTCGATCTGCTGACGACTGGCGTCGACGTCCACGAGATCTGCAACCTGGTGTTCCTGCGCCGCGTGAACAGCCGCATCCTGTTCGACCAGATGCTCGGGCGCGCCACGCGCCGCTGCGACGAGATCGGCAAGGAGACCTTCCGCATCTTCGACGCGGTGCGGATCTACGAGGCCCTGCATGACCTCACCGCCATGCAGCCGGTCGTGGTCGATCCGGGCATCACCTTCACGCAGCTCGCCAGTGAGCTGGCCACACTCACGGGGGAGGAAGAGCGCCAGCTCGCGCGCGACCAGTTCCTCGCCAAGCTCCAGCGCAAGAAGCGCCACCTCGACGCGACCGCCCTGCGGGATTTCGAGGCGAGCGCCGGCATGCCGGTGGATGCCTTCGTCCAGAGCCTCAAGGCCATGCCGCTCGCGGACGTCGCGGCCTGGCTCACCCAGAGCCCGAACCTCGGCGAGATCCTCGATCGCAAGGGCGGCGCCCCCGCCGAGCCCGTCTTCATCTCGAATCACGCGGACGCGCTGCGCGGTACCGAGCGGGGGTATGGCAACGCCACGCGGCCCGAGGACTATCTCCACGCCTTCGCCGACTTCATCCGTGCCAACAGCAACAGCATCCCGGCGCTGGTCACCGTGCTCACCCGCCCGCGGGATCTCACCCGCAAGCAGCTCCGTGAGCTGGCCCTGGCGCTCGACAAGGCGGGGTTCAGCGAGGCCAATCTCGCCGCCGCCTGGCGCGAGATGACCAACCAGGAGATCGCCGCGCGCATCGTCGGCTACATTCGCCAGGCCGCCATCGGCGACCCCCTGGTCCCCTACGAGCAGCGGGTCGAACGAGCCCTGCAGAAGATCCTTGCCTCGCGCGCCTGGACCACCCCCCAGCGCCAATGGCTACAAAAGCTCGCCGCCCAAACCAAGGCCAACCTGATCGTCGACCGCGCGGCCCTCGACGACCCGGACCTCATCTTCAAGCGCGAGGGCGGGGGCTTCAAGCGGCTGGACCGTATCTTCGGCAGCGAGCTGGAGCAGGTGCTGGACGCCTTTAACGACGCCCTTTGGAGCGCGCCGGCCGCTCGAGCAGGGCGCGGGTGCAGCCTGTCCTCATCCTCGCGTGCGCCTTGGCCGAGACAGTTCGCGCCATTAGACTATATCGTGATCTATACCAATCAGAGGCAGGAGGTCCAGATGCAGACCGCCAAACTCTTCAAGAACGGCCGCAGCCAGGCCGTGCGACTCCCGGCCGAGTTCCGGTTCGAGGGCGACGAGGTTCAGATCCGCCGCGACCCTGAGACCGGCGACGTGATCCTGAGCCCGCTGAACAAGTCCTTCGCCGACTGGCTCGAGGAGCATGAGCGCCTGCTCGCCAACATGACCGAGGAGGAGCGCAAGGAGCTGGATGAATTCCTGGCGGATCGGGATCAGGGTGAGGACGTCGAGCGCGACTGGCCATGACCGGCCTGCTCATGCTGGACACCAACGCCGTCTCCGCCGTGGTCGGGGGACACGCCCCGACCATGGCCCGGCGGCTCTTTCTCCAAGGGTTCTGCATTTCCGTGGTCACGGAAGCGGAGATCCGATTCGGTCTCGCCCATCGACCCCAAAAGGCCGCGTTTCGCGCGTCGTTGGAGCGCATGCTGGACACCATCGACATCCGCCCCTGGACCTCCGCGACTGCCCGCCGCTACGGCCCCCTGCGCGCCGAGCTCGCTGCATTGGGCAAGCCCCTGGCCCAGCTGGACCTGATGATCGCCGCCCACGCCCTGGCCGAGGGCGCCACCTTGATCACCGCCGACCGCGCCTTCGCCCAGGTCCCGGGCCTCACGACACAGGGATACGAGAAGGAATGACCGCCGTCACCCACGACATCGTCGCCAAGCTCTGGAACCTCTGTAACGTCCTCAAGGACGACGGGGTCACCTATCACCAGTACGTCACCGAGCTGACCTACCTGCTGTTCCTCAAGATGGCCCAGGAGACCGGCACCGAGGACCAGCTCCCCGAGGGCTACCGCTGGGGCGACCTGGAGGCACAGGCCGCGCCGGACCGGCTCGAGTTCTACAAGATCCTGCTCATCCGCCTCGGCGCCCACGGGTCCCGGCTGGTGCAGGAGATCTTCGCCAACGCCAGCTCATTCATCCGCAAGCCGGCCACCCTCTCCACCCTGGTTGCCGAGATCGACAAGCTCGACTGGTACAGCGCCCGCCAGGAGGGACTCGGCGACCTCTACGAGGGGCTGCTGCAGAAGAACGCCAACGAGAAGAAGTCCGGCGCGGGCCAGTACTTCACCCCGCGACCGCTCATCGACAGCATGGTCGCGGTGATGCAGCCGACGCTTGAGGACATCATCCAGGACCCGGCCGCCGGCACCGCCGGCTTCCTGATCGCCGCCAATCACTATCTGCGCGAGCCCAATCACGGACAGGGCGATCCGGACAGCTGGACCGAGGCCCAGCAGCGCAAATACCGCCGCACCACCTTCTACGGCATGGAGCACGTGCAGGACACCCACCGCCTCGCGCTCATGAACCTGATGCTCCACGGCATCGACTCCGACCCCCAGGAGGGAACAAGTCTCGGCGGCATCCGCTATGGCGACACCCTGAGCCCGGAGGGCCAGGCCCTGCCCAAGGCGACGCTGATTCTCACCAACCCCCCCTTCGGTACCAAGAAGGGCGGTGGGCTGCCCTCGCGCACCGACTTCACCTTCCCGTCCAGCAACAAGCAGTTCTGCTTCTTGCAGCACATCTACCGGGGCCTGAGGCCCGGCGGGCGCGCCGCCGTCGTCCTTCCGGACAACGTCCTGTTCGAGAGCGGCATCGGTCGGCAGATCCGCGCCGACCTGATGGACAAGTGCAACCTGCACACCATCCTGCGCCTGCCAACCGGCATCTTCTACGCCCAAGGCGTCAAGACCAACGTCCTTTTCTTCACCTGCGGCCCCGAAGAGAACAGGTCGGACAAGGGCAACACCAAAGAGGTCTGGGTCTACGACCTGCGGGCCAACATGCCCCAGTTCGGCAAGCGCACGGTCCTGACTCGGCAGCACTTCGCCGGGTTCGAGGCCGCCTTCGGTGACGATCCGCTCAGCCGGCCGGAGAGTCTGGCCAAACGCGCGGACACCGGCGAGGGGGGGCGCTTCCGCCGCTTCACCCGCGAGTGGATCAGAGAACGCGGCGAGAGCCTCGATATCGCCTGGCTCAGGGATGAGAGTGGCAGTGACAACGGCGAGCAGCCCGAGCCGGTCGCATTGGCGCAGGAGGCGATGGGGGAGCTTGAAGGGGCGATGGAGGAGCTACGGGCAATCTTCGCAGAGTTGGGGGAGGAGATGGAGGAGGTCGAATCTTGAAGGGCACGGCAGCCATCCCCCGTCCCTCTTCTTCCCACGCTCCGCGTGGGGATGCCGCCCCGGCCGCTCCAGCGGCCGGAGCCGCCACCCGAAGCGCGAGCGTCGGCACTTGCTCCCACGTTGGAGCGTGGGAGCCCGATGCATGACGGATCATCCCCGCCATTGGCTGACAGCGACCCTTGGCGAGATGGGCGAGATCCGGCTCGGAAGGATGCTGGATCGAGCAAAGAACCGTGGCGAACTCAGGCGGTACCTTCGGAATATCAACGTGCGTTGGTTCGGGTTTGACCTGTCCGGCTTGAGCTCGATGAGGGTCCCGCAAGAGGAGAGTGAGCAGCTGTCAGTGCGGGATGGCGATCTATTTGTCTGCGAGGGTGGCGAGCCCGGGCGGTGTGCCGTGTGGCGACTCGGTGAAAACGATCTCGTGTACCAGAAGGCGCTCCACCGCGTTCGCCCGGAACAGGGAATGGTGTCGGAGTTCTTGATGTACCAGTTGCGGCACCATGCCGACACTGGCGCGCTGAGCGAGGCGTTCACCGGTACGACCATCAAGCATCTTACGCGCCAGTCTCTGGCAGGATACGAGATCGGGATTGCCCCAACGCACGAACAGAAGCGCATCGCCGACAAGCTCGACGCGGTCCTTGCGCGGGTGGACGCCTGCCGCGAACGCCTCGAACGCGTCCCCGACATCCTCAAGCGCTTTCGCCAAGCCGTCCTCGCTGCGGCCATCTCCGGCAAGCTCACCGAGGACTGGTGAGCGGACGCCAGCGATAAGGTGTCCGAATGGAAGAGTTCGACAGTGGATGAGATTATCGACCGAATCGAAGCCGGGGTTAATGTCGCATGCGAAGAGCGCCCACCGAATGAAGGTGAGCGAGGGCTCGTCAAGATCAGCGCGGTTACCTGGGGAACCTACGACGACAACGAAAGCAAGACGCTGCCAGTCGGCAAGGACGTTCCAGAGACAACTCGTATTCAAGCGGGTGATTTTCTCATTTCTCGTGCAAATACGCTTGAGCTTGTCGGAGCTTGCGTGATTGTTGAGACGGTCACACGACCGGTTTTCTTGTCAGACAAGGTCTTGCGCTTGGTGATGCCAGACTATCAAAAGCAATGGTTGCTCATGTTCCTGCAATCAGAAGACACGCCACCTGATGGTAGTGGACTTCGACCCGAGGGAGGTGCGGCCGAGCGCGATCGTCCGGTCGGTTCGCGGCTATGGGCTGCATGCGCAGATGATCGGCTTCTAGCGCTGCGCAGATCGCCGGGATATGCCCGGCGTCTCCTCCAGCATTGGGTGACAAGGCGATCTTTGCGGGTCGCCTTGTCTTTTCGCGACACCGCATCGACGCTCGTCCCAGACGCGCAGGGAGCTCGCCAAGCGCGGGGCGCCGTTCGCAGACCCGATCACGGGACACACCAACGTAGATACCAAGGGACATCCCTCTGTACATCGGCTCTCGTGTGCCCGCTGCGAAACGTGAGGAGCCACCGTGCGGCCTGCCTCGTGCATCGTAAAGTGATTTCCCCAGTTGTCAGCGAAGCCCCCAAGCCACGGATCTTTGGCAGAAACCGATTGTGACTATGGGGCTCGCCGGGGCAGACAATCTGAGCTGGGACAAACCCTCCCCTGTCGCTAGAATGCGCGGGCACTATCAGTCGATTCCCCGCGGGTGACAACCGAGGCCGCGTCCCGGTGAGTCTTACCCGGCCAACGCCCCGATGAGCAATAGCACCACGCACGTCGCCACCAAGATCCTCATCGTCGACGATAACCCGGCCAACCTGGACCTGCTGCAGGACATCCTCCGGCCCGCCGGGTATCAGACATTCTTTGCGACCAGCGGCGAGAAGGCACTGGAGGTTGCAGCGAGCGTGGTGCCCGACCTCATTCTGCTGGATGTCATGATGCCCGACATGGACGGTTTCGAGACCTGCCGACGCATCAAGCTTCAGGATGCGCTCCGAGACATCCCTTTGATTTTCATCACGGCGGGCACCGACTTGAAGGATCTGGTACGGGGCTTCGATGCGGGGAGCGTTGACTACATCACCAAACCGGCAAAGCGTCCGGAGGTTCTGACGCGGGTGGCAACCCATCTGCAGATCCGGGTGCTGATCAAGCAGCAGCAAGAGCACCTCGTGGCCCTCGAACGGGCGAAGAGAGAGCTGCAGGAGCTCGTCGAGCTCAAGGACAAGTTTCTCTCCAATCTCGGCCGCGAGGTCGGTCAGGCCCTCCGCGACTTGTCGGCAGCGAGCGAGCAGCTACAGAAATCCGCCGGCCTTCTGGGCATCGGGGCCGACGAGATCAACGCTCGGATCGAGGGCATGGACCGCGGCGCGCAGCGGGTCCTAAAGCTGCTGGAAACAATCCTCGAGTGGCCGCGCATGCAGGCCGGGCAGAAATTGGACCTGTTGGCCACACGGATCTCCGATGTCGAGCTCGCCACCCTGCTTTGCAGCCTCAACGACTTGAGGTTCCTGTCCCTCGCGGACACCCGGGTCACGGATGCTGGTTTGAGGCACCTCACGCGACTTCATGCGCTTCAGGAACTGCACCTCGACGACACCGAGGTGACGGACGAGGGGCTGAAGACCCTGGCGAACCTGCCGCAGCTGCAAATCCTCGATCTGAAGCGGACTAAGATCAGCGACGCCGGGCTAGTCCACCTCAAACCGCTGCAGAACCTTCGGGGACTCTACCTCACCGGGACGGCCATCGGCGACGGGGCGCTGGAGCATCTCCGGTGTTTCCCCAAGCTCGATACCCTTATCCTCTGGGACACGGCAATCAGCGATGCCGGGCTGCGGAACCTCCATGGACTCTTTAGCCTACGCGAGCTCATCCTGTGGAACACCCGGGTCACCGAGAAAGGGGTTGCCGAGTTGCGATCCCGCCTGCCCGGGTGCGACATCAGTAAGTAAGTGTTCAACCCGCGGCCTTACCTATATCTCGCTGACTGATGCCTGCTTGATGGCTGCAATCGCCTTGTTCAAGTGTTCTCTCCAGCCAATGTAGATCTCGACCGGGCGCGGGTGAGCGTCCTGCCCGAGGTTTGGGGCTCCCATCCGCTGGCTAGGGGCATGCCTACAAGGTGGCCCTCGCCATCTCGACCATCATCAGTCCATGCCGGGATGACGGGGAGGGACTGAACGCTTACGCAGTCGGAAGCGGGCAGGAGGCAAGACCGCACTGATGAGATCGAGGGTGAGCAGGATCAAGGTGAGTCACTTAATAATGGGGGCGGTCGGTTGGACAGAGCGCCTCAAGCCGGCGAGACCCAGACGCCCACATCCAGGGTGGCACCAGGAGGTCCCAGGTAGGCTCCGGCGACCGGTGGAACCAATTCGGGCAGGCGCGCGACCGCCACCGCGACGTGCTTGGCCCCAGCGAGCCCTCCCAGCGTGGGGTCGAACCCCTTCCAGCCTGCGCCCGGCAGATAGACCTCCGCCCAAGCATGCGTCGCCCCGAAATCCGCGTTGGACGGTGGCACCTGGAGATAGCCGCTGACGAACCGCGCCGCGAAGCCGAGCTGCCGTACTGTCTCCATGAACAGCCAGGCGAAGTCGCGGCAAGAGCCGGTCCCGAGACTGAGTGTCTGCGCGGCGGTTTGAACGCCTGGCGCCTCGCGCGCCTGATAGGTGAGTCGTTGCTGGATCTGGAGGCAGAGACGCTCCAACAGGGTGTAGGTCTGAAGGCGCTCACCCGGCGTCCAGACAGTTGCCAACCAGTCCACCAGGGCTGGTTCCGCTTCCTCGGTCGTCTCCATGTAGGCTGCCAGGACGACTTTGTCATTGGCTGAATAGCCGAAGGGGTAGTCGACGGCGTCATCCTCGACTAGAAAATCCAGTGGCGCCGGGTTGGACTGCTGGATGATGACCTCGCTTTCGATCAGGAGCTGGCTCGCAGTCGTATCGAAGGTCGCGATCGCCACGGAGTTGTCCTCCACGTCGCGATGCCAGCGCAGGGTCGCGGGGGGCGTGATCGTCAACGACGAGGATTCGATCCGCAGCTCGTGGCTTTCTCGCGGACGCAGGCGCAAGGCGTGCGGCTCGAGCCGCACCTCGGCGGGGAAGTTGTAGTAGGTGCGATGGAGGATTCGATAGCGCTGCATGAGTCACCGGCTGCTGCCAGGACGGGGATTGCTCGCCTGGCGTTGAAGGTTCAATTGGATCCCGAGCACGCCTCGATCCTACCAAGCACGCGGCGCGGCAGCCGATGGATGGCGAATCCGTCCTCCATTCTCAGTCACCTAACCGACTGAAAATGCAGCCGTCCAAGAGTCGCACCTCGTGGACGGCGAGCCAATAAAGGCCAGGATGGCCTTAATAGGAATCTCCCGAGGCATTCTGAGCCACTTTCTGTTTCCGGTAGAGGTGCATTATCGGACGCACGGACACGCCGTGCAGCACGATCGAGACGGTCACCGCCGCCAGGGTGATGGCGACGATCGGCTCCGCCAAGGGGCGAGGCAGGCCCTGATGGATGGCGTACATCAGGTAGTAGATCGACCCGATTCCACGGATCCCAAACCAACCGATCATGGTGCGCTGATCCCATGAGACCGGCGCGCCGAGTAGGCCCAGCCAGACCGACACCGGGCGAATCAGCAGGAAAAGGAGCAACAATAGCCACCCCGCACCGGCGGGAAGCCGGGTGAACGGCAGCATGGCCCCCACCGCCAGCACCACAACCAATTCGCTGACCCGCTCCATCTGTCCGTTGAACCCCCGCACCGCTTGCATCATGAAGGCGCTGGCGTGAACGGCATCGACGGCATGGCTCGCGGTCGGGTTGTCGGCAGGTTGGGCGGGCTGCCCGGTGGTCAGCAGGCGAATCTGGCCGGATTGCTCCTTTACCCGCTGCAGCGCCAGGCCCGCGGCGAGCACGGCCAGAAAGCCATAGGCATGGGCAAGCACGGCGGTCCCATAAGCGACTGCGATGAGTCCCAGGGCCAGAAACTCGTCGAGACCGATGGACTCCTGATGCCGGGCGCGCAGGTAGACCACCAGCCTGCCGATCAGTGCCCCGACGGCGCCACCGATCAGCAGACCGCCGGCAGTGGCCCAGACCACGTCCACCGCTAGCCAGCGCCAGCCTCCCCCCAGATCGTGCAGGCCCAACAGGCCCAGACCCAGCATCACGAAGGGAAATGCTGTGCCGTCGTTGAGTCCGCCCTCGCCGGTCAGGCTGAAACGCAGGCGATCGCGGTCACCCGAGGACTCGACCTGCACCGCCGTGGCCAACACCGGATCGGTCGGGGCGAGGATCGCTCCGAGCAGGACGCCAGCCCCGAGCGGTAGGCCGAGTCCCAGGACAGCTACCGCAGCGATCAGCGCAACGGTCAGGGTCATGGATACGAACGCTAGGCGCAGCGGCAACAGCCAATGCCGGCTCGATAGGGGTAGGCCCAGCTTCAGGCCAACGGAGAATAGCGAGATCAGCACCGCCACCTCGGTCACTCGCTCGAGGAGCGCGGCTTGGCCCAGGGGGTCGAGCGTCAGCACTCCCCAACCTGCCGGCCCCAGAGCAAAGCCGGCCGCCAGGTAGAGCATGGCGGTGCTCAAGGGCAACCGCTTCAGCAAGGTCCCCGACAGGACCATGGCGATCAGCAATGCGCCGATGATGAGGGCCCAGATCGCGAAGGTCATGGCGAGTGGAGGTCAAGAATGGTTTGCCTGCCCGGCTCCTGCCGATTATCCGCTAAGTGGCTGCCGAACCTCCGGCCAGGTGCCGGCCGGAAGGCCGCCCCCGGCGCGTGGTGTTGTGCGCATGTCCGCCTCCA
>Ga0316585_10000225_pt1 | contig 11839 bp, 7 predicted proteins | sample S_170502SCrBrC_D_FD_204517 | JGI IMG/M metagenome (GOLD analysis project Ga0316585, IMG submission 204517) | Rhizosphere microbial communities from salt marsh grasses in Alabama, United States - S_170502SCrBrC | ecosystem: Host-associated > Plants > Roots > Rhizosphere | place: USA: Alabama...
CCCACGACGAGGTGGTTTACGGCAAGGGATCTCTTTTGGGGAAAATGCCGGGAGACGACTGGCAGAAATTCGCCAATCTCCGCCTGCTGTTTGGTTACATGTACGCCCAACCCGGCAAGAAGCTGATCTTCATGGGTGGTGAATACGGACAGTGGAGCGAATGGGCGCACGATCGCAGTTTGGACTGGCACCAGCTCGAGTCTTCATTGCACGGCGGCCTGCAGCACTGGATGAAGGATCTCAATCGCCTGTATCGCACCGAGCCGGCCATGCACGAATCCGATTTCGCCTCCGATGGATTTCAATGGATCGATTGCAACGATGCCATTCACAGTACCATCAGCTTGATGCGGCGCGACCGCCAGGATGCCAAAGAGGTGATCGCCGTTTTCAACTTCACGCCGGTGCCCCGGTACAACTATCGCGTTGGTGCCCCCCGCAGCAGTTTCTGGCGGGAATTGCTCAACAGCGATGCCAGCGTTTACGGCGGCAGCGGTCAGGGCAACCTTGGGTCTATGGAAGCCACGCCGGTGCCGTTTCACGGCATGTCCCACTCCCTGAACTTGACCCTGCCGCCGTTATCGGCCGTGTTCTTGAGGTCCGCAGAGGATCCGTCATGATGAGAAGCCGCCGACTGGGAGCCACGCCCCTCGGTCACCGACGCTGCCGTTTCGAGGTGTGGGCTCCCCGGGCCGAAAGGGTCGACGTTCGGTTGATGGTGCCGCCGGACCGCCGGCATGCGATGGACAGACGCAGTGCAGGGTATTTCACGACGGTGCTGGACGATGTGCCACCGGATGCCCGCTACGTCTACCGGTTGTACGATGCGGATTCGAGCGTCAAGGAAAGACCGGACCCGGCATCGCGGTTTCAGCCCGACGGGGTGCATGAGGCCTCCGGCATCGTCTCGGTGGATTTCGACTGGGATGACGCCGGCTGGTGCGGGCGGCCTCTGAGCCGCTATGTCGTTTACGAGCTGCATGTGGGAACCTTTAGCCGGGAGGGGACCTTCGACGGCGTCGCTCGTCAGCTGGATGACCTCTCCGATCTCGGCGTCACCGCTGTCGAGCTCATGCCGGTGGCCCAGTTTCCCGGTGATCGCAACTGGGGCTATGACGGGGTGTACCCATTTGCCGTGCAGAACTCCTACGGCGGACCCGAAGGGTTGAAGCGTCTGGTGAATACCTGTCACCACAAAGGGCTGGCGGTGGTGCTCGACGTGGTTTACAACCACCTCGGACCGGAAGGCAACTACCTGAGAGATTTCGGCCCCTACTTCACAGATTTCTACCGGACACCGTGGGGGGAAGCCGTCAACTTCGATGGGCCTCACAGCGACCAGGTGCGCCGCTATTTCATCGAAAACGCCCTTCAATGGATCGACGAATTCCATGTCGACGCCCTGCGGCTGGACGCCGTTCACGCCATCATGGATTTTTCCGCCCGGCCGTTTTTGGAGGAGCTAGGCCGGATCGTGCACCGCAAGGCCGAAGAACTGAACCGGCGCATCTACCTGATCGCCGAGAGCGCTCTCAACGACACGCGCATTATCCGCCCAAGGGAGCTGGGCGGCTTCGATCTCGATGCCCAGTGGAACGACGACTTTCATCACAGCCTTCACACCGTGCTGACAGATGAGCGATCCGGATACTACCGCGACTACAACGGTCTCGAGGATTTGGCGAAAGCCTTGCAGAAAGGGTACGTCTACTCGGGTCAGTACTCTGCATACCGACAACGGGCCCACGGCAATTCTTCCCGAAACGTACCGGCCAGGCAACTGGTGGTATTCGCCCAGAACCACGACCAGGTCGGCAACCGGATGCAGGGCGACCGGCTGACCGGGGTGGTGTCCTTCGAAAAACAGAAGCTGGCCGCCGGCCTGGTGCTCCTGTCGCCGTTCATCCCGTTGATTTTCATGGGTGAGGAATACGGGGAAACAGCGCCGTTTCTGTATTTCGTCAGCCACGGCGATCCGGAACTGGTCGAGGCTGTCCGGGAGGGCCGCCGACGTGAGTTCGCCGCCTTCGACTGGCATGCCGACACCCCGGATCCTCAGGACGAGCAGACTTTTCTGCGATCCAAATTGAACCGGTCCCTGCAGGGGGAAGACCGCCATCGAACACTGTACGATTTTCACCGGGAATTGCTGGGCCTGCGCACCCGGATTCCCGCCCTGGCAAGCCTGAGCAAGAAAAACACGACGGTGTCATGCGACCCGCAGCAGAACCTGCTTTTGGTGCGGCGCCGCTTCGATGACCAGGAGATCGACTTATTGTTCAATTTCAACGAAGAGGCGGGAAAGATCCGGATAAATCTGCCTGCAGGGCATTGGCGCAAAAGGATCGATTCAGCCGAACCCCGCTGGATGGGCCCCGGAAGCGGGGTCCCCGATACCCTGCAGACGAATGGAACGATGGAACTCGAAGCGGCGCCTCACTGCGTTGTGGTATTCGCCAGGGAGCGGTCAGGCTGACGCAGTCGAGGAAGCATTCGGTTAAATCTTCAGCGTCTTGATTTTATTGTTCTTGGTGCGGGAAGTGACACCCGACGCCTCGACATCACCGTCGACGGAGACGAAAGAAGGAACCCGACATGACGCAACACAACATCTGCATTCACGGCCATTTCTATCAGCCGCCCCGCGAGAATCCCTGGCTGGAGGAGATCGAGATCCAGGACTCCGCCCATCCGTACCATGACTGGAACGCCCGCATCACGGCCGAATGCTATACCCGCAATGCCGCCGCCCGCATCCTGGACGAAAAGGAGCGTATCGTCCGAATCACCAATAATTACGCCCGGATGAGCTTTAATTTCGGACCGACGCTGCTCCACTGGATGGCGCAAAACAGCCCCGAGGTCTATGCGGCCATATTGGAGGCCGACCGGCGCAGCAGGAAAAGATTTTCGGGTCACGGTTCGGCGATTGCCCAGGCTTATAACCACATGATTCTTCCGCTGGCCAACACGGCCGATCGCACCACGCAGATTTTGTGGGGCATCCGTGACTTCCAGCATCGCTTCGGAAGGGCACCGGAAGGAATGTGGCTCCCGGAGGCGGCGGTGGATCTGGAAACCCTGGCCATCATGGCCGAAATGGGAATCACGTTCGCCATTTTGAGCCCTTACCAGGCCAGTCGCGTGAGACCGATGGGCGTCGACGGTTGGAGCGACGTGAGCGACGGATCCATCGACCCGCGCATGCCTTATGTGCAGCAACTTTCCGCAAACCGCAGCATGGTCATTTTTTTCTACGATGGACCGATCTCCCGGGACGTGGCCTTCAATGGCCTGCTGAACAACGGGGAGGCCTTCGCCGGACGTTTGCTGGCGGCATTTGAAGAAGAGCGCGATGACAATCAGCTGGTCCACATCGCAACCGACGGGGAAACCTTCGGTCATCACCACCGATACGGCGACATGGCACTGGCCTATGCGCTGGAGAAGATCGATTCCGGCAATTCGGCGCGGTTGACCAATTACGGAGAATTCCTCGAGAAACAGCCCCCGACCTGGGAAGTGGAGATCAAGGAAAACACCGCCTGGAGTTGTGCGCACGGAGTCGAACGCTGGAGAAGCGACTGCGGCTGCCAATCCGGCCGGCGACCGGACTGGAACCAGAGCTGGCGGGAACCGCTTCGCAACGCGCTGGACTGGCTGCGGGATGCGTTGGCGGAAGCGTTTGTCGAAAATTCCCGTGATTTTTTTGCCGATCCGTGGCAGGCGCGCAACGACTACATCGAGGTGATACTCGACCGTTCAACGGAAAACATCGACCGGTTCCTGAAGCGGCACCTGACGGCTCCGCCGAACGAAACGAATCGCTTACGGGCCCTGAAGCTTCTGGAGGTGCAGCGCCAGGCCATGTTGATGTATACGAGCTGCGGTTGGTTTTTCGATGAACTGTCGGGAATCGAGACCGTTCAGGTCATTCAGTATGCCGGCCGTGCCGTACAGTTGGCCGAGGAGCTGTTCGAGTCCGAAATCGAAACGCCGTTTTTGGAGAAACTGGCCGCGGCCAAAAGCAATATCCCCAAACACAAGGACGGGCGCCACATCTACGAGAAGTGGGTGAAGCCCTCCAGCGTGGATCTGAAAAAAGCCGCAGCCCATTATGCCATCAGCTCGTTTTTCGAAGACTATCCCCAAACGGTTTCCATATACTGCTATTTCATCGAAAACCTCGACAACCGCAGCGCGGAAGCCGGTAAAGCCAAGATCGCCGTGGGCCGGGCTCAGCTCACCTCGCAGATCACGCGCGAGACCGCGCAGTTTCACTACGCCGTCTTCCACATGGGAGATCACAGCATCAGCTGCGGGATCAGCCGGTTCGATGAAAAGGCGTATTCCCGCATGGCGGATGAAGTCCTAGGTGTTTTCGACAAAAGCGATATTCCGGGGGTGTTCCGGTGTTTCGGGAAATACTTCCAAGACGCCATATATTCTCTCATGTCTCTGTTCCGCGACGAACAGCGCAAGGTGTTGAACACGATTCTGGAGGCCACCACGACGGACGCCCTCGCGATGTACCGTCAACTCTACGACAACCACGTATCGCTGATGCGCTTCATCAACGATTCGAGCAGCCGGATTCCCAAAGCGCTCGATGTTGCCGGTGAGATCGTGGTCAACAGCGACCTGAATCGAGAATTCGACCGAGAAGTGTTCGATTACGACGCCATCCACACTCTGATCGAGGATGCCGAACGGGCCGGTATCGCCCTGGATGCCGATACCCTCGAATTTACCCTGCGAAACAGGCTGGAGCAGTTGGCCCGCAAGTTCCAGGCGGCTCCTGACGACCTCGATCTGCTGGACCGGCTGGCGCGGGGTGTCGAGCTCGCCGTCGAACTTCCCTTTCTCGTCAGGTTTCAGGAGATCCAGAACATTCACTACACCCTGGGGCAGAAAAAATATGCCGACTTCCGCGCGCGGGCCGATGAAGGTGACGACGACGCCCGGCAATGGGTGGCGACGTTTCTCCACCTGGCGGAAGTTCTGAAGATCCGGCCCCCGACGGATGAGTAAGGTAAACACTATGAATGTTCCCATCGCCACATATCGACTGCAGCTTCAACCCGAATTTGGTTTCGCTCGAGCCGCCGACATCGTTTCCTACCTGTCCGAGCTGGGCATTTCGCACGTTTACGCCTCGCCGGTATTCCGCGCCCGCAAAGGAAGCTCACACGGCTACGACTGCGTGGACCCCAATGCCTTGAACCCCGAGCTGGGATCGCCGGACGACTGGACATTCCTCGTGGAGCGGCTGCGGGAGTCCGATATGGGGTGGCTGCAGGATATCGTCCCCAACCACATGGCTTTCGATGTCGACAACCGGATGCTGGCGGATGTGCTCGAAAACGGGACGTCTTCGAGGTTCCACGATTATTTCGACATCTACTGGAACCATCCCGCCAAGGACTTGAAGGGCCGGGTGATGGCGCCTTTTTTAGGGCAACGCTACGGTGAGTGCCTCGAAAATGGCGACATCCGGATCGTCTATGACCGCGACGGCTTTGCGGCGACATACGGCGACCTGAAATTTCCACTGCATATCGAGACGTATCTGAACATCCTCGACCAGCCCACGGCATCGATCAAGGCCGAACTCGGGGAAGAAGACCCGGCCTACAATCGCTGGATCGACGCTCTCGACGATCTGGAAAGCCTGGTGCTGCAGCTGGATGCCGGGGTCCGGCAGGATCACGGCCGCGCCATCAAACAAACCCTGTGGGATCTTTTCTGCGGCAATGCCGTCATCCGGCGGATGCTCTCCGAATCCCTGCAGCGTTTCAACGGAGAGCCCGGCAACATCCACAGCTTCCAGCGGCTGGACGGGCTCCTGTCGCAACAGCGCTTTCGATTGTGCTACTGGCAAGTCGCCAACGAAGAAATCAACTACCGCCGTTTTTTCGACATCAACGAGTTGATCGCGCTGCGCCAGGAGAAAAGGGCGGTCTTCGAGCACACCCATCGGCTGCTGGGACAACTGGCCTCCGAAAAAAGCGTGAGCGGCGTTCGCATTGATCACATCGACGGACTGGCGGACCCCGGGAAGTATCTTCAACGGTTGCGCCGCTGCCTCGGAGAAGACGCCTATATCCTGGTGGAGAAAATCCTCGCACCCGAAGAGCCTCTTTCCATCGGCTGGCCGGTGCAGGGCACAACCGGCTATGACTTCGCCCACTGGCTCAACGCCCTGTTCGTGTACCGGGAAAATGAAACCCGCTTTACCGACATTTACACCGGCTTCAGTGGACGGACGGAATCTTTCGAAGACGTGGTCTATTCCGCCAAAAAGTGGGTCCTGGCATCCCGCATGGCCGGAGACCTCGACAATCTTGCCCGGCGGATTAAAAAAATATCCGCCCTGAAGAGCTTTGCCGACAACCTGACCTTGAGCCGACTCAAGAGTGCCCTTTCGGAGGTGCTCGCGCGGTTTCCCATTTATCGAACCTACCTTGGAAAGGACAATGGCCGCCCCGACGACCGGGCCGTCGTCGAGGCGGCGATTTCTCGAGCGGTTCTCGAATATCCGCATCTGCACATCGAAGCCGAGTTTCTCCGCAACCTGCTTCTCGAAAACGTGCCTTTCGACGAAGCCCTCGACGATGTCGAGATCGTCAAACAGTGCGGCAGGGCCGTCCGGGCATTCCAGCAACTGTCGGCGGCGCTGATGGCCAAAGGATTCGAAGACACGGCCTTCTACAGGTATCATCGGCTCGTCTCCCTGAATGAGGTCGGCAGTGCGCCGGATCGCTTCGGCTGCAGTGTCGAACGGTTCCACACGGTGATCGCGCGAAGGGCGGACGACTGGCCCCATGCCATGAACAGCACCGCGACCCATGACTCGAAGCGGGGTGAAGACGTGCGGGCCAGATTGAATGTATTGTCCGAAATACCGACGGAATGGAAAACGAGAATCGACGCCTGGCACAGGTTCACCCGCGGTCACCGGATGCGGAAGGGGCCGAATACGGTTCCCGACAAAAACACGGAGTACCTCCTGTACCAGACCCTGCTCGGAGCCTGGCCGCAGGGCCGACCCGTGACCCACCGGTTCGTGGAACGGATCAACGCCTACATGATCAAGGCGGCCCGGGAAGCCGGTGAGCACACGTCCTGGCTCGAACCCGAAGAGCAATATGAGACGGCCCTCGCCGGATTCGTGGAGAGCATCCTCGACCCGTCGCCGAAGAATGAATTTCTGCCGGCCTTCATACCATTCTGCAAAAAAATCGCTTTTTTCGGGCTGTTTAATTCGCTGTCCCAGTGCCTGCTGAAAATCGCGGCCCCCGGTATTCCGGATTTCTATCAGGGCACGGAGCTGCCGCAACTCGCCCTGGTGGATCCTGACAATCGCCGGCCGGTGACCTACGACAAGCGCCGGCAGCTGCTGAAAACAATTGTGAAAGCGTCTTCCGATCCCCTGACACAGGTGGCGGAGCTGCTGGCAAACAGAGACGACGGAAGGGTCAAGCTCTTTGTCATAGCCCGCACCCTCGCCACCAGGCGACAACGAAAGGAATTATTCCAGTCCGGACGCTACCTGCCGCTAGAAGCCGGCGGGCCTTTTCGCCGTCACATCGTTGCTTTTGCCCGCGTGGCCGGCGAGCAGTGGTTTGTCGCGGTGGTGCCGCGCTTTCTCACCGCGCTGGTGGGCGAGGACCAGGATCCGCTCGGCAAGAATGTCTGGAGCGACACCACTGTCAGCCTTCCGCCGGAGGCCCCGCGTTCCTGGCGCAACATCTTTACCCGGCAATCGATACAAGGGGCTGCGGGAATCGCTGTTAGCGACGTCCTGCAACATTTTCCAGTGGCCCTGCTTCTGGGGGACCAAACGCGATGAGCGTGCGATCAAGCGGCATTCTACTGCATCCCACCAGCCTTCCGTCCGCTTGCGGGATTGGCGACCTGGGTCCCTCGGCTTACCGCTTTGCCGATTTTCTGGTGATGACCGGTCAACGGCTCTGGCAGATGCTGCCGCTCAATCCAACCGAAAGTATTTACGGGCATTCGCCCTACCACAGTCCGTCGGCCTTTGCCGGCAACCCGCTTCTGATCAGTCCGGAGCCGCTGGTGCAGCAAGGCCTGCTGCAGCAATCGGAATCGAAGGCGGACCGCCGATGGTCTGAGCAAAAGGTTGCTTTCAGCCGGATCGTCCGTTCCAAACAACGTCTGTTGGAGAGGGTTTGCGAGAGATTTGGCACCGAGGGGGACACGACCGATTTCGACCGTTTCTGCCGGAACTCCGGTTGGCTCGACGACTTTGCCCTTTACATGGTCTTGCGCAGCCATTATCGCTCCCGCGTCTGGCCTGAATGGCCCCGCTCCTTGCGTGAGCGACGACCGAAAGCCCTGCAGGACGTCAGGCGAAAATTCAAGGACCCGATTCGCAACCAAAAGATTCTACAGTACCTCTTCTTTCAGCAGTGGGACGCCCTCAAACGCTATTGCAACCGTCGACAGATCCGCTTGATCGGCGACATGCCGATTTACGTGCCACTCGACAGCGCCGATGTGTGGGCGCATCCGGAGTGCTTCAAATTGACCCGCGGCGGCCGGCCGACGGCTGTCTCCGGCGTGCCGCCGGACTATTTCAGCGCCACCGGGCAACTCTGGGGGCATCCCGTTTACGACTGGAAGAGCTTACAGGAGAAAGGTTACGGTTGGTGGGTCGATCGGATGCAGCATCACTTGCAGCTGTACGACCTTACACGAATCGATCACTTTCGCGGGCTGGTCGCTTACTGGGAAGTGCCCGCCCGTGCCAAGACCGCCGTCAACGGCCATTGGGTGCCGGTGCCGACCGAAGAATTTCTCGATCGACTCGTCAAGCGCTTCGGAAGACTGCCGGTGATTGCCGAAGACCTGGGAACCATCACAGCGGATGTCCGCGAGGTTATCAACCGTTACGGCTTTCCGGGCATGCGGGTGCTGCTTTTCGCTTTCGGCGGGGACTTCCCGAACGGGTCATTTCTGCCGCATCGCCACGAGCCGAACTGTGTCGTTTACACCGGCACCCACGACAACAACACAATTAGAGGCTGGTTCGAAAAAGAGGCCGATTCGAAAACCAAAACCAACCTGTTCCGCTACCTGGGCCGGCAAGTGCCGGTCGAGGAGTTGCACTGGGAACTCATCCGGATGGCCATGGTGTCGACGGCGGAGACGGTGATCGTTCCCCTCCAGGACGTGTTGGGGCTGGGTTCGGAGGCGCGGATGAACCGGCCCGCCAGCCGCAGAGGCAATTGGCTGTGGCGTTTTGGATGGGATACGCTCGGTTCCGAAACGACCGACCGGCTGCGGGATATCACCGAGACTTACGGTCGAAATTAACCAATCGGCAGCGGACGCTCCCTCCTGGGCGGCTATTGCGACAGGTGCCGCAGCGAGGCCCGGATGAAGGCCGGGAGGTCGCCGGGGTTTCGGCTGGAGAGGAGAGCGCCGTCTTCGACGACTTCTCGATCCTGGAACTCGGCGCCGGCGTTTTTGATGTCCTGGATGACGGACTTATAGCCGGTGATTTTGCGGCCGCGGAGCACGTCGGCGGTGATCAGCAATTGCGCGGCGTGGCAGATGGCAAAGACCGGCTTGCCGCTGCGAACGAAATCGCCCGCAAACCGAACGGCTTCCTCATTCACGCGCAGTTTGTCGGGGGAATATCCCCCGGGAATCAAGAGGGCGTCGAAATTTTCCACGGCCACCGTATTGACGGCTTCATCGATGGTCACAGCCGTATTGTCTTTTTTACCATGAACGGTTTCTCCGGCCTTCAGTCCAACATGAACCAGAGAGTGTCCAGCCTCGCGAAACGCCTTTGCCGGTTCGGTGTACTCAGAATCCTCAAACATATCGGTGATGATCACGGCGATTCGACTCATGAGATCCTCCTTGCTTTTTCGGTTTCCGGATGATTGTTTCTGCCTTCAGAACGCCGTTGGGATTTGAAAATACCGGTTTCTACAAGCCGGGCTCTTCTTTCTCCTTGCGGCAGCCGCCGGTAGCTGTCGAGCAACCTCTTCGCACTGAATGGCGGCATTCGATGGACTCCTTTACCTGTCTTCTTCCAGTTCGATCTTCATGGAAAGAAAATTGAGCAGATCCTTCAGGGCAATGATCCCCAACAACCGGCCGTCTTTGACTTCCATAAGGCGGCCGGCGCTGTTGCGGTGCATTCTCGCCAGTGCTTTCACGGCGTCGGTTTCGGGCTCGATCGTGTTTTCGTCGCTGCACTTCTCGGCCGCTTCGCCGACGGTCGTTTCGCTCCATCGATCACGCGGTATTTGCTTTACCTGACGGGTGGTGATGCAGCCGATCAAACGGTTGCCGTCAACGACCGGAAAGAGCTTGTGGTGGTAGCGGTAGATGTAGTCCTCTACCAGTTGCGTCACGCTGGTCTCGGGAGAAACCGTCACCGGGTCTTGGTTCATGAAGCGCTGCAGGGATTCTCCTTCCAACGTCCGGCGCGTGAGCAGTTGCTGGTATGACATTTTGGCGGCGTTTCGAATGAACAGGCCGATCAGGAAAAACCACATACCGCCGACGAAATAACCGACGAGAACGCGGAGCACGCCCAGTGCAATCAGCAACAGTCCGAATCCTTCGCCGAACTGCGATGCCAGACGGGTCGCCCACCGCAGGTTGCCCTTCCAGGCCCAGAGCGCGGCGCGCAGTATCCGACCGCCGTCCAGCGGGAAGGCCGGCACCAGGTTGAAAACGGCCAGGATGACGTTGATCATTCCGAGATAGCCCATGACACCGCCGATCGTCGTCGGCCAGCCGGCCGTCTGCCCCAGGCGGTTGAGGCCGTAAAAGATGGCGGCCATAACAAAACTCGATATTGGTCCAACGACGGCGATGAGGAATTCGTCCCGGGCGCTCCGCGGCTCTGCGTTCATCTCGGCCACGCCCCCGAAGATGAAAAGCGTGATGCCTTTCATCGGCACGCCGGTGCGTCGCGCCACCAGGGAATGGCAGAATTCATGCGCGACGATGGACACAAACAGGCCCACGGCCCCGATGATGCCCATTATCCAATACTGCCGGGTTGACAGGTTCTGGAATTTAAATGGAAAATATCCGGTCGACAGGGACCAGGCCACCAATATCGCCAGCACGATCCACGTGGCGTCGATGCCCACTTCGAATCCGAAAAGCCGGAAGAGTTTGAGTTTACGGTTGAACAAGATCTTTCCCTCTGTCAGGCTACCGTTTCATCGAGTGTCCGATTCACAGATGAGATTTGTTTTCGCCGGGCAAGGCCGCGGCCGAAATTCCCCATAACATTCCCGGCTGGCGGGATACCGGTGGGAAAAAGGCCAACTCTTGGTGGACACGATAGCCAGGCCGGCAAAAATCCAACGAAAAGCGTCCGGCGACCGTGACGACCGGGCCCTCGGCATGCTTCCAAAAAGCAACCCTACAGTATCCACCGGTTGCGAAGCTGACTATTCCGTCAATCCAGTATTTTGCGGGTCTGGAGAGCTTAGGCGACCGGCAATCTGCCGGTAATTGGACCGTGTCCTGTCAATACCATAACGAAATCGGTCAACGCTTGGATGATGAAGATGGAGGCGCACGTTTCTCGACGGTTGCCGGTATCGGCTGTTGTTTATGAATCGATACGGGAATGACAGGCTGGAAGTCTTGGTTGAATGAGCCCTGCGATTATTTGCCGTATTTTAACGCGCTCATCCCGAATAAAGACTTTCCGGCATCATGCGAAGGTTTCGACCATTTAATTTCCGCCAACGAGGTTGTGTGGAAATCGTCAATGAGGCTCGGATGACCGGCATTGCTGAAAAGGGCATTCACCTTCACCAGAACGATGGCA
>Ga0316585_10000226_pt1 | contig 11796 bp, 8 predicted proteins | sample S_170502SCrBrC_D_FD_204517 | JGI IMG/M metagenome (GOLD analysis project Ga0316585, IMG submission 204517) | Rhizosphere microbial communities from salt marsh grasses in Alabama, United States - S_170502SCrBrC | ecosystem: Host-associated > Plants > Roots > Rhizosphere | place: USA: Alabama...
TGGGTCTGGCGCAACACTCGGATTGCACCAACATGGTGCAGTTGACCGTCGAAGGACCCGAAAACGCGCACGATCGATGAGCATAATGCTCGCGGAACGCCACGGAACCCGAAGCCCTATAATTGCTTTTCGACAGAACGTAGCCCCTCGGAGAACGCCTCATGTTGGAGCCGAAAACGCTCGACGACCTCGCCCGCCGCCTTGCCGAGAGCATGCCGGAGGGCGTGAAAGTGTTGCGCGAAGACCTAAGCCGCGGCTTCCGCTCGACGCTGGAGACGGGGCTCGCACGACTCGACCTGGTGACGCGCGAGGAGTTCGACGTGCAGTCCGCCGTGCTCGCGCGCACCCGCGCCAAGCTGGAGGCGCTCGCCCTGCGGGTCGCCGAGCTGGAGGCCGCGGCCGGCCACGGCAGTGCCGGCCAGCAGGCGCCGCAGGCGGACTGACCCGGGAGGCGCGGCGGGTCATGCCCGCTGCGCCCCGTCCCGACGCACCGCGCACGGAACCTCGCCGTCATGGGCCTCTGCGTCCTGCATAGCCGAGCGCGGGAGGGTATGCGCGCACCGGAGGTCGTGGTCGAGGTCTACGCCGGCGGCGGCTTACCCGCCATGTCCATCGTCGGGCTGCCGGAGCTCGCCGTGAAGGAGAGCCGCGACCGGGTGCGCGGTGCCATCCTCAACGGTCGCTTCGAGTTTCCCGCCGGGCGGGTCACCATCAACCTCGCCCCGGCGGACCTGCCGAAAGAGGGCGGGCGCTTCGACTTGGCGATCGCTGTCGGCATTCTCGGCGCCTCGGGGCAGGTGCGCACCGGGTCGCTGCCCGGCCTGGAGCTACTTGGCGAGCTGGCGCTCACCGGGGCGCTGCGGCCCGTCTCCGCGGTGCTGCCGGCGGCACTGGCCGCCCGCGACGCCGGCCGTGCGCTGCTGCTGCCGCGGGCGAACGCGGCCGAGGCGGCGCTGGTCGACGGGCTCGACATCCTGCCGGCGGAGCACTTGCTGGAGGTCTGCGCACACCTCAATGGCGACACCGCCATCGCCCCCTTCGATGCACCGGAGGCGCGCGAGCACCGGCCGCGCTACCCGGATTTGGCCGACGTGCAGGGGCAGGAGCACGCCAAGCGCGCGCTGGAGATCGCCGCCGCCGGTGGCCACAGCCTGCTCTTCATCGGCCCGCCGGGTACGGGCAAATCCATGCTCGCGAACCGCCTGCCGGGCATCCTGCCGACCCTGGCGGATGACGAGGCGCTGGAAGTCGCCGCCATCCGCTCCGTCAGCGGCCAGGCCGAGGTAGACCCCGCCAGCTGGCGGGAACGGCCGTTCCGCGCTCCGCACCACACCGCCTCCGGTGTCGCGCTGGTGGGCGGAGGGGGCACGCCGCGCCCGGGGGAGATCTCGCTCGCGCACCTGGGCGTGCTGTTCCTGGACGAGCTGCCGGAGTTCGACCGGCGCGTGCTGGAGGTGCTGCGCGAGCCCTTGGAGTCCGGGCGCATCCATATCTCCCGCGCCGCGCGGCACGCGGAGTTTCCGGCGCGCTTCCAGCTGGTGGCGGCCATGAATCCTTGCCCCTGCGGTTACCTGGGCGACCCGCAGGGCCGCTGCCGCTGCACCGCCGAGCAGGTGGCCCGGTACCGGGCGCGCATCTCCGGACCGTTGCTGGACCGCATCGACCTGCAGCTGGAGGTGCCGCGGCTGCCGGCTGAGCGCCTGACCGCCCCGGGCAGCCCGGCGGAGCCCAGCGCCGCAGTGCGTGCCCGGGTCGAGCGGGCGCGCGCTCGCCAACGCCAGCGCGCCGGTTGCACCAATGCCGCGCTCGACACCGGCGCGCTGGAACGGCACTGTCCGCTGGACGATCACGGCCGGCAACTGGTGACCCAGGCCATGCACCGGCTATCGCTGTCGGCCCGTGCCTATCACCGGATTCTCAAGGTGGCGCGCACCATCGCGGACCTCGCGGACAGCGATGCCATCACGGTGGCCCACCTCGGGGAGGCCATCGGCTACCGTCGGCTGGACCGCGGCGGCGCCGCGCAGCCGGGCGCCGGGGGCTGACATGTTGGCGCTTTCCCAGATCAGCCTGCGCCGCGGCCCGAAGCTGTTGCTGGAGGATGCGGATCTGCGCGTGCATCCGGGCCAGAAAGTGGGCCTCACCGGGGCCAACGGTTGCGGCAAGTCGAGCCTGTTCGCATTGCTACTGGGCGAGCTGGCGCCGGACGCGGGCGAGGTCTCGCTGCCGCCGGACTGGCGCATCGCCCATGTCGCCCAGCATACGCCCGGCGGCGAGCAGGCGGCCATCGACTTCGTCATCGACGGCGACGAGGAGCTGCGTCAAGTCCAGCGCGATCTCGCAGCGGCGGAGCAGGTCGGCGACGGTGTGCACCAGGCCGAGCTGCACGGCCGTCTGGAGGCGATCGGCGGCTACACGGCGGAGAGTCGCGCGGCGCGGCTGCTGCATGGCCTGGGCTTCGCGGTGGGCGAGGAGCGCCGGCCCGTGTCCAGCTATTCCGGTGGCTGGCGTATGCGTCTCGCGCTGGCGCAGGCGCTCATGTGCCGCTCCGACCTACTGCTGCTGGACGAGCCCACCAATCATCTGGACCTAGACGCCGTCATTTGGCTGGAAGGTTGGCTCAAGGCCTATCCGGGGACGCTCTTGCTGATCTCCCACGACCGGGACTTTCTGGATACGACAGTTGACCGGATCTGCCACATGGAGCGGCGCGCGCTCAAGCTGTATGTCGGCGGCTACTCTGCTTTCGAGCGCCAGCGCGCCGAGCAGCTCGCCCAGCAGCAGGCGGCCCATGCGCGCCAACAGCGTGAGATCGCACACATGCGCGCCTTCGTGGACCGCTTCCGCGCCAAGGCCACCAAGGCGCGTCAGGCGCAAAGCCGGCTCAAGGCTTTGGAGCGCATGGAGCTGATTGCACCGGCGCACGTGGACTCGCCGTTCCGCTTCGATTTCCGTGCACCGCAGGCCAAGCCTGATCCGCTGCTGCGGCTGGAGGGTGTCAGCGCCGGCTACCCTGAGCGGACCGTGCTGTCCGGCCTTTCCATGAGCCTGCGCCCGGATGACCGCATCGCACTCTTGGGCCCCAATGGCGCCGGCAAGTCCACGCTCATCAAGCTGCTGGCCGGCCGGCTGGCGCCGCTCGCGGGTCAGCGGGAAGAAGGGCAGGGCCTCGCCATCGGCTACTTCGCCCAGCATCAAGTGGATCAGCTGGACCCGGCCGCCTCGCCGCTGAAGCACTTCGAGCGGCTGGAAGCGGAGGCAGGGCAGCGCGGTGGCAAGCCGGCCACCGAGCAGCAGCTGCGCGACTTCCTCGGTGGTTTCGGCTTCACCGGGGAGCGCGCCACCGAGCCCGTCGCACCCTTTTCGGGCGGCGAGAAGGCCAGGCTCGCGCTAGCGCTCATCGTGTGGCAACGCCCGAACCTGCTGCTGTTGGACGAGCCGACCAACCACCTGGATCTCGACATGCGCCTCGCCCTCAGCGAGGCCCTGCTCGGGTTCGACGGCGCGCTGGTGCTCGTCTCGCACGACCGTCACCTGCTGCGTGTCACCTGCGACACCCTGCTGCTGGTGGACGCCGGCCGTGCCGCGCCCTTCGACGGTACCCTCGAGGACTACCCCGCCTGGCTCGCCGCCCGCGCCAAGTCGATGAATGGCGAGCCCGATGCATCCGAGCCTGCGTCGACGCTAACCCCATCGAACAATGCCGACAGCGCCATTTCGCGCAGAGAACAGCGCCGTCGCGAAGCGGAGCAGCGCGCCCGGCTCCAGCCCATCAGGCGCCGCGTGGACAAGCTCGAAGCGGACGTTCAGCGGCTGACGGCCCGCCGCCACGCCCTGGAGCGGGAACTGGCCGATCCCGCCCTCTACACCGACGACGCCAAGCCGCGACTACTGGCGCTGCTGTCCGACAAGCAGGGCGTCGATGCCGAGCTGGAGCAGGCCGAGGCCGACTGGCTCGACGCGGCAGCAGAGCTGGAAGCCTTGCAAGACTAGACCTGACGATCGCCCGGCAGCGCTGGCGAAGCAACGACTGCCTCCCCGGGAGCGCCGGCTTCAGCCGGCCGTCGCGGGTCGGCGGCCTCGAGTTGGCATACCCTGAGCCCTCTTCAGGTAGCGAGATGGCCGCCGAATCCTCGCCCAAAGTGGGGCGACTTGCTGCTTCGAGTCAGTCGCTATTGAAAAATCCCGTCCTCGATCCGCACAAACGCCTTCGCGCCGAGGCGGGGGCGCGTTATCTTTAGCGTCAACGCAGCGCCCCGACGGATCGTTTCTTGCAGGCTTCGGCTTCTTGCGGAACGGCAGACGGAGCCCGCCGCCTATGCCGCCGACGACCCCGCCGCGGTTCCACTTCCGACCCTATTCCCGGATCACGCTTTCATGTCCCCGTTCAAAGATCTTAGTCAGAGCACGCCGAAAGAGGCCCTGTTCACGCTTGCCCCGCTGCCGATGGACAAGGGTGGCATCGCTGCCGATTTTCAACGCTACTACGCCCACACCTTGGGCCGTGATCGCGACTGCAAATCCGCTTACTACCCGTACAAGGCGCTCGCCATCACGCTGCGCGACCGGCTGATGGAGCGCTGGAAGCGGACCCGTGCGGCCCATGACGAGGCCAACTGCAAGCGCACCTACTACCTGTCGCTGGAGTTCCTGATGGGGCGCTCGCTGTCCAATGCGCTGCTCAACCTGGGCATCGACGATGCCGCCCGTCAGGCCTTGTACGAGCTGGGCCTGGTGTACGAGGAGCTCGAGTCCGCGGAGATGGATGCGGGCCTCGGCAATGGCGGCCTTGGGCGGCTCGCGGCCTGCTTCCTGGACAGCTGCGCGACCTTGCAGCTACCGGTGAAGGGCTATGGGCTCCGCTACGAGTACGGCATGTTCCGCCAGCTCATCGAGAATGGCCGGCAGGTGGAGGAGCCGGACCACTGGATGCGCGACGGCAATCCCTGGGAGCTGGAGCGCCCGGAGTACACCCAGCGCATTCCGTTCTTCGGTCACACCGAGACCTACAAGGACGATTCCGGCCGCGAGCACCGGCGGTGGGTCAACACCCATGACGTGCTGGCAGTGCCCTACGACATCCCGATCCCCGGCTACAAGAACGATACGATCAACACGCTACGGCTATGGTCCGCGGCAGCGACGGACGAGTTCGACCTCGGCGAGTTCAACGCCGGCAGCTATCCGGAGTCGGTGGCCGCCAAGAACGACGCCGAGCACATCACCATGGTGCTCTACCCCAACGACGCCAGCGAGAACGGCAAGGAGCTCCGGCTGCGGCAGCAGTTCTTCCTGGCCTGCGCCAGCATCAAGGACGTGCTGCGCGAGTGGATTCGTCTGCACGGGCGGGACTTCGGCGAGTTCGCGGACAAGAACTGCTTCCAGCTCAACGACACGCATCCTGCCGTGTCGGTGCCGGAGCTGATGCGCCAGCTCATCGACGAGCAGCACCTGGACTGGGACACCGCCTGGGGTATCACCACCCGCACCATGGCCTACACCAACCACACCCTGCTGCCGGAGGCGCTGGAGCGGTGGCCCGTGCGTCTGTTCCAGCAGCTGTTGCCGCGGGTCCTGGAGATCATCTACGAGATCAATGCCCGCTTCCTGTCCCAGGTGGCCGCACGCTGGCCGGGCGACATGGATCGCCAGCGGCGGATGTCGCTCATCGAGGAAGGGTACGACCCGCAGGTGCGCATGGCCTACCTCGCCATCGTCGGCAGCTTCTCCGTCAATGGTGTCGCCGCGCTGCACTCGGAGCTGCTCAAGCAGGGTCTGTTCCGGGACTGGCACGATCTCTGGCCACAGAAGTTCAACAACAAGACCAACGGGGTCACACCGCGTCGCTGGCTCGCCATGTGCAATCCCGGCCTGCGGGAGCTGTTGGACGAGACCATCGGCAAGGACTGGGTGCACGATCTCGCGCGCCTTGAGGGGCTGGCGCCGAAGGCCGAGGATGTCGCCTTCCGCGAGCGCTGGGACGGCATCAAGCGCGACAACAAGGCGCGGCTGGCGAGCCTGGTGGCCGCCACCTGCCAGGTCGAGTTTCCGCTGGAGTTCATGTTCGATGTGCAGGTGAAGCGCATCCACGAGTACAAGCGCCAGCTACTGAACGTCCTGCATGTGATCCATCTCTACACCCGCATCAAACGCGGCGACCTCGACATCGGCGCGCCGCGCTGCGTACTCATCGGCGGCAAGGCAGCCCCGGGCTACGAGATGGCCAAGCTCATCATCAAGCTCATCAACAACGTCGCCAAGGTCGTCAATTCGGACCCCGAGGTCCGCGACTGGCTGCGCATGGCCTTCATCCCCGACTACCGGGTGTCTGTCATGGAAGTCCTGGCGCCGGGGACGGATCTGTCGGAGCAGATCTCCACCGCGGGCAAGGAGGCGTCGGGCACCGGCAACATGAAGTTCATGATGAACGGTGCGGTCACCATCGGTACCCTGGACGGCGCCAACATCGAGATCCGCCAGCAGGTCGGCGACGACAACTTCTTCCTGTTCGGTCACACGGCGGACGAGGTGCAGAATATCCGCGGCCACTACGACCCGAACGGCATCATCAACGGCGACCCGGCGCTGATGGAGGTCATCGGGCTCTTGGAGTCCGGTCACTTCAGCCAGTTCGAGCAGGGCATCTTCGATCCCATCGTGCACGGCATCAGAAGCCCGCACGACCCCTGGCTGACGGCGGCGGACTTCGATAGCTACCGCCGTGCCCAGCTGCTGGCCGCCGAGACCTACCGCGACCGCGATCGGTGGCTGCGGATGAGCATCCTGAACAGCGCCCACAGCGGCTTTTTCTCGTCGGACCGCACCATCGCCGAGTACAACAACGACATCTGGCACATGGAACCGGTGCCGCCGGCGCCGGTGTAGCGACTGCCGTGACCGATGCCGTCCAATCGCGCAGCGGCACCGAGGAGCTCGCCCCGGTGCGCATCATCCAGGAGCAGTTCAGCCGGGCCCGGCGCCACCTGGATCACCTGGAGCCTGGGCTGGTGGACTACCTGCGGCTGCCGCTGCGAACCATCACCGTGAACCTGCCGGTGGAGATGGACGATGGGCACGTGGAGAATTTCAGCGGTTACCGGGTGCTCCACAACGACCTGCTCGGTCCCGGTAAGGGCGGTATCCGCTTCCACCCGGCGGTGTCGCTGGAGGAGATCTCTGCGCTGGCGGCGCTGATGACTTGGAAGTGCGCCTTGGTGCGGATCCCATTCGGTGGCGCCAAGGGCGGTGTCACCTGCGACCCAAAGCAGCTGAGCCGGCGCGAGCAGCGGCGCATCACCCGGCGCTTCATCGCCGGGCTTGGAGACAACATCGGCCCCTACACGGACATTCCGGCACCGGATATGTACACCGACGCCCAGACCATGGCCTGGGTGTACGACACCTACGACAACCTCCATCCGGGCGAGAACAACCTGCCCGTGGTCACCGGTAAGCCGCTGGAGCTGGGCGGCTCCGAGGGGCGGGATGAGGCCACTGGCCGAGGCTGCGTCTTCGCGCTGGAGCGTGCCCTGGCCTTGGGTCTGGTGCCTGGGCTGGACGGCGTGGACGGCGCCCGCGTCGCCATCCAGGGCTTCGGCGAGGTAGGCCGGGTCGCCGCGCGGCTCCTGGTGGGGCAGGGTGCGCGCGTCATCGCCGTTAGCGACTCTCGCGGTGGTGTGCTGGCCGAGGACGGCGATGGCCTGGACCTGGACGCCGTTGCGGCGCAGAAGGCCGCGGCCGGCACGGTCGTCGGCCTGCCCGCAACCCGCAGCATCACCAACGACGACCTATTGGCACTGCCCTGCGACGTGCTGATCCCGGCCGCCCTGGGTGGGCAGATCCACGCCGGCAACGCCGAGCGGGTGCAGGCCAGGCTGATCGTCGAGGGCGCCAACCGGCCGGTTACGCCCGAGGCGGACGACATCCTGTCCGCGAAGGGCATCCGGGTTCTGCCGGACATCCTGGCCAATGCCGGCGGCGTCACGGTCAGCTACTACGAGTGGGTCCAGAACATCGAGCACCACAGCTGGCCGCTGGAGTCCATCAACGGTCGGCTCCTGGCTCGCATCAACAGCGCTACCGACCGCGTCGTCAGCCGCTGGCGCAACCTCACGGCGGATTGCGCCGACGGCTCCGGCGCGCTGTGCACGAACCTGCGAACCGCCGCGCTGGTGGAGGCGTTGGAGCGGCTCGCGCTGGTCGTCGAGCAGCGGGGTATCTGGCCCTGAGTCCGAACAGGGGCCGGCTCCTCGTGGCGCTGTCCCGCGCGGCCGCGTTCACCTGCCCGGTCGTCGCTGTGCTGCTGCTGGGTGCGTTGCCGGCCCATGCAGATTCGGACGCCGAGCGCGCTCGGACGTTGGTGCAGCATGGCGCCATTCTGCCCCTGGAGCAGATCCTGGCGCGGGTCAGACAGGCGCGTGAGGGTACCCTGGTCGAGGTGGGGCTGCGACAAGAGACCGAGCATGGCGGCTATGTCTATGAAGTGGAGCTACTGGACGCCAACGGCCGGCTCTGGGAGCTGGAGCTCGACGCCACCACCGGCGAGCTGATCGAGCACGAGCCGGACCACGACTGAGCCGTACGCCATGCGTCTCCTACTCATCGAAGACGATACCGAGCTCGCCCGCGGCCTGCGGCGGGATCTCGCCGGCGCCGGCTACGCGGTGGACTGGGCCAAGGACGGCACCAACGGCGCCTTCCTCGGCGCCGAGGAGCCCTACGACGTGGTGGTGCTGGACCTGGGCCTGCCCGGCAAGCCGGGGCTTCAGGTGCTCGCCGAATGGCGGTCCGCGGACCTCCACACCCCGGTGCTGATCCTCACCGCACGGGACGCCTGGCACGAGCGGGTGGACGGGCTGCGCGCTGGGGCGGATGACTACCTCGGCAAGCCCTTCCATGTGCAGGAGCTGCTGGCTCGGCTGCAGGCCCTGACCCGCCGCAGCGCCGGCCAGGCGAGCCCGCGTCTGCGTGTCGCCGGCCTGGAGCTCGACGAGTCGCGCCAAAGCGTGGTGCTTCCGGGCGGCGCCGAGCATAGCCTGACCGGTACCGAGTTCCGGCTGCTGCGCGCCTTCATGCGCAACCCGGACAAGGTGCTCTCCAAGGATCGGCTCTTCGATCTGGCCTACGATCAGCACGCCGAGCACGGCAGCAACCTCATCGAGGTCTACGTGCGCCGGCTGCGGGGCAAGATCGGCCAGCACCACGTGCGCACCCAGCGCGGTCAGGGCTATGTCTTCCCATCCAGTCCCTGACGCCGGTCTCGCCGGGTAGGGCGCCATGCAGCGCATTCGTGCCCCCCGTCTCCGCTGGGGCTTCACGCCCATGGACTCGCTGGAGAACCGGCTCGGCCTGGGGCTGGGGCTGAGCCTCGCGCTGCTGGTCGGCACCGCCTGGTGGCTCGGCCATAGTGCGCTGCACCGCAGCACCGATGCCTATGTGGCCTCAAGGCTGGAGCACGACGCCCAGGCGCTGCTCGGGCGGGTGGAGCATGTGGGCGATGTCGAGCGCGCCGCGCAACATCTGCTGCCCATCTACCGCCAGCCCTTCTCCGGGCACTACTTCAAGGTGCTGACAGAGCAAGCGACGGTCCGCTCGCGCTCCCTGTGGGACCATGACCTCGCCGTGCCGGTGGTGCCCGTCGGCGCAGTGCGCACGTGGCACGCGCGGGGTCCCGAGGGTCGGCCGCTGTTGGTGCGTGCCGCGGGCTATCAGGCCGCCAACGGTCACGTCACCATCGCCGTCGCCGAGGACCTCACCCCCTTGCTCGGCACCCTGCACCGTTTCGAGCGGCTGTTCGCAGCGCTCGCGATCGGTGGTCTGGTGCTGATGTTGGTGATGCAACGGCTGATCCTGCGTTGGTCCTTCCGCCGGCTGCGGCCGGTCTATGCGGACATCGACGCCCTAGAGCGCGGTGCTACCAGCCGCCTGACCGAGCGTGTGCCGGCAGAGATCCTGCCTCTGGTACGTAAGCTGAATGGCTTGCTCGCGGTCTACGACCAGCGCCTGACGCGCTCGCGTAGCGCCGCTGGCAACCTGGCCCATGCGCTGAAGGGGCCGCTCAACATCTTGCGTCAGCAACTGCGAGCACCGGACGCGACCGCCGGTCGAATCGGTACGCCGCTCCTGCCCGCAGCCGACGACCCCAACGCAAGGGCGGTCTGCGCCGAGCAGGTGGAGCGCATCCGCAGCCTGGTGGAGCGTGAGCTCAAGCGTGCACGTATCGCCGGCCGTGCCAGGGCCGGCTCTGTGTTCGACCCCGCCGAAGAGCTGCCGGACCTGCGCCGGCTGTTGCTCACCCTGTACCGCGGCAAGCCCCTGGACATCGACTGCCGAAACCGTCTTACCGGCCCCATCGCCGCGGACCGCGAGGACCTGCTGGAGATCCTCGGCACTCTGCTGGACAACGCCTGCAAGTGGGCCGAGCGGCGCGTGCGCTGCACCTTGCGCCCGGCACGGGCGGTTCCCGGCACCGTGCGCATGCTCGTGGAAGACGACGGCCCGGGCTGCGACCCCGCGGAGCTCGACCGCATCGCCCGCCGCGGCGAGCGCCTGGACGAGCAGGTGGACGGCCACGGCCTTGGCCTGGCCATCGCCCGCGAGATCGCCGAATCCTACGGCGGCGGGATCACCCTGGGGCGCTCCGCTGAGCTCGGCGGCTTTCTGGCGCAGGTGGACCTACCGCTCACGGAGACTCGACGCGCCTCGGCGGGGGGATGACAATAGGAAGTGCGGAGTGCGGAGTGCGGAGTGCGGAGTGCGGAGTGCGGAGTGCGGAAGTGGCTTGTTCTCCGCTCGAATCGGACGCCCTCGAGGTTGCCGGATCAGCGGCTCCCGTTCAGCTCCGTTTCAGCATCGGCCGCTAGCCTCTGCTTTCGAGCGCCGGCTCACCTCGGCCGGCAACAGCGGACGGCGTCGATGCCCGCCGCGGCAGCACTGCAGCCGCGGCGGGCGCCCGAGGTCGCGGATCACACAGCCCCTTCTTCATGCCCATCGACGACATACCCGGACAACGTCCGCAACCGCTCTCTGCCCGTCTTATCGCCGTGCCTAAGCCGCACAGGGCTATTTCGCTGCTGCTCGCGGTGTTGCTCGCCGCCGGCGCCTGGCAGGGAGTCGCCGCGGCAACCCTCGGCGAAGCGGTGACCTCCGCACTGGCGCTTGCTGGACAAGACCAGCGAGTGGGCGCCGAGCGCGCCGTCGGCGGCGCGCTGCGCGAGCAGGCCCGCGGCCTGCTGGCGGACAACCCGGCACTGCGCATGAAGCTGCTGTCGGACCGCGCCACCGGCAACCAGGGCGCCTACGAGACGGAGGGCATGCTGGACCTGCCGTTGCTGCTCCCGGGCCAGCGCGGTGCACGGCTGGACCTGGCCGACAGCACTGAGGCCGCCGCCGACGCCCTGCTCGGGCGGCTGCGCTGGGAGATGGCTGGACTGGTGCGCGAGTCGGTCTGGGAGACGGCACTCGCGGAGGCTCGGCTGCGGCAGGGGGAGGCGGCCCTGGCGGGCGCCCAAGCCCTGGAGGCCAGTGTCGCCAAGCGTAAGGGCGCTGGCGAGCTGGCGCAGCTCGACCTCCTGCTGGCGCGTCAGGAAACCCTCGCCCGCCAGAGCGACCTGGACGCCGCGCTGGCCGCCCATGCCGAGGCCCTGGCCGGTTATCGCAGTCTCACCGGCCAGCAGGCCCTGCCGGTGCCGCTCCCCGAGTCCGCGCCGGCATTGACAGACGAGCCGCTGCCGCCCGGCCACCCGCTGCTGGCGAGTCTGGAGCAGGCAGTGGCGATGGCCCGCTCGGAGCGCTCCC
>Ga0316585_10000228_pt1 | contig 11767 bp, 11 predicted proteins | sample S_170502SCrBrC_D_FD_204517 | JGI IMG/M metagenome (GOLD analysis project Ga0316585, IMG submission 204517) | Rhizosphere microbial communities from salt marsh grasses in Alabama, United States - S_170502SCrBrC | ecosystem: Host-associated > Plants > Roots > Rhizosphere | place: USA: Alabama...
GATTCGACAGGACCACAGCGCAGTAGTGTTTTCCCAATGTCAATCAGCTGATTATATAAGGTAGGATAGGTTTCCCTGTCCTCGCTGAAGTTATTGATACGTTTTACAAGGTTGCTATGAGCACTACAAATTTTTCATTACAAAAAGAAATTGACGGGATCAAGGCTCTCCTTGACAAGTTTCGTATTGAGATGCACCTGATCGGTGCAAGTGAAAGCCGCCAGCAGGGCCTGGAACAGACATTATTAAAAAGGCAGCAAGACGTAGAACTCGAGCGGCATTTAATGAAATTCCATGTGGCTGACCTGGCAGCCTTGCTGGAAGTCTTGCCTGCGGATGATCGCAGGCTGATCTGGGAGTGCATACCCGATCAACGGCACGGTGATGTCTTGATGGAGTTATCTGATCCGGTGCTGGAAAGTATTGTCGACCACATGTCACATGCAGATCTGATAGCTGCACTGCGTGGACTGGATCCGTATGATTTAAGCTATCTCAACGAGAAGATTCCTTCGGCAGCGTTTCATGAGGCTTTAGCAGAACTCAGCAAGGATGATCGAAGCTGGGTACATACCGCAATTAAATATCCGGAAGAATCTGTCGGCCACCTGATGACCAGTGACATGGTGGCTGTGTTCCCGGGTCAACGACTCGGTGCTGTGCAGTCCCTGCTGCAATCAAAACGTGAATTACCTAACCACTCCGACAAGTTATTTGTGATTGATCAGCGTGGCCACCTGTGTGGTACCTTGCTGGTGCAGGATATACTGCTCAATCCAGCTGATTTACTGGTTGAGCAGGTGATGAAGAAAAAAGTTGTCAGATTTCGCCCTGAGGACAGACTGGACGAGGTTGTGCATGCATTCGATCGTTATAACCTGGTTTCAGCCCCGGTGGTGAATGATCGAGGTAAATTAATTGCCCGGTTAACAGTCGATGATGTGCTGGATTTTTCACGGAAAGCATTGCAAACAGATGCCCTTAACGTGGTCGGTGTCGTAGAAAGCGAAGACATGTTTGCGAAAATCTGGGACAGTGCACGCAATCGCTGGTTGTGGCTTGGTATAAACCTTATTACTGCATTTGTAATATCCCGGGTCATCGGTGCATTCGAAGGCACCATCGGTCAACTGGTCGCCCTGGCCTCCCTCATGCCCATCATAGCCAGCGTCGCGGGCAATACCGGAAACCAGACCACTGCCCTGGTCATCCGCGGACTGGCTCTGAATCAAATACGGGGCGGAAATCTCTGGCACCTGTTACGCAAAGAGCTGTCCATTTCGCTCCTCAATGGCCTGGTATGGGGGCTGGTAGTTGGTATGTTTGCCTTTGTCTTTTACCAGAATATGGGTCTATCCACGGTTGTTACCGTCGCGATGGTCTTAAGCTTTATACTGGCAGCGGTCTTGGGCGTTACTGCTCCGGTGTTCCTGCACCATATTGGCAGAGATCCTGCGATGGGCTCCAGTGTGATTCTTACCGGATTAATCGATGCGCTTGGTTTTTTTGTTTTTCTTTTGTTGGCGAGTTTGTTTCTTGTCTAGGAAACAGGACACGACCTCTTGCATCGAACTAGCACACAGGTACCACCCTCGATATAACACTTTGCAATTTAAAGCAGGCATATCCGCAATGCCAATAATCAAATGACAGACAAGACAATACAAACAGGTAGGTAACCGTTGATTCACCGTCCAAGGAAAAGGTTTGGTCAGAATTTTCTGCATGACCCGGCGGTGATTCGCCGGATCATCGAGGCGATTCAGCCTGCACCAGGGCAAACCATGGTGGAAATCGGGCCTGGCGAAGGCGCTCTGACCCGCGAGTTGTTGCCACGCCTCGGCAACCTGGATGTGGTGGAACTGGACCGGGACCTGGTCCCGCGACTGCAATCCGCCTGTGCTGAACTCGGGGCGTTACGCATCCATCAGGCCGATGCCCTGAAGTTCGATTTTTGCCAGCTGAGTCCTGGCCCGGGCCTATTACGGGTGGTCGGCAACCTACCGTATAACATCTCCACGCCGTTGCTGTTTCATTTACTGGACAACAACCGGTGCATCAAGGACATGCACTTCATGTTGCAAAAAGAAGTCGTGGAGCGTATCACCGCCCAGCCAGGTAACGGCAACTATGGTCGGCTCAGTGTGATGCTGCAGTATTATTGTGCCACCGAGATGCTGTTTACTGTCGGACCGGGCGCATTCCGCCCCGCGCCCAAGATCGAATCTGCGGTAGTGCGCCTCACGCCCCATGCTTCACCACCGGTGGATGTGGACCCGACGCAACTGAGCCGACTGGTGCGGCGTGCCTTCACCCAACGACGCAAGACTCTGCGTAACAACCTTAAGGGATTGCTCGACATAACCGCCATTGAGGACGCCGGCATCGATCCGGGCCTGCGTCCCGAACGCCTGAGCCTGGTCGACTTTGCCCACCTCGCCAACCTCATCAAAGACTGACGTCAATGCTTCCGGGAATATACAATCCTGTCGAAGGCATATGCGACATGAACTCATGCGAACCTGAAATAGGATCCAACCCTACTTTCTACGTCAGAGGCTGTTAATGGAACAGCCGTGCGTCCTGACCTGTGCCGGGTTGCCGCTGGACGACTTGCGCACCCTGCTGCGCAGGTATGAGCTCGACGTTGTCGAGGTCACTGCCAGTGCAGATCTGCCCGGCAGTTTCTGGGGCGATCCCGAGGCAGGTCTCATCGGCACTACGCTCTATGTGCGTCCGATCACGCCGGTCCAGTCCGCACTGCACGAGGCCTGTCATTATATTTGCATGGATGCACAAAGGCGTGGCCAACTGCATACCGATGCCGGTGGCGGCTATGACGAGGAAAACGCCGTCTGCTACCTGCAGATTCTGCTGGCGCAATTCCTGCCCGGCATGGGCAAGTCGCAGATGCTCCAGGACATGGATGGCTGGGGGTACAGCTTTCGCCTGGGCTCGGCCCGCGCCTGGTTCGAACAGGATGCGGATGATGCGCGCCAGTGGTTGTTGCACCACCGGTTGATTGACCTGAATGATCAACCCACCTGGCGCGTGCGTCGCTGAGCCGTGTTCCGTTGACCAAGGCCCTGCGGTCGGTGGGGACTTCGCTGCTTCTTGCTACCGGTCATGCTATTCTATGCAAACTGACCGGCGAAATTTAACGTTGTCGGCATTTCTGATGGCAACCCCACACTGACGAGACCTCAGCATGGAATTAGACAAGTGGATGTACAACACCAAGGTCGATGTCACCACCGAATACCTTGCGCAACAGTCTGATCCGGACAATGCGCGTTATGCCTTCGCCTATTCGATTACCATCCGCAACGAAGGCAATGTGCCGGTCCGGTTGTTGACCCGGCACTGGATCATTACCGATGCCGAAGGCAAGGTACAGGAAGTACGCGGTCAGGGTGTGGTAGGCGAGCAGCCCTACCTGAAACCCGGGGACTGCTTTAGTTACACCAGTGGTACCATGCTGGAGACACCCGTGGGCAGCATGCAGGGTGCCTACCAGATGATCGCGGATGACGGCGTGAAGTTTGATGCCGAAATCGAACCCTTTACCCTGTCGGTACCCCATACACTGCATTGAAGCACCATTGTCACCGTCAGATGACGCGTCCCCTGCATCATTCACCGCCTGTTCCAGACCGACAGCCCTTTTAGCTTACTGATTAATCGTGTCGCTCAAACACTCCTATTCTGTTCTGGCCCACATCTATGATCCTCTGGTCGCGCGCGCTTCGGAACCGATGCGCAAACACAGTCTGGAACGGCTCGGGAATGTACTCGGGCAACGGGTCCTGCTGGCCGGTGTCGGTACGGGGCTCGACATTCCCCACCTGCCCTCGGGTGGAAAATACACCGGGCTGGATGTTACGCCGGCCATGTTACGTTATGCCCAGCGGCGCATTCAGCACCACCAGGACATCCGTTTGCAACAGGGTGATGTGATGGCCCTGCCTTTTGAGGACAACCATTTCGATGTGGTAGTCATGCACCTGATCCTGGCAGTGGTTCCCGAGCCGGTACAGGCCCTGCGGGAAGCGGCCCGGGTGCTCAAACCCGGTGGGCGAGTATTGATCCTTGACAAGTTCCTGCGCCCGGATCAGCGCGCGCCACTGCGCCGTTTGCTCAACACGGTGCTACGCCATGTCGCAACGCGCACCGATGTGGTGTTTGAGCACCTGTTGCCGGCCGCCCCATCGCTGCGCGTACTGCAGGACGAACCAGCCATTCCCGGCGGCTGGTTTCGTTATATCGAACTGCACAAGCACCTCTGACCCGACAGGTAAAAACAGTTCTTCGCCCGAATGGCGACAAATACTTTTAGCGCGTATATGATCATGACCATGCGTTTGTCTCACTTTTTCTTCATCCTCTCCCGTTCCTGACAGCATGGCTGTTTACGCCATCGGAGATGTGCAGGGCTGTTATGACGCCCTGAAACAACTGCTCGATAAGCTAGAGTTTGATCCGGCCGTCGACCGGCTCTGGCTGGCCGGTGATCTGGTGAACCGTGGCCCGGACTCGCTCGCCACCCTGCGCTTCATCCGGCAACTGGGCGACAGGGCGATTACCGTACTGGGCAACCATGACCTGCACTTGCTGGCCATCCATGCCGACCACAAGGCCACCCGGGACCCGGGCCTGCAGGCAGTGTTGACTGCCCCCGATGCCGATGAAATCATCGACTGGTTACGGTGCCGACCCCTGCTGCATTACGATCCGGCTCTGGAAAGTATCCTGGTCCACGCCGGGATCTACCCCGGCTGGACGCTGGTCCAGGCCCAGCAACGGGCCCAGGAACTGCATGACATCCTGTGCAGTGACAACTATCTGGAATTTATTCACCACATGTATGGTAACCAGCCCGACCGGTGGGATAACCAGCTTGAGGGCTGGGACCGGCTGCGTTTTATCTGCAACAGCTTTACCCGGATGCGTTATTGCGAAGCCGACGGCCGCCTGGACCTGAAGGACAACGGCCCACCAGGCCGACAACCACCGGGCACCCTGCCCTGGTTCGAGGTCGCAGGGCGTAAGATCCGCACGCAACGGATCCTGTTTGGACACTGGTCCACTCTGGGTCTGCGGCAGCAGGAGAATATCGTCGCCCTCGATACGGGCTGTGTGTGGGGGGGTGAATTGACCGCACTGCACATTGATGCGCCCGCTCCGACCTATACCCGCATCAGCTGTCCCTCGTATAAAGAGCCGGGTTGAGAAAATAAAAAGGGGCGAACCCGGTATACGCGTAAAAATTCATGCCTTGATCTTCAAGCATGGCACCGGGGTATTGGGACGGTGTATTACTGATCCACGGGACGCATTGCCCGGCCCTGAACTGCCATAGCGTTATGCGTCTGGCTGCTTGCGTTCAAGGATGACGAAACTGTGAGGGAGCAGGTTTTTTTCGTCGGCCGGATTATCGATCCGTTCCACTTCCTGCCAGTCGGCAGGATCAACCTCGGGAAACCAGGCGTCACCATCCACCTCCGCATGAACCAGGGTGAGATAGAGACGATCCGTGTGTGGCAGCATTTGTTTATAAAATGACGCTCCACCGATAATCATCACTTCCCCGGCATCCCGGACAGCATCCAGGGCCGCCTCGATGGAGTGCACAATCACACAACCATCCGCGCGATAATCAGGATCGCGCGTGATTATGATATTGGTCCGTCCCGGCAATGGTCTGGCTCCGAAGGATTCGAAGGTCTTGCGCCCCATGATGATGGGCTTGCCCATGGTCTGTTGCCGGAACCATTTCATATCGTTGGGCAACTTCCAGGGCAAGCGGTTTTCAATACCGATCACCCCGTCATCAGTCAGGGCTGCGATCATGGAAATAATCATTGCAACATTCCTTTAACGCAAATGCGCCATACGCACTATTACATTCTGCGCCGTTTATATGGCCACTGGTTAGATTGCCACTGGTGCTTTGATGTGAGGATGGCACTGGTAATCCACCAGCTCAAAATCCTCGAATCTGAAATCGAAAATATTTTTTACCGCTGGATTGATCTGCATGGTCGGCAGTGGAAAAAGTTCACGCGCCAACTGTATTTCCACCTGTTCACTGTGATTGGAATACAAGTGAGCGTCGCCCAGCGTATGGATAAACTCCCCCGGTTGCAGACCGGTGACCTGCGCGACCATCATGGTTAACAGCGCATAGGATGCAATGTTGAACGGCACCCCGAGAAATATATCCGCACTGCGCTGGTACAGCTGGCAAGACAGCCGGCCATCGGCCACATAGAACTGAAAGAAGGCATGACAGGGCGCCAGCGCCATCTTGCCTTGTTTAACATTGTCCTGCGGACTGATAGACTCATCGGGAAGATCCGCCACGTTCCAGGCCGACACGATGATGCGCCGACTATCGGGATTGGTCTTCAACTGCTCGACCACCTGCGTGATCTGATCAATGTGCTGCCCGGCTGGCGTCGGCCAGGAACGCCACTGGTTGCCGTACACCGGACCCAGATCACCATTTTCATCCGCCCATTCGTCCCAGATGCTCACGCCGTTGTCATGTAGATAGCGGGTATTGGTGTCGCCCTGCAGAAACCACAGCAACTCGTGGATGATGGATCTCAAATGGCATTTCTTGGTGGTGACCAGTGGAAAGCCGTCGGCCAGATCAAATCGCATCTGATAGCCGAACACGCTGGTCGTGCCGGTGCCGGTTCGGTCGCCTTTGCGGGTGCCGTGGTCGCGCACATGCCGCATCAGATCGAGATACTGTTTCACGATTTTCCTTTGGTTGAATTCACATCGAACAAGAATAACAAATCATATCACGCCGGGACTCGCACGCCGGAACGGGTCCTAGCGTTTACGGTAGGCAAGCCACAACAACAGTACCCCCACTCCCATCAATGGCAGTGACAGTAACATTCCCATGGTGACCCAACCGAATGCCAGATAACCGATATGTGCATCCGGCAAGCGCACGAATTCCACCAGGATGCGGAACAGGGCATAAAACAAGGCAAACATGCCGGACACAGCCATCGTCGGTCGGGGTTTGACAGTATAGGCCCACAAAATAATGAACAACACCAGGCCTTCGAGCAATGCCTCATACAACGGAGTGGGATGACGTGGCGTGGGACCGGCCGCGGGGAAGATCATGGCCCAGGGTAAATCGGTGGGCTTGCCCCACAGCTCGGCATTGATGAAATTGCCGATCCGCCCGCAACCCAGACCGAGTGGAATCATCGGCGCCGCATAATCCACGATGGTGAAGTAGCCCTTGCGATACTTGCGGTTGAAAAACCACAGCCCCAGCATCACTCCCAGCAGTCCGCCATGAAACGACATACCACCCTGCCAGATACGCAACAACATCAGGGGGTCGGAGATAAAAACGTTGAAGTTGTAAAACAGGATATAGCCAATACGCCCCCCCAGGATCACGCCGAGCCCCCCGTAGAACACCATGTCATCCACCTGTATTGCAGTCCAGCCCTGCCCGGCCGGGCGTTTCAACTGCAGCCGGCCTATCCACCAGGCAGAAACAAATCCCACCAGGTACATCAGTCCGTACCAGTGAATGGGCCAGCCGAAAATCCGTAGAGCTACCGGGTCGAAATCAACGATCATTCGTGTTCCTCAGTGTTGAGTTGCTGTTTCAGGATGAATCATTAACGAAGTCCTGATGTGCTCAGCCAATCCGGGCAAAAAAGGCTTTCAGATAATCCGTTTCCACCATTGCCGGATGCACGGGGTGGTCCGGTCCCTGATGTCCCTGTTCCAGAATCTGCATACTCTGGCCATTGGTCGCAGCCGCCTTGCGCATGGCTTCGAGCAACTGACTACGCCGCAGGTGCCAGGAACAGGAGGCTGACACCAGCAAACCGCCCGGTTCAAGGACCTGCATGGCCAGTCGGTTTAGACGTTGGTAGGCAAGCGTCCCTTCCTTGATATCCTTACGCCGCTTGATGAAAGCCGGCGGATCCAGCACGACCACTTCGAATCGCTCGTTCTGACTGCGTAATGCCTTGAGCACCTCAAAAGCATCACCGTGTCGCACCGCAAAGTTCTGCGCATGTCCGTTGAGGCGTGCGTTTTCCTGGGCGAATTCGAGGGAGGTTGCGGAACCATCCACACAGGTCACCATTCGTGCACCGGCAGTCAGCGCCTGCACACCCCAGGCACCTATGTAACTGAACACATCGAGGACGTTGCGTCCCGCGACATAGTTCTGCAGACGCAGGCGGTTGAGGCGGTGATCATAGTACCAGCCGGTTTTCTGCCCACCCGCCAACGGTGCCTCGAAACGGGTGCCATTTTCCACCACCTGCACCCGCTCCGGCAGGTGTCCCAATACTGTCTCGACATAACGTTGCAGTCCTTCCTGCTCACGGGCCGGACTGTCGTTTCTCAGCAGAATAACCGCGGGCTGCAGTACCCTTTCCAGTGCGTCCACAATCATTTCACGCACCCGCTCCATACCGGCAGTGGTAATCTGGATCACCAGCACATGGTCGAAGCGATCCACGACCAGCCCGGGCAGGCCGTCGCTCTCGCCAAATACCAGTCGATAGTATGGTGTGTCAAAGGCCATCTCACGCAGAGCCAGAGCATGGCGCAGGCGCTTTTCCAGAAAGGGCTGGTCCAGTGGCTGGGGCACCCGGCGACTGTAAATGCGGGCGCAGATCAGGGTGGCTGGATTGACGCTGGCCATGGCCAGCGGCTTGCCGCGAGCATCCTCAATCTGGACTACCTGCCCCGGTTCAAATCCGGTCAGCGGTGTTGCCTTGACGTCCACCTCATTGCTGTAAATCCAGCGGTGCCCGGCCCGGAGACGTCGATCTTCCTGCTTTTTCAAGCGCAATGGGGAAAAAGGGGATGAGTGATTCACTACGATCGGACCGGTTCTGGAAGAAAGTTGCCTAAGCTACCTGACTCGGCGCGGCACGTCCATGATTGACACTGGGATCGAAGCGGGCACCGGAATCGGTGCATACGATTTACTGTATAGTTGATGTTTTCAGTCAACCAATGAAGACCATGACTTCGCATAGCAACCACCTGGCAAACGAATCCAGTCCCTACCTGTTGCAACATGCCACCAACCCGGTTGACTGGTATCCATGGAATACGGCGGCGCTGGAAGCCGCCCGCCGTCTCGACAGGCCCATTCTGCTCTCCATCGGTTACTCCGCCTGTCACTGGTGCCACGTCATGGCACACGAGTCGTTCGAGGATCTGGCGACCGCGGAAGTCATGAACCGGCTGTTCGTCAATATCAAGGTGGACCGGGAAGAGCGGCCCGATCTGGACAAGATTTACCAAAGCGCCCACCAATTGCTGAACCAGCGCGGTGGCGGGTGGCCGCTCACGGTATTTCTGACACCCGACGACCACAGCCCGTTTTTCGCCGGTACCTATTTCCCGCCCGAGCCCCGTCACGGCATGCCGGCATTCCGGGATGTACTGGAACAGATCGAGGCGTTCTTTCGGGAAAACCGCGACGAAATCAGGCAACAAAACCACCGCCTGATTGCCGCACTCGACAGTCTCAATCCGGCCGGCGGGACCCCTGCCGTGGAACTCGACGCGTTGCCACTGGATGCGGCCAGACAACAACTGGCCCAGTCCTACGATCCCCGCTGGGGCGGCTTCGGCCAGGCACCAAAGTTTCCCCATCCCGGTAACCTGAACCGCCTGTTGCGACACTGGGCGATGACCCGGGACGGGGGCCATCCGGATCAGGAGGCCTTTGACATCGCGATCACGACCTTGCATGCCATGGCCGCGGGGGGCATTTATGATCAGCTGGGCGGGGGTTTCTGCCGCTATTCGGTAGACGAAAAATGGATGATCCCCCATTTCGAGAAAATGCTCTATGACAACGGCCCCCTGCTGGAGCTTTACAGCGCCGCCTGGCAGATCACCGGCAACGCTGCCCTGGGCCGGGTGGCGCGGGAGACCGGTGAATGGGTGCGGCGGGAAATGCAGTCCCCCGAAGGTGGCTATTACGCAACACTGGACGCGGACTCGGAAGGGGCGGAAGGCCGCTTCTATGTCTGGACACCGGATGAGGTGCAGGCGCTGCTCAGCGACGCCGAATTCAAGGTGGTCTCGCGGGTGTATGGCCTGGACCGGCCGGCCAACTTCGAAGGCCACTGGCACCTGCATGTGTATGCCGATACAACGCAGATTGCCGAACCGTTGCAGCTCTCCGCAAACGAAGCTCACCACCTGCTGCAGTCGGCCCGGCAAAAATTGTTTGCCGCCCGGGAACAACGCACACGACCCGGCCGGGATGAAAAGATCCTCACTGCCTGGAATGGCCTGATGATCAAGGGCATGGCGGCCGCCGGTCGCCGTCTGAACGAGCCCGTGTTTATCCGTTCAGCCCAGCAGGCCGTCGAGTTCATCCGCAGCCACCTGTTCGTCGACGGACGCCTGCTGGCCAGTTACAAGGATGGCCATGCCCGCCTCATGGCCTATCTGGACGACTATGTATTTCTTATCGACGGCCTGCTGGAATTGCTGCAAGCCGAATGGCGTAGCGCGGATCTCGAGTTTGCCTGCCAGTTGGCAGAGATCGTTCTGGCGCATTTCGAGGATCGGGACAACGGTGGCTTCTATTACACCGCTGATGATCATGAACGGCTGATTCACCGCCCCAAGCCGGTTATGGATGAAGCGATTCCCGCCGGTAACGGCATCGCTGTGCAGGTGCTCGGCAGGCTGGGCCACCTGCTGGGTGAAAACCGCTATCTCGACGCCGCAGAGCGAACCTTGCACTCGGCCTGGCCGGCCATGCAGGCGATACCCTACGCCCATGGCAGCCTGCTGGATGGACTGGAAGACTATCTCTATCCACCGGAAATTATTATTTTGCGCGGCGAAGCAGATGCCATGCAGCCATGGCTACAGACCTGCCAGGAAGACTATGCGCCACGCCGTCTGTGCCTGGCCATCCCGTCTTCAGAGGAAGATTTGCCGGGTTTACTCGCGCAGCGCAAGGCGCCGGATGCCGGGGTCATCGCGTATCGTTGCACCGGCACCCGGTGCCTGCCGCCCATTACCCGTCGCGAGGCTCTGGCATTGAAAGGGCAGGAAACGGGATCCGATGCCCAGGGAAAACCGTGACCTCCGGTCACGCGTCCTCTCCTGGCCCGGCCAGCAAAAAGCCCGTATTACACGGGCTTTTTTATTACGACAGTTTATAGCCAAAGTTTTCGTTGAATCGCTCGAAGAATTCATCCAGCGTAAACAGGTGGTTCTGGGTGCCGTGATTTTCGATCTTTATCGCGCCCATCAACGAGGCAATGCGCCCGGTGGTTTCCCAATCCATGTCATGCAACAAACCGTATAACAGGCCGGCCCGATAGGCATCGCCACAGCCCGTCGGATCGGTGACTGCAGAGACTTTGGCGGTGGGTATTTCATGGCGGTGTTTGGCGGTATAGATATGGGACCCCTTGCCACCACGGGTGATGATCAGCGCTTCGACCAACTCGGCCAGTTCATGGGGGGACTTGCCGGTGCGCTCCTCCATTAACTGGGCCTCATAATCGTTCAATGCCACCCAGGTGGCCTTGTCGACGAAATCCAGCAGTTCCTCGCCATCGAACATCGGCAGTCCCTGGCCGGGATCAAAAATGAACGGAATACCGGCTTCGACAAATTGCTCGGCATGTTGCTGCATGCCGTCCCGGCCATCGGGCGCGACGATACCCAACGTGACTCCGTCAGTATCCAGCACACTGGTTTCATGGGACAGGTTCATAGC
>Ga0316585_10000229_pt1 | contig 11757 bp, 8 predicted proteins | sample S_170502SCrBrC_D_FD_204517 | JGI IMG/M metagenome (GOLD analysis project Ga0316585, IMG submission 204517) | Rhizosphere microbial communities from salt marsh grasses in Alabama, United States - S_170502SCrBrC | ecosystem: Host-associated > Plants > Roots > Rhizosphere | place: USA: Alabama...
GCCCGAACCCTGAGTCTTCAGGTGCTCGAGGATGAAGGCGGCGATCCCCTGGGGGTCGTCCAGTGAAAGCTGTCGAGGGACATCCCTCCCCTCCACCCGAAGCTCCAAGGCCTGATCGCTGGCCACGGCGATGATGTCCGGGTCCGCGGGGTAGAGGGGCGGCTCTCCCACCACCGGGCGATGGATCTCGATCTTCGGATAGACGGCATGCTTGAAGCCCTCCACCAGCACCAGATCCAGCCGATCGCCCTCGAAGCGCTCCAGCATCTGCCACAGATCCGGATCCTGACCCTTGGTGCGAGTCTCCACCTGGAGCGCCCAGCGCTCCCGCGAGGCCAGCAGGGTCTGGTCCGCCCCGGCCGCGCGGATCTCGTAGCTGTCCTTGCCGGGCCTGTCGAGGTCGAACCGATGATGGGCGTGCTTGAGGTAGCCCAGGCGCAGCCCCCCCTCGGCCAGGAGCGGAAGCAGGCGACGTAGGAGCGTGGTCTTGCCGCTGCCGCTGGGGCCGACGAAGCCGAGGATTGGAATAGGGCTGTTGGTCATGGACGGGTCTCCGGATGGGCCAGCCGATTCTAGTACGGGCACTGCGCAGGCAGCAGCACCCCACACCCCAGCCGGCACGACCTACGGCGCACCGGGACTAGCCGCGGCGCAGCTCGTGGACGGTGATCTCCGGCAGGCAATTGAGGCGGGCATTGACCACGGAGCTTCCGGAGCCCACGGACGTGTAGCCCGCCATGTCCCCGTAGTTCCAGGGTCCGGCGGCGAGGCGGCGCGGGCAGCGGGCGTCCCAGGTCAGGGCGTAGCCCCCAGGGAGGCAGATCTGACCCCCATGGGTGTGCCCCGCGAGCATGGCGCGAAAGCCGGCGTGGGCGGCGTGGCGATAGACCTCGGGTGTGTGGGAGAGCAGGAGCGAGACGCCGTCGGGCGGGATCTTCGCCACCGCGTGGTGGATATTGTGGACCTGGTAGTAGTGGGCGTCGTCGATGCCAGCCAGATGGAGCGTCGCTCCGTCCTGCTCCAGCTCCACGGACTCGTTGAGCAGGACCCGGATCCCCATGGCCTCCATCCCAGGGACCATCCGGATGCTGTCGTGATTGCCCAGGATGGCGTAGACGGGGTCCTTCAAGTGCACCCGAATGGAACGCAGGGCCTCGAGCGTCGTCTCGTAAGGGCCATAGGTCAGAGCCCGGTAGTCCCCCGTGAGGACACAGAGGTCGTAGTCCGCCTCCCGGACACGCTCGGCGATGGCCGCCGTGATACGCGGGTCCAGATCCGTGTGGAGATCGCTGAGCTGGAGGACCCGAAGACTCTCGAACGGCCGCGGCAATCCGCGCACCGGAAGCGGGTTGTGGACGAGCCGGATTGTGCGGGCGTTTCGCTGGGCCCGCTCGTAGAGACCGACGAGCCTCAGGGCATGGCGGATGACACCATGAACAGAGTACCAGTTCTCGGGGTAGAAGAAGTGAGCGCCGGGGCGATCAAAGCAGAAGACCTCGTGGTCCTCCTCCAGCCCCAGCCGCTGCCGCAGGTGGGCACGCCCGATACGGGCCTCCAGGGCCGCCAGCGCTTCGCCCGCGACCCTGGCCGGATCCGACCTCGGGACCTCCGCCTCTCTGGCTGTTGATCCGTCCCTCAATTCGGTCCCGGTCTCCCCATCGAGGCGCAGTGGCAGGACTTGGGGCCCACCAATATATCGTCGGCCTCTCGGAATCCGAGACCCACTGGCACCGGCTGAATCCATGTTCACCCCCGACTGTCCACCGGATCAAGCGCCCGGCTCGGCCTCGCCAGGCTGCCTGAGTGAAATTGTGGCTCAATCGTGGCGCTTGCGATGGGTTTTCGGTCCCGGTCGAGCCGCCCGGCCGGGCCCTTCGTCGGAGCGCTGGCGCATCGGTCCCCGGTCCCCGAAGCCTCGCGGCGGCCCACCCGGGCCCCGCGGGCGAGACTCCAGCACCGAGATGCGCAAGGGCCGCCCGCGGACATAGACCCGCTTGAGATGGGCGAAGAGCTCCCGGGGCATGCCCGAGGGGAGATCCACGGTCGCGTAGTCGTCCTGGATGTCGATTGCGCCGATGAAGCGCCCCTCAAGCCCCGACTCGTTGGCGATGGCCCCCACGATCTCGCGCGGGGTCACGCCGTCCCGGTGGCCCACCTCGATGCGGTGGCGGACCATCTCGGGACCGTCGCGGTCTCCCCGCCCCGGACGCGGGCGTCGCTCGTCGCGTTCCTGTCGGGGCGCCGGGCGCGGCCGGCGCTCATCCCCAAGGTCGCGGGGCCCCGCGGGGCCGAAGTCCCTGGGGTCCCGCTCGGCGCGATAGCCACGGTCCTCGGACCTGGGTCCACGCGGATACTCCGACCGGGGCTCGCGCCCCCGTTCCCGATGCGCGTCGGCGTATCCCTGCCGATCCTCGTCGGGCCCGCCCCCGAATCGACGGTCGGGCCGCGGTCCGCGCTGCCAGTCGGGTCTGCCCTCCTGCCCCCGGTCACGCCGATTCGTGCGATACCCGGCGCCCTCGCCCCGTTCCTCGGGTGCGCCACGCTCCCCACGATAGGGGCGCTCTCCCCGGTAGGGGCGCTCGCCGGCGTCGCGGTCGCGAGTGAAGCGGGGCCGCTCCTCGCCCCGATCCCGGTAGTCCCGGTTGTCTCTGGAGGGACGCGGCGGGCGCTCGCCGCCCTCCCGGCGGGACTCACGCCAGCTGTCCTGGCGGCGCTCCCGAGGCGACTCCTTCACCTCCAGGGGCCGCTCCCGCTGGAGCTGGAAGCTGAGGGCCGCCGCGATGTCCATGATCTCCAGCTCCTGCTCCTTGGCGATGTGGGCAACCAACCGGTAGAAGAAGTCCAGGTCCTGCTCGGTCAGGGTAGATCGGAGCTGCTCCGTGAATCGGTCGATGCGTGAGGCACTCAACTGGGCGGCCGAGGGGATCTCCATCTCGGGGATGGATCGGCGGATGGTGCGCTCGATGGCCCGCAGCAGTCCCCGCTCCCGGGGCTCGACGAAGAGGATCGCCTTGCCCGCGCGCCCGGCGCGCCCCGTGCGGCCAATTCGGTGAACATAGGCGGACGGATCGGTGGGGATGTCGAAGTTCACCACGTGGCTTACCCGCTCCACATCCAGTCCCCGGGCGGCCACGTCCGTGGCGACCAGGATATCGAGCTGACCGCCCTTGAACCGTTCCACGGTGCGCTCGCGCATCTCCTGATTCATGTCGCCGTTGAGGGGCTCCGCGGCGAATCCCTGGGCCCGCAGCTTGTCCGCGAGCTCGGTGGTGCCGCCCTTGGTGCGCACGAAGACCAGCATGCCGTCGAAGGTCTCCATCTCCAGGATGCGGGTGAGGACGTCCACCTTGTGGAACCGGGTGACCACGCAGTGCTGCTGGTCGATGGTGTCGACGGTGGCGGTGGGGGACTCCACCCGCACCTCCACCGGCTCACGCAGATGCTCCCGCGCGACCCGCAGGATCTCCGGCGGCATGGTGGCGGAGAAGAGTGCCACCTGGCGCTCGGGGGGGGTATGGCCAAAGATCCAGTCGATGTCCTCGGCGAAGCCCATGTTGAGCATCTCGTCCGCCTCATCGAGGACCAGGGCCTTGAGCGCGCCGAGCGACAGGGTGTCACGGCGCATGTGGTCCATGATGCGGCCCGGGGTGCCGACCACCACCTGGGGGACGCGCTGGAGCTGACGCACCTGCAGACCGTAGCTCTGACCGCCGTAGATGGGCAGCACATGGAAGCCCTTGAGGTACTGGGCGTAGCGCTGGAAGGCCTCGGCCACCTGGAGGGCCAGCTCGCGGGTCGGCGTGAGCACCAGCACCTGTGGCAGCTTGCTCGCCGAGTCGACGAGGGAGAGTAACGGCAGGGCGAAGGCCGCGGTCTTGCCGGTGCCGGTCTGGGCCTGTCCCAGGAGATCCCGGCCCGCCAGCAGGTGGGGGATGCAGCGCTGCTGCACCGGGGTCGGGGTCTCGTAGCCCAGCTCCGCCACCGCCCTCGCGATGGGCGTGGCCAGGCCCAGTTGCCCGAAGCCCGGCTCGATGGCCACCGCTCGCTGCTCGGTCGGGTCGCCAGGGTTGCCGCCGTCATCGGGCGGCGTCGTCATCGGATCGGGGGTATCGAAATCGGGGGTGTCCACGGGAGGCCTCGCCGGGTCGTGCTCCCTCGGGTTGGCCAGGGGGAGGTTCACAGGAAACCGGGTATTATGTGCTCAGGTGTCAGAGGGCGCAATCCCGAGTCGGGTCGTGCGTGCGGTCGGCCTTGCGATGGTGCCGCCGGGGCCGGATACTGCCGCACCCGTTCCAGGAAGACCCTCGGCTCCGCCCCCTCCTCGGGAGCTTGCTCGCCCCTATGCACCTTCGCATCGGCAACACAGGAAACTCCCCCGGTCACCCGCCCAGGGCGGGCGCGGGGCACAGGATCCCATGAGCTCGGCCACGACGGGAACAGACACCGGGCCCGCCATCCGGATCGAGGGCTTGAGCTTCTCCTTCGGGCTGGCGCCGGTGCTTCAGGACATCGACCTCGAGGTGTTCCGGGGGGAGTTCATGGGCCTCGTGGGCCCCAACGCGGGGGGCAAGAGCACCCTGCTGAAGCTCATCCTGGGACTCCTGCGGCCCCAGTCGGGGCGCATCCGGGTGCTCGGGGCCGCGCCCGAGGAGGCGCGCCGCCGCGTGGGCTACGTCCCCCAATACCCCAGCTTCCAACGGGACTTCCCCATCTCGGTGGAGCAGGTGGTGCTGCTGGGCAGGCTTGGCTCGACCCCCAGCCTCGGCTGGTATCGCCGTGCCGACCGCGAGGCCGCCCTCCACGCCCTCGCCGAGGTGGAGGCGGCGGATCTCGCCCGCAGGCGCATCGGGACCCTCTCCGGCGGACAGCTGCAGCGGGTGCTGCTGGCGCGGGCGCTGGTCGGCGAGCCGCAGATCCTGATCCTCGACGAGCCCACGGCCAATATCGACCAGCGGGCCGAGGGGGACATCTTCGATCTGCTCGCCATGCTCAACGCGCGGCTGACCATCCTGGTGGTGTCCCACGACATCGCCTTCATCTCTAGCTACGTGGATCGGGTCGCCTGTCTCAACCGCACCCTGGTCTGCCACCGGACCGACGCCATCGATGCGGACCTGATCCACCAGCTCTACGGGGAGGCCGTGCGCTCGGTGGCGCACCGGCACTGACATGAGCGAGCTCCTCGCCCCCTTCCTCCAAGCCCTGACCGACCAGCCGTTCCTGCGCACGGCCCTGCTCGCGGGGCTGCTGGCGAGTGTCGGTTGCGGCGTCATCGGAACCTTCGTGGTCGTCAAGCGCATCGCCTTTCTGGCCGGGGGCATCGCCCACTCGGTGCTCGGGGGCATGGGGGCGGCCCTCTATTTCGGCATCGACCCCCTCCTGGGGGCCCTCGGCGCCGCGGTCCTCTCGGCGCTGATCATCGGGTCGGTGCGGCTCGCCTGGGGCGCCCAGGAGGACACCCTGATCGGCGCCATCTGGGCCATCGGCATGGCCGTAGGCATCCTGTTCATCGCCAAGACGCCGGGCTACAGCACCGATCTCATGAGCTATCTGTTCGGCAACATCCTGCTGGTCGCCCCCCGGGACCTCTGGCTCATGGCGCTACTCGACCTGGTGCTCGTGGCGACCGTGGGGCTCTTCTACCGCCAGTTCCTGGCCGTGAGCTTCGATGAAGAGCAGGCCCGGCTGCGCGGGGTGCCGGTCGGGCTCTTCTACCTGACGCTCCTCTGTCTGGTGGCGGTGACGGTGGTGCTGCTGATCCAGGTCGTCGGCCTGATCCTGGTCATCGCGCTGCTCACCCTGCCGGCCGCGATCGCCGGGCACTATCTGCACTCGCTCGGGGGGATCATGCTGGTTGCCACCCTGCTGGGGGCCACCTTCACCTCGGCGGGACTCGCGCTGTCCTTCACCCCCGATCTGCCGTCGGGGCCCACCATGATCCTGCTTGCCGGGGCCTGCTACGTGGTCTCCGCCGTCGTGAGCATGCTGCTCAAGGGCTATCGCGCCAGACGGCTCGCCAGGATCGGGGCTCGCACGCGCTGAGCGACCGCCAGGTTGAAATCCGGCGGTCCTTTCTATAGCTTCCAGGGCACAACCTGCTGGGGGTGCCCGACCGCCGTCGGGCTGAGAGAGTCCCTTCGAACCTGATCCGGGTCATGCCGGCGCAGGAAAGCAGGCGGGTCACCGACGGTCGCCCCATCGCGACCGGAGCGTCCCCGCCCCGACCTCGCCCCACCCGCGCCCGCGAAGGCGCCCAAAGCGCATCCCCAGCATCCAGCACCAACGTGGCGCCTGCCCCGCGCCTGCCCGCCCATCCGAGGTCATCATGAGCGCCATTCCCAAGGATTTCATCCAGACGACCGCCCGGTTGTCCGACGAGGTCACCCGACCCTTCCCCGGCTCCCGCAAGGTCTACGCGGAGGGATCGCGGTCGGATATCCGGGTTCCCATGCGGGAAGTCACGCTCACGCCGACCCACACGCACCAGGGGACCGAGGAAAACCCGCCCGTCTACGTCTACGACACCTCGGGCCCCTACACCGACCCCGCGGTCTCCATCGATCTGCTCGCGGGTCTGCCGGAGGTCCGCACCGCCTGGATCGAGGAGCGGGGCGACACCGAGCGGCTCGAGGGTCCCAGCTCCGAGTTCGGCCGCCGCCGACAGGCAGATCCGGGCCTGGCCCACCTGCGCTTCGAGCACCTGCGCACCCCCCGCCGGGCCAGGCCGCGGCACAACGTCACCCAGATGCACTATGCCCGCCGGGGCATCATCACCCCCGAGATGGAGTACGTGGCCCTGCGCGAGAGCATGCGCCTGGAGGAGCTGCGGGCCGACCCCCGCTACGCCAAGCTCCTGCGCCAGCACCGGGGACAGCATTTCGGGGCCAGCCTCCCCGAGATCATCACCCCGGAGTTTGTCCGCGATGAGGTGGCGCGGGGTCGCGCCATCATCCCGGCCAACATCAACCACCCGGAGCTGGAGCCCATGATCATCGGGCGCAACTTCCGGGTGAAGATCAACACCAACATCGGCAACTCGGCGGTCACCTCCAGCATCGAGGAGGAGGTGGAGAAGATGGTCTGGTCGGCCCGCTGGGGCGGCGACACCCTGATGGACCTCTCCACCGGCAAGAACATCCACGAGACCCGCGAGTGGATCCTGCGCAATGCACCCGTGCCGATCGGCACCGTGCCCATCTACCAGGCCCTGGAGAAGGTCGACGGCAAGGCCGAGGAGCTCACCTGGGAGCAGTTCCGGGACACCCTGATCGAGCAGGCCGAGCAGGGGGTCGACTACTTCACCATCCACGCCGGGGTGCTGCTGCGCTACGTCCCGCTCACCGCCGACCGGGTCACCGGCATCGTCTCCCGGGGCGGGTCCATCCTGGCCAAGTGGTGCCTGGCCCATCACCGGGAGAACTTCCTCTACACCCACTTCGAGGAGATCTGCGAGATCATGAAGGCCTACGACGTCTCCTTCAGCCTGGGGGACGGCCTGCGGCCCGGGTCCATCGCCGATGCCAACGACGCGGCCCAGTTCGCCGAGCTGGAGACGCTCGGGGAGCTCACCGAGATCGCGTGGCGGCACGACGTGCAGGTCATGATCGAGGGCCCGGGCCATGTGCCCCTGCACCTGGTCCAGGTCAACGTGGAGAAGGAGCTAACCGACTGCTTCGAGGCCCCCTTCTATACCCTGGGCCCCCTGGTAACCGACATCGCCCCCGCCTACGACCACATCACCTCCGGCATCGGCGCCGCCAACATCGGCTGGTACGGGACCGCCATGCTCTGCTACGTCACCCCCAAGGAGCATCTGGGCCTGCCCAACAAGCAGGACGTGCGCGACGGCATCATCACCTACAAGATCGCCGCCCACGGGGCGGACCTGGCCAAGGGGCTTCCCGGCGCACAGGTGCGGGACAACGCGCTCTCCAAGGCGCGCTTCGAGTTCCGCTGGGACGACCAGTTCAACCTCTCCCTCGACCCGGAGCGGGCCCGTGAATACCACGACCAGACCATGCCCCACGAGTCCCACAAGGTCGCCCACTTCTGCTCCATGTGCGGGCCTCACTTCTGCTCCATGAAGATCACCCAGGACGTGCGCGACTACGCCCAGGCCCACCGGCTCGACAACCTCGAGACCGCCCTCGAGGAGGGCATGAAGGAGAAGGCCAAGGAGTTCGTCGAGGAAGGCGGGCGGCTCTATCGGGAGGTCTGATCCCGGCTATCCTTGCCCTGAGCCCAATCGATTGGCGTAGATCAAGCGATGTCCAGCACCGCCGAAGATCTGGTCCGACGTCACCGCTACACGGTGGAGGACTACTACCGCATGGGAGAGGTCGGCATCCTCGCCCCGGACGCCCGCGTGGAGCTGATTGATGGAGAGGTCATCGAGATGACGCCGATCGGGGCACCTCATGCGAGTATCGTGACGGACCTGCAGCGGGCACTGGAGCGCACCGTCGCGGACGCGGCCGTTGTCCGCGTGCAGAATCCGATTCACCTCGGTCGGCACGACGAGCCCCAGCCGGACCTCGCCCTGGTCACCCCACCCGCTTCCAAGTACCGCACACGCCACCCCGAGCCGCCCGACATCCTGCTCCTGATCGAGGTCGCCGAGACCAGCCTGCGCGTCGATCGGGACCTCAAGCTCGGCATCTACGCCCGCTTCGCCGTCCCGGAGGTCTGGCTGGTCGACATCAATGGACGCCGGATCACGCGCTACCGTGACCCGGGCGAGGCGGGATTTCGGGCATCGGATGTGCTCGACCTCGCGGCGCCGGTACCGATCCCGGGCCTGCCTTCCCTGTGGCTCGATCTCTCAGCGCTTCTCTAGGGAGACGCTGATCAAATGCCTTCCTGGCGTTTGATCAGCTCGCGTCTCGAGACGCGCGAGTCTCGGGATGCTCCATTTTCAAGGGCTTAATGCCCTTGAAAATGGCGGGCCATCCTTGGCCCGCACGGGAAGCGCAATAAATCAGCGCTTCCCTAGGGATTCCCGGCACCTGGCCAGCACCTACATCCGAAACCCGCCCGGTGGCATGCCACCCCCGGGGAAGCCGCCCGGCAGGCGTCCGCCCATGGCCCGCATCATCTTGGCCATGCCGCCGCCCTTCATCTTCTTCATCACCTTCTGGAGCTGGGTGAACTGCTTCAGCAGCTTGTTCACGTCCTGAACCTGGGTGCCGGACCCCATGGCAATGCGGCGCTTTCGGGACCCCTTGATGACGGCGGGAAACTGGCGCTCCTGGGGGGTCATGGAATTGATGATGGCGATCAGCTTGCCCATCTCCTTGTCGTTCACCTGGCTCTTCAGGTGCTCGGGCACCTGACCCATGCCCGGGAGCTTGTCCATGAGCCCCGCCATCCCCCCGAGCTTGTTCATCTGCTGGAGCTGCTCCCTAAAGTCGGTCAGATCGAACTCCTTGCCCTTCTTGAGCTTCTTGACCAGCCGCTCGGCATGATCCCGGTCGATCTTGGCGTGCACCTCCTCCACCAGGGAGACCACGTCCCCCATGCCCAGGATGCGGGAGGCGACCCGGTCGGGATAGAAGGGCTCCAGGGCCGTGGTCTTCTCGCCGGTCCCCAGGAACTTGATCGGCTTGCCGGTGATCTGGCGGATCGAAAGGGCCGCGCCGCCCCGGGCATCCCCGTCCGCCTTGGTCAGGATCACACCGGTGAGTGGCAGGGCCTCGTCGAAGGCCCGGGCCGTGTTGGCCGCGTCCTGGCCGGTCATGGAGTCCACCACGAACAGGGTCTCCACGGGATTCAGAGCGGCGTGCAGGCCCTTGATCTCCTCCATCATGGCCGCGTCGACATGGAGCCGGCCGGCGGTGTCCACGATCAGCACGTCCTTGAACTGCTTGCGCGCGGCGTCGAGGGCGGCCCGCGCGATGTCCAGGGGGCGCTGATCGGCGCTGCTCGGGAACACCGAAGCCCCAACCTCGGTGGCGACCGTTCGCAGCTGCTCGATGGCCGCCGGGCGGTAGACGTCGCAGCCCACGACCAGCACGGACTTCTTCTGCTTGTCCTGGAGCCAGCGGGCGAGCTTGGCGACCGTCGTGGTCTTGCCTGAGCCCTGCAGCCCCGCCATGAGGACGACCGCGGGTGGCTGGGCGGCCAGATTGAGTCGCTCGTTGGACTCCCCCATCAGCGCCACGAGCTCGTCGTTGACGATCTTGATCAGCACCTGACCCGGGGTGAGGCTCTTCATCACCTCCTCGCCCAGGGCCTTCTCGCGCACCTGCTCCACGAACTGTCGCACCACCGGGAGCGCCACGTCCGCTTCCAGCAGGGCCATGCGCACCTCGCGCAGGGTGTCCTTGACGTTGTCCTCGGTCAGGCGACCCTGACCCCGCAGATTGCTCAGCACCCGCCCAAAACGCTGCTGGAGATTCTCGAACATGGGCGACCTCTTCTCGTAGCGCGCCGATCGCGCCCGGGCACCCGTCCCGGCGCGGTCCACTTTGGGCCGGCATTATAGCGCCGCCGCGGCGTTTTCCGGCCTGCCGCTTTGTGCCATCATCCCCGCGCATGAGACACACCCTGCTCTCCATCGCCGCCATCCTGTTCTATCTCGGCGCCACGGCCGTCATCGCCGTGCGCCTGTTCCGTCCCCATGGGCTGCGCGGGGACGGGTCCTGGCTGCCCAGCCGGGATCTCGGCCTCTCACTCGGCTTCGCCGGGCTGATCCTGCACAGCTGGCTCCTGTGGGAAGGGATCTTCAGCCATGCCGGGCTGAACCTCGGGTTCTTCAACGCCCTGTCCCTGACCTCGTGGACGGTGATCACGCTGCTGCTGGTCTCCTCCCTGACCAAGCCGGTGGACAACCTGGGCCTCATCCTCCTGCCGGTGGCGGCCGTGACCCTCGCGCTGGACGCCCGCTTCGGGGAGGTCGCCTTCATGGGACACACGGCGGGCTGGCCCCTGAAGATCCACGTGCTGCTCTCCATGCTCTCCTACAGCCTGCTCACCCTCGCATCGGTCCAGGCGATCCTTCTGGCGGTGCAGGACCATCACCTGCACATCCGGCACCCGGGCGGCTTCGTGCGCAGTCTGCCCCCGCTGGAGACCATGGAGAGCCTGCTGTTCGAGATGATCGCCGCGGGATTCGTGCTCCTCACCCTGGCCCTGCTCTCCGGCTTCGCCTTCCTCGAGGACATGTTCGCCCAGCACCTGGTCCACAAGACCGTGCTCTCCTGCCTGGGATGGCTGGTTTTCGGCGGCCTGCTCCTCGGGCGCTTCCGCTATGGCTGGCGGGGACGCACCGCCATCATCTGGACGCTGAGCGGCTTCGTCATCCTGATCGTGGCCTACTTCGGCAGCAAGGCCGTGATCGAGCTGATCCTGCAACGCTGATCCCTGGCGCCCGCCCGCATACCCAACCGAACGCCGCTCGGACCCCAGGGCCACAGAGGGGCTTGCCGCGCGTCCCCGATCAGGTGCAAAATTCCGGCTCTTGTTCGGGCGCCAGCCGCCAGATCCCTCCCGCACCCGACCGCAATTCCGAAGCGGTTGGCGTCGTTCAAGCGACGAACAGTTCAGGGGCAGTAGCTCAGCTGGGAGAGCGTCGCGTTCGCAATGCGAAGGTCAGGGGTTCGATCCCCCTCTGCTCCACCAAAAAATCAATACGTTAGACGAAGCCGGCCAAGCGCCGGCTTTTTTGCGCATGAACTTCAAGTTCAGCGCGCCAAGACGAGCTTCGTATCGCCGCTTGGGAACGACGGGCGGTCCAGAAAAGCCACGCGGAAGAACTAG
>Ga0316585_10000230_pt1 | contig 11744 bp, 11 predicted proteins | sample S_170502SCrBrC_D_FD_204517 | JGI IMG/M metagenome (GOLD analysis project Ga0316585, IMG submission 204517) | Rhizosphere microbial communities from salt marsh grasses in Alabama, United States - S_170502SCrBrC | ecosystem: Host-associated > Plants > Roots > Rhizosphere | place: USA: Alabama...
AACCGGCAAATTTACTAGTTACACCCCCAGTAATCTCAGACCAAGAAACGCAGGGCAAACGTCAATAACGGCGAATACTCCCTAAACAGGGTCTATGGTATATTTAACACATCATAAAAATGATGGTTACTGGGTAAGGATGAAAGAGTCGGAACAAGAATTGCTTGATAAAGTCAATATCGAAACAATTATGCAAGAAATTCGCCAACAAGTTCTTGAGCGAAAACTGCCGTCGCAAGCCACGCTGCCGATCAAGGGCGATCGTCTCCCACCTGAATTCTATGAACATCTTTATAAGGCCATTCTCGCTCAGAACGAACTAGAGGTTAAGATGCAGATTGTGAAGTCTGATCTACCGATAGTCGGTGGGCTTGTCGATCACGTCCGAACTATGTTTCACCAACTGGTTATCTATTACGTTCAGCAGCTAACCGAACAACAAAAAGAAGTAAATCGCCATTTATTGGGGGTGCTCACAGCTATTAGCCAATACTTTGAAGAAGAAGGAGAGGAGTAAATCGCAGTACTCAGCATTGGGTTCGCATTGCAAATGACTGTTCTTTATTCCTGCTGATTGCTTGAATGGGCGGTTGGATTACACTTCATGACAGTGAATGGACGCCGGAAACGATAACGGCCGAAATAGAGAACCGCGCCCAAAAAAGAGAAGCCGAGTCAGGTTCCTTGAATATTTCTGTTCCTCCATTCGCTTACCAAAAAAGAACGCCGCAGCTCTTCCAAGATCACCCTCTTCAAAATCATTTAAGAATACTCGCCGAAGCGCCCTCGTTGAAGGTGACAGCTGCCCCATTAGATAACATCCCCAAACGGATACCTTTGTTTGACAGCATCTTGCTGAAACTACGGGAGCAAATCACTGGCCTGGCTCTTTTTTATATTAATCGTACTGCACAAAAACAGAACCGGATTAATGAAGAACTTGCCGTGACACTCAATGAACTGACTCGCTTTTTAGGGAACACGGCCGAATCCCAACAGAAACCACTCCGGACTTCTGCGGATGATTTGGCAGGGCATAAGGAACCGGGAAAGGAATCGTGAGCCAGACGTCTTTGCATCAATTTTTAACGGGGGCAACCTCGGGCGATGCAATCACAGGTCAGGCGTTTTTAATTCGCGACTGGCTGCTTGACCTTGGCTTCAAATCAGAGATATATGCCCAGTACGTGCATGAAAGCGTTGCTGAAAAGGTAAAACCGTTAGCCAGCTACAAACGGACCAGAGGTGAAAACTGGGCTATCTACCATCACAGCATCGGCTCTGAAGTACCGGAATTTCTATTACAGCAGCCTTTAACGTTGTTATTGATCTATCACAACATCACTCCCGTCAAATACTTCAAGCAAGCGGACCCGCGTTGGGCAAATATGGCCCGCAAAGGATTGGCGCAGCTGGATGACATGCGCAATCGGACCGGTTTAGCACTGGCTGATTCGAGCTTTAACGAGCTCGAATTGATTGAGAAGGGATATCAAAACATTTCTATCTTGCCTATAACGCTGCGACCGGAGGATTACGATGAACCGATTGCGGCAAGCACCGCGAGTGAAATCCGCAGCAGTACACCTAATTTGTTATTCGTCGGGCGAATTGCACCGAACAAGAAACAGGCAGATTTGGTTAAATTATTAGCCTATGTCCACCGCATCTATCCAACAGTCCGATTTCACCTTATTGGTTCGCGATGGGAAGTTGGCTATGACAAATATATTGAGGATATGGCCGCTAACCTGGGTTTACAGGAAAACCTGGTACTTACAGGAAAAGTATCCCATCAAACTCTTCTTACCTATTACCGATCGGCCGATCTCTACGTTAGTATGTCAGAGCATGAAGGGTTTGGGATGCCTTTGATCGAAAGTATGTACTGCGAACTGCCTGTATTAGCCTATGGCGTTACGGCCGTGCCATCAACAATGGGAACAGCAGGCGTATTATTCACCGAGAAACGCTACCCCGAATTAGCTGAATTGGTAGATATCCTGTTAAGCGATAAACCATTTCGCCGGCGGATCATTGAACGCCAATCAGAACATGTTCAGGCATTTCTCGAACCACAGACGCGGCGAATTTTCGAGACCGGCTTGCGTGATCTGAATTTATTAAATTAAAGAGAAGCAGCACCAAACAATGTCAAAACCATCTATCGTCATAGTTATACAACGATACGGAGAAGAAGTGAACGGCGGCGCTGAATATTTTGCTCGACTTCTAGCCGAGCATCTAACCACTATTGCCGATGTGCGCGTTTTGACTACCTGTGCAATTGATTATCATACCTGGGCGAATGATTATCCTTCCGGTAAAACCTTGCTTAACGGTGTGGACGTTGAGCGATTTCCAGTTGATTATCAACGGGCAAGCGATAGTGTAGAGCGTACGGCTCAAATTTTGAACAAGGAACATGCCCTCTTTGATGAGTACGATTGGGTACGCGCCCAAGGCCCTTATTCCAGCGAACTTTTTAAAGCTATCCGCAAGGCTTACATCGATACGGATCTGTTCATATTTATCACTTATCTTTATGCCTCAACGGTTTTTGGTCTTCCCCTTGTAGCGGATAAGGCGATTTTGATCCCCCATGCTCACGACGAACCCTACTTGAAACTAGGTGTCATGAGACATATTTTCCACGCACCGCAGGCAATAGTTTATAACGTTGAACCTGAAATGGAGATGGTTCAAACGATCATGCAAAACAGTTACATTCCCCAATTTACGGCCGGTGTAGGGATTGATCCACCTCAAAATGTGGATCAGGAAAGGTTCCGCTCTAAATATAACATTCAAGGCGATTTTATTTTGTACGTAGGACGCATTGATGTGGGTAAAAATGTCGATGAGTTGTTTGATTATTTCATCCAGTACCGGCAACACCATGAATCAGATTTGAAATTAGTGCTCATTGGCAAAGCCCACATTGCGATACCCGATCGGCCGGATATCATTCCTCTTGGTTTTGTTTCTGAAGAAGACAAATTCGATGCCATGGCTTCAGCTTTGGCCTTACTCCAGCCGTCGAGGTTTGAGAGCCTATCACTTGTCGCACTAGAATCCTGGCTGGTAGAAACACCGGTATTGGTCAACGGCGCTAGTGAGGTTTTAAAATATCAATGTCGGCAAAGTAACGGGGGACTGTATTACAGCAGTTACGATGAGTTCGAACTGGCACTAACTCATTTGCTCAACGATCCTGAAACGGCCGCACTGATGGGCCGCCAGGGACGGGAGTTCGTTTTGGAACGTTTCAACTGGGATATTATTCTGGCAAAATTCCGTGCCTTGATTGAAACATTGACCAGCAAGCCGACTTGATTCTACAGCAGGTTTAGTTGGGTCAAATATCTTTTAAACTGTTCTTTGATATTGGGCTCGAGAAAAGCTTGAACACGTCTGGTCTGGGTTTCTATAACGCGCTGGCGAAGCTTTTGGTCCTCATACAAGATGCGCACCAGTTCCGAGAGGGGCTCAAATTCTTTTCGGGAAAACAATATCCCCGCCTCACCCAGGGTAGAGGGGACGGCCGCTGCGGAATAAGCCAAAACCGGCAAACCAAAATACATACTTTCGATAAGTGGTTTACCAAACCCCTCGTGCTCGCTCATGGATACAAATAAATCAGCCGATTTATAATAAGTCACCATTTCTTGCTGCGTGACATGACCGGTCAGCGTCACTGCATCGGCCAACCCATTTCTATTGATAAAGTAGTTAAGCCACCGTATGTACCCTTGACCTGTGTTTCCTCCAACCAGGATCAAGCGTGCTCTTGGATAAATCTGGCGTACATAATAGAGTAATTTAACCAGATCTTCCTGTCGTTTATTAGGCGCTACGCGACCAACAAAAAGCATTGTCGGCGCGTCTTCCTGGATTCTCGATTGAAGTTGCTCATCAATCGAGACATCGTACTCAGCTTCGTTGAGGACAATAGGCAAAACCCCAGTCTCTTTGAAACCGATTTCTTTTAGTTCCTCTTCGTTGAAAGGCGAATCACCCAGTGCAAAGCGGACGAATGGCCTGAGGTCCTTTAGCTGCTCGCGTCCGGCTACCAACTGGTTGGCAATTGATGGATCGGCTTTTTTGAAGAATTCAGGTGGGGTGATATTGTGATAAATCAATATCAATGGGTTACGTCGTTCGAGAAGATGATTGAGCGTTGAGGAACCAGTTGTATGGTGGTAAATAACCAGTTCATCACCCGCGAAGCTTCCGGGTGTAAATTGGCGAACCTCCGAAACCAATTCCTCGTCATAAACAGCGCCATAAATTTCAGAGTCAAAACCAAGCTCACGCAGCCAACTGCGGATCAAAAAAGCATGATCGCTTGTCGCATCTCCCCTTGATACATCCATAAGAAACTGATGCAAAACTTTATTGCCCATGATTCTCAGCCTTTTTCCCCGAATCCCCAGTTGTTTAAGGTGAGCGCGAAGCGATCAAAAACACGATCCCAGGAAAAGTTTTCTTTGACATAACGACTACCGTTCAGTCCCATCAAATTGGCAGCTTTTTCATGCTTTATTAACCACTCGACTGCCGCTTTGAATTCTTCATAACTGCCGAACCACAACCCACCCTTACTACGTTGTACATGACCGCGCGTCACATCACAACCATCCCAGACCAGGACCGGACGCAAGGCTAACCATGATTCCATTATCACGAGGGAAAAGCTCTCATTCGACGACGGCTGGCATAGTGCCAGGGAGTCCCGATACAGGCAATTTTTTTTCTCATCAGAAACTGGACCCAAATATTCGAACTCCCGACTATCCGGGGGTTTACAAGGGCCATCACCGGCCACAAGAAGCTTCAGATTTCCCCCTTCCCGCGCATACCGTCTGACATAATCATAGAGTAGCTTTACATTTTTCCCCTGATCCAGCCTGCCAACATAGAGCAGATATGGACTATTTTCATTGGGGGGTACAATGTTGAGAGGCAGATTATTATCGATACCTGCACCAATAACGGCCGAACGGTCCAACCTCACTGCCAGTTCATCCATAGCGAAACGAGCTTCTTCCGGTGATATGAAGATGACGCCTGAGGCTGACTCCAGCAAGAGGCGAAAAGGCTCCATGAAAGCACTCAATTCATTATGCAAACAAGGCAGGAGCACAACATTATCGCCCGCCAGCCAGACGGTATCGAAAGTAATAGATTGGATGTAAGGCATAATGATTATCGCATCAAAACTTTGTGCGTTTTTTTGAACGCAACTGCTTAATGCCGTGCTATGAGGCCCACTAAAGACCCAATCATATTCAGATGCGGTATTAAGGCTGCGTTGAGATTGAAGACGTTGATTTAATTTGTGATGTGGTGCAGCCTGCCATTCATCTACCAAGAATCGTCTGATCAAGATGCCATCTTCTTCAACCGTTCCGGCTGGAAGTTGATTAGCCCAGGTAGTGTAATCTACTGCGCATGTGGTCCAAACCTCTACATCCCAACCTCGTCCTACTGCCGCCGATGCCAATCCCTTAGCCAGCGTTTCCGCACCCCCAATGACATCACGGCCGTATCGTGCCAGGACAAAGGCGATTCGCATTTACTGTCCTTTTCGCTCTTCCAGATCTTTACGAACAGCTTCTAATTCAATTTCCAGCTTCTCTATCTTGCGCTGTTGATTCATACTGAGAGACGTCAAGCCGTTTAAAATGCTGACGAATTCCTGGTTAACCCCTGTCTGATGACTGGCCATGCGGTTGGTATAGAAGAGGACCAATCCATGCGCCTGCTCGCGGATCATGGTCCACAAAGGACCAAGAATTGGAACACGAGTTGCTGGCGAGGGCTGTAAATCCGATTCTGAAGGAACCATCGTATACTTTTCATTAACCAGCTCCAGATGATCAAAAAGTTCGGGATCATAAGGAATGTCATCTGGACGATCAGGTAATAGAGTTCCCCCATAACTACTAAATTGAGGCTTTACATACCCTAGCTCTTGACGCCGCTCCTGGATACGAGCCCGAATTTCGGCCATTATCGCTTCAGGATCAATTTCCGGATCATGAATTTCAATTAAATCATTTGATGGCAAATCACCTGATACGAGGTTTTTGTCATTTCCAGACATTTTTCTTCTCCCGATAATTAAAAAGATTATGGATTAGATTCAACAATTGCAGCCTCTAATTGCCAACTTATGGGATTAATTTGCTGCGGTTTATGGTTGTAGCTGCTTTCCATATTCCGGCTGCTTATGGTATATAAAGTCGTTTTGTACTCAAATCCGTGGTCGGACAACCATTGAGGATCGCCAAACCAGATTACCGATCGCCCGTTATTTTGCCAGAACTTAATTGTTTCAGCCAAAGGGGCTTGCTGAAGCAAATCAACATCTCGGATCGAAAATACATCATGGCCGAATATGTATTTAAGGGGCGTACCCCAAAAATCCCCCAGCCCGACCGGGGATTGGTCATTAAACAAGAGAATGCTCTCACTTGGAAAATCTTCATTGATCTTTGCCAACTCCTCAACAACCCCCTTATTATCTACCTGCCCAATAAAACCTCGTGCCGACCAACCCAATTGAACAAGCCATATAACACCAACCAGTGCTGTTAAAAGGATGCCTGCTGTTTGGTTGTACTTTCTCGATTTGAAGAAACCAGGAATTTGGCTGATAAAATATGCTCCGGCCACCAAAAAAAAGGGGGCAACTGCTGGAACATAACGGCGCATGACGTAGATCTGGTGGGGGTTCGCACGTACATTCCATAAGTAAATGACCGAGAACAAAATGCCGGTTGCTACAAGTAATATTGTTTTTCGTTCAACTCTCCAGATGAGGAGGCAAATTCCGGCCACTCCCAACCAAATCCCCGGAATTGACAGATACCAGGCTAACCGGCGCCAATTTTCGTGATTGGTAATTAATAAAAGAGTCTCACTATAGGCGTCAGGTCGTAAAGAAGCTTCGACTACAACTGGCCGGATAAACCAACCATAAATAGCATAAATCAGAAATGCGCCGATTGATACTGAAACGAAAACCGTTCGAAACCTTGCTAGTTCGGAGTAATGGTGACGATAACGATACAATACCCATAAGGCCAAACCAAGCCCGACAATCAACAAAGCCGTTAACCACCAGTTAACCCACAGCAGTCGCAGGCCGTAACCCATATGCTCACTGAAGTAAGGTGCGCTCAATATGGCTCCGTGGACAAAGGAGTGAACAACCAGCAAGGAAAATGGAACTATGAACCACCAATCACTTTTTTTCCATCCCTGCAACCATAAACCTATCACAAGGAAAGCAAATATTGGTAGTAATATTATTATGTCTATGCGAACAAGGAAAACAGCACCTAGCGCCAACCCGGCAGTAAATGCCCAAAGCGGGGCCGGCTTTTTATCACCCTGCCAGCACATCAATGCCCATAAACCAGACCACAACAGGAATTGGGTTAAAGCTTCCGTCGTTGGGTAACGGCCGAACCATATTTGCAAAGCGAACATGGACAATCCGGCCATCAGCAAAACACCAGCCAACCATCCTCCCACCTCTTTAGCCGTCAAGATGACAGCCACCGAAGCCAGGATCATCCATAATCCAGTAAGTAGCAGTTCCGCCTGGACACCTGCTTCCGGTGATCCAGCAAATCCAAAAGCAACTGCCAACCAGATTGGATGAAAGGGATAGAATTGAGGTCTTAACACACCGGCCCCTTCATCAATAACATAAAAACCCGGGAAGAGATAAGAATCGGCAATAGGATTGGTCGGTAACGGCCGAAGAAAAACGTCTTTTAGTGAGTCATCTACATCGGCCAGGGTTTGATCTCGAAGATCAAAGCCGCCATTCTGAGCAATCTCGGCCCCCAGATTGACATAAACGCCGGCATCCGCCCCACCCAATATATACTCATGCGGTCGAAGAAACAGCCAAAGTGCAACCAGCAACCATAAGACTAATAACAGGGGAAAATACTTTTCTCCGGGTGTTTGTTCCTGCTGCAGGTTTCCCTGACCATTCGTTTCTAGCAAGTACCGTTCCGCGATTATCCTGCGCCGCGTATAAGCAAAGATCAAGAAAACTATAAACACCAGTAGCCACAGTACAACCATGCGTATCGTTGAGAAAAAACCCAATTCGGCCATGACCAAAGCCAGCCAACCGCCAACAACAACACCTATAGTGATTGACGCAAAAATCCCTTCAAGACTGAGCCATACCTTAGCAGGAATAAACTGCAAGACTATTGCACTGCCCAAACCCAAAATGGAGACGGCTGTAACAAAAATGACCAAAAAGCTAGCCATAAATCTCTACCGTTTTTAGGATCCGTTGCAATTCTGTGTAATAAAATTCAGCAACATTTTCTGGATGGCAAGATTCGCGGGTAAAACGCAGCCCAGCCTTCCCCAAGCTTTCTCGCAGTGATTTTGATTGTCCCGTTAATCGCATTGCCTCAAGCAGGGCATCCTCGCTTCCCGGGGTAATTTTCAATGCTGCTTCAGGAGGAATTTCACGATACCAGCCGTGATCATCCACAATAAGCGCCTTACCCGCCGCCAGTGCTCGTAATGCTACGGCCGATGTTTCAGCAACTGTTGGATTACGTAGATTGATCACAACATCAGAAGTATGAATCCAATCGATGAATTCAGAAAGGTCCTCAACATAGCCAATGGGATGAACCAAGTCCTCAAGGCCTAAATCGCGAACTAATTCATCAACCGGCACATCGGGCATAGTTCTACCTACAAGCAAATAATGAACGTTCGGCATCTCGCCCCGCAGTTTTTCTAAAGCACGCAGGACAGAATCGACCTGCTTCTCTTTTGTGATCAAGCCAAAACTGCCAAACAGCAGGACGTCCTCAGCTAAATTCAAATCTGCACGGCGTGACCTTCCAGCCAATGGCGTGATTAAGGCAGGAATTACAGCCAGAGGACCTCTGTACCCTTGCCCGCGGACCAGGTTGGCAGCATATTGGCTGTGAACGATTACACCGAGACTGGTGTCAAGCAAACGGCCGTTTAGCGGACTCCCGAAAATTGGCGTTCCAAACCCTTGCCTAAAGGCAAGAGCTTTTTGGATACCTGAAACACCTTGTTCATAACCCACTTCTCGCACATAGGCGAAAACATCTTCTTTCCCAAGTGTCCGTTTGGCGACCGCGTGGTGTAAACTAAAGTCATGCAGGACGATCGCACCGGGAAATTCCATGGCCAGCCGGGTTATGTCATCATGGTATTCACTGTTGCCAATGTGATAAAGGGCCAGATCATATTGATCATGATCGTGGATAAATTGATCATTGCTTTGAACTTGATACTTATTCAAAACACGTTCATCGATCGCCTCGGGTTCATTAACAAACAAAGTCACATCAGCTAACTGCGTAAGGAATGGCAGCAGCTCAAGGGAATAATCAGTAATGCCACTCCGTTGAGGGGGAAGTGGGCTAAAGTAGGCAATTCGCAACCAACAAGTCTCTCTTTTAACTCAATAACCCTATGTTGTGGGATATACTCAAGCTTCGCCCTGGCCTATATCATTATGCCCGTCGGTGTCTCCATGCTCCAGACGATCGTCCAATTCTGCCAAACGCCGGTTCAGTTGGGTTAGTTGTAAATGCAGAGCCGCCAGGTCATGTCGTAAACGGCCGAGTTCATGCTCCTGCTCTAAAGAAAATTCGTATGAAATCGTCTCGAATTCGCGAAGGCGTTCAACTGCTAAACGATTAAAATCATTTTGTTGTTCAAGCATCGGCCGTACATACCACTTTGTAGCTACACTGTTCCATTTCGTGCGGAACCAGGCAATCACGGGGCCAAAAACTGGAACTTCTGAGGAAAATGGTTGTTCTACAATTTTTCCTTTTTCAAGCAGCCAATCCAGCTCCTCCAGTTGTCGATCTTTCATGCGTTCTTTTTACCCTATTTACTCATTGAAACATAATTCAAGTGTGGCAATTAACCTACGAACCACTAATGCCAGGGGATTTCTGGCACAACCGCGGGTATAGCATAAGGACCGTTTGCTAGCTTTGTGAAGTAATCCTGCTCAAGCAGACCCTTATAAGAAAAAATCACCTGACCAGCCGTGCCTGCATCCCGAGCCATTGCAATACGCAGTTCGATTTCCTTAAAATCATCGGCCGTACAGAACTGTGTGCCAATACCTGGAATAACAAACCTGCCGCTGCTAATCGCTTGATAATCTGCTACCAGCGTCGCCCAGCGTTCTCTGGTCCAGAAGTACGGATTGTTACAATCCGGATCCCACGTATAAATCATGGGCGAGACGCTGTCGATATAACCGCCGGATAACCAGGCTCCTGGGTCTTGATAATAGCTATCATACCCGCTGCTAACGTCCCAATTCCGGTAATCTATATAAACCGGCCAAACAGCGTCCGTCAACCAGAGATGAGGGTTAAGGGGAATCAACTCCTCATATAGCTTTTCGACCATGCCGTTAACTTGTTGTCTCTGCCAGCTTGCATATCCGGCTGAGGAGAAACACTTCTCCCCAAATTTCTCTTCGCTGACAGGATCGCAAGACGTTTCTTCCCCCGCATAACGAATGTGGTCAAGATGAATGCCGTCAACAGCATAATTTTGCACCAGATCTTTAGCTACTGCTAACAAGTGGTTAACAAAAAAATTCGATGCCGGACTCACATAGAAATATGGTTGGCATACAGCTTGTTGTGAGTTATCCCATTGAACACCATTCAACCTATCACCTGTTGTGCCATAATAATCCATCAGCTGGTAATAGAGGTGGCGTGGGTCCGTGCCATCAGGCGGCGCCTCGCATCCGGTCCAAAGCGGATAAACATTGATATAAGCATGAACTTGCAATCCGGCATCATGCGCTCGCTCAACTAGCCTTTGCAGTGGATCCCATCCGGGGTCCTGACCTAGAATGTCTTCGGGTGATAACATTCTTGACCAGGGTTCAAATTCGGAATCATAAAAAGCGTCAGCCTCCCCACGGACCTGGAAATAGAGTGTATTAAAACCAGCGGCAGCAGCATTTTTTACAATTTCATCGATCTTAGCGGGATCAGCCCCGTTTTCATCTATCCAATCAAAACGTGTCACCCACAAAGCACGGACCTCTTGCATCGGCTCACTGCTATCTCCACTCCTGTTAAATAATGCAGGAAGATAGATTTGTGGCCAAGAATCAGCAAAAAGGACAAGCACAAAGGTGAAGCTGGCTACAATAGTTGCGACAATTAATAAAATTAACGCTTTCCCTCTCAAGAACATAGGGTTCTATTTTCCCATTTAGGCAAGCTCTCTGACAAGTCTTCCCATAAAAACCTACCAAGCTCTTGATCTTAATTTCCAGTGCTTACTGCTGGTAAAGCTTATCAAAGTTCAATATACTGAACCCGAATAATATTATTTAGCGGGATCAAAACATTGCTAATTTATCTGGAAGACAAATGATGGAAGAGTCAAGCATTATCAATATCAGCAAAAAAATCTCTGGGAATACGGCCGTTTGGCCAGGCGACTCAGCGGTCCAAATTGAGACAATGATGTCTACAAGCGCAGGCGATATTGTGAACCTGACAACTCTCAGGTTTAGCGCACATACTGCCAGCCACGCGGATGCGCCATATCACGTTACAGACAAGGGGGAAACAATTGATCAGCTAAATCTGCAACCTTATTGGGGTTTAGCCCAGGTCATAACGGTAAATAAAACTGATGGCCCCATGCTGCCTGAGGACTTT
>Ga0316585_10000231_pt1 | contig 11721 bp, 10 predicted proteins | sample S_170502SCrBrC_D_FD_204517 | JGI IMG/M metagenome (GOLD analysis project Ga0316585, IMG submission 204517) | Rhizosphere microbial communities from salt marsh grasses in Alabama, United States - S_170502SCrBrC | ecosystem: Host-associated > Plants > Roots > Rhizosphere | place: USA: Alabama...
GTGTGAAGGTTGGGGATGAGCAAAGCATTACTTTGTTCCAGGAGGCGCTCAACAGCCTGACCAGATACCTGGCCCAACAAGTTGTTCGTGATGGGGAAGGAGCTAGTAAATTTGTAGAAATCACTGTTGCCGGAGCCGAAGACGATCTGGCTGCTCACACAATAGCCAATACGATTGCCACGTCCGCCCTGGTTAAAACCGCCTTTGCCGGCAGTGACGCCAATTGGGGGCGTATCCTGGCTGCCGCCGGGCGTGCCGGTGTACCCTTTGACCAATATAAAACGGCGCTGTGGGCCGGTAAAAAACAATCGCGAGAACTACACCTGCTGGATAACGGCACGCCGACCCGTTATCAAGAGGCCGACGCAGCCGCTATATTCGCTGAACCGGAATTCAAAATATTGTTCGAATTACAGCAGGGTGATGGAACGTCCACGGTTTGGACCAGCGACCTAACCCATGAATATGTTTCGATTAATGCTGATTACCGCTCATGAGCTTCTGCCGTCAAATTGAAGAGGCGTCCTTGAACGCCTGGCCGGCTCTGAGTGTGCTGCTCTATGATGGTTGGATCCTGCGTTTTGCCGATGGCTATACCAAACGCGCGAATTCCGTGACGCCTTTCTATGCCGGTGAATTGGATATCGATGCCAAAATCGAGTTCTGTGCCCAACAGTATCTACAACAGGGCCTGCGGCCGATTTTCAGATTGGCACAGGTAAATAATATTGCCGGACTGGATACCAGGTTGGCGGCCCGTGCATATGAGAAGATAGATCTGACAAGTGTTCAAGGACGGCCGTTGATGGGAGAGTTTGAACTGGCCGCCGGAGCAAGCGTTATTGAATTGGCTGACTGGCTGGATATCTTTCATGACCTGAACCCAGGTCGTAGGGATGTAAAGACCCATGAAGCGATTTTGCGGCGTGTTATCGGTCATTTATGCCCCATGGTTTTATCCGACGGCACTGCTGTAGTGGCCTGTGGTCTGGGCGTCATGCAGGGAGAAACTATTGGTTTGTTCGATATAGTGACCCGGGACAGCAAACGTCGAAAGGGATACGGCCGTCAACTGACTGAAAGTATCCTTGCCTGGGGTGAACATAAGGGCGCCGATAATGCTTATTTACAAGTCATGGTAAATAACCAACCCGCGCAGGCTCTTTACCAACAGCTTGGTTTTCGGGAACAGTACCAGTATTGGTATCGTATAGCCCCGCAGCCGGCTGAAATGCTAAAAAGCTGAACTACTGATCAGCTGAATTGGGAGAAAAACAAATGAGTGTACTTTGGGGTGGACGATTTACTTCACAAACGGATGCGTTGGTATTTCGGTATAACGCCAGCATCCAATTCGATCAGCGGCTTTATGCCCAGGATATTGCCGGAAGCATCGCCTGGGCCAAAGCGTTGGCCAAGGCAGATGTTCTGACCGAGGATGAGGCTTCGCGAATCATCAGCGGTTTGAAAAGTGTCCGAGAGGAATTCGCTAACGAGATTTTTGAGTTCTTGCCGACAGATGAAGATATCCATACGGCCGTTGAGCGCAGATTGACCGAACTGGTTGGACCCGTCGGTGGCAAATTGCACACCGGTCGCAGCCGCAATGATCAGGTCGCGACTGATTTTCGGTTGTGGGTAATGGCCGCCTGTGAGCAGGTGGATAGCTGGATTGCCGATTTGCAAAGCGCCTTAGTTGATTCCGCCGCAGAGAATCTTACTCTCCCAATGCCGGGTTACACCCATTTGCAACATGCCCAGCCGGTTACATGGGGGCATTGGGTGCTTTCCTTCTTCTGGCCGCTGGTACGTGACCGCCGGTGCTTTAAAGCAGTGGGTGACGCTGCCTCTGTTCTCCCCCTGGGTTCGGCGGCAATGGCGGGAACGACTTTCCCCATCGATCGCCAATTTTTAGCCGCTGAACTAGGATTTGACAGCATCAGCGCCAACAGCATCGACGGCGTTTCTGATCGTGATTTCGCCGTAGATTTCCTCTATGCCGCGGTCATGTTGGGACTGCATCTCAGCCGCTTATCGGAGCAGTTGATCCTTTTCAACAGCAGTGAGTTTGGCTTTATTCGTCTGCACGACGCGTACAGTACGGGGTCAAGCATCATGCCGCAAAAAAAGAATCCGGACACCCTTGAGCTGACGCGGGGTAAAAGCGGCCGTTTGATCGGCGATCTGACCGGGCTTTTGGCCACACTAAAGAGTTTGCCCTCGACCTATGACAAGGATTTGCAAGAGGATAAAGAACCGGTTTTTGATGCCTATGACACCTTAGCCATGATGGTGCCGATCATGGCCGGCCTGCTGCGTTCCTTAGAAATCAATGCTCAAGGGATGGCAGCTCAATTGGAGGCAGGTCTCCTGGCAACTGAATTGGCTGATTATTTGGTTAAAAGAGGCGTTCCTTTTCGAGAAGCGCATGGCTATATTGGCCGGTTGGTGCGCATGACCGAAGAACAGGCGAAGACGTTAACCGAACTGAGCCTGGATGAATTTCGTGCGGTTAGCCCGTTGTTTGGCGAGGATGTTTCGCAAGTGCTGACTGTAAACTTCGCTCTAGCGCAGCGCGACATCAGCGGTGGCACTTCGCCTGCCGCACTGCAAGAGCAGCTGGCAGCGGCGCGTAAACAGCTTTTAACGGGTTTCTGATTCCGATTCAGACTCGTCTGCGGCATGGCGCCGGGCGAGGGTCGTTAAATGGCGTACAAGCGTATTGATCTCTACCGGCGCATTTTGTTCAGAGAAATATACGGTGTGCTCAGCATTATTCCTAATCACTTTTAATTCATAGGTGAAGCGATCTGGCCCATTTGTTTGGGCGGAAGGATCAGATGGCAGATCAAAGAATTGAGCCTCATCCAGCATATTTTCGATGATTTCCGCCTGTTCAGCAGGTAAGGAAGATGTGTCAACTTCCCCCTGCATCGGAATTCCCATATACCCGCCGCTGCGTTTGAAATAAATCTGCATAGTCATCTCTCTGCTCCCCGGATAATAGTCGCCTCAGAAACGGCCGAATAATCGGCGAATGAAGTCGTTGTTCATGAACGAATCGAAACAACCACGCCTTTGTATTACGGTTCCGGAGTTATCCGGGTCTTCGTTATTGCCACCATCACCCTCATCAATTTCACCGACAGATAAACCAACTTCTTCCCAGCCAAAACGAACCGCTTTTTGTTCCAGGCTGCCGCTATCATACAGTTCGCCCGCCGCCTCATAGGTTAGCCGAGCCGCGTCGTCGAAATCTGCGTTGGCGAACAATTTTTCACTCAATGTGACATACCAGATCTGCCCAGCTTTCTCCCAGGCTTTACCCCCTAACTCCATCGCCATGACGTAGAACGCGCGGTTAAGAATTCCGGAATTGATGTGTACGCCGCCGGCATCCTCAATCGTATTCACATAATCATCCATGTGACCCGGCTGCGGGTCCTTGCCCAGTATTGGATCATTATAGGCTGTGCCGGGCTCCTTCATTGAGCGGATGGCGATGCCGGATACATTCTCTGTAAACAATCCTGTCCCGATCAACCAATCTGACTCGTCGACGGAGATGTCGTGATAATACTGTTTCACCAGAATGCCGAAGATGTCAGAAATAGCCTCATTCAACGCACCAGATTGACCGTTATAAAGTAATCCCGCTTCATACTGCGTGATTCCATGGGTCAGTTCGTGGCCCATGATATCCATTGAGATGGTGAAACGATTGAACAGCCTCTGATCAAGTGGTAAATCTTCATCTCCGTCGCCGTAAACCATCTGGTTTCCATTCCAGAAGGCATTATCATAACCGACCCCGTAATGAACGGTTGAAACTATGGGCATGCCACGGCCGTCGATGGAATTTCGTCCATATACCTGTTTGAATAGTTCGTAGGTAGCGCCTGCCCCCTCATAGGCTTCGTCACCAGATTTGTCATCTGTTGGTGGATCCCCTTCACCCATGACAAGACGTCCTGGAAGCAGCGTGCCGTGCTCAGCATCGTAAACAAGTCTTTCCATCACAGTCGATACAGCGAAGTCGTCTGCTTCAAGAACAGACATGGCGCCGGTAGTTGCGGCGCGTTCAACCCTAAACTGCCATGAACTGGCTAAATTTTGTTGGGCATGCTTTTGCTGAACGGCCGTGCCGTTTTGGTATATCTCTCGCAACATATATGGGGGGACAAAACAATTATGCGCGATGCTGCTGATGCACATTCAAGAACCTCCGGATTGCTCAATCAGACAGGTTGATTAACTGCTTTATAAGCGATCTTCTTACCTGCAACCGCTATTGTACTGTATAACCCTGTTTAACCGAATGATAGAAAACCAGGAAGCGGCTACGATCTTTCTATTAATTATCCAAAGTTGCTACCTTAAATATCATCAGATTGGTCCAATTTTAATCGCTATCTGATTGTGGGTATAGATTTTTAAAAATTGGACCAATCTTGATTAAAGCAATAACACGGTGACAACTTGAGTTAATGAACCCAAGTTGCTACCTTGAACATGATTAGATTGGTCCAATTTCAATCGCTGTATGATAACGGATATAGATTTTTAAAAATTGGACCAATCTTGATTAAAGAAATGACGAGGTGAATATGAATCATCCATCAAAGATTTTTTATTGGACTGCCTCTCTTGCTGCTGCTATGCTTACACTTGAAGTCTGTAGCGAATGACCTGATGAATTTAATGATAACTAAGACTGTCTATGCATTAATGCTGGCACACTGCCAGGAAGTGTTTCCACTAGAAGCTTGTGGATTCATAGGCGGCCGGGATGGAAAAGCGACCATCGTCACGATGATTGAAAATGTTTTGAAAAGTCCTGTAGCATTTGAAATGAACCCGCTCCAACAACTTGAAGCGATGTTGGATATGGAAAATAATGGACTTGATTTAATGGCTGCCTATCATTCTCATCCACAAGGTCCATCAAATCCTTCAGCAACCGATCTGGCGCAGGGTTATTACCCAGATTTACCGCAGATCATCATTTCTTTACGGGATCGGGCTGAACCTTCACTGCGGGCTTTTCTATTGGCGCGGGATAAATATCAAGAAGTAAAAATTCAGGTCGTGTAACTAATAGCATGGAAATGGGTTTTAACGAATACAAAATTGTTAAAAGGAGGCAATTAGATTGCAAAACTTTTACTTATTATTGGCAGGACTAATCGGCTACATCTGTGGCGCTATTCCCTTTGGATACCTCTATGTAAAGGCAACAAAGGGAATCAACATCCTGGAGGTTGGCAGCGGTCGCACTGGAGGCACGAATTCCTATCGTGCGGCCGGCATTGGGACAGGAATCATAACCGCCTTGAGTGATGTGTTGAAGGGTTTTGCTGCTGTTTGGTTGGTGCGTCACTTCCTCGCGCCACAGCTCAGCGACGATTGGTATCCCTGGCTCACGGTTGTTGCCGGCGTCATGGCCGTTGTCGGACATAATTGGTCCATATTTCTAGGCTGGCGCGGAGGCGCCGGAACAGGACCGAACGTGGGTTGGTCATCGGCCGTCTGGTGGCCTATGTTCCCAATAAGCTGGATTGTCATGATTATCTTCTTAATTGGGGTGGGCATGGCTTCAGTAGCTTCCCTGGCTATGGCGGCCGTCATCCCCGTGACCTTTTTTATTTTGTATGCAACCGGTGTGCCCGGCTATTCCCATACCATCGCTTATATGGTTGGCGGCATGGCATCGGCAGCTGTTGTTGTTTGGGCGTTGAGGCCGAATATCAAACGTTTGTTAGATGGTGAAGAACCGCTAGTTGGCCCACGCAAACGCGCCCTTGAGCGCAAACAGTGATCTGAAGTTAATCTTTTGCTTCGAGATCAAAAACGCCGGGAATATTCCCGGCGTTTTTTCTTTACTCTACTGATTTGGCCAATTGCTCGTAATGTAGCATGCCCAGGGCGTCAATGGCCACGCCCCTAACCTTGTCCAGAGAGAGGGCATGGCGCGGCTCTTGGGTGATATCTAAAGTCGGTAGTTCCTTGGCCCACAGTTCCTGTAATTCCCCGATAATGACAGCGCGCGCTTCACTGTCTAATTCTTCTCGCGAGGCCTTAACCAGGGCATCCATCTCATCGCTTTGATAATTCGAGCAGAAAATACTGTCCGTATTCTCAACGAAAAAATCAGTCCAGCTGCTGGAATCAAGATAATTGACCGGCTGTCCGGGTGTGGGCCAACCTAAGAGAAATGCGGGATAGCCACACTCGGCGATTTGAACCCGGAATTGATCCCAGGGCGCACCGCTGACCTCAACCTGGAACAGGCCGGTTGCTTCTAATTGACCTTTGATTGCGTTGATATATTGTTCTTCAACATCACTATAACGGCCGTCATTGACATACCAAAGCATGATAGCCAGCGGGTTTTCTCGTGTGTAGCCGGCTTCCAACATAAGCGATTCCACCTGAACCAAATCTGTTTCGGGAAGCACTGAAATGGCGTTGGGTACATCATCAGGAATGGGGCTGAGTAATGGGAGGCGGCGGTTCGCAAAAACCTCATCTACAATTGCCTGTCGATCCAGGGCGTACGCTACGGCCTGGCGCACTTTGATATTGTCCCAAGGAGGAGTTTTCTGCTCAAACATAAGATAGCTTTTGAATGTCGACGGTCCGTTCCATGGGATAAAATCATTCGTTCCATCTTCATCCATATCCTGGTTCTGCAAGTCAAGAAAATCATTAAAAGGCAGCCCGGTCCAGGCCATGTCTATCGATTGAAATTCAGCCAAAGATTTTCGCAGACTGTCGATATCATTATAGAAGCGGACTGTAATGTTTTGCGATTGGGGCGCCTGTTCACCAGGCCAATTCTGGTTGGCTTCTAACCGAATTCGATCACCAGCTTCCCAGCTGGAAATTGTGTAAGGGCCTAATCCCCCGCAAATACTCCCGGGGGCCGCTGCTTCAGGATAACAATCGCTGCTGATAGGAAAAAACGGTGGTGTAGCCAGAACGCTTGGGAAATAAGACGTAGGTTCATTCAAAATAAACTTTACTGTCGTATCATCCAACGCCTGGACGGCATCTACATCGGCAAAGCCATCTTCGTTGGTATCTCGTAGAAAACCATTGACCAGAAAATTTCCCAAGCGCGATGAGCGAATAACTGACCAACGAACATCCTCAGCCGTTAAATTTGTGCCGTCGGGAAACTGTAAGCCGGGTTTTAGGCGGATGGTATACTCGAGCTTATCTTCAGAGACTTGCGGGAAATCTTCCGCCAAAAGCGGCACCAGCTCATTGTCAGTGTTAAATTGATAGAGTCCACTCATTGTGTTTTGCATGATTTCCCAGTTGATGAAATCAGCGTTCAGGGTGGCGGGATCCAAATCTTGCAGCTGGCCGAGGATTCCGATGAAGAATTCCTCTTCCGGCGTCCCTACGCGGGATTCTCCCGGATTTATGCTTTCCGCTCTTGCATCTTCGCGTATTAACCAGGCGACTGTTATTTCATCAAGGGTGGAACCCTCTTGGAGTTGGGCTATAGCCTCATTGAGCCTGTTTAATAGTTCAGTATCATTCGCGTTAACGGCGATACCGTAAGATTTTTCACTAATCCAGGCATCCCGCCCCTCACCGCCGGCGACCTTTAATTGTTGTGGAAAAGCCTGAGTGAAGTATTCGGCGCTCTCGCTATCAATGATAATTGCACGTACAGTTTCATCGATAAGTGATTGCACAACCTGATTTGGATTTTCATATTCATTGAAAAGGTCTTTTTCTTGAACCTGTAGAATATCCCTCGCCGTGATTTCTCCCTGGCTGTCGCTCTGCACTCCAACCGCTATGCCCGGGCGTAAAGCTTCCGGCCCGGTTATCTCATTCTCATCAGCCAGGATCACCATTACCTGCCCCATCTCCAGATAGGGGTTCGAGAAGGCGATATCATCTATTGTGGAGTCTGGTATGAGCAATGAGGACATGGCGGCGTCGAAGTCGTTGCTATCATTTAATGCCAGGAGCTCAAGAACACCCTGGGAAGGCGTTACGACAAATTCATATTCAAAACCGGCAATCCTGGCGATATTGTCCATCACCTCTTTGTCAAAACCTTCTATAGCACCGAACTGATCAAAATTTGTAAAGGGAGGCAGCGGCGCATCTGTTGCGATAACAACAAAATTCGGTTCGCGGGTGGGAATGGGGGCAATTGTAGGCTCCTCAGTTCCCGGTGTGGTCGTGGGATTTACCTCTGGTACAACAAGATTAGTCTCCCGGCATGCTGTAGTAGCCAGTATGGCCAGGAGTATCAAGATAATGCTTATTTTTCGGGTTGAAGAACTCATAATCCCTGTCCTTTTGCTCCCATACAGGGTAGGCAAGTATAGCAAGCTGCCAGACGCGGGCAAGATAGGTCATCTTGAACTTAACGTTTATAAAGAGTCACAGGGAACACAGCCCGGTTCGATCTTGCTTTCACGGTGAAAGTGTGAGATGTAACCCTGGGATTCGGATCAGCTGCGTGAACATTAGAGTGTGATTGTCGAGCCCAGGCCATTGGCTCGCGCATTGCTGATGGCGATACTGGCCGCGGCGGCGTCCTGCACGGCAATACCAACAGATTTGAAAAATGTGATCTGTGATGATGAGGTACGTCCGGGATAAATGCCGGCGACAAGTTCACCTAGCTCAGCAGCGATGTGTTCGGGGGTGATATCTCCCGCTCGCAAGGGAATAATCAGGTCTCCAGCTTCCTGCAGGGCTGCCGCCCGCGAATCAACGATGACCAGGGAGCGTTTTACTGTTTGTAAATCATTTTCTTGCATTTGCGGCGTAAATGAACCTACGCCATTGACATGCGCGCCGGGTTTGAGGTATTGCCCATCGAAGACAGGTGTGGACGAGGTGGTCGCAGTACAGATAATATCGGCATCCTTGACAGCACTGTTGGCATCCTTTGCTACTGTAATTGCTGGTGGTATGGGCCCTCTCCCAGCCATTTCACGGGCGAATTGGCCGGCCTGGGCGGGGAGTAGACTAAAAACACGCACCTCTTGGATATCGCGGACGGTACAGACGGCTTCCAGTTGTGTACGTGCCTGAACACCGCTGCCGAAAATGGCCACAATTTGGGCATCCTGACGAGCAAGGAGATCGGTAGCCGCCCCCGATACAGCGCCTGTACGAATAGCTGTCAGGCTGCTGCCCTCCAATAAAGCCAGAGGTTTCCCGATCTCCGCGTCGAGGGCTAAGACAAGAGCATGGATAGTCGGCAGCCCAAGTTGAGAATTGTTTGGGAATACGGAGACTACTTTTACAGCCAAATCTCCGCTGTCGGCAAGAAAGGCAGGCATTACCAATGTTGACCCAATATTTTTTGTTGCTACATGTGTGCGTAAAGGGGCTTCAGCGCGGCCGGTCGAAAGCTGGGCGAAGGCATATTTCATGCCTCCGATTGCCTCGGCCATTGGCAGGGAGGCTACGACATCCGCGGCTGAAAGCACTTGCAAATCCATATTTTTCGGCTCGTATGATGAAAAAGGTCTATTCAAGCGAATAGACCCGGTAAATGCTTGATGAACTATTAGCCTGAACTAATCAATTCCCAGGTAGACCTTTTGGACCATTTCATTCTTTTGCAGGGCTTCGGCCGTATCTTGCAGGACAATTTCCCCGGTTTGTAAAACATAACCGCGGTTGGCAATTTGCAGCGCCATGTGCGCGTTTTGCTCCACCAGGAGAACGGTTGTGCCATTTTTATTGATATCTTCAATCGTTGAAAAAATGACTTCAACCAGTACCGGTGCCAGACCCATGGAAGGTTCATCCATTAACAGAAGACGCGGGCTGGACATTAAGGCCCGTGCTGTGGCCAGCATTTGCTGCTCGCCGCCGCTCAAGGTGCCGGCTACCTGGGACTTGCGCTCCTCCAGGCGAGGGAAGAGTTCATAGACTTGTTTGATATCTCGCGCAATACCCTCTTTGTCATTGCGGTGGTAAGCGCCCATTTCCAGGTTGTCCAAAACAGTTAATTTGGAGAAAACCCCGCGTCCTTCAGGGACCATGGCGATACCACGTGACACCAGCTCGTGCGCTTTGTATTGGCTTAAATCCTCGCCTTCAAAAATGATGTTGCCCTCACGTAGAGGCATCAAACCACTGATCGAGCGAAGGGTCGTTGTTTTGCCGGCGCCATTGCCGCCAATTAAAGAGACAATTTCCCCTTCCTCTACATGGATGGATAACCCTTTGAGGGCATGAATATTGCCATAATAGGCGTGTATGTTATTGACTTCAAGTAAAGCCATTCAATCTTTTCCTCTTCTATCAGCTAATAACCAGGTTTTGCCATGAACAAAGACGTCTTACATCCTTAGTGCAAAAAACCGGATTTCTTACACTCGCGTACTCATAAATCAATCGTACTGCTTGCGGCTGCGCCGCGGCCAAGGTAGGCCTCGATAACCTCGGGATTGTTTTGAATCTCTTGTGGTTTCCCTTCGGCGATCTTCCTTCCGTAATCAAGCACGGTAATGTTTTCCGAGATACCCATGACAACGCGCATATCATGTTCGATGAGCAAGATCGTGATGCCTGTTTCGTCTCGCAGGCGGCGAATAAATTCTGTTGTTTCGGCCGTCTCGCGCGGATTCATACCCGCCGTTGGTTCATCAAGCAGCAGGAGGTCCGGATTGCCGGCTAACGCCCGGGCAATTTCCAGGCGGCGCTGATCACCATAAGGAAGATTATCCGCCACGGTATCTCCTAACCCGGTTAATCCAACAAAATTGAGCAGTTCATTAGCACGGGCATGTGCTTCTTCTTCCTCGGTGCGGTTGCCCGGCGTACGGAAGAGAGAAGCGATCCAGCTGCTGTGTAGCAACGGCTCCATGCCGACCAGGATATTCTCAATTGTCGTCATGTTACCGAACAGTCGGATATTCTGGTAAGTACGCAGGATTCCTCGATGCGCGATTTTGTCAGGCGAACGCCCTTTGATTGATTTTCCCTCAAATAGAATATCCCCTTCGTCGATTTGATAGAAGCCGGAAATACAGTTGAAGAAAGTTGTTTTTCCCGCGCCATTGGGGCCGATGATACTGCAAATCGAACCCTCGGGGATATCGACGGAGAGATCGTTAACGGCTACCAACCCGCCAAAGCGTTTGGTGACATTTCTTGCTTCAAGCAAATTATTAGACATAACAGTTACCCCGTAAGCGGATGAATATCTTCAGGTTGAATTCCCTCATGTGCTGCTTCCTCTCCTTCCGCATGTAGTTCTCGTTTGGTGACCTGGGAAGGCCATAATCCCTCAGGACGGACAAGCATGGTGACGATGAGTAAGGCACCATAAAGAAGAAGGCGATACTCGGCAAATTCACGCAGCAGCTCCGGCATACCGACCAGAACAAATGCCCCAAGCACCACGCCGGGTAAACTGCCAATACCTCCTACGATAACCAGACAGAGGACATTAATTGAGATGAGCAAGTTGAAACTATGCGGGAAAATGGAGCTGAGCCGCGAGGCAAATATCGCGCCGGCCAACCCGGAAAATGTAGCTCCGATAGCAAAAGCAAGTAATTTAGTCGAAACCAGGTTAATACCCTGTGCTTCAGCTACATCTTCATCCTCGCGCATAGCCATCCATCGCCGCCCGAGACGGGCGTCGCGCAGCCTGGACGATACAAACCAGGCCAGGACGATACCGGCTAGAATGAGGTAATAAAAGTGCTGCGGTTGGATGAA
>Ga0316585_10000232_pt1 | contig 11707 bp, 8 predicted proteins | sample S_170502SCrBrC_D_FD_204517 | JGI IMG/M metagenome (GOLD analysis project Ga0316585, IMG submission 204517) | Rhizosphere microbial communities from salt marsh grasses in Alabama, United States - S_170502SCrBrC | ecosystem: Host-associated > Plants > Roots > Rhizosphere | place: USA: Alabama...
GCGTTGGTGGATAGCCGCGCCCCGCAACTCATCTGGCCGGATGAGGGTTTTGATATTCGCGTCAGCGCAATCACCCGCGCCTCGCAGCAACTTTTTACTTCTCTGAATGCCTGGTCGGCCATGCTCGCCGAGCGGGTCAGTCCCTATCGCGAGATGCATGTCTGGGACGCAGGTGGAGAGGGTGTAATCCATTTTGACAGCGCCGACATCGGCGAGGCAGATCTCGGCCACATTATCGAGAACCGCGTGATCATCAAGGGACTGCATAGTGCCCTGGCCGGGCTGGAGGCCGTGACGCCGTTCTGGCCGGCTACGGCGGTGAACATAAAACGGGATGGAGAGCAGGCGAGCCTGACACTGGCGGACGGGCAAGTCCTGACCGGGCGGTTGTTGGTGGGCGCGGATGGTGGTCGATCCTGGGTGCGGGGCCAGGCGGGGATCAGCGTCAAGGGCTGGGACTATGATCAGACTGCGCTGGTGACCTGGGTCAAGCCGCAACAGTTTCACCGCGAAACCGCCTGGCAACGGTTCCTGCCGAGCGGTCCGCTGGCATTCCTGCCGCTTGGCGACGGGTATTGTTCCATTGTCTGGTCAACGGCACCGGACCATGCACGACAACTGCAGGAAATGACGCCGGAACGATTCGCGTTGGAACTGCAGGCGGCATTTGAAGACACATTGGGCCCGATTGAAACGGTGGGACCGCGTGCCACGTTCCCATTACGTTGTTTCGAAACGCAGCACTATGTTCAACCGCACCTCGCGCTGGTAGGGGATGCCGCGCATACTATTCACCCGCTGGCCGGACAGGGCGTCAACCTGGGGCTGGCTGATGTGCAGGCACTGGTTACCGTGCTGAGCGATGCACGGACCCGGCGGCGCAATATTGGCGGCCAGAGTGTGCTGCGCCGTTATGAACGTTGGCGCCGTGCCGATAACCGTAGCATGCTGGTGGCGATGGACGTTTTCAAACGCTTGTTCAGCAGTGACCATGCAGGTCTTGCCTGGTTGCGAAACATGGGTCTGAATCTGACCGATCGGCTGGGACCCGTGAAGAACCAGATTATCCGGCAGGCACTCGGCGAGTAGGGCCGAGAGGTGAGGATGATGCGGGAATGCCTGAAGGTGTATGCAGGATTCCCAGGGAATGTTTGCATAACATTCAAAAATACAATCTAGATTTCAGATGAATACCAGCATGACGAAACAACACCCTAATTCCTGTTCCTCGACAAGGTATGTTCGAAATTATCGCGATCCGGAATCCTTGCCGTCACCGTTAATTGTCATTCATCAGCGCGCATCATGAGCCTGTTCGACACTGCTGCGATCCTGGTTTCCCTGGCGGCCCTGTTCAGCTATCTCAATTATCGTTTTCTGAACATCCCTACCACCATTGGCATCATGCTGATCTCCCTGGTGCTATCGCTCGGCTTGCTGATACTGAACGCACTGGGTCTGGAAGAACTGGAATTGCAGGCTGAACGTCTGGTGCGCGGTGTGGATTTTTACGACACCCTGATGGAGGGTATGTTGAGTTTTCTGCTATTCGCCGGCGCCTTGCACATCAATCTTGAGGATCTGCGCAAACAGAAATATGTCATCACCCTGCTGGCTACGTTCGGCGTGCTTGCTTCAACATTCCTGGTGGGTAGTCTGGCCTGGCTCATCTTCAACGCGTTGGGGGTTGACCTGCCGTTCATCTATTGCCTGTTGTTCGGCGCCTTGATTTCACCAACCGATCCGATTGCCGTGCTCGGGGTGCTCCGAAGCGCGGGAGTGGTCAAGAGTCTGGAAAGTAAAATTGCCGGCGAATCACTGTTCAATGACGGCATCGGCGTAGTGGTATTCATGATTGTGCTGGGGTTGGCGAGTGGTCAGCACACAACAGGTCCGGGTGGAATTGCCATGCTGCTGTTGCAGGAAGCAGGCGGTGGCGCACTGTTCGGTCTGCTCAGTGGATTGGCAGTGTTTTACCTGCTACGCAGTATCGACAATTACACGGTCGAGATTCTGCTGACCCTGGCATTGGTGATGGGTGGCTATGCCCTGGCCACCGAGCTCCATCTGTCCGGTCCAATTGCGATGGTGGTGGCCGGCCTGGTCATTGGGAATCATGGCCGCTGGATGGCCATGTCCGAAACAACCATCGCGCATCTGGACAGCTTCTGGGAACTGGTGGATGAGATCCTCAATGCCGTGCTATTTGTGCTCATCGGGCTGGAGGTTCTGCTGCTGAATTTTCAGGTGGAATACATGCTGGCGGCCATCGCAATTATTCCGGCAGTGCTGCTGGCACGGTTGATCAGTGTCGGCGCGCCGGTGACCCTGTTACGGCGTTTTCGGCAATTCAGTCCGGGCGTAATCCCCATCCTCACCTGGGGTGGGCTACGTGGTGGGATATCTGTGGCTCTGGCCCTGTCGATTCCGGCCGGAGCCGAACGTGAAGTGATCCTGGCCATGACCTACGCCGTCGTTGTGTTCTCGATCCTGGTGCAGGGGATGACCATCGAATCCGTTGTGAACGGCTATGCCCGGCGTAGCCCGGATTCGCACCTGTCCTGATGATCCTGTAATTACGGCTGAATCGGCGGTATCGAATCACCCGGGCGAAGGCCCCGGCCTGTCTGTCGATGGAGCCTGCCAGAAGAATGGCATTGCTCATGGCCGGGATGTTGGCCCAGACATGACCCGGACAATACCCGGACAGGACATATATCGGTTGTATATGTTAATAATAATAATTATCATTAACATAGCTTCCATACTATATATATTCGGGTGAAATCATTATGAGAATTCGTTTTCTGTCCTTGCTTCTTGCTGTGTCACTCGGAGGGAGTGGTGTGGCTGCGGCCAGCGAGTTGATCATCTTTTCGGGCCGTAGCGACCGGTTCGTCAAACCCGTGGTTGAGGCATTTTCCCAGCAGACCGGCATCAAGGTTGTCCTGCACTCGGGCAGTTCCACCGCTCTGCTGAACAAACTCAAGCTGGAAGGTGAACGTGCCAGCGCGGACATCTACATCAGTAACGATGCCGGTAACCTGCAAAAAGGCACTGACCTGGCATTATTCAAGCCTGCTAAACAGGCAGTCGCAGAGCGCATTCCGGCCAACTACCGGGCAGAAGATAATAGCTGGCTGGGCCTGTCAGCCCGGGCCCGGGTGCTGGTGGTGAATACCGGCCAGCATGAGACCGATTTTGTACAATCCGTGTTCGACCTGGCCGATCCGCGCCTGGCAGGAAAACTGGGTATCACGCACAGTAGTAACGAGAGTTATATCGCGGGCGTTACCGTTTACATGCTCAAGGCCGGTAACGATAAAACCCGGGCCTGGCTGGCGGGCATGAAACAGAACGTGGATGGTAAGGTATTTAACAAGCACAGCAAGATCGTCAAGGCAGTCGCCGCCGGGAAGAAGTCCATTGGCCTGGTGAATCACTATTACATCTACCGCTATCTGGACAAGCATCCTGATGCACCGGTTGCGATTCGCATTCCAGACCAGGGCAAGGAGGGCATGGGTGTGGCCTGGAACGTGGCCGGGGCCGCCATCAGCCGCTACACCAAGCAAGAGGAGGCCGCCGAGCGCTTTATGGACTTCGTGACGTCGGCCAAAGGCCAGGCCCTGTTTGCTTCGGCGAACCGCGAATATCCGACCCGTCCGGGCGTGCCTGCAGCGCCTGAGATTCCGGCAGTCGGCAGCTTCAAAGTGGCCGATGTGCCCATGGCAGATCTGGGCAAGTACCGGGATCAGACCCTGGATCTGATTGAATCGGTCGGTATGCCTTAAAGCCACTCGCAAGGGACGGGGAACAACGGGCAAGTGAGCGTGTTTTTTCCGGCCGGTAGACAGGTAGCCGTGATGACGGGGTACCTGCTACGTTATATGGCAGGCACCCCGTCCCGCCGGTATCCCTGCCAGTATTGCCACACGTCATAAATCCAATGATGTCCTTGACCGCACCGCACCCTCGTCTGCCACACATTTCATTGCGAGGTGCGTTGGCATTTGGTGTCGTGCTGGCAGCGGCGATCCCGCTGATGTATGTGATCATAAGCAGCCTGGGGCTGGATCTGGCTGCCTGGCAGGGGTTGTGGAACAACCGGCTACCGGGCCTGTTCTGGAATACCCTGTCGCTGGCGGTACTGGTGGCGGCAGGTTGTTTTGTGCTTGGTGTGTCTGCGGCCTGGTGGATATCGCGCCGCGAATTTCCGGGCCGGCGTCTGGCGACATGGCTGATGGTGATGCCGCTGACTATCCCGACCTATGTTTTCGCGCATATCTATACGGTGCTGATGGAAGATACCGGCTGGCTGGGCCAGCTCTGGGTCGCGCTGTTCGGCAGTGCACCACCCGAGTTGTTTAATATTGCCGGGATCACCTTCATTCTCACCCTGGCCGGTTTTTCCTATGTGTTCCTGCTGGTGCAGGATGCCCTGTCACGCTCGCAGCAGGATCTCGAAGAAGCCGCCCGTATCCAGGGCGCGACACCCGGCCAGGTCTTCTGGCGCATCAACCTGCCTCTGTTGCGACCTGCCATTGCGGCCGGGCTGGCGGTGGTGGTGCTGCACGTGTTGTCTGACTTCGGCGCGGTGAGTATGTTGCGCTACCAGACCTTCACGCTCAGTATCTACCTGCAGATGAACGGTCGCTTCGATTTCAATGCCGCGGCGGGATTGAGTATGGTGCTGGTCGCCTTGAGCCTGACCTTCCTGGTACTGGAGCGCTTCTTCCGTAACCGGCAGCGCTATTATGGCAGTGGCCGCGCCAGGCGGATTTTGCCGCGTCGCGCGACCCGCTTCGAGACCGCCATGATTTGGTTGTGGCTCGGGTTGATCGCCCTGTTTTCGGTCATTCTGCCGGTGACCTGGATGATGATCTGGAGTTGGGACGCCTGGCTGGATAATCTCATCGATGCCAAATTCTGGGGTTACGTGCGCAATTCCATGACGGTGAGCATTGCAGCGGCCAGCATTACTATCGTGGCGGCGTTACCGGTGGCGCTCTATCATGCCCGGCAGCGCAGCCTGATCAGTCAATCCTTCCTGTATGCCTCCAGCATCGGTTTTGTTTTGCCCGGACCAGTGATCGCGCTGGGGATCCTGGCCTTCGTATTGGCGAATGTGCCTTTGATCTACGGCGGCTTGCTGGTACTGGTGCTGGCGATGGTAGTGCGTTTCCTGCCGCTGGCGATCCATGCCCAGGAATCAGCCGCCCAGCAGTTGACTCCCTCCATTGAACAGGCCGCACGCAGTCTGGGAGCCGGCCCGTGGGAAAGTCTGCGCCGGGTCACCTTGCCGATGATCCGCGGCGGCATCGTCAGTGCATGGGTGCTGGTGTTTATCGACACCCTGAAAGAACTGCCCGCCACATTACTCCTGCGGCCTACCGGATTTGATACCTTGCCGGTGCGGATCTGGATCGAGGCCAGCGAGGAAATGCTTGAGCTGGCAGCCCCGGCGGCCCTGATGCTGGTGGTTGGTACACTCCCTATCCTCTGGTTCCTGATGCGCCCTGAGCGTAGCCGTTAGGCCAGGCGAAGCAGTGGTGCCCTTGGCGGGGTGCGCCCTGGCCGCATCAGCTAGCCGAGCTTGCCCCCCGGGAAGGGAATTTACCGTGCTGGCATGCGTCCACAAGCGGCCTGTCAAGCAATGTTTTTTTCCCGCCGGTGGTTGTTTTTCAGGGCCAGCCCGCTAAGATCGGCCTCATCAACCGCAGGCCCTGTGGGAGAGAGTTGTCAGGTACAACCGCCGAAGGCGCAACCGCCCGGAATCGCTCAGGCAGAAGGACCGCAGGGAACAGGTTGACTCTGGAGAGAGATCGCAGCAGCCGATCCGCCGAAGGGGCTCAAGCTCTCAGGTAAACGGACAGAGGGGCGAAGCAGGGCCAGCGGGTTTTGCTTCGCCCTTTTGTTTTTGTACTACGGAGAATTCGAGTCCATGTCCAAGGTTGTCCCGGTCTTTGACCACTCACATCTGCCCAATGCGAGTCGCATGCCGGCCTGGATCCGTCAGCCATTGGGACAGGATACCCGCTATGCGCACACGGCCCGCGCAATCAAGACTGCAACCCTGCACACCGTGTGCGAGGAAGCCCGCTGCCCCAACCGGGGTGAATGCTGGAGCGCCGGCACCGCCACCTTCATGTTGCTGGGTGATACCTGCACCCGGGCCTGTGGCTTCTGCGCGGTGAAGACCGGCAAGCCCGACTGGCATGATCCACAGGAACCGCAACGCATTGCCGCGGCGGTGGCGCAGATGGGGCTGGAGTACGTGGTGCTGACCTCGGTTAACCGTGACGATCTGGCCGATGGTGGGGCCGATATTTACGCGGCCACTATTGAAGCCTTGCGTCGACAGTCGCCGCATATTGGTCTGGAATTGCTGACACCCGACTTTCATCGTTGCCAGAATCGGGCGCTGGACAGTATTTGCCAGCGGCTTGGTGCCGTGCACAGCACCCGGCGCGAAGTGCAGCTGGTGTGGGGACACAATATCGAAACGGTGCCATCACTCTATCGCACGGTGCGCAAGGGCGCTGACTACCGCCGGTCGCTGACACTGCTGGAACAGGCGGCCAGGCGGCCGGGCATCGAAGCCAAGTCCGCATTGATGCTGGGGCTGGGTGAGACCGAGGCCGAGGTGCTGATGGTGCTGCGTGATCTGCGCATCGCCGGCGTGCAGCGTCTGTCGCTGGGGCAGTACCTGCGACCGAGTCGTTATCATTTACCCGTATTGCGCTACCTGGCCCCCGCCGAGTTCGATGCCTACGCGGACGCAGCGCACGACATGGGCTTCAGTTGGGTCAAGGCCGGACCCATGGTGCGCTCGTCATATCATGCGCATGAATGATGTGCGAGACGCCAATAGTGTTTTATTAACTTTAAAAAAGGTTACTGATGAATGAATAAACACACGCCGCTGTACGACATGCACGTGTCTCTGGGCGCGAGGATGGTGGACTTTGGTGGCTGGGACATGCCCATCAATTATGGTTCTCAAATCGAGGAGCATCACCAGGTACGCAATGACGCTGGCATGTTCGACGTCTCTCACATGACCATCGTGGATTTGAGCGGTGACGGAGTGCGTGACTATCTACGCCACCTGCTGGCCAATGACGTGGCGCGACTCAGGGACAAGGGCAAGGCACTGTATTCCTGCATGCTCACCGAGCAGGGTGGGGTGATTGATGATCTGATCGTCTATTATCTGGATGATGCGTTCTACCGTATGGTGGTGAATGCCGCCACCCGGGACAAGGATCTGGCCTGGCTGGAAAAACAGGCGGCCGATTTTGATGTAGAAATCGCTGTGCGCGATGATCTTGCGATGATCGCGGTGCAGGGACCCCGGGCGCGGGACAAGGTGCATCAGGCGCTGGGCACCGAAGCGGCACCGCTGGCAGAGCTGGGCGTGTTTTTCATGCACCAGGTGGGCGACATGGCGATAGCACGCACCGGCTACACCGGTGAGGACGGTTATGAAATCATATTGCCGGCGGGACAGGCCAGTACCTTCTGGTCACAGTTGCTGGAGGCCGGGGTCAAGCCTTGTGGCCTTGGCGCCCGTGACACCCTGCGTCTGGAAGCCGGAATGAACCTGTACGGGACCGATATGGACGAGTCGACCACACCGCTGGAATCGGGACTGGCCTGGACAATTGCCTGGGAGCCAGTCGACCGGGACTTCATCGGCCGTGCAGCCCTGATGGCACAACGCGACGCCGGAGTGAAGCAGAAACTGGTAGGACTGGTGCTGGAAGACAAAGGCGTACTGCGCAATCACCAGAAAGTTATCGTCGATGGGACGCCGGCCGGCGAAATCACCAGCGGCAGCTTCTCGCCAACCCTGGGCAAGTCCATCGCCTTTGCACGGGTGTCGGTTGATATCGGCAGCCAGTGCCGGGTGGAAGTTCGGAACAAGTTGTTAAATGCCCGGGTGGTCAAGCTGCCTTTTGTCCGCAATGGCAAGATTTGTATCTAGAGACATTGAATAAACGCTGATTTTTGAATGAGGAAATAATAATGAGCAACATACCCCAGGAATTACGATTTACAAAATCGCATGAATGGATCCGGCGCGAAGAAGATGACACGCTGACCATTGGTATCACCGATCACGCCCAGGCACTACTGGGTGACCTGGTGTTTGTGGATATCCCGGAAGTCGGTGAGGAATGCGCCGTCGGTGATGATGTCGCCGTGGTGGAATCTGTCAAGGCGGCCTCAGATGTTTATGCACCGATCACTGGCGAAATCGCGGCAGTAAACGAGAAACTTGCTGATACGCCGGAGCTGCTTAACCAGGATCCCTATGGTGATGGCTGGATTTTCAAAATCAAACCGGCGGATGAAAATGACTACGATGGCCTGATGGATGCCGACGCCTATCAGGAAATCATCGCCGAAGATGAGTCATAAAACTGTCTGGTGTGGCGGCTCGGCATAGCCGCTACCCGCCCGGTTATCGACCAAACCCGTTCCCGCAACCGTAACTGAGTACAGGTATTCCATGCCGTTTATTCCACACACTGAAGCAGAAGTCCGCGCCATGCTGGCGACGATTGGCGTCGAGAGCATTGAGGATCTGTTCGATGAAATTCCCGCTGATCTGCGCAGCAGCGGTCTGAAACAGGTGCCTGACGGCCTGAGTGAAATGGATATCAGCCGGTTGATGCACACGCGTGCTGACCAGGACAGCCGTACGCTCTGTTTTGCGGGTGCCGGAGCCTACGAACACCACATCCCGGCCGCAGTATGGGAAATCACGACGCGCGGTGAGTTTTATTCCGCCTACACCCCGTATCAGGCCGAGGCCAGTCAGGGCACGCTGCAATTGCTCTATGAATACCAGACCATGATGACACGGCTGACCGGCATGGACGTTTCCAATGCTTCGCTGTATGACGGTGCCTCGGCGTTGGCGGAAGCGGTTCTGATGGCAGTGCGCGCCAATCGCAAGTCCAGGACGAAGCGAATCCTGATGCCGCGCACGGTACACCCGGCCTATCGCAAGGTTGCACATACCATCGTGCATAACCAGGGAATCGTGCTGGAGGAGCTGGACTATGATCCCCAGGGGGGACATATCGACCCGGCCAGCCTGCCAACGGATCCGGGAGATGCCACCGCGCTGGTGATCCCGCAGCCGAACTTCTTTGGTGTGCTCGAAGATGTGCACGCGCTGACTGACTGGGCGCACCAGCACAACATGCTGGTCATCGCCGTGGTGAACCCGGTGTCGCTGGCGATCCTTACCCCGCCAGGGGAATGGGGTGAGCGCGGTGCGGATATCGTGTGTGGCGACGGCCAGCCCCTGGGCGTGCCACTGGCCTCGGGCGGACCCTATTTCGGTTTTATGTGTTGCCGCCAGGATTATGTGCGTCAGATGCCGGGGCGCATCATCGGGCGTACCACGGATCTGGAAGGTAAATCCGGCTTTACATTAACTCTGCAAGCCCGCGAACAGCACATTCGCCGCTCCAAGGCGACCTCCAATATCTGTACTAACCAGGGATTGCTGGTCACCGCCGCTACCATTCATATGGCGCTGCTGGGATCCCGTGGCCTGGAACGCGTCGCGGCGGCAAGTCACGCCAACACCGTCGCGCTCAGCGACAAGCTGGCGGCGCTGGATGGTGTACACAAGGTTTTTGCACGACCCGGTTTCCACGAAGCTGTGTTCCGTTTCGATTTGCCGATCGAAGATATTCTGCGTGCCCTGTCCGCGCAGAGTATCGTCGGTGGCGTGATGCTGATGGACGATTATCCGGAGCTGGGTAACTGCCTGCTGGTATGTGCCACTGAGACGAAAACTGTCGCGGATCTGGAAACCTACGTCAGTTCACTGCAGCGGATTTCTGAACGCCTGCAGGCCAAAGCCAGCCCGGTACAACCAAAGATGATGTAAAAACAGGGGAGGCAGCTTAGCCAGTAAGGTGCAACAAGCGTGTTCGCACTACCTGCTGTTCCCGTAGTTCGCAACTGAAGTAAAAGAGACAAGTTATGTCAAACATTACTCTGCAAGGTAAAGAGATTAATACCAATGGCGAGGAGCTACAGGAGGTAAGCCTTGCCGATTTCAAGGGCAAGAAAAAACTGCTCAACATCGTGCCCGGTCTCGATACCTCTACGTGCGCTGTAGCGACCCGAAAATTCAATGAATCTGTCAAGAACCAGGACGGTCTGCTGGCCGGTATTCCTGCCCGCGCCGCTGTGGTGCTGGACGAGAACGATAAGGTGCTCTACACGCAACTGGTGCCGGAGGTATCGGAAGAGCCCGATTACGACAGCGTACTGTCGGCTTTGAAATAGGAATTAACCAACAGATGCACAAGCGGGAAAATAATCATGCTGATTTTTGAACACTCCCGGCCGGGCCGGGTTAATGCGTCCCAGGCACCCCTGGTACATCAGGATTACAGCGACATTCCTGAATCGTTGCAGCGTAAGCAGCGCCCGGCCTGGCCGGAAGTGTCTGAACTACAGGTGGTGCGGCATTACACTCGCCTCTCGCAGCAGAATTTTTCCATTGACACTCATTTTTACCCCCTCGGTTCCTGCACCATGAAATACAATCCGCGCGGGTGTAATTCGTTGGCCATGCTGCCGGGTTTTCTGAACCGGCATCCGAACAGTCCGTCCAATATGAGCCAGGGATTCCTGGCTTGCATGTACGAATTGCAGGACATGCTCAAGGATGTAACGGGGATGACGGCGGTTTCACTGGCCCCAATGGCCGGTGCACAGGGTGAGTTCGCCGGTGTTGCCATGATCCGGGCTTACCATGAAGCGCGCCAGGACACCGCGCGGACCGAAATCCTGGTGCCGGACGCGGCACATGGCACCAACCCGGCCACCGCCACGATGTGCAACTACAAGGTACGGGAGATTCCAACCAACGTGGACGGGGACGTAGATCTCGAAGCGCTGGAGGCGGCGGTCGGGCCACACACAGCCGGGATCATGCTTACCAACCCGTCAACGCTGGGCGTGTTCGAACGACACATCAAGCAAATCGCGGACATTGTGCATCAGGCCGGTGGCCTGTTGTATTACGACGGGGCCAATCTCAATGCCATCCTTGGCAAGGTCAAGCCGGGCGACATGGGCTTCGATGTGATTCACATGAATCTGCACAAGACCTTCTCCACCCCCCATGGCGGGGGTGGCCCGGGGGCAGGACCGGTCGGTGTCAGCCAGCGGCTGGAACCGTTTCTGCCGGTACCGATGGTGGTGAAGGTGGATGACGAGTACCACCTGGTTACGGAAAAGAGTCGACCGCAGAGTATCGGCCACCTGTCGGCATTCATGGGTAATGCCGGGGTGCTGTTGCGGGCCTATGTCTATGCCCGGCTGCTGGGGCGTGAAGGCATGCACCGGGTGGCCGACTATGCCACGCTCAATGCCAATTACCTGATGCGAAAACTGTCAGAGGCCGGTTTCGAGCTGGCCTACCCGGGACGACGTGCCACCCATGAATTTATTGTGACCCTCAGGCGGCAGGCGAAAACGCTGGGTGTAACTACCATGGATTTTGCCAAGCGCATGCTGGATTATGGCGTACACGCCCCAACCACCTATTTTCCTCTGCTGGTCCCGGAGTGTTTGCTGATCGAACCGACCGAGACCGAATCCAAAGACGTACTGGATCATTTCGTGGACATCATGCAGCAAATCGAGGCGGAAGCGAAAACCGATC
>Ga0316585_10000233_pt1 | contig 11697 bp, 6 predicted proteins | sample S_170502SCrBrC_D_FD_204517 | JGI IMG/M metagenome (GOLD analysis project Ga0316585, IMG submission 204517) | Rhizosphere microbial communities from salt marsh grasses in Alabama, United States - S_170502SCrBrC | ecosystem: Host-associated > Plants > Roots > Rhizosphere | place: USA: Alabama...
GTGCTTGGCCAACTTCTGAATCTCAGGGTACGCGTGCTCTCGCCACGCCTTGACTCTCTCCTCATCACGCTGGTATGCACGACGCAGCGGGCGCTGCGGCGAGAGCCCCATCTTGCGCAACAGACGACCCACCGAGACGTCGCTCAAGCGGACGTCGAACTCCTCGCGTGTTGCTTCCAACATTATTTGACGTAATCACCGCCAGATTTGATAGGTGGTATCCCACCGGTGAAAAGGGTCCCATGGTGAATTAGTCCGGTTGTCAATTTCTAGCTTGCTGGGCTGTGGGTATGTGGGCATCAGGGATGATGTCCACATATCCACAGCAAGGTCCTGTGGGCCCTGTGGGCAACAGGGACGTTGTCCACAAGTCCACAGGGCGCCGGGACGAGACGCTGATCCTCCGGTGCTGCATTCTGGTGAAGCGTCGTCCCTCTTGCGGTGAATTCCCGAAAGTTTCACCGGGTGAGATAAAGTGAGCGACAACAACCCTGGCCAACAGCGTGGTCGATCTGTTTCTCGCCCGACTGCGCGGTATCGGGGCCCGCGACGACACCGTTGCCAGCTTCGACCGGTACTACACCTTGAGCAAGCGCCCGGCGGTCGCGGCACGTTGGGCCTCGGATGAGGAGGTCGCGCGTCAGCGCTTGGATGGTGTCAATCCGATCCTGATCCGCGCGATCAGCGAACTGCCGGAGGGCTTCCCCGTTACCGAGGACCAGCTACGTTGCGTGCTGCCGTCCGGGAGCATCGTGACCGCGCTGCTCGGCGACGGGCGCGTGTTTCTGCTCGATTACGAGGAGATCTACGGCCTGCCGCTGGTGATGGGCCGCTTCCAGGTCGCGCCGCGCGCCTTGTTCTGGGTAGACGACAGTCGCCGGTTGATGCCACTCGCGATCCAACTGGGTCAGACGCCTGAGGAAGCGCCGACGGTATTCACGCCCGCGGACGACTACTGGCTCTGGCGGCTGGCCTGCGCGCACCTGCAATGCGCCGACGGCACCTATCACGAGATCATCGCGCACCTGGGGCGCACGCACCTTTTCGCCGAGACCTTCTGGGTGGCCGCGTGCCGAACGCTGCCGGCGCAGCATCCGCTTTATGTGCTGCTGCGCCCGCACTTTACCGGGACCATCCAAATCAACGAGCTGGCGCGTACCCGCCTCATCGTTCCTGGGGGCCCCATCGACGAGAGCATCGCCGTGGGCAGTGAGGGGGCGCTGACGCTGCTCGCCCGCGACTACGCCAAATGGTCCTTCGAGCAGTTCGACCCGCTGCAGGGGCTGGTGGCGCGCGGGGTCATGGATGTCGAGCGCCTGCCCGGCTACCACTACCGCGATGACACGGTGCTGCTCTACGGGATCATCCGGCGGTACCTCGACGCGCTGCTGCGCATCTTCTATCCCGACGACGATGCAGTGCGTCAGGACGACGAGCTGCAGGACTGGGTGCGTGAGCTCGCCGCGGATGCGGGCGGTCGGGTGCAGGGGCTGCCGCTCGTGAATGGTCAGCTGGCGCGCTTCGAGGATCTGCATCAGATCCTTTCGGTGCTGATCTTCGTCGCCAGCTGCGAGCATGCCGCCGTCAACAACGGCCAGTATGCGCAGTTCGGCTACATCCCCAACACGCCGGGTGCCATGTATCTGCCGCCGCCGACGACCCACGACCCGCGCATCGAGGCCAACTTTGTCTACGCACTGCCGCCCTTCGCGGCAGTGGCGCAGCAGTTGACCTTGGTTGCGCTCCTGAGCGAGTCCACGCCAACGCCGCTGGGCGACTATCCGGACGACTTTTTCCTGGGTCTGCCAGAGGCGTTGGCGGTGGTGGACCGCTTCCGTGCCGACCTCGCCGACGCCGGCGTCGAGATCGCAGCGCGCAATGCCGCGTTGTCCGTGCCCTATTGGTGCATGGAGCCGCATCGTATCGGTCGCTCGACCGCCATCTGACCCATGTCGGCCGTCGCAGCGCCGCCCCATCCCAGTCCGCCGGGCTATGCCCTGGGGGCGCCGCTGCACGTCGGGGTCACCTATCTGGTATTCCGTGCAGTGGAGCACGCGAGCGGCCGCGCGGTCGTCCTGAAGCTGCATCGCGATCCTTATCCCTCTGACCGCCAACTGGCAGCGCAGCAGCATGCCTATGAGACGGCCCGCGAGCTCGGCGATGCGGTGGTGGCAGCGCACTTGGGGCTGGTCCCCTGCGGCCATGCCAAGGCGCTGGTGGTGGAGGACTTGCGTGCGGGCTCCGTTGACCGTCTGTTGCAGGACGGGGGTCCGCTCCCGGTGGCAACGGTGCTGCGCATGGGCATTGCACTGGGCCGGGTGCTTGGCCAGCTGCACCAGGCCGGCCTGATCCACGCCGAGCTGAAGCCCGGCCACCTGCTCTGGCATCCGGGCCGCAATCAGCTCAGGCTGACGGGCGTCGACGCCTGTGCGCGGCTCGGGCGCGAGGTGATCCGTATCGAAACGGAGGCCAATTCCGCCCCGCTGGGGCTGCCGTATTACATCGCGCCCGAACAGACCGGCCACATGAACCGCCCGCTGGATGGTCGCACCGACCTGTACGCGGTGGGCGTCATCCTCTATGAGCTCCTGACTGGACGCCCGCCCTTCGACGCCGACGATGCACAGTCGCTGGTGCACGCCCACCTCGCACGGCGGCCCCCGCCGCTGCCCGAGCGCTGCTCTGACCTGCACCCGGCGCTGCCGGCTATCCTGGACAAACTGCTGCAAAAGCAGCCGGACGCGCGCTATGCGAGCGCTGAGGGCCTTGTGGCGGACCTCGAGCGCTGCCTGGCGGAGCTGGATGGTGGCACCGGTGATGGCCCGTGCGCCTTTACGCCCGGAGCACTCGACCGGCGCGCGCGCTTCGCGCTGCCCGAGCGGCTCTACGGCCGTGAGGCGGAGCTGGCTCAGCTCACCGACGCAGTGGCGGGCGCGGCGGCGGGCCGGCGCGCGGGCCTGCTGGTGGCGGGCTACTCGGGTGTGGGCAAGTCGGCGCTGATCGACGAGGTCCGACTGCCCTTGGCGGGTCATCATGGCTGGTTCTGCGCCGGCAAGTTCGATCAGTTCCTGCGCGATCGGCCGTACCTCGCCTGGCGCGAGGCCTTTGCCGCGCTGGTCCGGCAGGTGCTGACGCTGCCGGAGGCCGAGCTCCGGTCGGCGCGGGGCGGGCTGGCTGCCGCGTTGGGGGTCAATGCGGCGCTGCTGGCCGACCTGGTGCCCGGCCTCGAGCTGCTCCTCGAGCTGCCGGACGCGCCGCCGGCGGTGGCGCCGGCGGAGGCGCAGGCGCGCTTCGACCAAGCGGTGCGTGTCTTCGTGCGCGAGCTGGCTGAGCCAGGGCATCCGCTGGTGCTGTTCGTGGACGACTTGCAGTGGGCGGACCTACCGTCGCTGCGGTTGTGGGAGTCGCTCGTGTCCGACCCGAGGCCTGCGCACCTGCTGGTGCTCGGGGCCTACCGCGACAACGAGGTGGGGCCGGGGCACCCGCTCAGCGCCGCCTTGGCCCGACTCGTGGACGTCGGGCGGAGACCCGAGGTGCTGCAGCTCCCGCCGCTGGCGCGGGCCCATGTTCACGCCCTGGTGGCCGATGCACTGTATGCGGCGCCGGCCGAGGTCGTCGATCTGGCCGCGCTCGTCTCCGAGAAGACCGCCGGCAATCCCTTCTTCGTTCGCCAGTTCCTGAGTACCCTAGCGTCGGAGCGGCTGTTGTACTTTGCCCCGGCACGGGGCCGCTGGAGCTGGGACACGGCCGGCATCGAGCGCAAGGGCTACACGGACAACGTGGTGGATTTCGTTAGTCGGCGTCTTCGCGAGCTGCCGGCGCCCGTCCTGAGGACCCTGCAGATCGGCGCATGCGTCGGCGTCGGCTTTGATCTGGCGGCGCTGCTGGCGGTGTGCGATGGCCCGGCGGTGGCGGTGGCCGAGCACCTGGACGCCGCGATCGCCGCCGGGCTCTTGTTGCCCGTCGGCAGCGACTACCGCCTCGCGCGCACGGCCGCCGTGCTTGCCGGTGGGTACGCTGCCCCCCGGGGCGTCAACCCGCGCTACGTCTTCCTGCACGACCGGGTGCAGCAGAGCGCGCATGAGTCCTGCCCGGCCGACGAGCGGGCCGCGATTCACCTGCGCATCGCTCGGCGACTGCTCGGCAGTGGCGATACTCCGTCGCCGTCTGACGGCTCGGTGCAGCTGATGGATCACCTGGCCGAGTGTGTCGACCTGCTGGACGCCGACGAGCGGACGCGCTTTGCCCACGCCTGTCTTGCTGCCGGCGAGCGCGCCGCCGCGTCCATGGCCGCCGCGCCGGCGCTTCGCTATCTGGAGCTCGGGCGTTCCCTGCTGCCCGCCGACGCCTTCCGCGGAACGCCCGAGCTGGCGCTCGCGCTCCACCTCGCCGCCGCCGAGGCGGCCTATACGCTGGAGGACTTTGCGGTAGCGACGGCGCTGGCCGAGACGGTACTCGCGCAGGGTCGTTCGCTGGCGGACCGGATCCGCGCCTACAACGTGCTGATCGGCGTCGGTGTTGGGCAGCGCCGCTATGTGGAGGCCACGCTGCTCGGACTGGATGTGCTGGAGCGCGAGCTTACGGTGGGTCTGCCGCGACGGGCCGGCATGCCGCGGGTGCTGGCGGGCGTGCTGCGGACGCGGCTCAAGCTGAGCGGGCTGTTGCCCGAGCAGTTGCGGGATCTGCCGCCGATGCGTGATGCCCGCGCGGAGGCGGCCATGGCGGTGCTGATGAAGTGCGCCACCAACGCGTATTGGGGTCGGCCCAAGCTGGTGCCGCTCATCGCCGGCGAGATGGTGCAGGTCTCGCTCCGGCACGGCAACAACGGGCTGTCGGCCTACGGCTATGCGCTGTTCGGCATGATCCTCGCGAACGCCCTGGGGGCCGTGGAGACGGGCTATACCCTGGGTGGGCTTGCCATGGACCTCTTGGAGCGCCGTGGCGAGCGGCATTTGATCGGTAAGACCGGGCTGCTCTGGCACGGCTTCATCCGGCATGCCAAGGACCCGCTGCGGCTCTGCGCCGCCGCGACGCTGGACTGTTATGACGACGCCCTGGCGGCGGGCGATGTCGAGAATGCCGTCTATTGCGGGACCGTGGCCTACTACGCGGATCTGATGGCCGGCCGGCCGCTGGACTGGATGGCACAGCGCTACCGTGAGCACTTGCCGGCGCTGCTCGGCTCTTCCCAGGCGCAGACGACGCTTGCGCTGCGGGTGTGGATGCAGGCCGCGGCCAATCTGGCCGATACCGACCAGGTGCAGTCCAAGACCGTCGGCGACCTGGTGGACTGGCCGGCCCGGCTCGCCCAGATGCGTGCTGATCCGGCTGCCTACATGGCGGTGGCGACGGTGGTCGGCGCGGCCGGCTGGCTCGCCTTCCTGCTCGATGATCCGGCCGAGGCTGAGACGCAGCTCGGCCTCCTCTACGAGAGGCCCGATGCGGTCCTGGGCCAGCCCTTCTGGAAGCCCTGCATGGCGCTCTATGGCGTCCTGTTGAGCCGCAAGCTGGCTGCCGGTGGCGGCGGTGCGGCGGACCGGCTGCGACTTGCGCGGATTCGCGGTTGGCTTGCCCGCTGGACCCGGCGCAATCCCCACGACTTCATCGCCTTCGGGCGCCTGCTGGACGCGGAGGAGGCGACGCGCCGGGGCCGGCGCGATGCGGCGCTCGCGGCCTTCGACGACGCCGCGGCCAGTGCGCACGACAGCGGCAATTTGTATCTGGAGGCCTGGGCGACGGAGCGGGCCGCCCATGCCCACGGTCATGCCGGTCATCGCGACCGTGCCCACGCCCTGCTGCATCGGGCGCGCCTGCTCTGGCGGCGCTATGGTGCCGGCGCGAGGCTGCAGCTCCTGGACCATTGCAACCCCGCTGCCGGCTTCGAGCGGGGCGGCTCCGAGCCCGGCAACATGGACTTCGACGCCGTCTTCGCTGCCATCCGCACCGTCTCGGAAAGCATCGAGGTGCCCGATCTGGTGGATCGTGTGCTCCAGATCGCGCTGCTGCGCTCCGGCGGTCGGCGGGCGACGCTGCTGCTGACGGGAGACGATAACCGCCTGGCGCCCTATGCAAGCGCGGTGATCGACGACGCCGGCGTCTTTCGCCAGCAGGCCGAGGCGCCTGCCGAGCGCCCGGAACGGCTGCCCATGAGCCTGGTGGACTACGTCGCCCGCACGCGGCAGATCATGGTCGTGGACAACGCCGCGACCCACGAGTGGCTCTGCCGCGACCCTTATGTCGCGCCCTTCGCGCAGCTGTCGCTGATGGCCGTGCCGCTGCTGCACCACGGCCGTCTGGTCGGGCTGGTCTTGCTGGAGAACGAGCTCGGCGCCGGGGTCTTCTCCGACCTGGATGCGAAGATCGCCGGCCTGTTGGCCGGGCAGACGGCCATCTCGCTGGAGAATGCGCGGCTGTTCGCGGCCGAGCGGCGCCAGGCGGAGGCCTTCGCGCGCTTCCTGCCGCGGCCCTTCCTGGAACAGCTTGGACTACGTAAGGTCGAGGACGTTCGGCTCGGCGACGGTGTACAGCGTCGGGTCACGGTGATGTTCACGGACCTGCGGGGCTTCACGACCCTGTCGGAGCAAATCGGCGTGCACGACAATTTCGCGCTGGTCAACGGCTTGCTCGCGCGCCTGGAGCCCGCGTTGAGCGAGCACGGCGGCTTCATCGACGAGTTCACCGGTGATGGCGTCAAGGCGCTGTTCATCGACCGTCCGGACGGCGCCGTGCGCGCCGCCATCGCCATGCAGCAGCGGCTGCGACAGTACAACCGGGAGCGCATCGCGCGCGGTCGGGTGCCGCTGGCCATGGGCATCGGTGTGCACAGCGGCAACGTGCTGCTCGGTACCATCGGCGCCGGTGAGCGCATGTCCACGACGGTGCTCGGCGACACGGTGAATACCACGGCGCGACTGGAGGGCCTCACCAAGGCCTACGGCACGCCTGTACTGATAAGCGAGGAGACGCGCGCCGATCTACCGGACCCGAGAGCCTTCCGGCTGCGCCTGATCGGCCGCATCCGAGTCAAGGGCCGCGCCAGTGCCATCCAGGTGCATGAAGTCGTGGATGGGCGCGATCCTGCAGAGCGCGACCGCCTGGAGCCTTATCTCGCCGGCTTCAATTCGGCCGTCGAGGCCTATCTTGCGCGCCGGTTCGATGCCGCGGAGTCGGGCTTTGCAGCGTTCGTGGCGGCACTGCCGGAGGATGCACTGGCGCGGGACTATCTGGCGCGGGTGGAGGTCTGCCGTCGCGACGGTGTGGCGGCGGAATGGGACGGGGTCATCGTGCGCGGCGAGAAGTGACCTGGTGGTATCGCCGCGCGGCTTCGCTCGACTCGCGGCGGCGTTGTGTCAGCCGTGCACGGGCGGGATGCCGATCCAGTCCTCGTTCTCCCCCCGGACGTCCGGGAAGGGCTGCGGCATGCCGAACAGCTTGTAGGACAGGAGCCGGGCGCGCCGTGCCCAGACGGACGCAAGCCGCAGGTGGTTGAGAGAATGCGGGTCGTCGATGGAGCGAGCGGCGGGGATGGGTAGACTCGCCGGATGATTGCCTATGTGGAACCAGGTGAGCATGCTCTCTTCGTACGACAGCGCCCGATCCAGCTCGACGGTGGCGACGTCCCGGTAAGGAAAGCGCTCCTCGTCCCAGGGCACCGCGCTACTGAGCCAAGGCGTCGGCGTCCCGTCCACTGGCTTGTCCCGCAGCTGGATCTGGAGCCGAGAGCACAGGCGGCCGCCGCTGCTCAAGAATGCACGGGTGGCGTTCTTGAGGTAGTTGCGCGTCAGCATCTCGTTCCGATCGGGGTTCTGGAGCCACGGGTGGTCACGATCGAAGTCGTCCGGGAGGCCGCTCTCGTTACCCTCCCAGGGGTCCGGCACCAACCGGTAGCGGGCATAGCGAAAGATGCCGTCCTTGCCGATAAAGCCGGTGACGGTCTTGGTGTGGTAGACCATGTTGCCGAAGGAATCCGGGTCGCGACGGACGCTGTCGCCGCCGCCGATCTCGGCCTGCGGGTGCTTGCGCAGGAAGGGCACGTAGTATTTGCCCTTGCCGGCGATAGAGCTGGCCATGAAGCCCGCGAAGGTCCGGGCGTTCCAGAACAGCGGGGCCTTGCCCGTGTTCATAAGGATGTCCAGCGGCGATTCGAACCGCGTGTCGGCGAACTTCAGCGAGGCGCTGCGCACGACCAGCTTGGCGTCATCCTTGAAAGAGGCGGCACCGTGGCGGATGCGGCAGGGAAACTCGCGGCCCGGCACGAAGAACTCGTGCGGCGGAAGCTCCTGGTTTTCCACGATCCTGAGCCGGCCGGCGCACGCAATGCCGTTTTCATGGGACATCCGCACCCGTCCAAAGAAGCTGTTGGCCGTCACGAGAAGGGTGATCACAAGGGTCACAACGGCCAGCTCTAGGCGCCGATAGAATGCGATCAGACTGTCGTAGGTCTTGACGAACATCCAGTACTCCTGTTTTTGGTAGCCGGCGACTGCGCTCTTGGGAGGTCGCATCGATCCGATTGACGGAACCTCAACGCGGTTTCGCGCTTGCGCTCAGTAGAGGGGCGATCATCCCATGTCTCCGGACAGCGACGCCTGAGGCTTCTCACGGTATAGCACCGCGATGTTGCCGATGCGCTGCACCAGCGCGCTGTCGGTCTCCTCGACAATGGTCCGCACCTGGGCGTCGCGCGCGTCGCGGTCGCCGCCGGTGATGCGCACCTTGATGAGCTCGTGGTGGCTCAGCGCCAGCTCGATCTCGGCGAGCACGGCCTCCGTCAAGCCGGCGGCCCCGAGCAGGACCACGGGCTTCAGATAATGCGCGCGCTGTTTCAGCGCCCGGCGTTGCTGACTGTCGAGGGATGGCGTCATCGCTGGGGATTGTCCTCGTTGTGGGAGCGGCGTCCTTGCCGCGACTGGCGGTCGGACGGTGCGAAGCGGACTCAGCATCAAAAGAGCAGGTGCCCGCGTCGCGTCTCGAGCACGTGCGGCAAACAGCCGTCTGGCTTCCACGCCAGATGCTCAAGCGGCCGTGCTGGGCTTGACCAGGATCCGGCCATGGGTGCGCCCGGCGAGCATACGCTCGAACACCTCAGGGAGTGCCTCCAGCACGACTTCGCCGCCGAGGAGCCGCTCCGGGTGTTCCACACGCCAGTCGGTGGCCAAGTGCTGCCAAAGCTGACCGCGCAGCGGTTGGGCGATATGCACCGACTCGCAGCCCAATAGCGATACGCCACGCAGGATGAAGGGCATCACGGTGGTGTGCAGTTCGGAACCGCCGGCGAGCCCGATGCTGGCGATGTTGCCGTAGGGCACCACGCTGCGGGTGATGCGCGCGAGCATGTCGCCGCCGACGTTATCCACGGCACCCCCCCAGGTGGCTTTCTCCAGCGGCCGATCCCCGCCCGGGAGCTCGTCACGGCCGAAGATCTGCCTGGCGCCGAGGTCCTTCAGCCAAGCATCCAGGTCTGGCTTGCCGGATACGGCGGCCACCTCGAAGCCGAGCCTGGCGAGGATGGCAATGGCGATGCTTCCGACGCCGCCGCTCGCGCCCGTCACCAGGATCAGGCCCATGTCCGGCCGTTGGTCGTTGCGCAGCAGCCGGTGCACCGCGAGTGCCGCGGTGAAGCCGGCAGTGCCGAGCAGCATGGCCGTGCGCGTGTCTAGCCCATCCGGGACCGCCACCAGCCAGTCGCCCGGCACGCAGAGGTACTGCGCATAGCCGCCGTCGTGGTCGAAGGCCATGCCGTGGCCGGTGGCGATGACAGCAGCGCCGGGCTGGAAGCCGGCGTGCTCGGAGCGCACCACGACGCCGGCCGCATCGATGCCGCCGGTGATGGGAAAGCGGCGGATCACCTTGCCCTTGCCGGTACCCCCGAGCGCGTCCTTGTAATTGATGCTGGAGTAATCCACCCGCAGCAGCACCTCGCCAGCCACCGGTTCTGGCACGTCGATGGTCTCGATGCCGGCGCGGTGGCCGGTCTCGTCGCAGTGGATGCGGAAAGCGCGCTGGCTCGGCATGGGGCCCCCGGCGGTGGTCGTGCCGGCGGTCGTGCCGGCTGGGGAATGCAGTATGCAGGATCGACGGCGGCAACTGCAGCTCGCGGTTGTGCGAAACCTTGTCGGCGCCAGCTCAGTGGATCACTCTGTCACCACCGGAATCTTCCCGATCCGTGACCGCCATTCCTTCGGGCCGGTGTCGTGCACGGAGCTGCCGCGACTGTCCACGGCAACCGTGACCGGCATGTCCTCGACCTCGAGCTCGCGGATCGCCTCCATGCCCAAGTCCTCGAAGGCGACGAGGCGGGAAGACTTGATGGCCTTGGCGACGAGATAGGCCGCGCCCCCAACGGCCATCAGATAGACAGCGCCGTGGCGCCTGATTGCCTCGATGCCCGCCGGGCCGCGCTCGGCTTTGCCGACCATGCCGATGAGTCCGGTCTGGGCCAGCATCTGTTCGGTGAACTTATCCATGCGCGTCGCGGTGGTTGGTCCAGCGGGGCCGACTACCTCGTCGCGCACCGGGTCCACGGGGCCGACGTAGTAGATAAAGCGGTTGGTCAGATCCACACCGTCGGGTAGTGGCTCGCCGCGGTCGAGCAGATCCTTGATCCGCTTGTGTGCGGCGTCGCGGCCGGTTAGCAGCTTACCGGACAGCAGCAGGCGCTCGCCGGGCCGCCAAGCGGCGATGTCCGCGCGGGTCAGCGCGTTCAGGTTCACCCGGCGGGCGCCGGCGGTGGGGTCGTAGTCGAGCTGCGGCCAGTCTGCGAGCTTCGGAGGCTTCAGCTCCGCGGGGCCGGAGCCGTCGAGCGTAAAGTGGATGTGCCGGGTCGCGGCGCAGTTCGGGATGATAGCCACCGGCAACGATGCGGCGTGGGTCGGGAAGGTCTTGATCTTGACATCCAGCACCGTGGTCAGGCCGCCCAGACCCTGGGCGCCGATGCCCAGCGCATTGACCTGCTCGAACAGCTGAAGCCGCAGCTCCTCGATGGGATCGGACGGCCCGCGGGATTTCAGCTCGTGGATGTCGATGTCCTCCAGCAACGCCTCCTTGGCCAGCAGCATGGCCTTCTCGGCGGAGCCGCCGATGCCGATGCCGAGCATGCCCGGCGGACACCAGCCAGCGCCCAGCGTCGGGACGGTCTTTAGCACCCACTCCACCAGGCTGTCGCTCGGGTTCAGCACCGCGAAGCGCGCCTTGTTCTCAGAGCCACCGCCCTTGGCCGCGATGCGCACGTCGAGCTTGTCGCCAGGCACCAGCTCCACGTGCACGACCGCTGGCGTGTTGTCGCCGGTGTTCTTCCGGGCGCCGATGGGCGGACTCACCATAGACGCCCGCAGCACATTGTCCGGGTGGGTATAGGCACGGCGGACGCCCTCGTCGAGGATCTGCTGCAGGCCCATGTCGGCGTTCCAGCGTAGGTCCATGCCGACCTTCAAATACGCCACCACCATGCCGGTATCCTGGCAGATAGGCCGATGGCCTTCGGCGCACATCCGCGAGTTCACCAGGATCTGTGCCATGGCATCCTTGGCGGCGGGGGATTGCTCGGCCTCGTACGCCTGCGCGAGGGCGCGGATGTAGTCCGGTGGGTGGTAGTAGCTGATGTATTGCAGGGCGTCGGCGACGCTCTGAATCAGGTGCTCTTGCTGGATCGTGGTCATACGATGTGCTCATTTGTCGTCCGGGTCGCCGCTACGCGTC
>Ga0316585_10000237_pt1 | contig 11669 bp, 12 predicted proteins | sample S_170502SCrBrC_D_FD_204517 | JGI IMG/M metagenome (GOLD analysis project Ga0316585, IMG submission 204517) | Rhizosphere microbial communities from salt marsh grasses in Alabama, United States - S_170502SCrBrC | ecosystem: Host-associated > Plants > Roots > Rhizosphere | place: USA: Alabama...
GTCGCCGTGGTCCCGCAGGCGCAGGGCCAGATCCCGCTCCTCCTCGGGGGTCAGCACGGGGATCTGGTAAGACGCGCTGATGTAGGCATCGATATTGCCGGTCGGCATGAGTGCGTAGTCTTTGGCCATGGTCCGAATACCTGAGTTGAGGGCTTGGGAAAAAATCCTAGCAGTTCGCTATGGAATTTACCAGTACCTTCAGCGGGGTTTTGGACAGTGCACCGCGCCAAAAGTTGACCGAACTTTAGGAAAAGATCCGGCTTTGTACAAGCCCAGCGGGGGTGCAACCGACATCGGAAATTCCGATGCGATCCATCGCTTCAGCCGATCGCTCTTGTAATTTCTATTTACTATCAATCAGATGAGAAATTACACGGCTGTCTTGCCGACCGATTAATCTTTCGTTATCCCAACCCGAGGTGTTCAGGTTATGAACCAAAAAATCTGTTCACTTAATGGTCGCCGTCCAAGGCGACGACCCAGGGCTGCGCGGCGCTAGTCTGGCTCGACCTCCCGCAGGTGCCGGTTGACCGCAATCCAGCTGCCCACGAGGCCCAGCAACATGCTGCCAGCCAGCATCCCCAGCAAGGCCAGGAGGCTCAGGCCCGAAACCGGGAAGTCGGTGCGATAGAGGCTCGCCAGACGGGAAACCGGCCCTTGCAGTGCGAAAACGGCGATGGTCACCAGCACCCAGGCGGCCACGCCCCCCAGCAGCCCATACCAGACCCCCGCGTACAGAAAGGGACGACGTATGAAGGCGGCGGTGGCCCCCACCAGCTCCATGATCTCGATCTCCCCGCTGCGGTTCTGGATCTCGAGCCGGATGGTGTTGCCGACGATCAGGAGCACGCCCAGACCGAGCAACCCCCCCAGCAGCAGCACTGCCGCCTGGATCAGGTCCAGGATGCCCTGGAAGCGCATCAGCCACTGGGTATCCACGCGCACGAAGTCCGCCTCCGGGACATCCCCCAGGTGCTCCTGGATCAATTTCACCTGCTCCAGGGTGCCGTAACCCGGGCTCGGAAACAGGGCCAGGACGGCGGGCAAGGGATTCTCCTTGAGCTGGGCCAGGGCCTCCTCGAAGCCCGCCTGCTCCCGGAACTCCTGCAGGGCCTCGGTGGAGCTGATGACCTCCACCCGCTCCAGCTCCGGCCAGCCGCGCAGCTCCGCGGCGACGGCATCCGCGGTCTCATCCGAGACCTCCGTGCGCAGAAAGACCGAGATCGCCGCTGCCTGGTCCCATCCGCCCACCAGTTGGCGCAGGTTCTCGGTGAGGACGAAGAGACCCGCGGGCAGGGCCAGGGCCACGGCAATGACGGCGACCGTCATACCGGTGGCCCAGGGGGCCCGCATCAGGCGCCCCAGGGTGGACACGGCGCTCTGGACGTGATGGTCGAGCCAGATCCGAGGGAGCTGGACCAGGCGGGGTGCGGCGCGTCGCCGGGAGCGGGCCCTCGGGCGGGGCCTGATCGGAGCCCGCGCCACGCTCAGGGGACCCCCGTGTCATGCACGAGCCGCCCGTCGCCCAGGGTGAAGGTGCGATGGTGGCTGGCACGGATCAGGCCGAGATCATGGGTAGCGATGATGAGGGTCACCCCGACGTAGTGGAAGCGCTCGAACAGCTGGAAGATCTCGCGGGAGAGGTCGGGGTCCAGATTGCCCGTGGGCTCGTCGGCCAAGAGCAGCGGCGGCCGGGCCACCACGGCCCGCGCAATGCCCACGCGCTGCTGCTCGCCCCCGGAGAGTGCCACCGGCAGGGCCCGCTCCCGCTTGAGCAGCCCCACCTGGTCCAGGGCCGCCCGCACGCGCCGCCCGATCTCCTTGTGGCTCAGCCCGGACACCACCAACGGCAGCGCCACGTTGTCGAAGACGCTTCGGTCGGCGAGCAGCCGGTGATCCTGGAAGATCATGCCCACCTCGCGGCGGTGCAACGGGATCTTGCGCCGCGGCAGGCTCGCGAGGTTGCGCCCGTTGACGATCACCTGTCCCCGGCTGGGCCGCTCGAGCAGCCCGATCAGGCGCAGCAGGGTGCTCTTTCCCGCCCCCGAGTGGCCCGTGAGAAAGACCATCTCGCCCTCGTCGAGCTGGAAGGTCACATCGGCGAGGGCATCGCCCCGCTCAGGGTAGCGCTTGAAGACGTGCTCGAAGCGAATCACGGCCGCCCTTCCCGCCTCATGGAAACTGCTCAGCCAAGCAGGGCATCCAGGAACTCGTCCGCATCGAAGGGCCTGAGATCCTCGATCCCCTCGCCGACCCCGATGAAGCGGATGGGCACCTTGAGCCGTTCGGCGATGGCGAAGACGATCCCGCCCTTGGCGGTCCCGTCCAGCTTGGTCAGGGTAATGCCCGTGAGCCCCACCGCCCGGTGGAACTGAACGGCCTGGTTGAGCGCATTCTGACCGGTGGTGGCATCCACCACCAGCATCACCTCATGGGGTGCCTCCGGGTCCAGCTTCTTCAGCACCCGGGCGATCTTGGCAAGCTCCTCCATCAGGTTGCTCTTGGTATGGAGCCGACCGGCGGTGTCGGCGATCAGCACGTCAGCGCCCCGGGCGCTCGCGGCCTGGAGGGCGTCGAACACCACCGAGGCGGAATCCGCCCCCATCTGCTGCGCGATGACCGGCACCCGATTGCGCTCGCCCCAGGTCTGGAGCTGCTCCACCGCGGCGGCGCGGAAGGTATCACCGGCGGCAAGCACCACGCTGTTGCCCTCCTCCTGGAGGCGCTTGGCCAGCTTGCCGATGGTGGTGGTCTTGCCCGCGCCGTTGACGCCGACCACCAGGATCACCTGGGGCCGGCCCGGCGCGGCCTCGCGGACCGGGGCCTGGGCGGCGGTGAGGATGCCGCGCAGGTCCTCCTTGAGGGCCGCCAGCAGCGCCCGGGGATCGGACAGGGACTGGCGCTTCACCCGCTGGGTGAGATCGCCGATGATGCGCCCCGTGGCCTCCACCCCGAGATCCGCCGTGAGGAGCAAGGTCTCGAGCTCCTCCAGCAGGTCGTCGTCGATCCGCTTGCGGCCCAGGAACAGGTCCGAGAGACCGGCACCGAGCTGGGCCCGGGTGCGCGCCAGCCGATCCCGCAGGCGCGAGAAGAGGCCCCGCCGCTCCGGGGGGGCCTCCGACGCCGGGTCCTGGCCCGCCTGCCGTTTCTTGCCGAATCCGAACATACTGGTCGTCGCGGTCGATGGATCGCGTGGTCTGTGTCCAGCCGCGTATGCTACCAGAGCCGGACCGGGCGCCGGCGGCGCCGGGTTACCGAACCGTCACCGACCACCCGCCTCGAGGGCTGGAGCAAGGGGTTCCGCGCCCCAACCTCCCCGGGCTAGCCAAAACCAATCACCGGAGTCGCCATGGGATCGTGTTCGATGAGGCAACGAGGGACCGACGCCCTGATCTGCCTGCCAACCACGCTGGGGCTGATCGCCGCTCTCGCCTTGCCGGCCCGGGCCTTCACGGAGGCGCCCGTAAAGGTCTTCGAGCGCACCCTGGACAACGGGCTCAAGGTGCTGGTCAAGCCGGACCAGCGGGCCCCCATCCTCACCTCCCAGGTCTGGTACAAGGTGGGGGCGAGCTACGAGTACGGGGGCATCACGGGGGTCTCGCATGTGCTGGAGCACATGATGTTCAAGGGTACCGAGCACCTCGGACCCGGCGAGTTCTCCAAGATCATCGCGGAAAACGGGGGGGAGGAGAACGCCTTCACCGGGGCCGACTACACGGCCTACTACCAGAACCTCGCCAGCGACCGTCTCGAGGTCTCCTTCGAGCTGGAGGCGGAGCGCATGCGCGGTCTGAGCCTCGAGCCGGAGTCGGTCAAAAAGGAGATCGAGGTCGTGAAGGAGGAGCGGCGCATGCGCACGGACGACGACCCCCAATCCCTGACCTACGAGCAGTTCAACGCGACCGCCTTCGCGGCATCCCCCTATCGCAACCCGGTGATCGGCTGGCCCGGCGACCTGGCGCAGCTGCGGCTGGAGGATATCAAGGACTGGTACCGCCTCTGGTACGCGCCGAACAACGCCACCCTGGTGGTCGCGGGCGACGTGGACCCGGAGCAGGTCTTCGCCCTGGCGGAGAAGCACTTCGGACCCCTCAAGGCCGAGACCATCGCGCCGCCCAAGACCCGCGAGGAGCCGCCCCAGTCCGGTGAGAAGCGGATCCGCGTCAAGGCCCCCGCCCAGGAGCCCTACCTCCTGATGGGCTACAAGGCGCCCTCCATCGGGGACGCCGCGGATGAGTGGGAGCCCTACGCCCTGGAGATGCTGGCCTCCGTGCTCGACGGCGGGGGCAGCGCCCGCTTCTCCCGCGAGCTGGTCCGAGGGACCGAGGTGGCCGCCTCCGCCGGGGCCAGCTACAGCGCCTTCCGCCGCCTGCCGGGGCTGTTCCTGTTCGACGGCGTGCCGGCCAAGGGGAAGGACATCCCGACCCTGGAGTCCGCGATCCGGGCCCAGATCGAGCGCGTCCGCACGGAGCCGGTCGACCCGGAGGAGCTGGAGCGAATCCGCACCCAGCTCATCGCGAACAAGGTCTATGAGAAGGACTCGGTCTTCTACCAGGCCCTGGAGCTCGGCCAGCTGGAGACCGTGGGGCTCGGCTGGGAGCTCTCGGATCGCTACGTGGACAAGCTCTCCGCCGTCACCCCCGAGCAGATCCAGACGGTGGCCCGCAAGTATCTGATCCCGGATGGTCTCACCGTGGCGGTCCTCGATCCCCAGCCCCTGGATGGAAAGCCAGCCCCCCACGCATCCCTGCCCAATGGAGTCCGTGACGATGTCCGTTAGTGCGACCCTGATGACCGCCGCCGCCAACCCCCGCCTTCGCGGCCTGCTGGGCGCCGGACTGCTGCTCCTGGCCGGCGCGGCCCAGGCGACACCCCAGATCCAGACCTGGACGAGCCAGAATGGCGCCCGGGTGCTCTTCGTCGCGGCACCCGAGCTGCCCATGGTCGACGTGCGGGTGGTCTTCGACGCCGGGAGCGCACGCGACGGCGACCGGTCCGGTCTCGCCTCCCTGACCACCGCCATGCTCACCCAGGGTGCGGGCGACTGGGATGCCGATACCATCGCGCTGCGGATGGAGAACGTCGGGGCCCAGATCACCAGCTCGACGGACCGGGACCTCTCCACGGTGTCGATCCGCAGCCTGACCCAGCCAAAGGCCCTGGACACGGCCGTCGAGACCCTCGCCGGGGTCCTCGCCACGCCCACCTTCGAGACCGACGACCTGGAGCGCCTGCGTCAGAACACCCTGATCGCGATCCGCCAGGATGAGGAGTCGCCCCGCACCGTGGCGCAGAAGGCGCTCTATCGGGCCGTTTTCGGGGAGCACCCCTACGCCTCGGACCCGACCGGCACCGAGGAGTCGGTGCGGGCCCTGACCCGGGAGGACCTGATGGACTTCCACCGGCGCTACTTCACGGGCGCCAACGCCGTGGTCGCCATCGTCGGCGACCTGGACCGCACCGCGGCCGAGGCTCTGGCGGAACGGGTGATCGGCTCCCTGCCGGCCGGTGAGCGACCCTCGCCCCTGCCGGAGGTGACGGACCTGGCGGCGGGCGCCCTGGAGCGCATCGCCTTTCCCTCCACCCAGACCACGGTCCTGGCGGGCCAGCCCGGCATGCGCCGGGGCGACCCCGACTACTTCGCCCTGTATCTGGGCAACCACATCCTGGGCGGCAGCGGACTGGTCTCGCTCCTGATGGAAGAGGTGCGGGAGAAACGGGGACTGTCCTACAGCACCTATAGCTACTTCCTGCCGCTGGCCCAGCCGGGGCCCTTCCTCATGGGACTCCAGACCCGCAATGACCAGGCGGACCAGGCGCGGGAGGTCATGCTCGACACCCTCAAGCGCTTCGTGACCGAGGGACCCACCGAGGAGGAGCTGACCGCGGCCAAAAAGAACCTGACCGGTGGCTTCCCCCTGCGTATCGCCTCCAATGCCGACATCCTGGGCTATTTGGCGGTGATCGGCTTCTATGGGCTTCCCCTGGACTACCTGGATCGCTTCATCGAGCGGATCGAATCGGTCGACGCGACCCAGATCCGCGACGCCTTCGCCCGCCGGGTCCACCCGGACCGGCTCGCCATCGTCTCCGTAGGGGGCGAGGGCGAGCCCAAGGTGTCCGCCGTCGGTGGCACCCCCTAGAGGTCGGCCGACCCCCCACTCCAGAGGCAGCGGGCGTCTGCGCATCATCGGCGGCCGGTTTCGCGGCCGTCTCCTGCCGATCCCGGATCAGCCGGGGCTGAGGCCGACCCCCGATCGGGTGCGGGAGACCCTCTTCAACTGGCTGGCCCCGTTGATCGAGGGCGCCCGCTGCCTCGACCCCTTCGCGGGTACGGGCGCCCTCGGCCTGGAGGCGGTGTCCCGCGGCGCCGCCTCGGTGATCCTCATCGAGCGCTCGGAGATGGTCGCGCGCCAGCTCAGGGACAACGTCCGGCTCCTGGGTGCGGACGGCGTCCAGGTGGTCCAGGCGCATGCCCTGAGCTGGCTCGACGACCCCGCCCGGCGCGCGGGCCTCGGGGCCTTCGATCTCGTGCTCCTGGATCCCCCCTATGCGGCCGGGCTTCTGGGGCCGGTCTGCGAGGTCCTTGCCCGTCGCCAGTGGCTGGCCCCCGGGGCCCGCGTCTATCTGGAGAGCGCCCAGGCAAGCGGGCTCCCACCCCTACCGGACGGCTGGACCCTGATCCGTGATCGCACCGCCGGGCAGGTGCGCTTCGGCCTGGCCCGGATCGAACCGGGCATCACCCCCGAGGTTCCCTGAGCCGCTGCACCCGACTCCGCCGCCTGTGCTATCGTCGCGGCCCTGACGGACCTGCCCATCGGCGCGCCGCCCCGAGGCGTGACCGCGAGCCCCAGAGAGGCCCCCGTGTGAACAGCGTGGTCTATCCCGGCACCTTCGATCCCGTGACCAACGGGCATTGCGACCTGATCCTGCGGGCGGCCCGGCTGTTCGACCGGGTGGTGGTGGCGGTGGCGGCGGACACGGCCAAGGCCCCGACCTTCAGCATCGACGAGCGGGTCGGGCTGGTACGGCAGGTGGTGCAGGACCGCGCGAACGTGGCGAACGTGGAGGTAGTCTCCTTCACCGGCCTCCTGGTGACCTTCGCCCGCCAGCTCGGGATCGACGTCATCATGCGCGGGCTGCGGGCCGTCTCGGATTTCGAGTTCGAGTTCCAGCTGGCCGGGATGAACCGGCGCATGGCCCCGGACATCGAGACCCTGTTCCTCACGCCGGACGAGCGCTTCGCCTACATCTCCTCGTCGCTGGTGCGGGAGATCGCCCGCCTGGGGGGCGACGTCACTCCCTTCGTGGCCCCCGCGGTGCAGGCTGCATTGCGTGAGCGCTTTGGATAACATTTGCGCACCTTTCCCGCCGCGCGGCCCTTGAAATGGGCCTCGGGAATCGCCTACTCAGCCGGTAACCCGAGCTCAGCCGCCTCGGCCACCATCCGAGTGGCGGCCTGTTCAGATTTCTGTAGTCCTTAGGAGTCGAGCCATGGCACTGCTAATCACCGACGAATGCATCAACTGCGACGTGTGCGAGCCCGAATGCCCGAACGGCGCGATCTCCCAGGGGGACGAGATCTATGTCATCGACCCCGACCTCTGCACCGAGTGTGTGGGTCATTACGAGACCTCCCAGTGCGTCGAGGTCTGCCCCGTGGACTGCATCATCAAGGACCCGGACCACGAGGAGACCGAGGATGAGCTGCGGGCCAAGTACGAGCGCATCACCGGCGACGCCTGAGACCCCGTGGCACCCTCCCGGGTGCCATTTCCCCCCGCCGATGCTCCCCCCACAGAAGGGCCGCCGCTGGTGGCCCTTCCTGTTGGCCCTCGCCCTGCTGGTCGCCGTCGCGGCTCAGGCGCGGACGGTCCAATCCCCGCCTCAGTCAGCCGTCGCGTCCGCCCACCCCGCGGCCACCGGGGCGGGGATCGCGATCCTCGCCGCGGGCGGGAACGCCTTCGACGCGGCCGTCGCGGTGAGCGCCGCCCTCGGCGTGGTCGAGCCCTACGGATCGGGACTCGGCGGAGGCGGATTCTGGCTGCTCCACCGGGCCTCCGACGGTCATCAAGTGATGATCGACGGGCGCGAGCGAGCTCCCCTCGCGGCCCATCGGGACCTGTATCTGGACGCGGCGGGCCGGTTCGTTCCCGAGCTGGCGCTGGACGGCCCCTTGGCGGCGGGCATCCCCGGAGTCCCGGCCGCCCTCGTCCACCTGAGTGAGCGCTACGGTCGCCTGCCCCTGGAGCGGAGCCTGGCGCCCGCCACCGCGCTCGCGCGGGATGGATTCGACGTCGACCCCCACTACAGACGCTTCGCCGGATTTCGGGCCGACACCCTGCGCCGATCCGAGGCGGCCGCGCGCCAGTTCCTCGTGGACGGCGAGGCGCCGCCCGAGGGATACCGGCTGCGTCAGCCGGACCTGGCCCGGACGCTGGAGACCCTGGCCAGTGAGGGACACGCGGGCTTCTATGCCGGCCCCCTGGCGCAGAGGCTGGTGGCAGGCGTGCGGGCCGGGGGCGGCATCTGGACCCAGGAAGACCTCGGCCAATACCAGGTGGTGGAGCGGGAGCCCATCGTCGGCACCTACCGGGGCTGGCGGATCGTCAGCGCCGCGCCCCCGTCCTCCGGCGGCGTCCTGCTGGTATCCATGCTCAACATGCTCGCGGCCCTAGACCCCGCGTCCCTGGACGGACCGCGGCGCACGCACACCCTGGTGGAGGTCATGCGCCGGGCCTATCGGGACCGCGCGCGCTATCTGGGGGACCCGGACCAGGTCGAAATCCCCTTGGAACGTCTCACCCATCCTTACTACGCAGCGGGGCTGATCCGGGACTTCGACCCGGATCGGGCCACCCCAAGCCGCCTCGAAGACCTCCGGTGCCCGCCGGCTGGGGACGCCATCCCCGGGGGGGAGATGCGTGAAGGCCGCCAGACCACCCACTTCTCGATCCTGGACCGGGAGGGCAACCGGGTGGCCGGGACCCTGAGCATCAACTACCCGTTCGGGTCCGGGTTCGTCCCGCCGGGGACCGGGGTGCTGCTGAACGACGAGATGGACGACTTCTCCGCCCAGCCCGGTGTCCCCAACGTCTACGGGCTGGTGGGCGGCGAGGCCAACGCCATCGCCCCCGGCAAGCGCATGCTCTCCAGCATGTCCCCGACCTTCCTGGAATCCGAGCAGGGGCTCGCCATCCTGGGGACCCCGGGGGGCAGCCGCATCATCACCATGGTCCTGCAGGGCATCCTGGCCACCGTGGACGGCGTGCCCGTCGACGACTGGGTCGCCCGCCCGCGCATCCACCACCAGTACCTGCCCGATCGGGTCGAGTTCGAGCCGGGGGCCTTGAGCGCCCAGGAGGAGGCCGATCTGCGCGCCCAGGGACACACCCTCGAGCCCCTCGAACGGCCGTTCGGGAACATGCAGGCCATCTACTGGGACAAGAGGGCGAACCGGGTCCAGGCGGCCAGCGACCCCCGCGGCATTGGCAGCGCCCGGGTCCTGGAGGCGAGTCCGGCGGCGGGCCCGCCTGCCCCTCAGAAAACGGCCAATCCGAACCCTGGGGGGGCTGGATCCGAGTTGTATTCCAGTCCGGGACCCGGACTATAGGTGGACTGAGACGCGCCCGAAGGGCCGCCCAAGATCCAAGAGGACGATTCGAGATGAAGCTCAAGACGCTGTTCACGGCCACCCTGGCACTGCTGGTGGCCGGCCTACTTGCCCTGCCCGAGCCTGCCGATGCCAAGCGCTTCGGCGGCGGGACCAGCCTTGGAAAGCAATACAAGACCATGCCCCGCCAGGCCCAGCCCCCCCAGCAGACCCAACGGGCGACCCCGGGCCAGAGCCAGGCCGCGGGGACCCCGCGCAGTCCCCAGACGAGCGGCGCCAGCCGCTGGCTCGGCCCCCTCGCGGGCCTGGCCGCGGGCGGTCTGCTCGCCTCCCTGCTCTTCGGGGATGCCTTCGAGGGATTCCAGGCCATGGACTTCCTGCTGATCGCCGCGCTCGCGATCGGCGCCTTCATGCTCTTCCGCATGCTGCGCCGAGGGCGAGCCGCGCCCGCACCGTTGGGTGCCGGCTCCCTGGGCTCACCCGTACCGGCGGGTGTGGGCTCCAGACCGGCGTCAGACGCCTATGCCCGTGATGCCGGCCCGGACCTGGACGAGGCGAGTGGAGCCGGCACCGCGGGGGCCGGCCACCGCATCGGCGGCTTCATTCCGCCGGACATGGGCGACATGGCACCCGAGCCCGCGGGCACCGATCAGTTCCCCCACTGGTTCGACGGCATGTCCTTCATCGAAGGGGCCAAGACCCACTTCATCCGGCTCCAGGCCGCCTGGGACCGGGCCGACTTCCGGGACATCCGTGACTACACCACCCCCCAGCTCTTCGCCGAGCTGCAGCGGGAGCGGGAGCATCTCGGCGGGACCCAGTACACCGAGGTGGTGCGCCTGCAGGCGGAGCTCCTCAGCCTCCAGCGAGACGGCGACATGGCGGTGGCCAGCGTCCACTTCTCCGGCCTGATCCGCGAGGAGGAGCAGGGCGTCGCCCAGGAGTTCGACGAGGTCTGGCACGTCCAGCACCCTTGGGCCAGCCCCGAGGGCGACTGGCACATCGCCGGTATCCAGCAGGTCTAACCGCCTCGGGCCCCAACGCAACCGCCACGCACCGGCAAGGGACTGCCGGCCCGGGCAGCAACGCCAAGCGCTGCGAGATTCGTCCCTTCAGTTCGACGAGCGGGCAGCTCTTGTCGCTTCCCGCTTCCCTTCGATTGGAGGCCGGGTGGCACGCCAATCTGCTGCTCATCCAGGATTACCGCTGCGCGCTCTTCACCCACGACGAAACCCTGGTCTCGTTCATCGTCTGCCGCCAGGGGCGCCTCGACCCCGAGTACTTTCCGGAGCTGTTCGGCTAGGGCCTGTTCAAGGACCTGCTGCGCTCCGGCTTTTCCCAGGGCCAGGTCGAGCACCTGCTCGACCCCACCAGCGACCTATGCTTCGCCAAGACCAACAACCGCCGCATCCTCGGCACCAGGAACGACATGGCCCAGATGCTGGAGTGGACCATCGCCGACAGCGGCGGCCTGGCCTCCACGGACCCGGCCGACCTCCACCGCCTCCTCAACGAGACACCCTACAAGGCCATCGGCTACGACCACGCGGTGGAGCGGCTGCGGCAGGTGCTCGATGCCCATGCCCGCCGCCCGGACCGCGATAAGCCGTTGAGCTTGCGCTAAGGATCTCGACCAGCGCCGCCCCTGAGATACGGTAGTTGGTGTCCCGCGTCAGGCGTCGCCACCCAGCGCGGCTCGGCTCCCGGCGGTCGACATGCGGCAGGGCCTCCCGGCGCTGCAAAGAAAAAGGGCCTAGCCTCTCAGCTAAGCCCTTGTCTCATTTGGCTACCCGGGACAGGCTCGGACCGCCGACCTAGTGATCAACAGTCCTAAGGAGCAACAAGAATCCACAACTAGCTGCAACAAGAAACGGAAATTCTCACAGCACCTTGGGCTGGCCTCCCTGATTGCTAAGTCCTGTGGATAACTGCCATTTTTCGTCGGCTACTGAGCCTAGAGTGCGCCACAGATTTCCAAGGCTGGAGGGCGTGTGGCAGCCGCTGGATGACTGGTTAACACACTCGAGACCCACCGCGCACGAGTAGAGCGAGTCCT
>Ga0316585_10000238_pt1 | contig 11638 bp, 10 predicted proteins | sample S_170502SCrBrC_D_FD_204517 | JGI IMG/M metagenome (GOLD analysis project Ga0316585, IMG submission 204517) | Rhizosphere microbial communities from salt marsh grasses in Alabama, United States - S_170502SCrBrC | ecosystem: Host-associated > Plants > Roots > Rhizosphere | place: USA: Alabama...
CGGAGACCGATGCCGGTCCTCGGCGTCCTTCAAGGCCAGGAGCCTGGCCCCATCGCGACGAGACGGCAGCGTACGGCAACTCACGCGAAGCAGGACCGAAAGCCCCACAGCACGCGCCCGGCGTCCGGACGCAGCGGCCTGAGGGAGGTCAAAAGGCCGCCACGAACGCCGCGAGGAATCGGTCGTACTCCGACTCCGGCAGGTCGTTGATCCCGGCAGCCGCCTTTCGCCCGCCCCCCGTGGGGAATTGGCGACAGAGGACGTCGGCGCCCTCGGGCCGCCCGATCGGCGCGCGCACGCTGACCACGAAACCGCCCCTGGGCAAACGGGTGAGCAGGGCATGGGCGCACCCGGGGGATGCCTGGGCCAGCTCATTGGCGAAGACGCCGCCCGCGCGCCGGCCCCAGGGATCCGCGGGCAGGACGAAGACCCGGTGCGTCCCAGTCTCGAGGGCGGGAGATACCGCCCGGGCCCTGGCCATGTCATCCTCATAGCCGTCACGCAAGGCGGCAAAGGCTGGATCCTCGGCGATGAACTCCAGGGGATCCGCATAGGGACTTAGCCGTCGATAGAGGACATCGGGGGGGAAATGGAGATCGGCTACCTCGGCCCCATAGCCGTTGTAGTTGATGTAGATGCCCAGGTCCCGCAGCCGGCCCAAGGCCGCCTCGTCGAGCCCCAGGGACGCCGCGGCTCGCCTTGCGGCATCGTCGAAGTTGTCGCCGAAGGTCCCGACCACCGCCCAGGCCCGGTGGCGACCGCCGATGGATTCGTCCACCAGGAGGCTGGTGCCCTTGTCCGGCAGGGTCTCGACGTGACAGTCGAAGTTGGAATGGCTCGGGATCTCCCCGGGGAAGTGATGGTCGAAATAGCGCACGCGGGCACCGGCGGCCAGGAGCCGCTCCACGGCGTCTCGGTTCTTATCCAGAGATACATCCAGCACCGTCACCTCATCCCCGGGGCCCGCCATCACCCCGGCCAGCAATCCGATGTCGCGCTTGACGCCGGTCACCAGCACACCGTCCCTGGGCTCGGCCAGGCGCAGCTGCTGCAGGGCGCAGATGCCATCCGCATCTCCGTTGAAGACGTCATAATGGGTCATGGGCTGCTCTCGGGCTTGGTGGATGGGCGAGGGAACGATTATCCCCTTGCCCCGGCGACGCCGCCAAATTGGGTAAAAATCAGCAGGCTCGGTTGAGCCGCCATTGCTACGCAAGGGGTCTCGGCGGTAGACTTTTGAGTTTACCAGCCGACCTGAACGCGTGCCGCTGTACCCGGGACGACCCCCTGCCCTCGCACCAAGGCCCGGTGCAGCTGCCAATCGGGCGCACGCGCCAGCCCCGACTCGACTTTCCAACCGACTGACCTTTCGACTTTGGAGCATCCAATGGCGATCGAACGCACCCTATCTATCATCAAGCCCAACGCCGTCGCTAAGAATGCCATCGGTGCCATCCTCGACCGCTTCGAGTCCCAGGGGCTCTCCATCGTCGCGGCGCGCATGCTCCACATGAGCCGGGAGCAGGCCTCCGCCTTCTACGCGGTGCATCAGGGCAAGGGCTTCTTCGACGAGCTCCTAAGCTTCATGATCTCGGGCCCCGTCATGATTCAGGTGCTCGAGGGCGAAGACGCCATCGCCAAGAACCGGGAGATAATGGGTGCGACCAATCCAGCCAACGCCGCACCAGGCACCATCCGTGCGGATTTCGCCGACTCGTTCACCGAGAATGCCGTCCACGGCTCGGACTCCCCCGAGAACGCCGTGGTAGAGATCGCCTTCTTCTTCCCCGAGGGGATCTGCCCCCGCACCCGCTGAGACGCTAAGGCACCGCGAGTCATCGATGGACGCTACCGCCGCCCGACCCAACCTCCTGGACTTGGACCTCAAGGAGTGTGAGGCCCTGGTGGTCGGTCTCGGCTTCAAGGCCTTCCACGGCCGAAACCTATTCAAGTGGATCCACAAGCACGGCGTCCTGGACCTCGATGCCATGACGGACATCCCCAAGGCCCTGCGAGGCGCCTTGGGAGCGGCGGCGGAGCTGCGTCTGCCCCGCCTCATCCACACCCGGCCCTCGGCGGACGGAACCCTCAAGTGGGTGATGGAGCTCGATGACGGCCAGCGCGTGGAGACCGTCCATATCCCCGAGGAGGGGCGCTCCACTATCTGCGTCTCCTCCCAGGTGGGCTGTGCCCTGGACTGTGCCTTCTGCGCGACCGCCCGCCAGGGGTTCAACCGCAACCTGCGGGTGAGCGAGATCATCGGCCAGGTCTGGCACGCCACGCGCCAGCTCGGGGGACCACCGTCCAATGTGGTCATGATGGGCATGGGGGAGCCGCTGGCCAACTTCGACGCGGTGGTCAAGGCCATGGCGGTGATGCAGGACGACCTGGCCTACATGGTCTCCAAGTACCGGGTCACCCTGAGCACCTCGGGCATCGTTCCGAACATCTACCGTCTGCGGGAGCAGAGCGACGTCTCCCTCGCCGTCTCTCTCCACGCCCCCAACAACGCGCTGCGGGACATCCTGGTCCCCATCAACCGCAAGTATCCCCTGGAGGAACTGCTGCCCGCCTGTCGCGCGTACGTCGCCGGCGACAAGCGCCGCCGCGTCACCTGGGAGTACGTGATGCTCGACGGGGTCAACGACAGCGTCCATCATGCCAAGCAGTTGATCCGGCTCCTGGAGGGCACCCCCTCCAAGCTCAACCTGATCCCCTTCAACCCCTTCCCCAACAGCGGCTTCGGGACCACGAGGCCGGAGCAGCTGGAGGCCTTCCGCCAGCGGCTGATGCGCTCGGGACTGCTGGCCTTCACCCGCAAGACCCGGGGCGACGAGATCGCCGCCGCCTGCGGTCAGCTGGTAGGTCAGGTGAAAGACCGCAGCCGCCGCGTCGGACGACCTCTTCCCGTCCCCTTCAACCCCGACGGCGCCAGGCTCCAATGAGGATGACAACGCTGCGACACCGTCTGCCCCTCTTGGTGCTGTGCCTCGCCTTCGCCGGCTGCGGCCACCAGGCCACGAAGGAGACGAACAACTCCCTCGGCCTCGACGCGGAGAACAGCCCCGGGGATCTCTATGTGGCCATGGCGGCCGAGTACTACCGGCTCGGCCAACTGGAGCCGGCCCTGCGACGGGCCGAGCAAGCCATCGGGGAGGACCCCAAGAACCCGCGCGCCCACTACATGATCGCGGTCATCTACCAGCAGATCGGCCAGGTGCAACGGGCCGACGAGTCCTTCAAGCGAGCACTGGAGCTCTCGCCCAACAACTCCGATATCCGCAACGCCTACGGCACCTTCCACTGCGGTCAGAATCGCTACGCGGAGGCCGACGCCGAGTTCGCCAAGGCCCTGGAGAATCCGCTTTATTCCACGCCCTGGGTGGCCATGACCAACGCGGGCACCTGCGCCGCGAGCGCCGGCAACCGGGCCAAGGCGGAGACCGAGTATCGGCGCGCACTCAATGCGAACCCTCGCTTTGGACCGGCCTTGGTTAAAATGGCGGAGCTGGAAGACAGGCGCGGAAACGCGAAGGGGGCCAAGGAGTACCTGGACCGTTTCTTCCAGTCCAACGCGCCAACCCCCTATGCCCTAGCACTCGGTATCAGGACGGAGCGCAAGCTCGGCAACAAGACGAGTTCCGCGACCTACGAACAGGTGCTACGGAGGAACTTTCCGGACGCGCCGGAGATTCTCGAGCTGTAGCGAGGTCTGACCCATGAATGCGGTTCAAGCCGTCAGCCCCGACGACCAGAACGTCGTGGAGCTCACCGAATCCCCCGGCCGCCGTCTGCGCGTGCAGCGCCAGTCGAAGGGCTGGGAGATCGAGCGTGTCGCCACCCAGCTGCACCTGCGCCCGCACCTGGTGGAGGCCCTCGAGCAGGACCGCTTCGAGGATCTCCCGGGGCCGGTCTTCGTCATCGGCTACCTGCGCAATTATGCCCGGCTGCTGGACCTGGATCCGGAGCCCCTGATCGGCGCCTACCGCGCCGCGAACCCCAGCCCGGAGCCGGTGGCCCCCTTGATCCGGGCCACTGGATCACCCAAGCCCGAGATCGGCGGCGGCCGCAGCCCTGTGCGAGTGATCGGCCTAGGTCTGTTGCTCGCGGTGATCGCGCTTCTGGTCCTCTGGTGGCAGAGTCGCCCGGCATCCCTCTCGGAGCCCAGTGTGGGATCGGACGCCGCCCGTCTGCCCTTTCTACCCCTGGAGGAACCCACGGGGGATCGGCTCGACCTGGACAACTCGGAGACCGCCAATACCCTCCCGGACTCCTTCGGGGACGAGGAGGGACCCGAAGCGGCGCACCCGTTGCCCCTCGCGGAGGCCGATGCCGGACTCGTCTTGCCGGCGTTGCCGAGCCAGGCGCCAGACTCCGACTCCGGGCCAGCCGAGATTGCGGAGCCGGGCGCAGGGTCGGCGGAGCCCCAACCCGAATCCGCCGCCGAGGTAACCCCCGCACAGACCGAGACGCCCGCCGAGGTCGAGGGCGATCGGCCGAAGGTCCCGGAGGTGGTGCTGAGCTTCGCGGGTACCTCGTGGGTCGACGTGCGTGACGCCGCGGGCAAGGTCATCCTGATCGGGGAGATGCGCAAGGGCGACCGTCGGGTCCTGAGCGGGGACCCCCCTTACTCCCTGGTGATCGGCAACAGCGTGGCGGCATCGGTCACCGTCGGCGACAGGAGCCTGGACCTGAGCACCAAGGGCCGCGGCGGCGTTGCCCGCTTCAAGCTCGACCCGGGCAACCCGGAATGAGCGGTTCAGCCTTGGGGGCCATGCCCGCCCCGACTCCTTCCCCTGGTGGCCGAAGGCCGCGTCGTCCCAGATGAGCAAGGGAGCTGGGGCCATCCAGGCCATCCGCGGGATGCACGACATCCTGCCGGGTGAGATCCATCTCTGGCAGCGGATCGAGGACCGCGCACGGCGCATCTTCGACGGCTACGGCTACGCGGAGATCCGCACCCCGCTGGTCGAGGTCACCGAGCTCTTCAAGCGCTCCATCGGCGAGGTCACCGACATCGTCGAGAAGGAGATGTACAGCTTCTCCGACCGCAACGGGGACTCCCTGAGCCTGCGGCCGGAAGGCACCGCGAGCTGCGTGCGGGCGGCCATCGAGAACGGGCTGCTGGCGAGCCCCCAGCGCCTGTGGTACCGGGGACCCATGTTCCGCCACGAGCGGCCCCAGCGGGGACGCTACCGGCAGTTCCACCAGATCGGCGTGGAGGTCCTGGGGCTCTCCGGGCCCGACGTGGACCTGGAGGTGATCCTCCTCACCGCCCGCCTGTGGCGTTCCCTCGGGCTCCAGGGGCTGCGCCTGGAGATCAACACCCTGGGGGACCCGGAGGAGCGGCTCGCCTATCGCCAGGCCCTCGTCGCCTATCTCGAGGCCAACCTGAATCGGCTGGACGAGGACAGCCGCAAGCGCCTCTACACCAACCCGCTGCGGGTGCTCGACTCCAAGGACCCGGGCACCCTCGCGGTCGTTGCCGAGGCCCCGGTCCTGATGGAACGCCTGGGGGAGGCCAGCCGGGACCATTTCGAGGCGATCCGCCAGGGACTGGATGCAGCCGGCGTGGACTACCGTGTCAACCCCTGTCTGGTGCGGGGTCTCGACTACTACAATCGCACCGTCTTCGAGTGGATCACCGACGACCTGGGGGCCCAGGGCACCGTCTGTGCCGGCGGACGCTACGACGGGCTGGTCGCCCAGCTCGGTGGGCGCGAAACGCCGGCGGTCGGCTTTGCGCTGGGTCTCGAGCGCCTGGTCGCCCTCCTAGGCGGCACGAAGGACGCGACCGGGGCCGGCGCCACGGAGCCCCTGGACGCCTATCTGGTCGCCGTGGGGGACAGGGCCCAGCGGGAGGCCCCACTGCTCGCCGAGCGCCTGCGGGACCTGGCCCCGGATCTGCGCCTCCTCACCCACTGCGGCGGCGGTAGCTTCAAGAGCCAGTTCAAACGGGCCGACAAGAGCGGGGCGCGGTTCGCCCTGGTCGTGGGAGAGGGCGAGCTGGAGCGTGGTGTGATTGGGGTCAAGCCCCTGCGCGAGGCCGGGGACCAGCAGGAGCTGGGTCTCACCGAGGCCGCCGCGCTGCTGGCATCGCCGCGGCCGGCCTTCTGACCTCTGGACGCACAAGGTCCCTGGCCCCATCGAATCAGAAATCAAGACAGGAAGGACACCGAACGTGAGCGAATACGAAACCGACGAAGAAAAGGTCGAAGCCATCAAGAAATGGTGGAAGGAGAACGGCACCTCCGTCGTGGCCGGCGTGGTCATCGGACTCGCCCTCGTCTTTGGGTGGCGGGGCTGGGTCGGATACCGCGACGGCGTCTCTGCCCAGGCCTCGGCCGATTTCGAGCAGCTGCTTGCAGGCGCCACCCAGGGTCAGACCGAGTCCGTCACCAAGCGTGCCGAGCTGCTGAATGAGGACTATGCCTCGACCCCCTACGCCGCCCTGGGCTCCCTGGTATCGGCGAAGGTCCGCTATGAGGCGGGCGACGTATCGGGCGCCACCGCCGACCTGCAACGGGTGATCGCCAAGGCCCCCGACCCGGCACTCGCTCGGTTGGCGGCGCTGCGCCTGGCACGGATTCAAGTCGCCGAGGGCCAGCTCGACGCCGCGGCCGCCACGGTCAGCGCCCACGACGACGGTGAGTCGTTCGCCGGAGATTTCGCCGCGGTGCGGGGCGACATCGCCGCCGCCCGGGGTGACCTGGCCAAGGCCCGGGAGGAGTACGAGAAGGCCATCTCCGCCGGCACGGGTCTCTCCCAGCTCATCCGCCTGAAGCTCGACAACCTGCCGGCCGCCGGCTGACATCCCTGCACAGATGCGCTGCCCCCTCCCCACCCCGAAGGCCGCCAGGGTTTCCAAGTCCCTGATGGCCCTGGCCATCGTCCTCTCCCTGGGCCTCGGCGGCTGCAGCCGCATCCCATGGCTGGGCGGCTCCAAGGACCCCACCCCGCCTACGAAGCTGGAAGACTTCGTCCAGGAGGTCGGGCTCAACGTCCTCTGGTCCGACCGACTCACCAAGGGCAGCGCGGGAAGGCGCCTGGACCTGGTCCCGGCCGTCGGGGGCGGACGCATCCTGGTGGCGGACTCCCGCGGCCGCGTCTCGGCCGCCGATCTGGACAGCGGGCGGGTCCTGTGGCAGCAGGAGACCAAGCTGCCCTTCAGCAGCGGCCCCGACCTGGCGGGGGATCGACTCTTCCTGGGAACCAGCGGGGGCCAGGCGGTGGCCCTCTCCGCGTCCGACGGACGCGAGATCTGGCGCGCCCAGCTCGACAGCGAGATCCTCTCGGTGCCCCGCACCAGCGGACAAGGCACGGTCGTCGTGCACACCCTGAACGACACCATCTACGGATTGGACAGCGCCAGCGGCGCCGAGCAATGGCGGGTCGCCTACCCCGCACCCGTGCTCACCCTCAGGGGCAGCAGCACCCCGGCCATCACGCCCACCGGGGTCGTCGTGGGACTCTCCGGCGGCAAGCTGGTCAAGCTGGACCCCAGGGATGGAACCCCCCTCTGGGAGGTCACGGTGACGCCCCCGCGGGGACGCTCGGAGCTGGCCCGCATCTCCGATATCGACGCGGACCCCGTCGTCGTGGGGACCCTGATCTTCGTGGGAACCTACAACGGGGATCTGGCCGCGGTGGACCTGGAAAGCGGAACCATCCTCTGGCGGCGTCAGCTCTCCTCCTACGCCGGTCTGGCCGCCACGGAGACCGACCTCTTCGTCACCGATTCCGAGGACCAGATCTGGGCCTCCGACCCCGTGAGCGGCGGCGGACGCTGGAAGCAGGAACGGCTGCGCTACCGCCAGCTCACCGCACCGGCCCTCATCAGCAACCTGATCGCCGTCGGCGACCTGGGCGGCTATGTCCACCTCATCGCCCAAAAGGACGGGCGCCTCGTGGGCCGCACCCGCATCTCCAGGAAGGGGGCCATCAACACCCGGCCCGTGGTCGCCGGAAACCGGCTCGTCGTCTACGCCAACGACGGGACCCTCGCGGTCATGACCACCGGCAGCGCGCCTGCCCCCAGCGGCAGGGCCCTCAAGAGCCAGGCGGCGGAGGGGGGCGCCAAGGCCGCCATCCCGGCCACGGGGGGACCGGTGATGGGGACAGGGGGTATCGGGCAGCCCACGCCCTGACCCAGATGCTCCCGGTCATCACCCTGGTGGGCCGGCCCAACGTGGGCAAGTCCACCCTGTTCAACCGGCTCACCCAGAGCCGGGACGCCCTGGTCTCGGACTTCCCCGGCCTCACCCGCGACCGCCAATACGGGATCGGCCGCATCGGGCCGCTGCGCTACCTGGTGGTGGACACGGGGGGGATCAGCGGCGACGCCCAGGGGGTCGAGGCCCTGATGCAGCGCCAGGTCCAGCTCGCCATCGCGGAGGCGGACCAGATCCTCATGCTGGTGGATGCCCAGGACGGCTGCACCCCCGGGGACTTCGCCATCGCCGAGGGCCTGCGCCGCCTGGGCAAGCCCCTGACCCTGGTTGTCAATAAATCCGACGTGGGGGACCCCGACCTGCTGGCCGCGGAGTTCCATGCCCTCGGCGTCGGCGACCCCGTCCCCATCGCCGCAGCCCAGGGCCGTGGCGTACGGGGACTCATGGATGGCGTCCTGGGTCATCCCGCCGAGCCCGAGGCCCCCACCGAGGGCGAGCAACCCGGCGAGGATGAGGGCAGGATCCGGGTGGCCGTGGTGGGTCGCCCCAACGCGGGCAAGTCCACCCTCATCAACCGGCTCCTCGGCGAGGAGCGGGTGGTCACCTTCGATGAGCCCGGCACCACCCGCGACAGCATCTTCATCCCCTTCGAGCTGCACGGCCGGCGCTACACCCTGATCGACACGGCCGGCGTCAGGCGTCGTGCCCGGGTCACGGACCCCATCGAGAAATTCAGCGTCATCAAGACCCTGCAGGCCATCGAGGCATGCAACGTCGTCATCCTGGTGCTGGACGCGCAGGCCGGGATCGGCGAGCAGGACGCCACCATCGCCGGCCACGTCCTGGAGAGCGGGCGCGCCCTGGTGGTGGCCCTCAACAAGTGGGACGGGCTCGACCCGGATACCCGCGACCGGGTGAAGACCCAGTTCGCCCGCCGGCTCGGGTTCCTGGATTTCGCGGTCCTGCACCGCATCTCCGCCCTCCACGGGACCGGGGTCGGACTCCTGCTGGACGACGTGGACCGGGCCTACGCCAACGCCACCCAGAATCTCCCGACCCCGCTGCTGACCCGCCTCCTGGAGTCGGCCGTAACCGAGCACCAGCCGCCCCTGATCCAGGGCCGACGGATCAAGCTGCGCTACGCCCACCAGGGGGGGCGCAATCCCCCCATCATCGTGATCCACGGCAACCAGACCGAGCGGCTGCCAGAGACCTATCGCCGCTATCTGATCAACCGCTTCCGCACCGAGCTCAAGCTCGCCGGAACACCCCTGCGCATCGAGCTCAAGAGCGGCACCAATCCCTTCCACGGCCGCCGCAACCAGCTCACCGAGCGCCAGATCCGCCACCGCCGGCGGCTCAAGGACTTCGTCAACCGCAAGCGCTGATCCGCTTCATTTCCCTTCCTCCGGGTCGGAACGGCCAGGGTGGTGGGTGGTCACCGCGCGAGCCGAAATCTGTACCTCTTGCCCGACACGGAGGCGGCTGTGCCCGACCTTGCGGACTGGCGCCGCGATACGCCCCCCGACGCCCCGGCACGATGCACGCATCCCTGACGTCTGCTAGATTCTCGGATCAGATATGCACTAACCCGAAGTTCCACGCTCCAGCATCAATCAACCAACGGAATTTCCTGAGATATTCGGAAATTTTCGGTGTCAGCGTCTGGCTACAACCGGATCGCGTCGATCAGGGCGAGTGCGTCGCGCTGCTTGGCGTTGGGCGTGGTGTCGATCTCGAAGGTGCCCTCGTCAGGGTCGGCATTGGTGCGACGGCAGGTATTGCGAACGATGGTGGCGAGCTCATTCAATAGGGTGCGGAAGCTGTGGGCGGGGGAGCGGTCGGTAAGCAGCTTGCTGGCCACCTTCTCAAGCGCCGCATCGGAGCGGGTCGCCGGCGCCACCGGATCGCGTTCGAGCAGGCGCTGCTGGTCCTGGTCGGCGAACAGCAGCCCGCGCCAGGCCTCGCTCAGGTGCCATTTGACGTAGTAGGCGAGCATGCACAGGAACAGGTGCGCGCGTACCCGGTTCTCGCTGTGGTGGTGGATCGGGCGGATCTGCAGATCGTCGCTCTTGAGGCTGCGAAACGCGCGTTCGACCGCGCTGAGCCCCTTGTAGTGACGCACCGCATCGGCACTGGTCAGATGCTCGCTGGGCAGTGAGGTGCGAATGACATAGAGCCCGTCGAGCGCGGCCTCCGCGGCCACTTTGTCCTCGTCGATGCGGAAAGAGAAATGTCCCGCCTCGATCTGCAGGACGACATGTTTGGCCACCTTGTACTTGTTGATCACCCGCCCGACTCGCACGCCGATCTTCTCGGCATCCTTCAACCGTCCCTGGGTGACCATGCGTTTGACCGTCTCGAGCTCCGCGACGGTGGCCTCGAGCAGTGCGCGGCGCTTGTGGGTGCGCAGCTCGGCCAACTGCGGATTGCGGCACACGATCAGACGCTCCCCCGGATAGTCCGCGTGGGCGAGCTCGAAGAGGTTGCGCTCGTCGAACAGGTCCAACTGGATGCAGCCGGCATCGACGAGCTTGCGGATCGCGCCACTTTTGAGCGCGCTGATCCATTCCACGCCCGAGGTCTCGTTGAGGGTCGCGATCTGCTTCTGCGAGATCATCCCGCGGTCGCCGACCAGGATTACCGACTCCAGCGCGAAGTCCTTCTGCAGCTTCTCGACCTGCGGCAGCAAGGTCTGTGGGTCGGCGGTATTGCCCGCGAACACCGAGATCGACACCGGGCACCCCCGCGCATCGGTGAGCAGCCCGTAGTTCACCTGCAAGGTGCCCTTCTTGCCGTCGCGCGAGTAGCCGCGTTGCGCCAACGCACAGCATTCACCCTCGAAATAGCTCGAGGAGAGGTCGTAGAGCACCCGCGCGCCATCGTCCAGATGCCGGTTGGCCAGCCGCTGCTCGATGCCATCCTGGCGCTCGAGCAGCCAGTCGAGCGCCGCGTACAGCGCATTCTCGTCCGCTCCCTCGACGCCGAACGACGCCCCGAGCGTGCTGTGCCCCCAGCTGCGCGCGGTGGCCAACTTGCTCTGCGGCTCCAGCACCCGCGCGGCGATCATCGCCAGCACCAGATCACGCTCGCGCGAGGGCTTGCGGTCCAACAGCGTCGCCAGACGCAAGCGGCGCATCGCCGCGGCGATTGCCTTCACCGCCCCATGGGGGCGCGAGCGGATGATCTCAAAGGGGCCATCGGCCGGTGCCAGCGCCTCTCCCTTGAGCACCGCGCGGATCGCCTCGGCCTGCTGGAGCGACAACGCCGAGAGATTGGCAATGGTGCGCTTGATGATGCGTTTTCCCTCGCGCACCGACTCGCGCAGCAAGATGGCCGGGCGTGAGTTGCGGTTCGGAACGATGTCGATGTACATGGGCGCATGTATAGCACATGCTCACCTATTTGCATTGATCTGGAGCAATAAATACATGGGTACATTTCGGGGCAAGAATGATCCGATCCGT